>Ga0210401_10008565_pt1 | contig 10143 bp, 8 predicted proteins | sample IncBWH32MmetaG_FD_150866 | JGI IMG/M metagenome (GOLD analysis project Ga0210401, IMG submission 150866) | Forest soil microbial communities from Barre Woods Harvard Forest LTER site, Petersham, Massachusetts, United States - Inc-BW-H-32-M | ecosystem: Environmental > Terrestrial > Soil >... | reverse complement strand
CGAGCAAGATGGATTCCGAAGCGCGAGCCGACGCGCTCGAATCCCACATGATGGCCCAATTGAATCAGGCCAAGCCAAACAGCGAAGAGAGCAAGCCGCAGGAAACAAAAAAATATCCCACGACCGCCGAAGTGGAAGAGCAGATCGAAACGCGCAAATACCGCGAAGGCGTTGGCTTCATGTATGTTCCGCGCACGGGCGAAAACGTAAAACGGCTTCCGCGCATGCCCGCCAGTCCCACACTGTACGATTTTTTCAAACTCAGGTTCATGGACACGTCCAATCACGTGCTGCAAAGTGCCGCGCTGGCCATGAAAAACGGCATGTCCGAGGAAGTTATTCTGGCGTGCCTGCTGCACGATGTGGTGCAGGAAATTATTCGCACCGATCATGGCTGGTGGGGAGCGCAGCTTTTCGAGCCGTACGTGCCGGAAAAAGTGAGCTTCGGAATTCGCTACCATCAGGCGTTGCGCTATTATCCCGATCCATCGGTTGGCTACGAGTACCCGGATTTATATCGTCAACTGTTTGGTTCGGACTACGTGCCGCTGCCGTATATTGAGGAAACGTATAAGATGGTTCGCAAGCATAGGTGGTACATGGACGCGCGCCTCGTTACGGTAAACGATCTGTACGCGTTCGATCCGAATGCCGTTGTTTCCATTGACCCGTTTATTGATATCATCGGTCGCCATTTCAAGCAGCCCAAGGAAGGGCTGGGGAATGACGGCGGCCCCGTGGCGCATATGTGGCGAACGATTGCGCGGCCCGATCAGCCGCTGTGATCGGCGTTAGTATAAATTTTACGTGTCAGCGAGGCAGTGTCTAAACCCCTTCGTCTGAAGACGCGGGCTACAGTAGCTTTTGTAGCCCGCCTCTTCAGAGGCGGAGATTTAGATGTCACAGAATTCAGATCGCACTGTAAAAGGGGACCACTTGCGCAAAAAGCAAATCCACGTGTTGGCAACTGCAACCATCCTCGCGCTACTCTGCGCCGGAGCATTTTCCTTTTTCGCGCGCAGGACGCCCGCGCAAACGCCTGTGATGAACGTTATGATCTCGGATGGCATGAAAACGGTCGTCGAGGAACTCACTCCGCAAATCGAGCAGGCCACAGGCCGCAAACTCGCCGCGCAATTTAATTCTTCAAAAAATTTGCGCGATAAAATTCAGGCCGGCGAACCGTTTGATGCCGCCATCCTCACATCGGACGTGCTCGACGATCTGATCAAACAAGGAAAAATTGCCGCCGGAGGCCGCGCCGAAATTTCCCGCACCGGAATCGGCATGGGCGTTCGCGCCGGAACCACGAAGCCGGACATCAGCACCGCCGAATCGCTGCGCCGCACGCTGATGAACGCAAAAGCGATCAGCTTCAATCCCACCGGCGCGAGCTCGGTGCACACGAATGACATGCTCATGCGTCTGGGAATCGCGCAAGCCGTGAAAAACAAATTAATATTGAGCGCCGAGCCGGGCCGCCCGCAGATGGACGTCGCCGACGGAAAATCGGAAGTTGTTTTTTCGCTGATTCCTGAGATCAAAGGTTTTTCGGGCGTTGATTTGGTGGGACCGGTTCCTGCGGAATTTCAAAGCTACATTAATTTTGCGGGAGGAATCTCGGCCAGCGCGCATGATGAGGCTCCGGCCCTGGCGTTGATCAAGTTTTTCAGCAGCCCCGCGGTAGCCCCAGTCCTGTTAGCAAAAGGCATGGAACCGAAGCAATAGATTTATGTGGCATAGGCTTCAGCCTGTGGGGTTTAGTCCTTGCGAGAGCCATACCCCACAGGCTGAAGCCTATGCCACGTAAAAGCAATCACGTGCGAACGGCCGCCGCCCTCGCAGCCACATACGCGCGCATCGTAGCCTCAAACTCACGTTCCAGTTTTTGCACGACAGCTCCCATCACCGTGGAATAGCGGTGCCCTGAAATTTCGCTCACGCCCAGGAGTGTCCGGTTCGTCGAGGTAATAAACACTTCATCCGCGCCCAACAAATCTTCCAGCGTCAGGGTTTTCTCGCTCATGGAAATGCCCGCGCGGGGAGCAATTTCCAGCAGGACTGCGCGCGTTACGCCTTCGAGGCATCCCGACGAAATCGGCGGCGTAAACACTGCGCCGTCCTTTACGCAAAAAATATTTGCGGAGGTGCACTCGGCCACTTCCGCGCGCTCGTTCAGCAAAATCACTTCCGTCCATCCCGCTTTCTGCGCCTCGGCCAGGTGCCAAACGTTGTTCAGCCACGAAGTAGTTTTCACTCCGGCGAGAGGGGAGGCCGCGTGGCGCGCATGCTCCGCAACGCCCAGCCGCGCCTCCTCGGAATGCGCGGGAAGGCCGGCGGTGCAAAGAATCAAATCCACTTCAGGCAGCGCTTCTCCGCCTTGCCAGAAGCCGACGCGGTTGTAGATCATATAAATTCGCGCCGTGCCTTCGACCACTTGATTCGCGGCCAGCAAATCGCTGAGATTTTTCCGCACTTTTTGCGCATCGAATGAAAATGGCAGTCGAATTCGCCCCGCATCTTTTTCCAGCCGCCGCCAATGGCGCTCGAAGGCAAATGGCTCGCCCTGAAAAACACGCATGGTGGTGAACAAGCCCCAGCCATTCATGAGTCCCGCTTGCCCGGGGGAAAGTCGCGCCTCTTCAGTGGGCACGATGCGGTCATTGTGAAAAATCAGGCGATAGATCAAGGGAACCTCGTGCGCAGAATTTTCGCGGCGCTGAGATATTCTAACCCAGCCCGGCGCATCGATGTTACGTGTGGGGAAAAAGAGTGACGAAGCAACCAATCAAAGAGCACTGTATGTTTGTCACTTCCAATTTCACGGGATATTATCCAGCCATGCGACTGCTTTTTCCCTTCGCGGCATTACAGAGAGGTCAATGAGGGCGATGCAATCCTTTCACCGCTTTGCACAAATTCTTGCTCTTGCGGCTGCTGTCGCGCTGTGCGGTTGTTCGTCCGGGCCAGCTTCTCCACTCCCGGCGCTCTCATCGTTTTCAGGCGAGCGTCTGCTTGCGCATATCCGTACGCTTTCTTCCGACGAATATGAAGGACGCGGCCCCGGCTCGAAGGGCGAGCAACTCACCATCACATATTTGCAGGACCAGTTTCGTTCCGCTGGCCTCGAACCCGGCAATCCCGATGGCACGTATCTTCAAAACGTTCCGCTCGTTGGAATCACGCCGGACCCAACGATGAAACTCACGCTGACGGGCCACGGGAAAACGCTCGAGCCGAAGTTTCAGGACGACTTCATTGCCTGGTCCAAGCGCGTAACGGAATCTTCTTCCGTTGACGCAGACCTGATTTTTGTTGGCTACGGCGTGCAGGCCCCTGAATTTCAGTGGGACGATTTCAAAGGCGCTGACGTAAAAGGAAAAATTCTAGTCGAGCTGATCAATGACCCGCCGGTGCCCGACCCCGCGGATTCCTCAAGGCTTGATCCAAAAATATTCGGCGGCGAGGCCATGACCTATTACGGGCGCTGGACTTACAAGTTTGAAAAGGCCGCGCAGATGGGCGCCGCCGGATGCATCATCATTCACCAGACCGATCGCGCCGGATATCCTTGGGAAGTAGTGCGTAACAGCTGGAGCGGAACGCAATTCGATCTGGCTACGCCGGACAAAGATATGGGGCGTCTCGCCATGGAGAGCTGGATCACTTCGGATTTCGCCACAAAATTATTTCACGCCGCGGGACAGGATCTCGATCAACTGATCAAGTCGGCAGCCACGCGCAATTTTAAGCCTGTCCCGCTTGGCATGCGCGCGAAACTCAACATTCACAATTCGCTGCGCACCATCGATTCGCACAATGTGATTGCAAAACTCACCGGCAGCGATCCCACTTTAAAAAATACGTACGTAATTTACTCGGCTCACTGGGATCACTTCGGTATCGGTCCTGAAGTAAACGGCGACAAAATTTATCACGGCGCAGTGGATAATGCCTCGGGCGCCTCCGCGCTTCTGGAAATGGCGCGCGCCTATAAAACGCTGCGCACGCCGCCGCGCCGCTCCATACTTTTTCTTTCTGTGACAGCGGAAGAGCAAGGCCTGCTCGGCTCGCGATATTACGCCGAGCATCCTTTGTATCCGCTCGCGCAAACCGCGCTCGACATCAACATGGACGGGATGAATGTAAACGGCCGCACGCATGACATCGTGCAAATTGGCCGCGGCGTTTCCACATTGGACAGCGTGATCGATGCCGTGGCAAAAGAGCAGGGCCGCATCGTGAAAGTCGACCCTGAGCCTGAAAAGGGACTCTATTACCGCTCGGACCATTTTGAATTTGCCAAGAATGGCGTTCCAGCCTTCGATCCTGAAAGCGGCGTGGATTATCTGGGTAGACCCGACGGCTGGGGAATCGAAAAGCGAAAAGAATATACGGCCAGCAAGTACCACAAACCCGCAGACAAGATTGAAGCGGATTGGAACATGGAGGGAGCGATTGAGGATTGCCAACTTTATTTTTTGGTTGGATATCACATTGCCAACGATTCGCGCATGCCAGAATGGAATTCCGGTGCCGAATTTAAGGCCATCCGCGATGCATCTCTGAAGGCCGGCGGCACAAATCCTTAAAAAATGTCGTGCCGGGAAGCAGTTGATTCTGAGCGCTTTCGGACTGAAACCAGGCGGCAGGGGAGGGGGTATATTTTTGGCGCATACAGTCAATTACATGTTGACACCAGTCCTGGTACTCCTTACTCTATGAGCGCACGAGATTTCGGGAGGTTTCATTGCGTAAACTATTTACGGTTGCACTGATTGCAACATTGAGTGTCGTGCTGATTCATGCGCCGGTGATGGCCGCGCCCGCCAGTTCGCCATCCGCACCTCTGGGCGTTGTCCTTGCTTCCGAAAATGCTCATGTGGGTGCAGGGGTTACCACAAGCGGTGCCACGATTTATGACGGTGATCATCTCCAGACACCGGAAAATTCGACCCTTCGCGTCAAGCTCGGTTCGGGTCAAATAGTTTTGCGGCAGAACACAATTGCCGATGTGCATTCGTTCCCGAATGGGTTCTCGGCCAATTTAAACGCCGGTTCCGTGATTATTTCCTCCGCTGAAGGAAAGACATTCCAACTGATCGCGGACGGCGCCACGATTCGCCCGGCGAACTCGCAAGCGACTACCGGTCAAATCAGCATGATCAATTCGAACGAAATGATTCTGACCGCCACTCGCGGAACCCTGGAAGTTACCATGGGTGACGAAGTGAAGACGCTGGAAGCCGGAAACTCGTACCGCATGGAAGTCGAGAGTGAAGATCCTCCGGCCATGCCGCAATCTCCACACCCGACGGCGCGCAACCGTTTCCTCTGGATCGCGATACCTGCGGTCGCTGCCGTGACTGGCGTCGTTATCTGGCGCGCACTGGTCAGCCCCACAACTCCTTAATTTTGGTTCGAAAGATAGCAGAAATTCCAGGGCGGCCCAATCGGCCGCCCTTTTTTATTTCATAGCCAATGAGCGTGTTTTGTCTCCAATCACTGGGATTCGGGTATAGCCGGATTGGGCATCAGGCAGGAAAGCGTGCCGGGCCATATGTAAGCTTCTTGGTAAAATAGGCATATGCGGTCCCCCGCAGCGCATTTGACCAAGTTTTTCGCCCTTCTATGCCTGGCCTTAGCCGCCTCCGGGAGTGTGTTCGCCGACACGATATACCTGAAGAGCGGACGAAAAATCAGCGCCACGCATGTCACGCAGGAAAACGGCGAAGTGAGTTACGAAACCTCCGCCGGCCGTCTGAGTTTCCCGCTTTCGATAGTCGACCACGTAACGCACGACGATTCCTCGCCCATATCCACGGCGGGAACGCCTCGAGATCGCGCCGCAAATCTTCCTATGGCGGCGCCAGCCGAAATGTCCGCGATGCCCACGGACCCCGCAGCGAGCGCAGCCGTGCGCGATGGTGCGATCAATACCGATCTGCTTTCCAAACTGGAATCAGAGGCCTCGTCGAATCCTTCTACACCGGTCACAGCCCGCGTGGTTGCGGCGGAAAGCGCGGCGGCGAGATTTGAAATCAGTGTAGGCGATTTTGAGCATGCTGTCGATCATTACAATGTCGGGCTTCGATTCGATCCCGATAACATGGGCCTGCTGCTGGAAGCCGCGTACCTTCATTTGAAACGCAGCGAATACACTGCCGCCTCGGATCTTCTGGACCACGCCCGCCGCATCGATCCTGATTCAGCGGAAGTGGCGAAATTATCCGGCTGGGCATATTACGGCCTGAATCGTGCCGCGGATGCCGTTACGCAATGGCGCCGCGCGATGGAATTGCAGCCGGATGACGAGACGAAAAAAGCTCTTGCAAAAGCGGAGCGCGATGCCCGCGAGGAAGCTGAATACCACGAAGGCGAAACCACGCATTTTCGCCTGAAATACAACGGAAACGCCGCTCCTGAACTTGCGCACGATGTTCTCAAAACGCTGGAAGCGCAATTCGATGAAATTTCCGCAACTCTGAACTACAGTCCGCCCGAGCCGATTGGCGTAATTTTGTACACAAATCAGGCGTTCATGGACATCACGCGCGCGCCAAGCTGGTCCGGAGCTCTCAACGATGGCCGCATCCGCGTCCCGGTCTCAGGCCTAAGCAGCATGACCGACGAACTGGCTCGCGTCCTCAAGCATGAACTGACCCACAGCTTCGTGGGGCAAAAAACCGGAGGTCGCTGCCCCGTCTGGCTGCAGGAAGGCCTCGCACAATTCATGGAAGGGAGGCGCAGCAGGAATAATGCGGTGGCGCTGTCTGCTGCATTTGAGCACCACATGGAGTTTTCGCTTCTATCCTACGAAAGCTCGTGGCTGAATCTTCCGAAGGATACGGCGACTGTCGCTTATGCGTGGTCGCTCGCCGTTGTCGAAACGATCATGACGGAAAATGGTGTGGATGACATGGAGCGGATTTTGGAGCGCATCGCTGGCGGTTCCTCCACGGAGGACGCCATTCGCTCCGTAGTCCACGAGGATTATTCCGAGTTGATGCTTTCCACAGCGCAGTTCCTGCGTAAGGCTTACGAATAAATTTTTCAAATTGCGATGAGGAATCGAGGCTATAACTCAGGCTCTTAAGCGGTTGCACGAACCCGAAACATTTTCCTTCTTCTCGGTCTCCAAGTAGCTACTTCTGCCCGGCGTTAAGGCGCGATATCTCCGTGAGCACTGACCAGTCGAGCTGGCTCTTCCCTTGGGCCTGCGCGGCGAGGCACTTGTCGCGAATGATGCTTGCGTAGGGCAGCGGAGCCTGGACCTCTGCCGCAGCGGCAAGGATCAGCGTGACGTCTTTTAACCCACCATCAAGAGTGAAACCCGCGTTGTCAAAATTGCGTGAGCTGATCCTTTCCACATACTCGGACATAGCGGGCATGAATTGCTTGAACATATTCGTGATAATCGAGGGGTTAACGCCGCGCTTTTCCGCGAACACATAAACCTGCCCGATCATTTCGATGATGCTGGCCACCATGAAATTTCCAACAAGCTTCATGCTCATGGCGACCGCTGGATCTTCTCCCATGGGAATGATTCGGTCGGCATAGCTGTTTATTACTTGCCGGCTGCGCTCAATCGGCTCAGGCTTTCCTGCCAGAAATGTAAATAACTTCCCGGCGGCAGCTGCGTCCGGGCGGCCTGCGACGGGTCCCGCGATGTAATGGCTCCCATGCGCTTCGTGCAGTGCCGCCAGGCGCGAGCTGAGGGCTGGCGAAATGGTGGTGGTGCCAATGTGGATGGAATCCGGACGCATCCCCGCCAGAACGCCATTTTCACCAGTTACCGTCTCGAGAACGGAAGCGTCGTCCATCAAAATTGTTACGACGATTTCAGCGCTTGCCGCGGCTTCTCGCGGTGTTCGCGCAGCATGTGCGCCTGCGGACACAAATGGATTGGATTTTTCGGAGGTGCGGTTGTAGACAGTGAGGGGAAAACCGTGCTTCTGAATATTGCCGGCAATACCGGAGCCCATGCGACCGAGCCCGATACACGCAACGGCTGAGTTGGTCATCGATATTCTCCTGTTTAATTTCGGACCTGTGACGGCAAACCTCTACAATTGGAAAAGTTTACTTCAAATCGTCGAAAGCAAACCCGCGAGCAGCGCAGCGCGTTCAGGCAGCGCGCGAATCAGAATATTTTCGTCCGGGCTGTGCGCGCCTTCGCCCACTGCCCCGAGCCCATCGAGCGTAGGGACCCCCAGCGCAGCCGTAAAATTTCCGTCCGAACCGCCCCCAACGAAAGCCTCGCCAAGATTGATGTCCATTTCTTTCGCCAAAGTTCGTGCTTTGGCATATAAACCGGCGGCGATTTTTCGCTCCATGGGCGGACGATTAAATCCACCGCGAATTTCGAGCTTTGCGCCGCGCAGGATGGGGCGCAGCGCGTGAAACTTGCGTTCAAGCGCGCGCATGTCCGCAGCGCGGGTTGCGCGGACATCGATAACCACTCGCGCGTGCTCGGGAACTACATTCGTGCGCGTTCCCCCCTCGACCACTCCCGCGTTCACGGTGATTCCGCGGCGCGGCTGATTCCAGCCCGACACACGCGCAATTTGCAGCGCGATTTCTTCAATAGCATTGATGCCATCCTCCGGATTCAATCCTGCATGCGCCGTGCGGCCCTTGGCGATGATTTCGATTTCACCCAGCCCCTTGCGTCCGGTTTTCACCCGGCCATCGGGCCCCAACGCAGGCTCCAGAACCAGCGCGGCATCGCTGCTCCGTGCCTCGCGTTCGATCACAGCTTGTGAAGTGCCACTGCCGATCTCCTCATCGCTGGTCCACAAAAAGACGATCCGCTTTTCAGGCATGACGCCGGCTGCGACCAACGCATCGACCGCGAAGAGGGCAATGACTAACCCGCCTTTCATGTCGAAAGCGCCCGGTCCATAGGCGCGCCCCTTCGATAATCGAAACGGCATCCGCGCAAGCGTCCCCAACTCGTAGACCGTGTCCATGTGGCCAAGAACCAGTACTTGCCGCTTGGCGCGATTCCCCAACGGATTCCATTCCGCACGGACGTGGTCTCCCCGTTCGCGCTGGGGTAAAATTGTGACCTCAGCGCCGCGTCGCCGCCACTCGCGGGCAACAATCTTCCCAAAGCGATCAACGGCAGCCTTTTCCAGGCTGGATGACTCCGCGCCCACAAACTCACCCAGCAGCTGCGTCATCGCAGCTTCACGAGATCTCAGCCATTCGATGGGGGATAACTTGCCGTTGGAAGCCTTCATCGCGGTGCTATGCTAACAACGCGTCAGACAAGGGGCAACTTCGTTTGCTGGCTGGCGCATTTCGCATATAATTCTTGTCACCGTCGTCCGGAATTTTTATGTCTATGCGGACGCATATTGGGGAAATGAAATGATTCTTGACAGTGTGGGTATCCAAAAAATTCTGCCCCATCGCTATCCCTTTCTTCTTGTGGATACCGTTATTGAAATTGAGCGTCTCAAGCGCATCGTTTCATTGAAAAACGTGTCTATCAACGAGGGCTATTTTCAGGGCCATTTTCCGGGGAAGCCGGTCCTGCCCGGGGTTCTGATCATTGAGATGATGGCACAAACAGGGGGGCTGCTGTTGCTTTCGGAAATTCCCGACAAAGAAAAGAAGCTGTTTTATCTGGCTGCCGTGGACGAAGCGCGATTCCGCCGCCCGGTTGTCCCCGGGGACCAATTGCGCATCGAAGTAACCGTGCTGAAATGGAAAGTAAAATTCTGCAAGCTACAAGGCGTGGCCATCGTGAACGGCGATATCGCCGCCGAGGCAGTTCTGCGCTGCATGCTTGTCGATCGCGAGCCTGACCCTGACGCAAGCGACACTCCTGCCGACACAACGGTTGGTGTGCGCGATGAGTGAGGTCGATTCCCGCGCCATCGTTTCCCCGAGCGCACGTCTCGGGCAAGATGTGCGCGTAGGCGCATTTGCCGTGGTGGGCGACGATGTTGAGCTTGGCGATGATTGCGTCCTCGAACCTCACGCCGTGGTGCGAGGCCCGGCGCGCATCGGTCGCAAAAACGTTTTCGATTCGTTCTGCTCCGTGGGCGGCAATCCGCAGGACCTGAAATTTAGCGGCGAGCACACGGAAGTTCTCATCGGCGATGGCAACCGCTTCCGCGAATTCAGCAC
>Ga0210401_10008564_pt1 | contig 10143 bp, 7 predicted proteins | sample IncBWH32MmetaG_FD_150866 | JGI IMG/M metagenome (GOLD analysis project Ga0210401, IMG submission 150866) | Forest soil microbial communities from Barre Woods Harvard Forest LTER site, Petersham, Massachusetts, United States - Inc-BW-H-32-M | ecosystem: Environmental > Terrestrial > Soil >... | reverse complement strand
GCTAATAATGCCGCCGGTGATGCCGGGTGGTACAGCGTGACCTTCGTGGACCCGACTCATCTGACGCTCAACCGTCCATATCAAGACCCGGCATGCACGCCGTCGTGCGCCAAAGGCTGGGCTTACAGTCCCGATCTGCTGGGCTATGGCGCGCAGCCCTTTATGGAATCGATTCTGGGCGCGGCATTCGACTGGACGGCCAAAGCGCTGGCTGCCGTCGATCCCGTCAATTCCGCTCTGGCCCGCACTTACAATATCGCCGCCGCCAATTGGGTCAAGACCTATGGCTACCAGCAAACGCAGAAGGGGCCTTACTACGGCGCTCTGTTCGTGAACTGCCCGGCGCCCATCGCTGACGGCACGCCTTATTGCACGGCTGCCGCGACGGACGCCGTGCGGAGCATGTCGGCCGAAGCGTGGCGCGGCCTGCAGGCGGCATACGCCGCAACATCCGATTCTTCTCTGAAGAGCTGGCTCGACGAAATGTTTAACGCGATGTTTGCCAAGCCGGGAACGTGCCCATCCGGTTCCACCACTTGTGTTTCGGATGGCCAATACGTCGACCCCATCGATAACGGCGGCTATATGGTCCCCGCTACGCTGCCGCCGCCCAAGTGGTATGGAGCGTTCTTTGGATATGGCGACACGGAAGCGTGGCCCGGGTTCCGCATCGGCGGCGTGCAGCAAATTGTGGTGCAGGGAAAAGCGGTGCCGGTCGACTTCGCGAGCGTGCCGGGCGCGGTGAAGGCCCGGCTGAAAGCCACGGCGCCCAGCGGTGAAACGGTCGAGACAGAGTGCTCCTCATCGCCCTGTACGGTCAACGTCGATCGCCGCCAGGGAGAGTACCTGGTGGACATTCAATATCTCTCGCGCGACGGCAAGGTGCTGAAGTAGCACTTTGTTTTATCTTTCTACTTTTCTCGAAGTAAGTTCGCAGATCGGAAATCTGCGCTACTGATGCTAGACTCGGCAAGGAATGCCGACGCTGCGGCTGCTGGCGATCATCGAGGCGGCAACCATCACCGGGCCCGCCAAAAACCTTTTGCAGTTCGCGAAGCTCGCGCGCTCGACGAGCTTCGATCCTGCAGTCGAAGTGTCGATCGCGGTCTTCCAGCGCCCCGGAGCTCCGCAATTATTTCTCGATACGGCGCGGCAGGCCGGCATTCCCGTCCACACGATCCCCGAACGCGGCCGCTTCGATCGTTCCGTGGTGGCGACGCTCCGCGCACTGGTGAAAGACCTGCGGCCCGACCTGATCCAGAGCCACGCCGTGAAGTCGCACTTCCTGACCCGCCAGGCCGGCCTTCACCGGCTGGCCCCTTGGGTCGCGTTTCACCACGGGTACACCTGGCCGGATCTGCGGGCACGCCTCTACAATCAGCTCGATCGATGGTCGCTGCGCGCCGCTAGCCAGGTCCTGACGGTGAGCCTGCCGTTTCGCGATGAGCTGGCACGCCATGGCGTCAGCCCCGGGCGTATTCAGGTAGTGCACAACGCCATCGATGCGCAATGGGGAGCGGCTGCCCGTTGCCCGGAGGCCGCGGCGGCACTGCGCGCCCGTTGGGGGATTCCGGCGGAGAGCAAAGTAATCCTCATCGTGGGCAGGCTGTCGCGCGAGAAGGACCATCGCACCTTGATCGAAGCGGTAGGCCGTTTGAAAGCCGTCGACGCCGCCATCCGGCCGCATCTGCTGATCGTGGGGGAGGGACCGGAGAGGGCTGTGATCGAACCGCTCATCCGCGATCGCGATCTCGCCGGCAGCGTTACTCTGACGGGACAGGCGCCGTCGGCCGAACCTTACTACGGCATCGCCGATGTAGCGGTACTCTCGTCCCTCTCGGAAGGTTCGCCTAATGCACTGTTGGAGGCGATGGCGGCGAACGTGCCGGCGGTTGCCACCGATGTAGGCGGGATCCCGGAGATCGTGAAGGATGGCGAGAGCGCGCTCCTGATTCCGCCCCGCGATCGGGAGGCGATGACGGCGGCTATCGCTCGCGTGCTCACCGGCGAAAGTCTGCGCCGCAAGCTGACCACGCGCGCTCACGAGTTGATCCTGGCGCATCACACGCCGGAATCTCGCGTGCGTTGCCTGATCGAGATTTATCGGCAGGTGCTCGAAGCGCGGTGATCGGCGGCGCGTCTGCTACGCTTGGAGGTTGCGCATCCTATTCCTCTCACCCCGGCAGTGCTGGCCGGCGCAGAGCGGCGCCAAGCTGCGGGAATATTATCTGGCTCGCGCATTGGGCCGGCGGGCGGAAGTAACCCACGTTTCTTTTTCGGAAGCGAGCGCATCCATGTCCGCCGCGGATCTGCCGTTTTGCCGGCGCGTGGTAACGGTCCCCAAGCCCCGCGGATACACTCCCGCCAAAATCGCCCGCGGATTTCTGGGGCGCTGGCCGCTGCCCGTAGTCAACTACACCTCGCCCGAGATGCAGGCTGCGCTAGCCGCGATCCTGAAGCAGGAACAGTTCGACCTGATCCACCTCGACAGCATCCACATGGCTGCCTATGTCCCGATGCTGCAGAAGGCGACCGGAGCGCCCATGGTGTACGACTGGCACAATATCGAGTCCGAAGCCATGCGCCGCTACAGCCTGCATGAGCGCTCATTGCTGCGGTCCCGCTATGCCGCGCTGACGGCGTCGCGTCTCTGGACGTTGGAACAGCGGGCGCTTCGCGAGACGTCGGGCCACCTGGTGTGCAGCGATCGCGAACTCGTCGAGTTGCAAAGCCGCGTTCCGCAAGCGCGCGTCGCCGTCATCGAGAACGGCGTCGACTCGGGATTCTTCGCGGCATCAGGCGATGCGGCTGGCGATAGGCGCCGCATCGTGTTCGTCGGCTCCATGGGGTATCACGCCAATGCCGAGGCCGCGGTCTATTTCGCCCGCGACATCTGGCCGGGCATCAGCCGCCGGTTTCCGCAGTGGACGTTCACCATCGTCGGCGCCAACCCCACGCCCGCGGTCCTGGCGCTGCACGGCAGCAATCACGTGGAGGTGACCGGCACCGTTCCCGATGTCCGCCCGTTCTACCGCGAAGCTCGGGCGGCCATCGTTCCCTTGCGGGTGGGAGGCGGAACGCGCTTGAAGATTTTGGAGGCGATGGCGGCAGGCGTGCCGGTGGTCTCGACCACGCTCGGCGCCGAAGGGCTGGCGAGCTCTCCCGCCAAAGACATCCTGATCGCCGATCGGGAGGAGGAGTGGGTGGCCCACCTGGACGCGCTCTCGGACGGCGGTTTGTGGAGCGCGCTTTCCGAGGCTGGCCGCGAACTGATTCGCGCCCGCTACGACTGGGAAGCCATCGGCGGCAAGCTATGGCAGGCTTATAGTGAGTGGCTGTACGAACCCGCACACTAACCGGCTTCGGACGTCATCCCCATCGCAGTTTTGAAATGCGCGCCTCTGCTACGCTTGGGTGAGTTTGCCAGCTCGATGAGGGCCGGCCCCTTGGGTTATCGAAGCCGGTGAGCACCTCGACACAACCAGTTCCGGCGTCCCACTCCTCTGTCGGCGTCCTTTTCAAGAACATCGTGCAGGGCAGCGGCCTGTATTCGCTCGCTACTATCGGGCAGCGCCTGGCCAGCGTCATCCTCCTGCCGGTTCTCACCCGCTGCCTCGCCCCGTCGGACTATGGCGTAATGGAGTTGCTCGACCAGGTGGGCAGCGTGTTGGCGACTCTGCTCGGCGCCAACTTCTCCTCGGGCCTGGGGTACTTTTACTTTCAAACCAATACCCGGGAAGACCGCGGCCGCGTGGTCGGGACCACGGTCATGGGTGCGGCGTGCATCGGAACTCTCGCCGGCCTGATCTGCTGGCCATTTTCCGCTCCGCTGAGCCGGCTGGTCTTCGGCAGCGACATCGCGGCGTTCTATCTGCGCATTCTGTTCGTATCGCTGCCGCTGGGTTTTGCGCTGGAAGCTCTGTTCGGCTGGCTTCGCGTGGAAGATCGTCCAGGTGTCTATGTAGGCTGGTCGTTCTGCCGCATGGGCGTCACCATCGCGACCATTCTGGTGCTGGTGGCCGGCCTCCGCCTGAAGGTGTTGGGTGTGCTGCTCAGTAGCTTTACGACCTTCCTGCTGCTGAGTGTGGCGATGGGCGTGTATTGCTGGCGCCAGATGCGCCCGCGGTTTGACCCGCGCCTTTTTGTGCGGATTGCGCGTTTCACGGCTCCTATCGGAGTGGGTGGGCTGGCCCTGTTTGTCATCAACTTTGGCGATCGCTTTTTTCTCCGCCCGTACGTCTCGCTCGCGGATCTGGGACTCTACGCGCTTTCCTACAAGATCGGCATGCTGGTGAGCGTGGTCTTCAGCTCGTTCTATTCGTATTGGGGCGCGCAGGTGTACGGCATTATGAAGCGCGACGATGCCGACGCGGTCTTTGCGCGCATCCAGACGTATACCGCCGCCGGCCTCTCGTTTCTCTGCCTGGGTCTGATCGTATTCTCGAAACCGGTGTTCCGGTTGATGGCGCCGCCGGCGTATTTCGGCGCCACGCGGCTGATCCCGATTATCGTGCTGGCTTACGGGATCCGCTCCATGGGCGATTTCTTCCGCAGCCTGTATTACGTCGCCGGCCGCCCCGGCGCCGACGCGGTTTGCAACTGGCTGGGCGCCGCGCTTTGCCTGGGTGGCTATATGGCTTTGATCCCGCGATTCGGCGTATGGGGTGCGGCCATCGCCACCGTGATCGCGTTCAGCGTGATTGGCCTGATTTGTATGGTGTGGACCTATCGCTTGCGGTCTTACCAACTTGAAACATCCCGTCTGGTCAAGATTGCGATTGCGTTCGCAGCGGCGATTGTTCCTTACAGTCTGGTGCCCGTGTCATCGCTGGGCGCGCAGATCGCGTGGGCTTTTCTGGCGGTGGCGATTTTCCCCGCTGTGTTGTGGATCCTCGGTTTCCCCACGCCAAGAGAGCGCGCGCTGCTGGCACGTGCCCGACGTGTCGCCCTCAAAGAGCCGCGACCGTAAGGGAGCGGTTCTCGAACCATCGTGGAACCGGTCCCTAACGGTCGCGGCTCAGTAACATCCTAACCCAGCGCCGCGGCGATTCGCTCGCAGGCGTGGCCGTCGCCGTAGGGATTGTGGATGCGGGTCATGCGCTGGTATTCGGCCTGATCATCCAGCAGACGCACCGCTTCCGCCACGATGAGCTTGTCATCGGTGCCCACCAGCTTCACGGTCCCTGCTTCGACCGCCTCCGGCCGCTCGGTCTTCTCGCGCAGCACCAGCACCGGTTTGCCCAGGGACGGCGCTTCTTCCTGGATGCCGCCCGAATCGGTGATGATGATGTAGCTGCGGCGCATCAGGTCGACGAACGGCACGTACGGCAGCGGATCCAGTAGGACGACATGGGGAAGCCCCGCCAGGATTTTGTGAGCCGGACCAACCACATTGGGATTACGGTGGACGGGATAGACCAGTTGCACGTCGTCGCGCGAAGCTAGTTGCGCCAGCGCCTGCATGGCCCGGTCGAAACCCGCGCCGAAGTTTTCCCGCCGGTGGCTGGTCACCAGAATGAGCCGCTTGGTTGGATCGATCCACGGCCACGGCGCCGCCGTCAGGGTGCCGCGGTCGAGCGCGTCCCGCACGTACAGTACGGCGTCGATTCCGGTGTTGCCGGTGACGTGAATCTTCTCCGCGGCCACCCCTTCACGCAGCAGCGCCGCGGCGGCGCCTTTGGTGGGAGGAAAGTGCCAGTCGGTGATGCGGCTGGTCAGCACGCGGTTCATCTCTTCCGGGAAAGGTTGTTGTAAATCTCCTGTGCGCAGTCCGGCTTCCACATGGGCGACCTCGGCGTGCTGGTAGAAAGCGGCTAGCGCCCCCGCGAGTGTGGTGGTGGTGTCGCCCTGCACCACTACCAGGTCGGGCCGCTCCGCCTGCAGAACCGGTTCGAGCGCCAGGAGGATGCGCGCCGTCAGACCGGAGAGTGTCTGCCCGGGCTGCATCAGGTCGAGATCGAAATCCGGGGTGACCGAGAATGCCGCCAGCACCTGGTCGAGCATGTCGCGATGCTGCGCCGTGACGCACACGCGCACGCGAAACTTGTCAGGCTCCTGGCGCAGGCGGTGCACCAGCGGGCACAGCTTGATGGCTTCGGGGCGAGTTCCGAAAACGGCCAGAATGTTTTTCACTGCCCTATTTTCACCTTAGTGGGCCGCCATAGCCTCGTGGGTTTCACCATAAAAACCGCCAGGGACAGCAGGGAAGCTGCGTTCATCGAAAGGAAAGTGCGCGCCGGCGAAGAGATACGCTTCAGTGGAAACCAGCGCGGCACATAGGGGTCGAGCAACGCCAGGGCGATCAGCAGCAGCTCGTCGGTCAGCAGAAAGGTTCGGAACGGCGAGCCAGGCAGCGCTACCGTGGCGATCCATATTGCGACAATCGCCCACGGCAGCACCAACCGCGAGGTTTTGTGCGACAGGAAGTGGAAGCGCATCCGATTCCGGTTCGTGAAGATCTGCGATAGCCGCAGGTGCACTTGCCAAAGCCCCGCCAGCGTGCGCAGCTTACGGCGGAATTCGCCGCCTTCCGCCGTGGGGTAGTCGAACGCCAGAGCCTCCGCGTCGAAGATCACGCGATAGCCGCGAAAGAGCACGCGCAGAGGAATGATGGCATCGTCCGTCAGGGTGTCGGGGGGAATCGGCTCCGCCAGGCTGCGCCGCATCGCGTAGATGCATCCGGTAGTAACCAGGACGGAATCGATGCGCGAGTGCTGTGACCGCGCCCAAAGCTCGTAACGCCAGTATAGTTCGAGATCGGCCTGCTCGCCCGCATACGCCGGATCGCGCATGCGGAGCTCGCCGGTAACCGCGCCGACGGTGGGATCCGCGAAGTTGGCCACCAGGTGCGATAGCGCCTCCGGATCCAGTAACTGGCGGACATCGGTGAAGAAGAGAATCTCTCCCGATACGTGCGGCAGCGCTGCGTTCAAAGCGGCGGCTTTCCCTCCGTGCGGCACACGCAGCAGGCGTACACCGCGGCCGGCATAGGATTCCACGATGGCGTCCGTGCGGTCGGTGGCGCCATCCGAGACCACCAGAATATCCAGCAGTTTCGCGGGATAGTGCAGTGCCAGCAGCGAATCCAGTTTCTTGGCGATGAACTGCTCGCCGTTATAGACCGCCACAATCACCGAGACCGGAACGCGAAAGCCCATGTCTTTGCGGACCGGAGGCGCCGCGTGCGAGTTGGTCGCCAGCAGAACGGGGTAGGCAATGATGATATAGAAAACAACCAGGCTTGCAACCGCGAGAAGAACTGCCGCCATCAGGCCCCGCTCACCTCGCTGCGGGCCTCGGGAGCGGCCGTCGTCGAAGGCCGGCGCAAGATCGTTCGAATGAAAATATCGAAATCGAACGAGGGGCTCTCCTGCTTCACGTAATAGAGATCGTATTCCAGGCGCTCCGCCTCATCGGAGGGCTCCTTCCGACCTGCCAGGTTCACTTGGGACCAGCCGAGAATTCCAGGCTTGACCGTGAACCGGTAGGGATAGGCCGGCAGCATCCGGCACAACTCCTGCGCAAATATTTTGCGCACCGGAGGAGGTCCGAATAACGCCATTTCCCCTCGCACCACATTGATCAAATGAGGCAGATTTACCAAGTGTAGCGCGCTGACGATCCTGCCGATCCCCGACACCGAGCCGTCGCTCCGATGCGTCCGGAAACGCAGCAGCGAGAAGGGAATCTGTTGGTATCCAGGGCACTCGATGCTCTCCAGCGCCGGGCCGCCGCTATTCAAAATCGTTACGAGCACCACCAGCACGATCAGCAGGGGCAAGCTCACCAGCAGAAGACCCAGACCGATCACGTTGGTGTAAACCGCCTGGAACGCCAGCGCCGCGCGGTTCCGGCTGGCCGAAGTTACGAAGAGGAAGTCGGAGGGGCGCAAGCTTTCCCAGGAGATGCGATGCAGCACTCGCTCGTAGACCATCGGGCCGGCTTGTATGGCCACTCCGGCGTAGCGAAGCAGCAGCAATTCCCGCGGCGAGATGCCGGTCTGCCGGTGGACGTCGTTGATCAGGATAGTGCCGGGCCGCTTCTGTTCACAAACTTCCGAGAGTTGCCGCGTGTGACCAAGGAAGGGCAATCCGGAGGAGACGCGTCCCGGGTCATCGCTCAACACACCGACCACTTGAGGCTCGAGAGTGGGCGCCAGGGCTTCCGCCACGCCATCGAACCCCATCAGCAAAATGCCGCGGCGCTCTTCGCCCTCCGTCCGGATCAGCAACTTCCGCAGGAAGAGCAGCAGGGCCATGCTGACAGCGGTCGCGGATACGATTACCGGCCACGGCATCGGTTCGAATTCGAATAAGTACGCGAGCCCGTATTGCACGATCAGGTTCAGCCCGACCGCCGAGAAAAAATGATTCACCAGAATCTGCAGGCCGTCGCTTGCCTGGCCGTCGACGAAGACCACGGCGATCCAGGCAGTCACGGCTGCCAGGACTGCTTTCAGCAGCCAGGCGGGAATGGCAGCCGGTTCCGCACCGGTGTCGGGCTGTTGGATCCAGGTTTGGTAAGCCCAGGTGACGGCGCCGAAACCAACAATGCAGGAGAACAGGTCGCCGACCGCGACCCGGTAATTCATTTCATGACGGAACAGAGGCCTCATGGGGTGGCGAGAACCACCTTCGAGGGGGCCTCTTCCGTGGTTCTGGATGGATAGGTCCGGCAGACCAACTCGGCAAATGCCAGAAGATCGAAGGATGCCGCAGTAGAGGCGAGATTCCCGGCCACTTCCAGCTCATCGGTGGCAGTCAGCGGAACGCGAAACGACCATCGCGGCGTGCCTTGCACCAGAACCTCGTCACGCGATCCCTGCGAGGTAATCCAATGGACCTGCATCAGGCCCAGTCCGCTGGCGCTTGCTGTCAGGGCTTTCCACCATGCTTCGTCGGTGTCTGCCTGCTCCAGCGTGGAAGCCACCTGCTCGAGTTTGAGCCGGACGTCCATGGCGCGTTTCAAGCCGCCGCCGAACAGCAGGCCGCCCGCGATGTTGAATTCCGAATAGCGCAACTGACGTATGCCGATCCAGGCGACGGCAAAGAACAGGACGATAAAGAAGCCCTGATATTTTCCACCGAAGGAAGTGGCAAGCAGGGCAATCGCCGCGGCCAGCGCCGCGAAGAGGTACAGAACCCATACTGCCTGCCGCGCCGACAGTCCACGATCCAGCAGCCGGTGATGGATGTGGCGCTTGTCGGCGGAGAAGATCGGTTGATTGCGCAAGAATCGACGGATCACCGCTAATGACACATCCAGCAGCGGGATACTCAGCGCCAGCAGCGGCACCAGCATACTGAGCAGGGTGGCTGCCTTCTGCGTCCAGATCATGCCATAGCAGCCCAGCAGGAATCCGATCAGCAGCGCTCCGGAATCGCCCAGAAAGACGGTAGCGGGGTTCACGTTGTAGCAGAGGAATCCGATGAGCGCTCCCGCCAGCGGCAGAGTCGCATATGCGAGCGGAAGGTTGCCGTGCAACAAAGCCGCCGAGAAAAGCGTGAGCGTTGCCAGCAGGCCCATACCGGCGCAAAGACCGTCGAGTCCGTCAATCAAATTCAACGCATTGCTCGACAGCAGCAGCCAGAAAACAGTGAGCGGGAAATCCAGCCAGATCGACAGCGGCCGCGTTGCGAGATCGCCGATGTGCAGCCCGCTGAAAAACACCACCGATGCCGCGGTCACCAGTCCCAGAATTTTCAGGATGGGTTTCAAGTTAAAGAAATCGTCGAGCAGGCCGGTGAGAAATACCAGCGCGGCGCCTGGAATCAGTTTCCATGCCGCGGGGCTGGAGGATAACGGCCCCGAACTGGGACCCGTGAGGAGCGCGACGCCATATGCGATGGCGATGGCGATGCCGCCGACTCGCGGCATGGGATACGCGTGTACCTTACGTTGACCTGGGCGGTCCACCACGTTGTAGGACCGGAAGATGTCGCGGACGATCGGGGTCAGAATCAGGGCGATCAGGAACGCCCGCCCCGACATCCACAAGAGTGTGCCCATGCGCTAGCCCTATCCCCAGGTTTCCTGGATGGCTGCCAGTTTGTCGCGATCGAGAGAATGCTCCACCAGAATCCTGGCGGTGGATTCACTCCATTGCTGCAACTCGCCGAGGTATACCATCGCGCCGTTTTCGAT
>Ga0210401_10008563_pt1 | contig 10144 bp, 9 predicted proteins | sample IncBWH32MmetaG_FD_150866 | JGI IMG/M metagenome (GOLD analysis project Ga0210401, IMG submission 150866) | Forest soil microbial communities from Barre Woods Harvard Forest LTER site, Petersham, Massachusetts, United States - Inc-BW-H-32-M | ecosystem: Environmental > Terrestrial > Soil >... | reverse complement strand
GCCAGTCGATGCCGTCCAGCATATAGGCCAGCTGCGCCGCCAAGATCGCGAGCGTCCCGTCGGCCGGTGACGGCCACACGAATCGGCCATGTTCCAGCCGCTTGTAACTCGCCTTTGAATGCAAGCCTTTCCGCTGTTTCGACGCAGCTTGTGCGGATAACGCATCCGTTCCACCCGCTGGGCGGCCGTCAGCTGGTTGTGTCGGAGAGCGGTATAACCGCTCGGGAAAGCGGCTGTTGCTGCAGGTCGACGACGGCACCGTTTGCTCGGTTCCGCCGCAATGGACGGACGCGGTCACTCCGGATCTTGAGGTTGTTATGGGGCAAGGGCGTGCCCTCTTTCGCGTCGTGGACTTGCTGGAGCTAGCCGTTCTGGTGACGCGTATTTGTCAGGGGAACGCTTGCGAGGGACCGACCGGATGTAAGGATAATTCTGCCGCTTATGCAAAGCACTTGATGCCGAAAAGCCGTAAAATCGGAGCAGATTCCGGTAGATGCTTTGAATGATCTAGCCGGCCGACCTTGACAAGACTATCGTATGCGGCGTATTTATGATTACGAATTCTTGCTCTCGGGTTTCCCGCGGTCCGACGTGCCGGCAAACAACGATCGCAAGCGCGCCAAGATCGCCGCTCTCCGCGAAGAGGGCACGTTGCATCCGGCCCCCGAGAAGGTTCGCGATCCCAAGTTTCAGGACAGCGACTTTTTCGATCCGCGCGATGCCGTCCAGGTCAAGTACGAGATGCTGCGCCGCGTCTCCGTCGAGAAGGCGTCGGTGACCGATGCCTCCGACACCTATGGCGTCTCGCGGCCGACCTACTACCAAGCCAAGGCCGATTTCGAGCAAGCCGGCATCGCCGGGCTGGTGCCCAAGAAGCGCGGCCCACGCGGTCCCCACAAGATCCAGAGCGATGTCCTGGCGTTTCTGCGGACGCGGCTCGTTCCGGGCGAGCCGATCCGGGCACGCGAACTGGCGAGACTGATCCAGCAAGAGTTCGGCCTTGCTGTACATCCAAGGACAATCGAGCGCGCCATCAGTGGAAAAAAAACACCGCGATGACGCCCGGCGCGGCCGAGAAGCAGTCGACCACGGCATCTACCCTCGTCGCCCAGTACGAGACGCTGCGTATGGCCGGCCTCGGCGAGGCATTGCCGCTGGAGGCCCGCAGCGGGCTGATGCCCTTTCTGCGTCGCGGCATGTGGGGCTGGGCGCGCAGCTTACCTGGCGAAAGTGCTCGGCAGGAGCCGCTTCCGGTACCGCGCTCGGCTCCGGTAGAGCCCGGCGAGCGCAGCGCCATCGTTTACGTGCTCGCGGCAATGGCGAGGAAGATCAACTACCGGAGAACGCCATGAACGAGGCTTCCAAAGTCCAACCCCATCATCTCGAGCGCGGCGCTTACCTGTACATCCGGCAGTCGTCGATGCGACAGGTCGTCGAAAACGTCGAGAGCACAAAGCGGCAATACGCGCTGCGCGGCCGCGCGACCGCACTCGGCTGGCGCGACGAGCAGATCATCGTCATCGACAGCGACCAGGGCGAGTCCGGCGCGTCGGCGTCCTGGCGCGGCGGTTTTCAACGCCTGGTGACCGACGTCGGCATGGGGCACGCCGGCATCGTCATGGGCCTCGAAGTGTCCCGGCTGGCGCGGAACAATGCCGACTGGCACCGCTTGCTGGAGATTTGCGCTCTCGCCGACACTCTGATCCTCGACGAGGACGGCGTCTACGATCCAGCCAGTTTCAACGACAGGCTCCTTTTGGGTTTGAAAGGCACGATGAGCGAGGCCGAACTCCATGTCATCAAAGCCCGGCTGCGCGGCGGTATTCTGAACAAGGTGCGGCGCGGCGAGTATCGTTGCGCGCTGCCGACTGGGTTCGTCTACGATGACCCCGGCAATGTGGGGCTCGATCCTGACTCGCAGATCAGAGAGACGGTTGCCTATTTCTTCGCGACGTTTACGCGGGTGGGGTCGGCCTGCCAGACGGTTAAGGTGTTTCGCGACGAGGGCCTTCTCTTCCCCTCGCGACTCCGCAACAGCGCGACAACGGTTTTTCGGCCGCTGACCGCATCAACCGCGATCCGCACCTTGAACAACCCGCGTTATGCGGGCGCCTATACCTATGGCCGGCGGCATTATCGGCGAGCCGCCGATGGCAAAAAGATCCTGCGAAAGCGGGACTGCAACGACTGGCTCGCCTGCATCCCGAACGCTCATCCCGGTTACATCACCTGGGAGCAATTCCAGCAAAACCTCAAAATCCTCGAGAGCAACGGTAGAGGGTACGAATTTGCTCGATCGTCGCCACCGCGAGAGGGGGTGGCCCTGCTGCAGGGGCGCGCAATGTGTGGACGATGCGGCAGACATTGCGGCGTCCGATATTCGGCGCGGCGCGGGAAACAGGAGGCGTGGTATGTCTGCGACCGCGCGCGCAACAGTCTCGGAGAACCGCACTGCCAGTCGATTGCCGGCGCGCCCATCGACGAGGCGATCGGCGAGTTGGTCGCCGAGGAGATGACACCCACCGCTGTCGAGTTGGCACTGGAGATCCGAAGAGAGATCGAAGCGCAGTACGAAGAGGCCGATCGGCTGCGCTGTCGCGCCATCGACCTCGCGCAGCGCCGATACATGCTGGTCGATCCCGGCAACCGTCTCGTCGCCGACACGCTCGAAGGCGAATGGAACGACAAGCTCCGCGCCCTGGCCAAGGCCCAAGAGGACAGGCGGCTCGCTCGCCAGGAGGACCAGCTCGTCCTCGACGAGGCAATCCGCAATCGGCTCATCGCCATGACCACGGACTTCAAAACGTTGTGGCGAGATCCCGCCTTGCCGAACCGCGAGCGCAAGCGACTGCTGGCCTATATCATCGAGGATGTTACGCTCATCAAACTTCCGGCCGAAGGAACGACGCGGATCCATGTCCGCTTCAAAGGCGGCAAGACCGAAACCCTGACGGTACGGAATCCAAAATCTTCAGCGCAGCAGGTCAAAACCCCGCCCAAAGTGATCGAGCTCGTCGACACGCTCCTCGACAACTACATCTATCCCGAGATCGCCGACATCCTGAACGAGCGAGGAATCCGGCCCGGCGGATCAGCGCGTCGGGGACGGTCCGACGCTCCGTTCACCGCGTTGCGCGTCGCTTATCTCGCCCACGAATACGCGCTCCGCTCCCGTTATGACCGACTTCGGGCGCGAGGAATGTTGACCAGAGAGGAGGCCGCGTCGCGTCTCGGCATCTGCGAAAGCACGCTGATCCGATGGGTGGAGCACGGTCTCGTCGCGAGGCACGCCTACAACGCTCACGCCTATTTGTACGAGGCGTCTGGGTCTAACCCACCAGTCAAACATTGCAGCCGATGGGATCGGCTCATCGACCGCGGCGGCAATCCAGCCCGTGATCACCCCAAGGTCTCGCATCTATCAAGGTTCTCGATTCCAATCGGAGGAGATGCAGTGTGAAGCCAGATAGTTGGCGAACAGGCACAGACCCTGCCCGTCCCACCACAGCAGCTTGATCAGATCGCCAAAGCCCGCGTCATTCAGCATACCGATCGCAATTTGTCGTGGTCGCGTACCCCTGGCATCCGCTTTGCGGTCAGCGCCTTCGCCTGTACGGCCGGCATGGACGTGCTGGGCGTCAGATCCTCTACATCGAAGTCCGGCCGGGTCTGTCCCGCGAGATCCCGGAATGGATGTGCGACGGCGCGGCCTGCGCGACGATTACGTCGGGTCGCGCCCAGATCGCAATCGCCAGCCTGATCGAGCTGCGGGCTCTGCTGGATAGCCGTTCGGTCGGGCTGGCCTCCGGCCGATCATCGACCTCCTCAATCGCACAGGAGGGTCCCGATGAGACGTCGCCTTCGCAACCAACTGATGCTCGACCTCGACTGCGGCGGAAGGCAGCGCCCGGCGATACCGGCGCCGGAAGAGTTGCTGAACGCGCTGGCCGACTTACTGCTCGAAGCTCTCGGCAATCAAAAGAACGTGATGCCGGCCGAGCGCGAGGCGTGTGATGCATTCCAAGATCACCCCTGAGCACCTGGGCCGCGGCGCGGTGGTCTATGTGCGCCAGTCGACGATGGGCCAGGTCGCGGAACATACCGAGAGCCAGCGGCGGCAATATGGGCTCGCCGATTCGGCGCGCTCGCTCGGCTTCGCCTCGGTGAGCGTGATCGACGATGATCTCGGCCGCTCCGGCTCCGGATTGGTCGAGCGGCCCGGCTTCCAGAAACTGGTGGCCGCCGTCTGCTCGGGCCTTACCGGCGCCGTGTTCTGCATTGAGGCATCGCGGCTGGCTCGGAACGGCCGCGACTGGCACCACCTGATCGATCTGTGCGCGCTGGTCGGCACGCTGGTGATCGATCCGGACGGGACGTACGATCCCCGCCTCGTCAACGACCGCCTGCTGCTGGGGCTGAAGGGGACGATGTCGGAATACGAGTTGAACCTGCTTCGCCAGCGCGGCATTGCGGCGCGCGATTCGAAGGCGCTGCGCGGCGAATTGCGGTTCATCCTGCCGCCCGGCTATTGCTGGAACGAGATCGGCCAGATCGAGATGGACCCCGACGAGCGCATCGGCGGCGTCATCCGGCTCCTGTTCGACAAATTCCGGGAGCTCGGAAGCGCTCGGCAGGTCCTGCTCTGGGCCCAGGATCAGGCGCTGCAACTTCCGATCACGCGACGCAACAACAGCAGCGTTTGCAAGAACGAGTGGCGGCCGGCGGCCTACCATACGGTGCTGCAGATCTTGCGGCATCCGGTCTATGCCGGCGCCTATGTCTTTGGCCGCACCACTCAGCGCACGCGCATCGTCGACGGGCGCGCCCGCAAGACCACCGGACACTCGAAGCCGATCAACGCCTGGAACGTCCTGATACGCGATCACCACCCCGGCTACATCAGCTGGGAGCAGTACGAGGCGAACCAGAAGCTGATCTCGGAGAATGCGCATATGCAGCGCCGGACCGAACGGAAGTCGGCGCGCGGCGGTCGCGCTTTGCTGACCGGTTTGGTGCGCTGCGGTCGCTGCGGCCGGACTATGCGGGTGTTCTACGGGACTCAGTCCGGCCATGCTCATCGCTACCATTGCCGAGGCGACGACAGTCATGTCGGCGGCTGGTTGTGTATCGGCATCGGCGGGGTCCGGGTTGATCGTGCGGTTGCGGTGCAGATCGTCGAGGCGGTCTCAGAGCACGCCATCGGCGCCGCCATCCAGGCCGCCGATCAAGCAGAGAAGGCTGACAACGAAGTCCGGCAGGCGCTGCACCGGGAACTCGAGGAAGCGCGTTACGACGCCTCCCTGGCCGCCCGGCGCTATGAGCTCGTCGATCCGGCCAAGCGTCTGGTCGCGCGCGAACTCGAAACCCGCTGGAACACGGCGCTGGAGCGGGTCGCTCATACCGAGGATCGGATTGCTCGGCACGATGCTGCCGCCGCGCTCCGCCCGAAGATCGACCGTGACGCACTGCTGGCGCTCGCCCACGACCTGCCGACGGCTTGGAATGCGCCAGGCACGGACGCTCGAACCAAGCAGCGCATCATCCACATCCTGATCCGCGAGGTCGTGCTCGACCTCGACGACGCGACCAACGAGGCGCTTGTCACAATCCATTGGAACGGCGGACGCCATACCGAACTGCGCGTCTCGCGCGTGCGAACCGGTCGCTACCCGGCTGGTCGTCACCCCAGCCCGCTGGAGGCGATCCGCAAGCTCGGCGGCCAACTGCCCGATCGCGAACTGGCGGTGACGTTGAACCGGATGCGGTGCAAGCCTCCCGACGGGAAGGCCTGGACCACGGTGCGGGTACGCGAGCTTCGAGAGCGGCTCGGGATCGACGCTTACGACCCGGCCCTACCGCGTAGCGAGACGATCAGCGCCGACGCGGCGGCGACCCGGCTGGGTATCTGCGTCGGCTCGGTGCACAAGCTGATCCGCAAAGGCCTGCTCCCCGCGACGCAGCTGATGACCTCGGCGCCTTGGCAAATCCCGGTCGCCGCGCTCGACACCGAGCCTGTCAGGACAGGCGTTCACGAAATCGTCGGCCGTCGTCCCAAGTTCTATAAGCGCTTTCAACAGGATAAGAGCCTCTGGCTGCCAGGACTCTGAAGCAAAGGATGCACTATGTCACCTGCTCGCCGCGCCGACCGCGAAACACAAACAGATGGCCGCAGAACGGATCCTGCGCCATTCGCTCCTGGACCGCGGCGGCAAGCCCGTCAAAGCCCTTTCGCATGTCGGTGCGACCGACCGCCAGCCACACGCGCGTGCCTGCCGGCAGGCCGATCATCGCAATAGCTCGATCACCTGCCGCAGCATCTCAGGCGACACCTCGCCGCGAAGACACACGCGCGTGCCGCACCCGAACGTGATCTCGATCGCCCCGCTGCGCCGTGCTCGCGGGCGCGGCTCGTTCGCTTCCGGCACGATCTCCACCGGCAGCATGGTGACGCTTTGCTTCGCCGCGGCCCACGGCGTCGGCGCCATCTCGCGACGCCATTTGAACAGCTGGTTGGCGTTCACATCATGACGCCGCGCCACGATCGAAACCGACGCGCCAGGCTCCAGCGTCTCGGCCACGATCCGGCGTTTCAATGCCCGGGTCCATTGGCGACGCTTGGAGCCATTGGAGCTTCGCTTAGTGTCCACTACGCCATTGGTGGACACTTCCGTTACCGTCTCTGCCATCCCCCGATCATCGCCCCAAGCGACGATCAACGGCAGGCGCCCTTCACCGAGCGCTTACGTTCAACCGGGTTTCAATGAGATCGCGCCATCACGCCCGTCTCCGCGCCCTCGTTGGCGCGACCTCACAGAAACCTCTCGATTATCACGTAGAGGAATCGCCCGCTAACGGACTGTCCCTGGCGCCCTTTTTGCCTTGACCTCGCGCACGATGCCAAGGACCGGGCGCTATTCTGGCCGGCGAGCGCTGACCAGCAGGAAGGTCGCGGGCAGACGCACGCAGTCACCGGTGGAATACGCCGAAAATGCGCTCTCGGTTTCCTGGATGATCGCTCATCGCGTCGCGTCGTCCGCAGCTTTCTCGTCCATCAGACGCTGCACAACACCGAACATCCCAACATGCTCGGCCATCGCCGCCGGCGTATCGCCGCGGATATGGAAGTCGCGCGGTTTGATCGCGATATCGGCGAACCCGGCGGCGGCGAGGATGCCGCGCAGATAGTCACGGTCGCCGAAGGCGTGTGGCCCTGGGGTATGCGGCGGTTGCGGCGCCGGCGGCCCGAGATGTCGGATCGCGATCTCTAACGGGATCTTCCAGTGGACGTTCTCCGCGAGCGTCGCCCAGACCGCCGTGCAGAGCCGCCCACCCGGCTTCAACGCCGCGATCAGGTTGCGGAACGCGGCGACCGGGTCGGCGAAAAACATAACCCCCATGCGCGAAGTCAACAGGTCGAACCAGGCCGGCGGGAACGCATGGATCTGCGCATCGGCGAGGAGAAGCGTCACATTTTCGACGCCGGCGTCGGCGATGCGCTTCTGCGCCGAATCGAGCATCGGGCGCGAGATGTCGGCGCCAGTCACATGGCCAGCAGGGCCGACCGCGCGCGCGTAGGGCAGGGTCGTGACGCCGGTGCCGCAGCCGATATCGAGCACCCGCTCGCCAGGCTCGGCTTGCGCCGCTGCGAGCAGCATCTCCAGCATCTCGGCGTTGCGCACCTCCTGCGCTGCCTGCCGCCCGACCCAGCGGGGCCCCGCGACCTCGTTCCAGTACCGTCCCATCGCGACATTGCCGGCCGGCTGCTCGACTTCCTCCGCTCCTCCCTCTTGCCCGCACCTCGATCCAACAGTCTGGTTGAAGGTCGATGGCCTCACGGCTCAGAATGCCCTTGGCGCCGAGGAGCCGTACAAGCTCGGCCACCCAGCGGTCCGCTTGCTCCTGCTTGCCGGTATTATGATACGCGATGGCTTTCGCCACTGCTCGGCTGATTGCGCTGCGTTCCGCTCTGCTGATCATCTTCGTTGCCTCCAATCCGGCGCCAATCAACGCCCCGACACGCAATGTGGGATGGCTGCCGACGGGGTGCGGAAAGATGCCCGAGGGATCGTTACCGGATGGCCGCGACGGCGAAGCTGTCGCGAAGATGCGCCGCGAAGAGAGCCTGCTGCAAGGCGGCACGCAGCGATGGGATGACGCCTGTCGTATAATATAAGTCGCCTTCTGAAAAATTCGGGGCGGCCGAACGCCCGTCAGGCTCTACCGAGAAGGCGCTCGATCTCGCCTACGGGGACTCTGTAAACCTGTGCCACTTGGGCAAGCTTCATGCCGTATCTTACCCAAGTCCGGATGCGCGCCACGTGCGTGGGTGGAATCTCGGCTGGCAGCCGCGTGGGCATAACCGGTTTTGCCGGCTCATCGTGCCGGGCTGGTGCCGGCGGCGGGACGATCCGCAGCACACGCGGTTTGCGCGCCGATGGGTCGGCAGGCGCGGTCTGTTGACTGGCTGGCGTGGGGATTGGTGATTTCGATGTGAACAGGGCTTCGGCGGCTTGGCGCGCTCTGCTGATCCGCTCGCGATCATCGCTGCGAGGATGCGGTTGGTGCTGTCGGCTACGCAAGACTTGCTCCGAATGGTTGATTCATTCGCGATTATCGAAAGGACGATTCGGCAAGTATGGCAAGCTGGACTTGGGACGCCGGGCCGCGATCGGCAAGCCCGCCCTCAACCCCGCGCCGCCGCAAATGACGGATAACCGCCGTTCTGGAAAATCAGCGAGCAAAAAGCCCATAAGTCGCCGCGTTGGCCTAAACGCCGTGCGGGTTCGAAATAGTACTTCTAGGTCGTCTTTGCGTCTTGAATGCCTTTGTTAACACGACTGGACAGGACAAAGAGAAAATGTGCTAACGCCTCAGCTTGCTCCAGCGAGACATGGGGATTTTCCGCGTCGGAGTGACGGGGCCGGTTCGCGCCAAGGCGCACTTCATGCGCCCACTCGCCCATAGCAGCGGTGAGAATATGTTGGCTGACCGCTTCGTCAATGCGCTTATAGACGCTGCCGTCAATGAGCTTGAAGTGTTTCAGCATAGCGTCAACCGCGCTTCCTGCCATGACGGCTGCTGCGTCGGGGGCGTGCAATGTTTCCATAGCCTGCTGCAGAAAGCGCCGCGCCGGATCGGGAATCTCGGCGGCGGCGATCCGGACGCTAGGATAAAGAGTTTCGATTGGGGCGTTAGGTGTATGATCTCCCTTTGGCCCTACGGCCAATAGGAGTCCTCCGCAACAGGTGGTGCTGAAGACGGCCCATCGGCGATGGCCCCGGCCGCCGTGATCCGCTAGTAGAGCGACCTGAGGCCGCCCCGTTCCGCAATGAGGGCATGTTGAAATTGCCGGGGGATTGGAAAGCGGAAACCAGTCATGGCCTTCACACGAGCCTCGATACGGCATCAAATTCGTCAGCTTGATTTTGACCAAATGGCATTATTAAGGTTCCTACTGAAATGTGAGGCCAATCCACCTTGTCAAAATTTAAAATCACTGTCTGCTATACTGAAGATATAGTTTTGGCAAACCTGACAATCCTTCGCACTCTGATATCCATAATGTCGCGGTTACGCTTGTCACATTTGCATTGCTGACTAAGAACGGCATGCTACTCACGTTTTGGCCATCAGCATGAACGGTGAATGTTGTATGTCGGATAAATATTTTACCGGCATTCTCGGCCTTTAAGACTAGATTTGGGTTTCCAATAGCGCCGGTGATATCACCTTGGGGGTTGAGAGTGCCCGGCGGGGTGTCCGGGTTCAAACCATGAGGGGCTACCGTCTGAAAGAATGGATTGAGGTATGGACCAGTAATACGTTGGCTAGGCTGGCCGGCGTTGAAGGGCCGAGAATCCACGTCAGGAATGACTGGGTCGCCAGTCAAGGGCTGCAACGAAACTGGTTCAATATTCACTGCTAAAAACGAACTCCCATGTGGGACCGTGGCAAGTCGATAGAGGCTACCCGGCTGTACATTTGGGTCTTGTGCAAAGAGCCATAATCCTTGTTCGAAATGAATTCCGCCCTCGTGTCGATCTGCAACGGCTTATCCCCCTGCATCCGGGGCTACAGAATGTTGTGACGGACGGGGTCGATTTGTGTTAGAACAAATAACGAACATAACGACCTTCGGCGGCCC
>Ga0210401_10008562_pt1 | contig 10145 bp, 10 predicted proteins | sample IncBWH32MmetaG_FD_150866 | JGI IMG/M metagenome (GOLD analysis project Ga0210401, IMG submission 150866) | Forest soil microbial communities from Barre Woods Harvard Forest LTER site, Petersham, Massachusetts, United States - Inc-BW-H-32-M | ecosystem: Environmental > Terrestrial > Soil >... | reverse complement strand
GTGCGCGATTTCGTCTAGGGATGCCGGCGAACTGCTGCCACTTCCCGACGAGTTCTGCCGACACATCCCGCACCCATGTCGCAACCCTGAGGCCTGTGCCAGTCCGCTTGCGTTCTTCAGAAACAGCGGATTCCCATACTCCTAGCACGATTCACTTACCAATCCCAAACCTGTTGCTCACGAGGCAGGCGCGTCCGTCTCACTATCTCCGGCCACAGTCGTGGAGACTCAAGCGGACTGACTTCGGAGAACGTCCCCCGCGCTAGGCCGGTTTGCGCGCGATGGAGCCGCGACACGTCGACTTTGACATCTTCCCCGGACGTTTTCGGTTCGGGGGGCCAGCAGGAGGACATGTGTCCTATCGGAGGAAAATTAGGAAGTGACCCCGGTAGTTGCAAATTGCCTCCTTAATGGAGCCAATTGGAGCCTGGCCAAGAAAGGTTGTGGACGCTAAGTCACTGAAACATATGGTAGGCCCGCGCGGACTCGAACCGCAGACCTCTACCGTGTCAACGACGCTCGTGCTTTACACTTAATGGCCGATGGCGCAGTCTGAAACACCGTCAAATTTCTGGTTCGCGCAGCGGAAAAGTGGTGGGACCTATTTCTTGGGGCGCGACTCGGGCGGTATCATGCCTGCCACGCGGTAGTAAACGGAGAGCTGGCCGTAGACTTCGCCGGAATGCTCGATCAGGCCATAAGCCAAATCGCCAAGGCGAATCTTTTCTTTACCGGCGTTTGCGGGGACGTCCTCAGCAAAAGGATCAATCACCAAAGTGGATATCCCTTTGTCGCCTTTCGATTTGATGGCCGCCGCGCCATCGGCAATAGATTTTTTGACATACGCAACGATGGCAGCTTTGTTTTTGAACTGCGCGCGTGGAGGATCTTCATCGGAGGGCGGTTTTTGTCCGAGTGCAATATTGGTAAAGAAATAGTCCGTAGCGGCACCATGGATCATCCGCTGAGCAAACGTGCCCGTGGTGGGAGCGGCCTTGAAGTCATACTTATCCTCGGGAAAATCCTCGGCCATGGCGATGAGCTTGCGGCCGATTTCATTCCACTGTTTCAACAGAGCCGCTGTCGGACTGGCCGCGAGGTTCGGCGAAGCGGTGTTTTTCGCCGAATCCTGGGCGTACGCGGGCAGGACGAAGAGGATGGCAACGAAGAACACGTGCAGCTGACGGGTCATGTTCATTGGTGTGTCCCTTCCTTCGGGTGCGGACCGACGCATCATATCGCGATCTGACGATTTATAAAATTAGATATGCGAGCCGGTTATTTTTGCGGCTGTTCGGTGGCGGGCCAGCCGAGGACGACGCGAATCTCAGTGGGATTGTCGTGCTCTGAGCGAGTCATGATGAAGGTCTGGCCGTCGGGTGAGACATCATATCCGGCGACCGCCGCGCCTGGATCGAACTTGCGGTCGAATAATTCGACCACCCTGTCCGGCTGAAAATCCGGACGAAGCTGCACCGGCACGCTCATCACCTTGGTTCCGTTGCGGTAAATGATCTCGCGTCCGTCGCGCACCCAGCGCGGTTGAGATCCACCCTCGGTCGACAGTTGCCGGCGTCCCCCAGGTCCGGGTACTGGCTCGACATAAATTTCCGAGCGGCCGGATTCGTTCGAGGCGTAGGCCATCCAGCTGCCGTCCGGAGACAGAGCGCCTTGACGTTCGACCGCAGGCGTGCGCTTGAACGGCCGCATGTCATAGGGCGCGTGCATACTGAGAAGCCAGAGGTCGGTGTTGGTCACCGGGTCGCTCACCATGACCGCTGCGTTGTCTCCGGCAATCGATGTGATGTGGCTGGTCTGGGAAATGGTCCGGAGGAGCTGAGGCTCTGAAGAGCCATCGGCGGCAACGCGGTAGACGCCACGTTGTCTTGAAGCATCGTAGGCATCTAGCAGCAGATTCTTGCCGTCCGGCGTCCAGGTTGGAGCAAAATTTGAAAAATTGGTAGCGAGACTGGTGACGGAGCCACTATCGCGATCAACCACTTCGAGCTGCTGCACGCTTCGAGTCACGAGTGCGATGCGTTTGCCGTCAGGCGAAAAGGCAGGATCAATGTAGTCCTTGGGCGGTAGATCAAGCTTTTGTTCCACGCCCTTGCGGTTCACGAGAAACAGCTTTCGAAAGAAATTGCCGGCCGGACCGGGCGCGTAAGCCAACACCCCGGTGCGGGACACGCTGGCTTGCGGTATATAGTTCTCCTCATTCACGCCGGCTTCTATTTCCGCCGAAACTCCCAAGATCTGCAATTTGTCTGAATCAAAGCGGACTGCCCACAAAGCGCCTCCCTGGTAATAAATCAGTCGGCCAGCCGCATAGTATGCACTTTGCGCGTTGTCGAGGATGTTGCGCACTACACCGGAGTCTAATTTCAAAGCCATTATGCTTCGACGGGGCTGCAAGTAATCCGTAAATATTATCCAATCGCTCCCAGCGAGCCAGGTTAAGCCCTGCGGGTAGATGACATTGTCGGTAGCCACGGAGATCTTGTGGAACGCTCCGCCCGCTGCCGGAACGGTAGCCATGCCTAAATTCGGGATCGAAACGACGATGACATCGCTTGGTGTCCAAGTGCCTCCGAAAAACGCGGGCATTTCGCAGAGAGCGACGGGGCTGCCCCCGTCGGCGGGTGCCTTTTTGAGTTTCCCTTGACTGAAGTACGCCACCCAATCGCCGTTGGGCGAGAAGAACGGAAAGTTTGCGTCCTCCGAATCAGGTATCGCCAGCGGCTCAAGCTGGTCAAGGCGGCGGACGTAGAGGTGGGAAACACCGCTTTCCACGGCGACGTAGGCCAGGCGTTTGCCGTCGGGCGAAATGGCCACAGCTTGTGTAACATCAGCGGCCAGTTCTTGCTTAGGGGGAAGAGCGACACTGAAGCGTATAATTCCGCGCTCGCTGGCCGCGGGCCGGCTCGCAACCTTGACAAACAAAATGATGAGTGCAAGTGCGATGGCAGCGGCCAAACCGACTGCAAACCGCCACCAGCGTAGCGGCGTCTGTTTACCGACCGAAGCGGAATCCGTTGCGCCGGGTTGCGTCAACCAACGGAGCTGCAATTTCACATCGTGGACGGTTTGAAAGCGTTCTTCCGGGTCCTTGGCCAGGCAGGTGCTAGTGATGTAAGCGAGCGAGGGCGTTGCAGCAGGCTGGAGCGCAGTGATGAGCGGAGGATCTTTTTCGAGAATCGCCGAGGCGACAGCAACGTGGGATTTTCCATTGAAGGCGCGCTGTCCGGTGGCCATCTCATAAATCACCGCTCCGAGCGCAAAAATATCGCTTCGGGCATCAGCTTCTTTCCCTTCGATTTGTTCCGGTGAGATGTATTGCAGGGTGCCGACGATGGCGCCCGAAGTGGTGATCGGCGCTGCGGGACTTTGAATTGTGGCCGCAGTTTCACTGTTGGGCGGTAGGGTTGTTTCACCCTCGAATGAATCGCCGACTGCGGGCTTGGCCAGACCGAAGTCCATAAGCTTAGCACCCGTTTTGGTGAGCATGATGTTTGAGGGTTTGAGATCACGGTGAATAAGACCCAAGCGATGAGTTTTTGCAAGCGCGTCAGCAATCTCGATGGCGACTCTGAGCAGGTCGTTGAGGGGGAGGGGACCTTTTTGCAGTCGATGGGAAAGAGTTTCGCCTTCCAACAGTTCCATCACTAAGAAGTAAACGCCGGACTCGCAACCGACGTCATAAAGATGGCAAATATTCGGATGAGAAACAGACGAGAGCGTGCGGGCTTCGCGTTCGAAGCGACTTTTGAGTTCGGGAGTGCAGGACAAATGTGAGGGAAGGATTTTGATGGCGACGCAGCGATCAAGTCGGGTGTCACGAGCGCGGTAGACTTCGCCCATGCCGCCAGCGCCGATGGCGGCGATGATTTCGTACGGGCCGAGCCGAGTTTTTGCAGGCAAGTCCATGATTGGCGCAGATTATAACGCAAGCGAACTGCAAAACCCTCAAGACACAGGCGAGGATGGAACCAGCGAGCCAATCAGACACCGCCGGAATCATGACCGGGGACTACTGGCGCGATATCCAGTCGTTTACGGTTGTGGCGGGGAGACGATCAAAGTCGCCGTAACCCACATGCGCTGGAAGGCCACCGCCCGCAAATACAACTCACCGGGCTTGTCCGGAACGAAGCTGTAATCGCGCGTTTCGCCGACGGAGAGGTAGTCTTCGCGGGCGTTCTTTGGCGATGTTTGTTCCGTGGGAAGATCCCAGCCGTCTTTGGCGATGGCGCGCCACTGCACGGGAGCGCCATTGGCATCCACAATGGAATACGAGAGGTCAGAATCCACGGGCGTGATGTTGATGAAGCGCAGCCGGTAACGGGTTCCTACAGTCAATGGAATCGGAGGCGGTTGAGGAACGCCATTAAGCAAGAGGGGCTCAGTGCCCTCCATGCCGTCGCGTGAAAACAGGAAGATCTTGTCGGTCGCGGGATCGAACTTCTCGCCGGGTGGTAAGACGATGAGTGGGCCGGTCAGTCCTTCACCCAACTGTTTGCGCTCTTGCCAGTGCGAGTGGTAGATGAAGGTTCCTGCACGCGGAGGTGTCATGCGGGCCAGAAAAGTGCCGCCCGGCGCAATCGGCGGACTGGATTGGATGGTATTGCCGCTCCACCCGGGCACGCCATCGTAGGGGCTTTCCAGTTCGATTCCGTGCCAGTGGACGGTGGTCGGCTCCTTCAGCTGATTGACGACTTCGATCTCCGCCGGCTCACCGCGCGTCAATACCAATGGATTGCCAACAGGGGGCAACTCGCTGACGGGCGTTTCGCGCCCGGACTTGGTTAGATCATAGCTGTATCCGGCGAAGGTCTGCGTGGTGGCAGGCCGCTCGCGGACCAGCAAGCGAAACTTGTGAACTGGGAGATTGGCCGCGACGTTAGGCGCGGACTCCGCCTTAGCCGCTGGCAAAACATTGACGCCGAGGACGAGTCCTGCCATGCCAGCGTTCTCGGGAGTATAGGCGGACGAGACCGGATAGCCAGGAAGCGTTTCCGGCATCATCATGTGCATGCTCATATGGCAATGCATGATCCAATGGCCGGGACGCTCTGGAACCCAGGTCATATCAAACGTCCCACCGAGTGGCATTTCTTGCGTCACGACCATCGGCCTAGCAGAAGGTTGGTAAGCGGTGAAGTGGTTTTGATCGCCGGTTCCGTTCACCTGGAAATAAAAACCGTGCATGTGCATGGCATGGTCCGAATCGCTAGTGTTGATCCATCGCCAGTGCACTGGTTCGCCTGCACGCAGGTCGAAGTGCTCGGTGTGTGGCCATGATTTACCGTTGATGGTGGCTAGGGTATTAAAAGGCGAGCCGCCGGCTGGCAGCCAGGTGTTGACGACAAATACCTGATCGTCTTGGCGCGCGCCACGGGCATCCACAATGAGCGCGCCGGAAAGCATGGAGTCGCCCCCAGTACGCATTCCCAGCGGTTGGCCGTCGTTGGAAGCCCAGTAATAGTAGCTGCCTGGCGGGCCGGATTTAAAGCGGACTTCACTGACCGCGCCGGCAGCGATTTCAAGCGCATCTGCAGCATCATTGTTAGGCGTCGAGCCAGTCCCTGCTTCGGATGCTGCCTTTGTCTCGGTCCGTAGACTCAGCCCGTGAATGTAAATCGTATGATCCAACAGGTTGTGGATGCGGGCGGCGATTTCCGTGCCTTCCGGGACACGAACCATCGGACCGGGGATTTGGGGTGTATGCCCTTCCTCGGCGAATGCACTAACGATCAAATGCGCTTTGCCATCGGCTTCGGGATACCAGAGAGCCGGGCGAATCTCAAGATGAAGATTCAATACGCCATTGCGAATTAACCCGGCTGGAGAGCGGTTGTCATTCGCCGAAGCCGTGGGGACTGTCTGACCCAGTGCTGTTGATGTTAGCGAAACGCTAAGTGCGATTGCGAAGATCGCATTTCCGGGGGAGAGCATGGGGTTCCCCTCCTTGTTGAAAAAGGAGTTCTAAGAGAAATTGCAAATGCGCCGCTTGAAGCTGTTTCGTCAGGAGTTTACTCCTGATATAACGGATTGGTATCCTGAAATATCAGAGTCAGCTTGGAACAAACCGGACGCGATTCAATCTTAGAGCGCGACGAAATCGCCGGGAATATTTTTCGGGAGACACTGAAACACTTGCGAGAAAAGCCAGAGATAAAGAGTGAAGTTTCGCGCCTCACTACTGCTTGCTGTTCACCCCAAAAGTTTGAACTCCTCTAGGATGCACCTCAGCCAGCCTTACTGACAGCAGCGAGTCGCTAGCAATTCATACGAAGAACAGTCACAAGCAGCGGAGTCCGCCTGCTGGGTTGCAATACCTCAGTACCCACCAAAATTGGCACCAGCTTTCTCTCTCGACACGTGTATGGTAGCGCCCCAGTCCAAAGGAGGGACGCGATCATGAAGAAGACCAAGAGGAAAGTGACGAAGGCAAATGCGGCGGTCAAGCGACCGAAAACCACAGCCAAGGCTGCAACCGGAGTTCGGGCCAAAGCCGCACGGCGCACAGCGGAAGGCAAGTTCACTAAGATCATCTTTAACCAGATCGGCGGGAAAGAATGCCGCCGCTTCGCAGCGATGACGTGGAAGGAGCGCGATGCGTTCATGGCGAAAACCTAGAGCGCAGTCGTCCGGGAACGATACGAAAAGCACTTAGCGTCCGTTACGGTGTGAAGCCTCTCTTCACCCTTGGTCGTGTGGTCGCAACGCCCAGTGCCCTTGCTGCCATAGGGATTTCGGGGGACGACCTTCCCACGTACCTTGCCGCCATCAGTCCCGTGGTTGGGGTGACGTTGACGCTCACGACCGGAAGGAGAATCAACTTTCACTCGAGTAGGGATTCCGGTCGATATTCGCGTACAAACTCAGTATTACTGGGGGTCAAGATTTGGATGATCACGGAAGCGGATCGCTCGTCTACATGTATTTTGCTGCCCGAAGAATATTGACATGAGAGCAAAGGGCAAAGTCCTAGAGTGAGCAGGTCCCTGCTGCCCTCGGTCGCAAAACCGGCTGAGGGTTCCAGGCAGGTCGCTAGCACGCCTGCCTTGGGCGCAGGAGGCCTCCGGTTCAAATCCGGACGCCCCGACCACTTACTTCTTTGTTTTCAATTCACTCTGCTTGACGCTACTTGCGTCGAAGGCTGAATTTGGGTCCAAATACAAGCCGCTCGACACCTTCGACTGCACGACGCTGCTCTTCCGGGATCGCGTGCAAATAAATCTCGCGTGTGATGTCCGGCGTGGAATGCCCTAGGAGCGATTGCATCGTTCCTATCGGCGTGCCCACGGAATCGAGCATCGTTGCGTGGCTATGCCTCAGAAGGTGCCATGTGTCACTAGGAAGCCCTAGCTTCTTTGCGACAGGCTTCAGACGCTTGCGCAAGAGATTCCAGCGATCTAGCGGCAATCCCTCGCGTGTGGCGAATACAAGCGCCTTCGGGTCAACCGTGGCGGGACAGATACCGGTGAAAAGTTCTGCCGTCTCCTTCCCAATCGGGATGGTTCGCGCGCTGCGCTTCGTTTTGGGTTGATCGAAGTGCCCGTCATAGACCGTCTCGACTACGCGGAGCAAACGAGCCTTCAAATCAATACTTCCCCAGCGAAGTGCAAGCAACTCCCCTACACGCAATCCCGTCAGCACTAGTAGCAACGTGACCGAGCGTGCGGGTTCATTCAGTGCCGCAGCTATGTCTCGCACCTGGACCGGAGTGAGGACAACCCGCTCCGTTCCATGCTGCCGTCGCGGGAGTTTCGTCTTCTGAGCTGCGTTCTCGGTTATGTAGCCCCACTCCTCAGCTGCTCCGAGAATCTTGCTCAGACCACACTTGAAGTGGTGAACGGTCTCCCACGACAACCCGTTGCTGAGCTTTCGGCTGAGGAAGCTTTGCAGCTCTTCTCGCGTGAGTTCACGAGGCTGTCTCTGGCCGAAAGCTGGATTGAGATGCACGTCGAGCATGTACCGATAGTGCTTTTGAGTTGCGTATTTCAGAGTTGGCAAAACCACAGGCGTCCAATCGTTCTTGACGAAATCGCCAAATGTACGGACGGACTGCGGTCGTGCCTTGCCACTGTTGATTGACCCTAACCTCTGAGACAGGACCTGCATAGCCAGGCGGCGCGTCGGAAATTCGTTAACGGTCCCGATCACTTCGGACCGCCTCAGTCTACCGAGCGTGCCGTCTGCTTGAATTACATCCTCCCACCAACGTGCCACCCAAAGCTTTCTCCGGGTGCCACGCTGGAAAAGCGATCCTTGCTGGAAACCTCTTCGAGCCATCGTTTCTCCCTTCCTTGGGATCTCGATGGCCCGCCCAGCTAGTTCTTCGTCGCTTTTGAGTGTAGTCCGCATGTCAAGCTGCTTCGCAATCTCTCCTTTGGCGCTGCACCCAAGCCATTACTTCGTCTGCACGGAAACGCCAGTACTTGCCAAGCCGATACCCAGGCAAGGGATCAGTCGAACGCCTTCGCGTGTGTCCGTAAACCCAAGAAACTGGTACCTTCAAAAGTTTGGCAGTCTCCTGAACCGTTAGAAGTTCGGTGTGGTTTTCATCTCCGTTGTTCATCACTGTGGCCCCCTGCTGCGAAATGCTGCGCGGACAAAACACTCTGCGCGGTCAACGCGCAGTTGGGCTGGAGCGACCCCACGAATTACTTTGGGCACGGAAACGTGCACAAAAGTGGGGTCGCTCCAGCCCAATCCGGTGTTTTGTCCGCGCCCAAATTGATAGTCATGCCATGCGCAACTTCTTCTGTTTTGGGCTCTTCTAGAAATTTTCAGGTGAACCGAAGAGTGAACGACCGGGTGAACTGTGCGTTTCATGCACCGTTCACCCTCAAGGACTGCTAGTCCCGCGTGAAGTGGGCTGCCTTTGCGCCGAAAATCCATTTCAGAATCCAATCTGCAAGACTCTCCTACTATATAGAGGGAGAAAATTCGGAAAACCTCACCGGAAAAATGAGTAGGAACCGGAGAAAGAGCCCTCTACTCACTAATGGGGCAGAAAAAACGAAAAACGCGATGGGCAAAATTGTGGTTCTTGGGGGCGAGTCGCGAAACTGAATCGTTGACTGTAGTATAGCAAATATGCGATAATCCACTCGATGAGGCAGCCTCGGAATTGAGCGGCGAATTCACGATTGAGTATGTAGAGTTGCCCAACGGGCGGGCACCGGCCCGAGAGTTCGTGGATTCGCTAGATGACAAAGCCGCCGCACGGATAGACGCCTTTATCGAGCGCCTGCGCATCTATGGCAACCGGATGCAAGGAAAGTTCGTGAAGAAGCTTGCGGGTGACTTATTCGAGCTAAGGGTTAAGCAATTCGACCGGATTTTCCGGGTTCTGTTCTTCTTCCAGCCAGGAATGCTGATCGTGATTACGTCGGGATTCCAGAAGAAGACGGAGCAGACCCCGCCGGGCGAGATTGCGAGGGCAGAGCAGCTAAAAAAGCTCTGGATGAAGTACAGAAACCGTTACACAGGATCGCAGAAAGAAAAAGAAGCTATCCTGAAGGAGTTGGACATATGAAACGCGATAAGCATAGCGAATTTGTTGAGCAGCGCGCACGCAAGAGCGCTACCTATCGTAAGACCTTCGGGCGCATCTTGCACCAGGTTGATCTGGCATTACTGGTGCGCGAGATGCGTGAGGATGCGGAGTTGACTCAGGCCGAGCTCGCTAGGAAGGTTGGGACAACACAGTCGGTGATCGCCCGCCTGGAAGACGCTGAATACACTGGGCATTCGCTTACTATGCTAGAACGCGTCGCTGCGGTTTGCGGCGTAGCCTTAAAGCTCCACGCCGAAAAGAAGCCAAATTTCGACCGCGAAGTGGCATTGGTATAGTCGCAGACAACAAATGGAATGCCGATGAAACCAGATAAAAAGCGGGAACGAGCGGACCACAGTGGGTCAACCTTCGATAGTTTCCTGGAAGAGGAGGGAATCCGAGAGGAAGTCGAGGCGGTCGCCATCAAGCGGGTGCTTGCGTGGCAATTGGAACAGGCCACCTGGAAACATGGCACTCGGAACTAGTTCCTGTGTGCTAATGCATCAGACTGCCGCTAGGTGGGCCGTATGTGGAGTGAATTTGGGACCTGAATTCGGCGATGTTCGCAGCAGGTGTT
>Ga0210401_10008560_pt1 | contig 10146 bp, 10 predicted proteins | sample IncBWH32MmetaG_FD_150866 | JGI IMG/M metagenome (GOLD analysis project Ga0210401, IMG submission 150866) | Forest soil microbial communities from Barre Woods Harvard Forest LTER site, Petersham, Massachusetts, United States - Inc-BW-H-32-M | ecosystem: Environmental > Terrestrial > Soil >... | reverse complement strand
TGTTCTTGTCGGGAGTGATGATCACTGCGAAACCGGCTTCCTCGGCGGCCTCTAGTAAGGCGCCGTTCTGGAGCCTGTCCCAACCTCTTTGCGCAGCTGTAACTACGGTGTGTCCGGTGAGAAAAGGGCGGATCGGTACGGGTGCTCCCTGGTCGAAGAGAACCAGCATCAGTGCGAGGGTGACGCGGCAGGCGCCTTGTCCAGACTGCGAGCCGCAAATTCAATCACGGCTCTAACTTGCCCGCGGTCAAGGCCTTCGAACCACTCCAGGATTTCATCAATGTTGGCGCCCGCTTCGAGATTTTCAAAAATCACGGAGACCGGCATTCGCGTACCGCGAAGCACCCATGCACCGCTCAGCTTGCCGGGAACGCTTTCAACAGCCGGGCATTGGGATCAATCGAGAGGCATTACTTCTATCCTTATGCTCCTAGTTTATCGCAAAAACGCCAAGTGCCAGCAGCAATTTTGCGTCCGTGAGGCTCCCCCTAAAAAGAGGGCGGCGGACTGATCCGCCGCCATTAAATTCACCGAGCTAGATTCGCCCGCGGCCACAAACTACTTGGGCGCGGTCTTCTCGTTGTGCTTCTCGTTGTAAATCTGGCGGCTGGCGTTATTTTGCCGCTGGTTGATATTCTGCTTTTCCTGCGGAGTCAGTTTCCCGCCGTTGGCCGCCCGATCCGCGGCGATGTGCCGGTTAATGTTCTGCTCATGATTTTCGGCCTTGGCGGCTTCTGATGGCGACATTTGGCCGCTGGCGACGCCATTCGCGATCCGCTGCTGTTGCATATTCCGGCGCGCGCCGACCTCGTTGTTTCCATAGGTCGCCGTGTTGGCATTGTGTTTGTCGTTGTAAATCGACTTGCTGAGATTGTTCTGCTGCCGGTTGACTTGCGAGCGTTCCTGAGGCGTCAGTGTGCCCCCGTTGGCCGCGCGGTCATTATGAATCTCTTTGTTCAGGCCCGCTTCGCGGCCTTCGAGATGCTTGGTCTCTCCGGCCGTTAGCTGTCCTGATGAGATGCCGTTGGCGATGCGGCCCTGCTGATTGTACCGGCGCCCGTCGACCCGATCCATAGCCGCGTTCCCGGGCCGGCCGTGATTGACCGATGCCCACTGATTCTTGTCCTCGCGCGCGGTGTTTTCGTGGGAAAGCTGGTTAGACGTCGGTTGGAAATGATTTTCGTGTTCGGCCGAAATCTCTTCCGGTCTGGGCCTGGCCGTCACGCCACCCTGGCCGTTGAAGCTGTAGTGATTGTTGACGACGGTCGTGTTGTTGATAACGGTGCGATCGACATAGGTGTTGTGGATCACCGTCGTGTTCACGTTCACGACGGCCGTGTTGTAGTTGAAGCGTTCCCCTTCCCAGCGCCCGCCCCAGAAACCGACGCCTCCGTAGCCAAACCCGTAGTTAATCCCGCCGTAGAATCCCACGTGCGGTCCCCAATAGCCCGCGTGCCATAGGTATACGCCGTCGCCAAAGCCCCAATAGCCAGGCGTCCACAGCACGCCGACGCGCGGTGGCGCGACCCAAACCCCGGGAACCCAATAGTAACCTTCCTCACGCCAGCCCCAGTAGCCAGGGGTCCAGATGTATCCCTCCGCCGGGCAGGGTGGTTGCGCGTACACAGGCAGAATAGGCGGCCCGATGTGTACCGAGACACCGACGGCGATTTGTGCCGACGAATGCGCCGGAAGCAGGAACAGCGCAATTAGAACCACGAATACAGCTGGCAATAAAGCCTTTCGCATAATTAGCCCCTCCGTGGGCTCGCCACAAGGCGGTAGGAATGCCTCAGCCCCAATTTGAGCAGCTCGCTGGCTGGGCAGCCGGTCGGAAGCAGGATCCGGCAATTTCCACTTTTATTGAACACTGGACCAGGTAAAAAGTCTCTCACCCGCGTTCCGCACGTTCCTTGGATAGCACCTGACCCTAGGTACAGGTCAAAACTCCACAACCGCTCGCTGGGCGGGACAGTTCGGCTCTTGACGTCGAAAGGCTGCCTGCCCAAAAAGCGGGCAGCCGCTACAAAACTATCAAGGACGGTTTTGTAGCGGCCGTTCCGTCCCGTGGTTTTCGGGACGGAACGGGCACCTTTCTGATCTAGCTGACACTTTTAACGGCCAGCTGGAAAGCGCCGTGCTGCTTTGCGGATGGTATACTAATCGACTCTTATGCCGAAGCTGACGCAGGAAAGGCCAACGAATATCTCACCCGAAGTCATGGCCGGATACGAGCCGGTCATCGGTCTCGAAGTCCACGTCCAACTGAAGACCGCGACCAAGGCCTTCTGCTCCTGCTCGAGCAAGTTTGGCGATACGCCCAATTCGAACACCTGTCCCGTTTGCCTGGGCCTGCCGGGCGCGTTGCCGGTCCTGAACAAGCGAGCGGTCGAATTGGGCATCCGCGCAGCTCTGGCCCTGCATCTAAAGGTGCAGGAATTCTCCCGCTTCGCCCGAAAAAATTATTTTTATCCGGACTTGCCAAAAGGCTACCAGATTTCAATGTACGAGTTGCCTCTGGCATCGTGCGGTTATCTCGAGATCGAGCACGACGGCCAGATCAAGCGCATCGGCATCACTCGATTGCACCTTGAGGATGACGCCGCGAAGAACTTGCATGAAGGATTTCCGGATTCCGCCGAGAAAAGCTACGTGGACTACAACCGCGGCGGCACGCCCCTCGCGGAAATTGTTTCCGAGCCGGACCTGCGCTCGCCGACCGAGGCTCATGCTTATCTGACCGCGCTCAAGGAAGTGATGCTTTACACCGAAGTGAGCGACTGCAACATGGAAGAAGGCTCGCTGCGCTGCGATGCCAACGTCAGCGTGCGGCGCCGCGGCGCGGAAAAATTCGGCACCAAGGCCGAAGTGAAGAATCTCAATTCCTTCCGCTACTTGCAGCGTGCGCTCGAATATGAGATCGAACGGCAAATCGGCATCCTCGAATCCGGCGGGACCGTCCATCAGGAGACGCGCCTTTGGAATGTGGAGGCGGGGCGCACCGATTCCATGCGCTCGAAGGAATTCGCTCACGACTACCGCTATTTTCCGGAGCCTGACTTGCTGCCCGTGCGCGTCAGCGCCGCGTGGCGCGACGAAATCGCGGCTGCGATGCCCGAGCTTCCGGATGCCAAACGCAAGCGCTTTGTCCGGGAGTATGGCATCACGCACTATGACGCCGGTGTGCTCGCGTCCACGCGCGAGCTCGCGGATTATTTTGAAGGCGTCGTCCGCGCGGGCGCGCCGGGCAAGTCCGCGGCGAACTGGATTCAGGTTGACCTTCTGCGCTTCTTGAAGGACGCGGAAAAGGAAATTACGGAAAGCCCCGTGCCGCCCGCGGAACTCGCGGCGCTGATTGCCACGGTCGAAGGCGGCAAAATCAACGCGGCGACTGGCAAAAAAGTTTTCGCGCGAATGTTTGAGACGGGTAAACCCGCCGCGGAAATCATTGCAGCCGAGGGATTCGCGCAAGTCAGCGACACGGGCGAGATCGAGCGCTGGTGCCGCGAAGTGATCGAGAAGAATCCGGAAAACCTGGCGAAGTATCGCGCCGGAAACGAAGGCGTGTTCAAGTTTTTCGTCGGCCAGGTGATGCGCACGTCGCGCGGCCAGGCCAATCCGCAAACCGTGAATGACACGCTGAAGCGGCTGCTTTCTTGATTTCAAAGCAAAGGAGTATTTTCATGTTGAAGGAAGGCGATCCCGCGCCGGCGTTCCAGCTTCCCGCCGACGACGGCCGCAAAATTTCCCTGAAGGATTTGCAGGGCAAACACGTCGCGCTCTATTTCTACCCGAAGGCCAGCACACCCGGCTGCACCACCGAAGCCATCGAGTTCCGTGAATTTAAAAGCGAATTCGACAAGCTCAACACGATCATTTTAGGCTGCAGCGCGGATTCGGTCGAGTCGCAAGCAAAATTCAAGGCCAAACAGAAGCTGAATTTCCCGCTGCTCAGCGATCCCGACTTCACGGTGATCGAAGCGTATGAAGCGCGCCGCATGAAAAGTTTTCTGGGAAAATCCTACCTGGGCATAGTCCGCAGCACAGTCCTGATCGGCCCCGACGGCAAGGTTGAAAAAATCTGGCCCACAGCCAAATCCAAAGGCCATGCCGCCGAGGTAGTGGAAGCGCTGAAATCGATGCAGTAGTCGAGTAGCGCGGGCTTCAGCCTGCGGGGGTTCGTCCTTGCAAGGACCAAAACCCGCAGGCTGAAGCCTACGCTACTAAAAGCCGTCACAGCGTGGTGAGAAATTCACCGTCGCGTTCCTCGATCAGCAAATTATCGATCAGCCGAACCGGGCCAACCCGCGCGGCCAGCAGGGCAAGACACGCGCCACGCAACCGAGTAACCGGGTCGAGCGTTTCCGCGTCCACGAGCTCCACGTAATCGGCCTCGGCCAGCGGCTCGCTCCTGAGTGCTTCGCGCATCGCGGCCGTGATCCGTAGGGCGTCGCGTTCTCCGCGCGCAATGGATGCGCGCGCTCCGTCCAGCGCGCGAAACAGAATCGTGGCCGCACGCCGTTCCTTGGGATTCAGATAAGCGTTGCGCGAAGACATCGCCAGTCCGTCCGCCTCCCGCACAATCGGGCACACCACAATTTCCGAATCCAGGTGCAAATCGCGCGCCATTTGCCGGATGATCCGCGCCTGCTGCGCGTCCTTGCGCCCGAAAAATGCCTTCTGCGGCTGAACGATTTCGAGCAGCTTCAAGACCACGGTCGTGACGCCGCGAAAATGCCCGGGCCGCACTCTCCCTTCGAGGCGGTCCGAAAGCCCTTCGACATTCACCCAGGTGCGAAATCCCGGCGGATAAATTTCCGCGGCCTCAGGCGCGAACAAATAGTCGACGCCAGCGTCTTCCAACTTCTGGGCATCGGCCTCAAACGCGCGCGGATATTTCTGGAAATCTTCGTTCGGGCCAAACTGAGAGGGATTCACGAAAATGGAAGCAATCACCGGCTGGCATTCGCCAAGAGCCGCCCGCACGAGTGAAATATGTCCCGCGTGCAGAGCGCCCATGGTTGGCACCAAGCCGGCCGAGCGCCCTTCCGCTCGCGCCTGCCGCGCCTCCTGTTTCATCCATTCGATGGTGTGGATGGTTTCCAAGGGGGTTGAGTGGCGCACGCTTCAGCTTGCGGGGTTTGGTCCTTGCATGGACTAAACCCCGCAAGCTGAAGCGCGCGCCACTTGAATCACGCGCGTGCCGCCGCCGCTTGCTCGCGATAGTACATGATCAAATCCGTGGAGACCGGTTTCACGCCGAGTTGCCTGATTAGCGTGACCACTTGCCCGCGATGATAGCTGGCATGATTCGTCAGTTGATGCAGGCTCTGCCAAAGTGGATTCGAGAATTCATCCCCTGCGAAACTCTTGTAGCGAATCACCCGGTCCATATCTTCCTGCGAAAGCTTCGAGACGTAGTCGATATAGTATTGGTCCATTTCCTCCAGCTTGGCGCGAATGGACGCAAGATCGGGAAACCCGTTGCCGCTAAGAAGAGAGGTAGGAGAGCGCCCCTGAAACCGCTCGTTCCACACCCACTCGGCGCCGTAAAGGTGCACGACCGTGTCGCGCACGGAACTGAAACTCGAGCCGAGATTGCGGGTAAATTGTTCGTTCGTGAGCGCGCCACAGGCATCCAGCAGGCGGCGATCGGCCCAGGCGTTATACTGGAACAAGAACCGTATCAGTTCAGGCGTAACCATCGGCAATCCTCCGGCGTGGATTCTAACGCATGATTTTGGGATGCGTGTTTACTTTCGCTGTGCAAGAAGTGCGGCGGCCTGCTCCGCGCGCGTGTGATAGGACTCTTCATCCGACGGGAACGATCCCTGCCGCACATCGCGGCAATACTCCGCAGCCGCGCGCGAGATGATTTCCCCGACGTCGGCATAGCGCCGCGCGAATTTCGGTTTGTGGCCGAAACTCAGGCCCACGAGGTCGTGAATCACCAGGACCTGGCCGTCGCAATCCGGCCCTGCTCCGATCCCAATCGTGGGAATTTTCAATTCCGCCGTGATGCGCGCCGCAAGCTCCCGGGGAATCGATTCAAGCACGATGGAAAATGCTCCCGCGGCTTCCACGGCCCGGGCGTCGCGCAAAAGCTGTTCGCCCGCTTCTTCGGTCTTGCCTTGCACGCGAAATCCGCCGAATGCATTCACCGATTGCGGCGTCAGTCCGATATGCCCCATCACGGGAATCTCGGCGTCCACCATGCGCGCAATCAGTTCCATGCGTCGTTCGCCACCCTCGATTTTGACGGCCTCCGCGCCCGCCTCCTTCACGAAGCGCACGGCGTGACGTACCGCTTCCAGCGGGTCATCGTGATAGCTCCCGTATGGCATGTCCGCCACCAGCAAGGCGCGCCGCGTTCCGCGCCGCACTGCCCGCGTGCATTGCAGCATTTCTTCGAGGGTGACCGGCAACGTGCTTTCGTAACCGAGCACCACCATGCCCAGCGAATCGCCGACGAGCAGAACGTCCACTCCCGCTTCGTCGAGAAGCCGCGCCGTCGGATAGTCATACGCCGTCAGGCACGTAATCTTTGCCGGTGAAGAATTTTGTGAAGAAATTCCGGATTTCCGTTCGAGGATGCTAGGCACGGTAACTTTACCGTTGCCCGCAGAAGGAACAACGCTCATAACCGCCTCCGGTGCCGCTCCCTGACGTCGGGATACAGCCCATCGACCCCAATTATACTAGAGTTTTTCCCCACGCGGTAGAAACTTCCATAGCGCTGCACCGTTGAGAATAGCTCTCTGAGCTTTTTTGAGCTGTCGAGATATAATGCTCGCTACAGCGGTTCGGCGCGTTTAGCAATTTCTTGGGAACGGCCATTGCGAAGATGAATACAACTGATTTAATGCGGCAAGATTGGGATGATAGAGCCCGCAAAGATGCGTTCCATTACATCGCTTCCTGGCGCAAGGATTGGACTCCCGAATCGTTTTTCCAGTCCGGTGAAGAAGATTTCCAACGGCTCGTGGCGCCTGTTTTCGATCGATGGGGGAAGTTACGCCGATGAAGTGGTGTTGCGGACGGAAATCGCAGGCCAAAGTTCAATGATTCCCCTCGGATTTAATTATTCGCAGATGCATGATTCTTCCGCGTGTATTGCACGGGATGGTGAGTTGCTCTTTGCCGTAGCCGAGGAACGCATCAGCCGAATCAAGCACGATGCCGGCTTTCCTCGCCTGGTCATCCGCGCCTGTCTGGACTTTGCGAAGGTACATCCTGACCAGCTCGATTTCATTTGCCAGGGCTGGCTCGCTCCGCGCGCCGTCTTTGCCGCCGATTTGAAGTGCTTTTTGCGCGGCCAGTATCCGGTCACTTACTTGAATGTATTGAACTCCGCGCGACTTTACGCGAGCATGGCCCACCAAGACGGAGGATTCAAGCTTTTCAGATATCATTTCGGTTCGACCAAGGCGCAGATGCGGTTTGTGGACCATCATTTAGCCCACGCCATCAGCGCATATTCGTATTCCGGATTCCACGATGCTGCCGTCGTTGTGATGGACGGCCGCGGCGCCTGGGAAGCAAGCTCCATCTGGTATGGCCACGGCGGCAGGCTCGATCACGTGCTTACGATTCCGTGGCCCGACTCGCTGGGCCTTTTTTACGCGCAGTTCACGCAATAACTCGGGGTTGTTCCAAACAGTGATGAATGGAAGGTGATGGGTCTTGCGCCCTACGGCAATCCCGGTGTGGATCTCGGACATTTCATCTCATTAAATCACGCGGCCCATCGCCTCAACGCGGCACTTCTGTTCGAACGCAACAATGGCACCTCGGCGATCGCCAAACGGCTGGGCCCGGAGCGAACACCCGAAAGCGAAATCGACGACAGTTTCAAAAACATTGCCTTTGCCGTGCGAGACGCTTGCGAGGCCGCGCAGATGGCCGTGAAGATGCTTTTCCTGGACCGGGACGTTCGAGAACTTGTGTCTCCAACCGTTAGCTGCAGCGGCTACCACTACGAAGCGCGCGAGCATTTGGCGTACGGGTCGAAGCAAGTGGAAAATGAAGATCTCCGCGAGCGCCTCGCCTTCATGGACATTCACACGCACCTCGAGCCGCGCCTCCTGCGCGACCTCGACGCAATGAGCATGGCGCACAGCATCGAAGTCCGCTCCGTGTTTCTCGATCACCGCCTCGTCGAGTTTTTGCAGACTGTTCCGTCCAGCTTTCGCATGCGACAAAAGCGTCTTCTTCTGGACGCGGTAAAAGCTTTCCTGCCTTCCGCCCTGCTCGCGGATTTGGAGACTCGCCGCAAGCGCACCTTCACGTTTCCGTTTCAGCGCTGGCTCTCGCGCGATCTGCGCGGCGCAATGAAGGATACGTTTGCGCCGGACCGGTTGCGCAGCATGGGTATCCTCGAACCGGCTGCGTTGAATCGGCTGTGACATCGCTATGAGCGTACGGAAGGCGCGGTCGGCTGGTCGCGCATCTGGGACCTGTTCGTTCTCCAACGGTGGTGCGAACTGATGCAGGTCATCCCTTAGTAGCGCTCGTGAAGAATACTGCCTGTTCGGATCGCCGTTGTCTCCCCCTTCATCGACAAACGCCACGGAACGGAGCGGCGAATCGCCGAGTGGATCAGCCGCCTACCGCAGGAATACGAGGTTCATATTTACAGCCAGCGCGTCGAGGACGTTGATCTCGCGCGTATGCGCTGGCACAAGATCTCGCGCATTCCCGGGCCGCACCTCGTTAATTTTCTCTGGTGGCTCGCCGCCAATCATTTGTGGCGCTGGTGGGACGCGCGCGTGCGTGGGCTCCGGCCCGATCTCGTCTACACCGCTGGAACGAACTGTTGGGACTCCAAGCTGATTTCCGTGCACATTGTGTTTGCCGAATTTGTCCGGATGGCCGAGCCCGAATTACGCTTCAGCGTGAATCCGTTTCGTTTTGGGCTCGACTAGTCCATCGATGGGTGTACTATCGGCTGATTATTTTTCTCGAACGCCAGATGTACACGAATCCCGGAACCGGCTTGATCCTGATTCCAAAGAAGACAGCGGAAGATTTGAAGCGCCACTACGGACTCGCCGGCCCGTTTCCGATCGTGTACATCGGCCTCGATAAGGAAATTTTCAACCCGGACTTGAGGAAGCGCATGCGTACTGAAGTTCGGAAAAAACTAAACCTGGACGATGACAAGTTCGTCCTCGTACTTGTCGGCAACGATTGGAAGAAAAAAGGCCACGTCACACTGATCGAGGCGCTTGAGCAGCTCAAGGATATGCCGCTGGTGCTCGTTGTCGCGGGCAAGGACGATCCGGTGCCGTACCAAAGCCGGCTTCGAGAATTGGGGTTAGGAGAAAAAGTGAAATTCTGCCCGTCGCGTGCCGACGTGCAGTGGTATTACGCTGCCGCGGACGTGTACGTCGGCCCATCTCTCGAAGACACGTTCGCGCAGCCTCCCGACGAAGCCATGGCCTGCGGCCTGACTGTAATCACGACCGTCACGAACGGAACCGCCGAAATCATGACCGACGGCGTCGATGGATTGATCTTGCCGGAGCCAAACGACATAGCCGGACTCGCCGAGCAAATCCGCTGGCTCTACGGGCATCCCGAGCAAAGAGCGAACTTTGCGGCGAGTGCCGCGCATACGGCTAGCAAATACACGTGGGACCGAAACGGCGTGGAGATGCGTGCTATTTTTGCAGAAAAGCTGAAAGGCATCCCACGGTAGCACACGAAAATGCAAAGCAATGAGCTCCATCTACTGCGCCTTGTTTGTGGAAGACGCAGAGAATCTAGGATCGAGCGAGCGTTGCCCCATGACAAAATTGATGGCAATCTGAACAGAGAGTGATCAGATTTTCCTTCACATCGTCACCCAGTCGGCTCCGCCACTGAATGTGATGGCCTTGGAGATTTTCCATGCGCCCGCAATATTGGCAACGCAAGCCGTCTCGCTGCAAAACTTCACGGCAAAGCTCCCGATAGGATTCAGGATCAAGCCTCAAGCGTGGCCGCTTGGTACGGATACCGGTCAAAGCACCACCTGCACGTCTTCAAAGAGCTGTTTTCTCTGGGGGTTCGGAAGACACATGATCAGCCGAGTGAGGCAAGGCAATAGGACATTTTGGTTGCCCTCCTCCAAACTCACCCCGGCCAGAAAATCCGCACAGATCA
>Ga0210401_10008557_pt1 | contig 10147 bp, 7 predicted proteins | sample IncBWH32MmetaG_FD_150866 | JGI IMG/M metagenome (GOLD analysis project Ga0210401, IMG submission 150866) | Forest soil microbial communities from Barre Woods Harvard Forest LTER site, Petersham, Massachusetts, United States - Inc-BW-H-32-M | ecosystem: Environmental > Terrestrial > Soil >... | reverse complement strand
CGGCGAATGCAAGCAGAACGCTTTCGGTGAGCAGTTGCCGGACGATGCGTCCTCGCTGCGCTCCCAAAGCAACTCGCACGGCGAATTCGCGCTGGCGAGAGGTAGAGCGCGCCAGCAGAAGATTGGCGACGTTTACGCAGGCAATCAGCAGGACGAATCCCACCGCGGCCTGCAGCACCCAGAGAACCGGGCGGCTTTCGCCGACCATAGCTTGCGTGATCGCCCTAACATTGGCTCCAATACCTGTATCCGTATCCGGGTAAGCGGCGCTAAGGTTACGTGAAACCGAGTCCATGTCCGCACGCGCCTGTTCGATTGAGACACCGGGCTTTAGTCGGGCAATGCCGTGAATGCCCAGGCCTGCGCCACGATTGAGCAACAAGTTGTTGCCCCACTGGCCGAGGGGCACATACACAAGTCCGGTCCGAAACGAAGGGATCAGGAGATCGAAGGTCTTTGGGATTACTCCAACAATTGAGTAGGCCCTACCATCCAGAATGATCCCTTTTCCAACGACGCTGTTATCTGCGCCATATTTCTCGCGCCACAAAGTCTCGCTCAATAGCGCGATGGGTGCAGCTTTAACTTCGTCTTCGCCGGGAAGGAATGTGCGCCCGAGGAGCGGCTTGATGCCGAGCATTGGAAAGAAATCTGAGGAGACAAAGTCTCCGCGAATCTGCTCAGCATCTCCATGCCCGGTCAGAATAAAGCCGTCGGTTCGCGTGACTGCCACCGACGAGAAGCTGTGATTGTCTTTTTGCCAGTCGCGAAAATTTGGATACGAGATGGAGCCGCGATCGAAATTCGGCTTACTCTCCGCCAGTGCCACGAGCTGCTCCGGATGAGGATAGGGCAGTGGTTTGAGCAGCACTCCGTTTACGACCGAGAACACGGCGCTGTTGACTCCGATGCCCAGCGCTAAAGTGAGGATCGCGATGGTTGCGAATCCCGGCGACTTGGCCAGCATGCGCACGCCGTAGCGTAGGTCCTGGAGAAAGCTTTCCAGGGACGCTCCGGACCACATCTCGCGCGTGACTTCCTTTACCAGCCCAACGTTCCCGAATTCGCGTGTCGCCTGGTCTTTTGCATCGCGAGTAGTTTGGCCGCGCTGCGTGAGGTCGCGAGCGGCCATATCCAGATGGCTTTGGATCTCGTCATTCAGATCGGAATCTTTGTGCTTGCGTTTGAACATTGCTTACCTCAGCGGTGATCGAGAATTGCAGCGACGGATTCTTCGCCTTCGGCCGAACACGCGGCCCAGAGCGGCCGGCTCTACGTTGCTTTCCAATTACTCATAGCGCAAAGCCACCATAGGATCGACGCGCATGGCCCGGCGCGCCGGTATGTAGCAGGCGAACAACGCAATGCCGCAAAGCAGGACAGCGACGGCGGCGAAGGTGATGGGATCGGTGGGGCGAACTCCAAATAACATTTTGGCCATCACCTGCGTCAAGCCGAGAGCGGCGACGATGCCGATTCCCACTCCGGCAAGCGTCATTCGCGCGCCGTCGCCGAGAATCAAGCGAAGCACATCCAGCCGTTCAGCGCCGAGAGCCATGCGCACGCCAATCTCCTGGGTTCGCTGTCCCACAAGATAGGAGAGCACTCCGTAAATTCCGACGCTCGCCAACAAAACTGCCAGCCCGGCGAAAACGCCGAGTAGAGAAACCGAGAATCGTTGACTGGCAATTGATCGCGCGACAACTGCTTCTTCGGACTCGTTGTCGGAGACGATCATGTCGCCGTTGGCGGCCAGCAGTTTCTCGCGAACGGTTTTAAAAAAGGCCTCAGGGGTGAGCGACGATTGGAAGCGCATGTAAACCGATGCGCCTTGCCCTATGTTCTTGATATTCAGATCGGACGCCTGCATAAAGCAGCGGTAAAGCTGCGCTTGAAGCGGCATGGTGGCGTCGTCGGCCAGCCCAAACTGGTTCACGTGACCGACTACTCCAATTACCGTCAGCGGTATCCAGGTGCGCTGCGCCGGATCGGCGTCGAAATCGAAGAGCTTGACGATTTTCCCAATGGGATCCTGCCCGGTGAAATACTTCTTCGCGAAGCTCTCGTCGATCAACGCAACCCGGTCGGAATGCTCGTTATCGGCGTCGGTAAAGAATCGTCCGCGCAGCAGCGGAATGCGCATCACGTTGAGATAATCGGGCTCGACGACATACTCCAGGGACATAGGCAAGTCCGCTTGATGCGCCGGTTGCGGCTGGCCTTCAGCCCAGAAGTTAACTTCATCGTCGCTCTGCATCATATGGGCGCCCCAATTCAGAGAGACATACTTGACTCCGGGGGCGCCGGCGATTGTGGAATGAATCTGGCGGTAAGCGGCGCGGATTGAATCGGGAGATTCACTCGCCAGCGAAGGTCGGGGATGAATGTCAAAACTAAGCACGTTGTGCGGATCGAATCCAGGATCGATTCCCCAAAGATGCGCGAGTGTGCGAATCATCAGCCCCGCACCGATGAGCAGCACCAATGCCATCGCCATTTCTCCAATTACAAAAACCGATTGCAGGCGCGAACGCGAACCGGCGATAGATCGGCCGGCGTCTTTGAGCGTGCCGCCAAGATTCGCGTGTGAGGTCTTCAGGGCAGGCACCAGGCCGAAGACGATGCCTGCAACGACGGAGACGCACAATGTGAACAGGAGTACTCGCGGGTCGAGCCCAATCTCCTCGGAGCGCGGCACGGAGCGCGGAACTGCGGCCAGGGCTGCGATAGTTCCCCATTTGGCAAGAATCAGGCCGAGTAAGCCGCCGATCAAGGCAAGCACAAGGCTTTCTGTGAGCAGTTGCCGGACAATACGGCTTTGTCCCGCACCCAGGGCGATCCGAATGGCGAACTCTCGCTGCCTCGAGGTGGAGCGGGCGAGCAGCAGGTTGGCAACATTCACGCAGGCGATGAGCAGCACAAATCCCACGGCCCCGAGCAGCACCAGCAGCACCGGGCGCATCTCGCCCACAATCTCTTCTTTTAAAGGAATGATGTTGGCTTTGATAGTGGCATTGACGTCGGGATACGTGGCGGCAAGCCCGACGTTCACCCGCTTTATGTCTTCGCGCGCCTGCTCCAGCGTCACATCCAGCTTCAGCAGGCCAAGCGCATTCGTTCCCCAGAACGAATCCCGGTGAAAGAACTTTTCGTCGGTTTCTTCGCCAATAGGCTCATAAACATCGGCAGTGCGGAAGTTGAAAAGCTGCAAATGGAACGATGACGGGACTACTCCAATGATGGTGCGCCCTTGCCCGGCCACGGTCAGACGTTTGCCGATGACATTCGGATCAGACTGGAACATCCGCTTCCAGAGACCTTCGGAAATCATCACTGTAGGATTAGCGCCGCGGCGGTCTTCGTCAGCACTGAAAGTACGTCCCACAATGGGATTCACTCCAAGAATGGGGAAAAACGTTGCGGAAACGCGTTGTGCCCTTACGTTTTCGGGTTCGGGAACGCCGGTGATGGTCCCATCGGTCCAGCGGTATGCGGCTATTGATTCGAACGAACGGTTCTCACGCTGCCAGTCGAGGAAGTTGGGATAGGAGATGGAGCCCTTGGGAAAGTTGCTTTTCTCCTGGAACATGCAAACGATGCGCTTTGCGTTCGGAAACGGCAGCGGATTGAGCAGCACGCCATTTACGACGGAGAAGATCGCCGTGTTGGCGCCGATTCCAAGAGCCAGCGTAAGAATTGCGATTGCAGCGAATCCAGGAGACTTGACGAGCATGCGAACGCCATAGCTCACGTCCTGCAGGAAGGTCTCAAAAGATGCTCCGGCCCACATGTCGCGCGTGACTTCTTTCACGACTCCGACGTTCCCAAACTCGCGCATTGCGTGGCTTTGCGCATCACGCGCAGATTCACCGCGTGCTCTGCGGTCACGAGCCGCCATATCAAGGTGGCTTCGGATCTCGTCATCCAAGTCGGAATCTCTGCCTTCACGATGAAACATCGGTTCTCTCCTGCCCAACGGCGGAGACGCGGCATGCTGCGTCTCTACAAAAGTGTCGTCTTAAATCTCTTCGGGGCGATTCGTCAGTACCGCGGCGATGGCGTCCGACATTTGTGTCCAGCGGGAACGCTCTTCCGCCAGTTGCTTGCGTCCAGCAGCCGTCAGTTGATAGAACTTCGCCCGCTGACTGTTTTCCGTCACGCTCCACTCCGACTTGATCCACTTCTGCCGCTCTAACCTGTGCAGCGCCGGATAGAGGGACCCGGTATCCACCTGAAGGACATCTCCGGATTGCGCACGGATCACCTGGCTGATTCCGTAGCCATGCTGCGCCCCCCACATCAACGTCTGAAGAATGAGCAGGTCAAGCGTGCCCTGCAGCAGTTCAATGCGATTTTGGTAACGCGGATTCATCCCAGTCCTGCTCCCCAAAGGCTGTAGAAGTTCTACATGCAAGGATGTTGACGCTCTACAGCCTCATTGGTTAGCAGGTTTCTCGCCGAGAGGGAGGGGTCTGATTTCGCGGAGGTTAAGGCCTAAAAGCCCAAAATATGCTTATGGCGACGTGTCCGATGGAGGAGATCGCTGTTCACAAATGGACAGCAAGGCCAAACGCTCCAAACGAACGACGCGGGTTCCTCGGCATAAGACGGTACCCCCTGCGTCCAACGGGTGGGCCGGTGCTGGGCATCCAAGCCCAGCACCGGGAAGAAGCTAGGACGGAGTATCGATATGGAAGCGACATCGAAAACCGCCGCCAGCCGCAACACAAGCGGCTGCCCCACCCGCTTGGTCGCAGGTGGTACTGTTCACCTCTGCTCAACCCGCTTGCTTGCGGGTGGTGCCCTTGGCCTTACTCAATTCCCAAGCTCTTCCACTTTTTGTCGATCATGGCCTTAATGTTCAGGCTCATGGTGATCTCGTCGGGCCAGGGGCGGGAGAAGCCTTCGGTGGACCACTTGCGGGTGGCGTCGATGCCCATTTTGGAACCGTAGTTAGGCAATCGCGAGGCATGATCGAGGGAGTCGATAGGACCGAGTGTGAACTGGATGTCGCGCTCGGGATCGATGTTGTTTAAAGCCTTCAGCGTGACTTCACCGATGTCGTGGACGTTCACGTCTTCATCTACGACCACGATGCATTTGGTGAACATGGCCTGACCGAGCGACCAGATGCCGTGCATTACTTTGCGCGCCTGTCCCGGATACGACTTGCGGATGGATACGATCATCAGGTTGTGAAAGATGCCTTCGACCGGGAGGTTCACATCCACGATCTCGGGCAAGTTGAGTTTCATGAGAGGAAGAAAAATGCGCTCGACGGCTTTGCCCATCCAACCATCTTCCATCGGCGGTTTGCCGACGATAGTCGTCGCATAAATAGGATCGCGGCGGTGAGTGATGCACGTGACGTGGAAGACTGGATAGTCGTCCTCCAGCGTGTAAAAGCCGGTGTGATCGCCAAACGGACCCTCCGGGCGAAGTTCGTCGAGTTGAACGTAACCTTCGAGAACGATCTCGGCATTCGCCGGAACTTCCAGATCGACGGTTTCGCACTTCACCAGCTCCACCGGCTGCTGGCGCAAGAAGCCGGCGATGATGAACTCTTCTACGTCGGGCGGCGCGGGGACGATGGCGGCAAAGGTAAGCGCCGGATCCGTGCCGATGGCGACGGCTACCTCCATCTTTCCCGCAGGACGCGTGCCCTCAGCGAGCATGCTGCCGCCGGAAGAGCGCGCCATGATGTCGACCGATGCTGACGCGGACGGCGAACGAGTGCTTTCCGTTGCCGCGCTTGCTTTCTGAGCTCCCATGCGTAAGCGCTCGCGATAATGCTCTGCTGCGACCTTTTGCCGCTGCCAATGCATACCGGTAGTGCGCTCGTCATAGACCTGCATGCGATACATACCCACATTGCGCTTTCCCGTTCGCGGATCGCGCGTGATCACGCAGGGCAGAGTAATGAAGCGTCCGCCATCCTGCGGCCAGCATTTCAAAATGGGAAAATCCAGCAGCGAGAACTTATCTTTCTTGATCACTTCTTTGCAGGGGCCAGTCGGCACAGTTCTCGGAAAGAACTTGCCCATCTCCGCCAGCATCGGCAGCATCTTCAGCTTTTCCAGAAATCCTTCGGGCGACTTCATATTGAGCAGCTCGCGAATGCGGCCGGCGATTTCGTCGAGCGAATCGACGCCGAGGGCCATCTGCATGCGCCGTTCCGAGCCGAATTGGTTGATCAGCAGCTTCGAGCCCGGGTGTCCGGTAAGGTTCTCGAACAGGAGCGCTGGTCCGCCGGGTTTCGGGGTTTTCGACTTGGAGGTGCGATCGGTAATTTCGGCAACTTCCAGAATGGGATCGACTTCGGCGCGAATGCGCTTCAGCTCGCCGGCACGTTCAAGCGCGGCAATCCAATCACGCAGGTCTTTGTAAGCCAAGAACAGGCTCCTAGCTGCTAGCTACTGCCTGCTAGCGGTCGATTAGGATTAGGCGATTTGCGAAGGTCGATTATACGAAGGTTGAGGCGAGCTTGATTTGTTGGACTGCCGCGGAGAGTTGCCGCGAACAGCACCAGTGCAATTCAATGCTGATGTGGAACGACGATATCTTCCGCGCTCTGCGGTAGGTTGGGAACTAGCCATTGAAATAGATAGGTAGCCGCAAGCGCGCCCGTAAATTGGGCTGCGATAAAGGCGGGTGCGTCTGTGGGCCGGATTCCGGCGAAGGTATTGGATAAGGCTCGAGCAATCGTAACCGCTGGATTTGCGAATGAAGTTGAAGCCGTGAACCAGTACGCCGCCACGATATAGCAGCCGACAGCAAAGGGAACGACGCCTGGTTTCACGCGAGAGCAGCCCCAGATAACCGACAACAAACCAAATGTAGCCACAAACTCACTAAGAATCTGTGAAGATCCGCTGCGCTGATGAGTCGATAGCGAATACCAGGGCAGGCCGAACATCAGGTGCGCGACGATTGCTCCAGCTATGCCGCCGATACATTGTGCGAGCACATACGCCGGGACCTCCCTCCATGCGATGCCATGTTGCGTGGCGTCCGCCAGAGTTACCGCCGGATTAAAGTGAGCGCCAGAAATAGGGCCAAACGTAAGGATCAAAGCAACGAGCGCTGCGCCGGTAGCGATGGTGTTTGCGAGCAAGGCAATCGCAATGTTGCCGGCGGCCAGGCGCTCACCCATGATGCCGGAGCCGATGACCGCCGCGACCAGCAAGCAGGTTCCGAAAAATTCTGCGGTGACACGACGTGCCAGGTTATTCATTCGTGTCCGATGCGATCGATTTCTTTCTTGATAGCCAATCGATCCAGACTGGCGAGAGGCAGGCACATGAACAGACTGATACGCCGCTCCAGCATCACGAAGGCGTCGCGGAAGGCGCGCGCAATCTGCTCCGTTGTTCCGGCGACCGCGGCAGGATCGGGAACACCCCAATGAGCCGTCATCGGCTGACCGGGCCATACCGGACAGACTTCTTTGGCGGCATTGTCACAGACAGTAAAGACGAAGTCGAGCGGCGGCGCTCCTGGCTGGCTGAACTCTTCCCAGTCTTTACTGCGCAGTCCATCGGCAATCAGCTTGGCCTGATGTAGCTGCTTCAAAGCCGCAGGATGGACTTTGCCGCTAGGATGACTGCCGGCGGAGTACGCTTTGAAACGCGGCGCGCCTTTGCGATTCAAGATCGCTTCAGCCATGATCGATCGCGCGGAATTACCGGTGCACAGGAATAAGACGTTGTAGTGTTCTTTCACGCTTTCCCTCACGAACAACAGGCTGAGGAGCAGCACGCGGAAGCCACTGGTTTTGTGGCTCTTACGAAGGCACTCATGAATTTGCCGTCAACCTCAGAGGCGATTGCATCCACATCGACGCCTTCAGCACTCAAGAACGCGCGGGCATCTTCGACCTTGTAAACCCGAGTTGGTTCAATGTCGATTGCCTCGAAACCGGCTTTTGTGAGCTTGGCAACGTAGTCATAGTCTCTGAGAGCGCCGGCGATGCAGCCCACCCAAAGCAACATGCTTTTCCGCACCTGTTCAGGAACGTGAGCTCGAACGACCACATCGGAAACGGCAAACCGTCCTCCCGGCTTCAGCACGCGAAACGCTTCCTGCAACACACGGTCCTTGTCTGCCGAAAGATTGATGACGCAATTGGAGATGATTACATCCACCGAGTTGTCAGGCAGCGGGATGTGCTCGATTTCCCCTTTGAGGAACTCGACATTTTCAATTCCCGCTTTCTTCTGGTTCTCTCTTGCCAGCGCGAGCATTTCATCCGTCATATCGAGGCCGTAGGCTTTGCCGGTCGGTCCAACGCGACGGGCGGAGAGAAGAACGTCAATTCCGCCTCCGGAACCCAGATCAAGCACCATCTCTCCGGGCTTGAGTTCGGCAAGAGCAGTGGGATTGCCGCACCCGAGTGAAGCCAGCACGGCTGTGTCGGGCAAGACGCTCTTCTGCGCATCGTCGTACAGATTCCTGGTGATTGGATCGTCTGTTCCGCAGCATGACGCGGTGTCACAACAGGAATTCGCCTGTCCCGATGTCACTCGGCGTGCCGCCTCGCCGTATCTCTCCTGAATCGCTTCCTTGACGCTGTCCACGTTATTACCTCTCATATTCGCATAAGCGAATACCAAGAGCGTAATCGAGAGCAACACATCTGTCAAGGCGTATGTGTATACTACCTCCGTGCCGATTGCCAACCGAAAATCAGTCCCGCTGGATCAGTTGTTCCGCGCTCTCGCCGACCCAACCCGTCTTCGTCTTATTAACCTCATGTCGGAACAGGAGATTTGTGTCTGTTATTTCATCGATGTGATTGGAGCGCCGCAACCGAAGATTTCCCGCCATCTCGCATATTTGCGGAGAGCAGGAATGGTTGCCGCCCGGCGGGAAGGGAAGTGGATGCACTACCGATTAACCATGCCGCAGGATCGTCATGCAGCGTCAATTCTGAAAAGCGCTATCGAGGCCCTGAGGCAGGACCGAGCCATGCAACGGGATTGCGAGCGCCTCAATCGCGCGTGTTGCGGGCCAAAAAGTCTGGTTCAGGTGCTGGGAGCGCCTTTGCCGTCGCACGTGGCTGCGACAAGCGGACCGGCCGCGCAAAGCAGAGCTCCGGCTAGCGGCTAGTAGCCAGCAGCTAGTAGCTTTTCCCGTCCAACCACAATCCAGCAGCACACATCCTAGATTACGAATTCATATCTCCTGGGATGAGGTGTGTTCCCCCGTGGCATCCAGCGTAAACCGCGAAGCCGAGTACCTTGACGCTCTTTTTTCTCTTACTTTGAACCCGCTGCAGGCGGATGAGGCTGTTGCCCTGATCGCCTCGCTTAACCCGCAAGAGCGCGCGGATTTTCTCTCATTGGCCGATTCGCACCACGTGATTGTCCGTGGACTTAACACAGTGCTCGCTCGTTCGAGCGATAGCGGCTTGCGAACCTGGGCGAAGCAGGAATTAGACAAAGAACAGAAGCGGATCTCCACTGCTCTGGTATATCTGCACGCGATTTGCGACGAGCTGGAGAGCGCGAAGTGTCCGACGACGGTGATGAAGTCGCTCGATCACTATCCCGATCTGGGCAATGACCTCGACCTTTACAGCACGGCTGACGAGAAATCTATTTGCGATGTTATGACCGGCAAGTTCAATGGGCACATCGAAGCCCGCAGTTGGGGCGACCGTCTTGCGCATAAGTGGAATTTTGGCGTGCCAGGCCTCAAAGAATCGGTCGAGATCCACGTGCAGCGCCTCGGACAGATGGGAGAACACACGGCGCTGGCGCAGCGTTTCGTGAGCCGTCGCTTGCTGAAGGTGGTGGAAGAGAAAACCTATTACGTGCCCGCCCCTGAAGAACGCATCGTGGTGGCGACGCTGCAACGTATGTATCGTCACTTCTATTTCCGTGTTTGCGACATCGTGAACTCAGCGGCGATTGTCGAATCCGGTGAACTTGATTTCCAGGAGTTGCGACGCGTCACGGAAGCCGCCGGAATTTGGCCAGGAGTGGCGACCTATCTCGCCGTGGTCTCCGACCACGTGCAGCGTTATCGCGGGATACCGCTATCGCTGCCGGAATTCGTGCTCTCCGCCGCGCGTTTCGGGGGCAAAGATATCAAAGCGCGCGCAAGATTTCTACGTGTGCCGTTCCTGCCTCACGGCGCGGCTCTC
>Ga0210401_10008554_pt1 | contig 10150 bp, 14 predicted proteins | sample IncBWH32MmetaG_FD_150866 | JGI IMG/M metagenome (GOLD analysis project Ga0210401, IMG submission 150866) | Forest soil microbial communities from Barre Woods Harvard Forest LTER site, Petersham, Massachusetts, United States - Inc-BW-H-32-M | ecosystem: Environmental > Terrestrial > Soil >... | reverse complement strand
GAATTCGAATCCTACGGACGCTGATATTGTGCAATCGCTGCAGGGGAATGTGTGTCGATGCGGGACGCAGCCTCGCATTGTCGTGGCGGTGCAGGCGGCTGCTAAAGCGATGCGAGGGCAGCGGCGATGAGCGGGCCTGGCGAAAGGTTGGTGATTGAGCCGGAGCGGTATGAGTTTTCAGCTCGGCCGATGCATCACTTTGAGCTGCAGCGACGCGATTTTTTCAAATTGCTGGGCGCGGGCATTGCGGTGTTTTCTGTGGCGGCGGGGACACAAGCTGGGGCGCAGGAATCGGGCGGCGCGCGCGGATTTCATGGGGAAGAGGCGCCGAAGGATATTACTTCGTGGCTGCACATCGGCGAGGACGGCGGGGTGACCGTTTTCACTGGCAAGGTGGAGATCGGGCAAAACATTCGGACGTCGCTGGCGCAGTCGGTGGCGGACGAATTGCGCGTGCCGTTTGAAAGCGTGCGTATGGTGATGGGTGATACGGCGCTGACGCCATTCGATATGGGCACGTTTGGCAGCCGCAGCACGCCATATATGACGCCGCAGCTGCGGAGCGCAGCGTGGGCGGCGCGTGAGTTGCTCGTTGCGGAAGCAGCGAAGGAGTGGAGCGTGCCGGCGAGCGGATTGATGGCGGCCAATGCGAAAGTTACCGACCCCGTGTCGGGGCGTTCGCTGTCTTACGCGGCACTGGCAACCGGCAAAACGCTGGCGCAGAACATTCCCGATGCCGATCCGGTTACGCCGGTGGCGGAGTGGACCGTCGCGGGGAAAGCGCTGCCGAAGGTGGACGGGCGGGCGTTTGTTACGGGCATGCACCGGTACACGACGGATTTGCGTCCGGCGGGGCTGTTGTTCGGGAAGGTGCTGCGGGCGCCGTCTTTTGGGGCGACGCTGACTTCTGTGGATACAAAGGCGGCTGAGGCGATGCCGGGCGTCATTGTCGTTCGCGACGGCAATTTTGTTGGAGCCACAGCGCCGAGTGAGCGGGTGGCGGAAAAAGCGGTTGCGGCAATGCGCGGGCAGTGGAAAGAGACCAAGCAGCCTTCGAGCGCGGAATTGTTTTCTTATTTGAAGAACAACGTGGAGGATGGTGACGAGGGCCGCGACGCGCACGCGACGGGTTCGGTCGAAGAAGGCTTGGCTCATGCCACACATCATCTGGAGCAAACATACACGGTGGCGTACATCGCGCACGCGCCATTGGAGCCGCGCGCTGCGGTAGCGGAGTGGGTGAGCGGGAAGCTTACGGTCTGGACAGGGACGCAGCGGCCTTTCGCAGTTCGCGATGATCTTGCGGATGCATTTCACCTGGCGAAGGACCGCGTACGCGTGATCGTGCCGGATACGGGTTCGGCATACGGCGGCAAGCATACGGGCGACGCAGCCTTGGAAGCGGCGCGGTTGGCGCGCGCAGCGGGACACCCGGTGAAAATTGTGTGGACGCGCGAGGAGGAGTTCACCTGGGCGTATTTTCGGCCGGCTGGAATAATTGAGGTCCAGAGCGGGATCAGCGGCGACGGAATGCTGACGGCTTGGGAATTCCACAACTACAATTCCGGCGGCTCGGGCATTGGCACTCCCTACGTCGTTGCGAACCAGCGCATTCAGTTCCACGCGGCGCGCTCGCCATTGCGGCAGGGCTCGTACCGGGGACTTGCCGCAACAGCCAATCACTTTGCTCGCGAGACACACATGGACGAGTTGGCGCATGCCGCGGGAATCGATCCACTGGAGTTTCGACTAAAAAATATCGCGGATCCGCGATTGCGCGACGTGTTTCAGGCGGCGGCAAAGTCGTTTGGGTGGCCGGGGAAGAAATTGCAGCCCGGGCAGGGATTCGGGTTAGGTGGCGGGATCGAGAAAAACGGCTACGTCGCGACGTGCGCGGAAGTGGCCGTCGATCGCGGCACGGGCGATGTCCGCGTAGTCCGCGTGGTGACGGCGTTCGAATGTGGAGCGATCGTTAATCCGGATGGGCTTCGCAATCAAGTGATCGGCGCGAACATCATGGGACTGGGCGGAGCACTGTTCGAGGCGGTTGAGTTCGAAAATGGCCGAATCACCAATGCGCGTTTTTCACGTTACCGTGTACCGCGTTTCCGCGATGTGCCCGAGATCGAAGCGGTCTTACTTGACCGCAAGGATATTCCGTCGGCTGGGGCAGGCGAGACTCCCATTGTGGGAATTGCGCCGGCTATCGGCAATGCGATCTTTGACGCTACTGGCGTCCGGTTGCGGAGCCTTCCTCTGGTTCCTAACGGCCTCAAGGCCTAGGGTCCTCCCCTAAACCAACAAGCTTGAGGCTTTTCTGTGGTCTACGCGCCCGGATTCGCGGTTTGGTTTCCGTTTAGGCATGGCTGTCCGGACGGTCAGTTGTTGAGGGGCCTGTGGGGGCGAAACAATGGAGTATACGGACGTGGTCTTATGGGACTTCCAGGTCAGAACGCCGGGTACAAACGATGCTGAATGGTCCACACAAGAAGACTGGCGGCGGGCGCGCCGCGAAGAAATTCGCGAAGCCGCGGGCGGTGCGGCGGTGTCCGTTCGTTGCTTCCGTCGAGGTGACCGAGATTAGCACAGGGACGCGGCTGTCGGCGCGAACTTCGGAAGTGGGGCTGGGCGGTTGCTACGTGGACGCGCTGAATCCCTTCGCTACCGGGACGCAAGTGAAGCTGCGGATCGTTCGCGACCAAGGCGCGTTTGAGGCTAAGGCGAAAGTGGTCTATAGCGACCCGAGTTTCGGGATGGGTCTGGCGTTTTCGGAGATAGCGCCGGAGCAGCGGTTGATTTTGGAGAATTGGCTAGAAGAGATCGTGCTGCAGCTTCGGCCGGTGGCGCAGTAGCTCCTACCTTAGGTCTTTAAGGCTACATTCTGATGGAGGTCTGACACCGCTGGGCGGTCGTCGGGAATCGTGGGTGCTCCCGGCGCTGCACCGCGTAATTCCTTTTTCGAATGGGTAAAGTCAAATTGGAATTTTTCCATGCAACACGTGTGTTCTTCTTGTGCGCGCTGAAGACCGTTCAAGTCACTATAGGTTCAAGCATTTCCAATGATCGGCCGATAGTTCAAGGAGAGAGTCAGGGCTGGATTCGTTGGCAGCCTGCATGCATTTGAGTTGAGGGGAACGGGCCACGGGCGCTTAGCGGCTAAAGCCAGTTGACAGCCAAGTACGTGCGGCACGGCCCTTCGTCACTCGGCGTGAACTGAAGCCGCGCCCTGACGTTCGCCTTTTCAGAGTCAACGGGGGAACTATGCCGACGCGAGACGCAGTGAAAACGCTGGAAGTCAGAGCAGCGATGAAAAGTGCGAGTGCGCCGAATCCGCACTGGACGGGGAGTTCCGCGGGGAACGGACAGGGCGCGAGGCCGCCAGGGGCGGTATTGGCCACACGGTTCACAACGGAGGAATCGATTTTGCTACGCAGCTTGGCCTCAGGAAACACAGTAAAGGAGATGGCTGGGCAATTGCGGTTGCCGCGAGAATCGCTGTTTCGACTGCTAGGCGATCTGCGGAGGAAAACCGGCGCGGCTGACGACACGGCGCTGGCGGTGTGGGTGCTGCGAAACATGAGGACCGCGGACCGGCGGCGCAGCGAATCGTTAGTTTGGAATGACGCTGCTTACCCTGGGCTTGACTGCGGCATGGTTCTGACTGGATTCGATCGATCTGCCACTTGATGACCAATGTTTGGAGCGATCTATGCGATGTAGGCGCCGACCTTAAGCCCCGCGCCTACACTGATATATACTCTGGGCCGAGGTTATCCGCTCCCATGCCGAATCTACAACCGGAACAGGCGACCCTGGCGTTGCACGTGGCGCTACCAGCAATTCAGAGAGAACACCAAACAACACGCAGTGTGATCGAAGCGATTCCACTGGACAATGGGGACTACCGGCCGGAGCCTGTGGCGAAGACGGCGCTGGAGCTTGCATGGCACATTGTGGCTGCGGAACACCGGTTCTACTCGGCTGTGGCGGCCGGGGAATTCGATTTTACGCCGCGACATCGCCCGGAGGATGTGAAGAACTCGGCGGATATCGGTAAGTTTTATGGTGAATCGTTTGCGAAGGATATGGAAGCGTTGAAGAGATTGTCTGGCGAGCAATTGGCCAAGGTGATCGATTTCCGCGGGATGATTCAATTGCCGGCGGTGGGATTCCTCGATCTCGGATTGCGGCACTCGATTCATCACCGTGGGCAGTTGTCGGTTTACTTGCGTCCGGCTGGCGGTAAAGTGCCGGCAATTTACGGGGAGAGTTACGACTCGGCGGAGGCGAAGAAGTCTGCCGGGACCGCGTGAGCACGACGCGACCGAAGGTAGGCGAGTGAAGCTGGAGCAAGTTCGAGCATATCGGCGAGGCGGAACGGGGCGGGTTCCTGGGTTGTGCTGGTCGCATCGGGTTCCGTTGTGCGGTGACCTAACCCGCCCTGTCTAGAGGGCAGCCACAATTAGAGAGGCCGCGACTCAGTCGCGGCCTCTCTTTATTTCCGCCAAGTTGCGAATTGTTCAGTTGAGTTTAGGAGCCTGCGACTGTGCGTGCGCGGTCGGCCTTGTCGACGGAGGCTTCCCCTGTGGACGAAACGTCTTCGGCGCCAGTGCCCTTCAGGATTTGCTTCGAGCGCGTCACTTCATCCGAAGTGGAGCAGTGGACGGATAGAAGAATACCGCCCTTCTGCAGGATGCCTTCGTAGCGCTTGGCCTCGAATTCCGGGATACCGAGTCCGACGAGCGCGCCGGTCAGACCGCCGACTGTGCCGCCAACTCCCATACCAGCCAGCGTAGCCATGATGGGGCCGGCAGCGATGAGTGGTCCAACGCCCGGAATGGCGAGTGCGCCAATTCCTGCTAAGAGCCCCAACGCGCCGCCCAAGACAGCTCCGGTGCCTGCTCCGGTGGTTGCGCCTTCCGGGGCTTTTGTGGACTTTTCCGTGCCGATCTCGCGGGTACCGAGATTTTCCGGCAGGAGCACGGAAATGTCTCCTGCGGCAAATCCTCCGTTCACGAGGGCTTCGGCGGCCTGTTCGGCGGCGTTGCGCGTGGAGTAGATCCCGAAGACTGCGGTTTTCTTATCGCTCATTCTGTTTCTCCTTTGAATTTTATCGAACTTTCCGCGGATGCAAATTCATCTGTCTAAGACTTTGGTGGCGCGACGTGCAGATGATTCGTTACGTTTCCTTCACCCGCGACCGCTACGGCCTTGGCCTCGATGGCGGCCTTTTCATCATCGGAACGGACTGGGCCCTTTAGCGTCACTTTGCCGTCCTGGCTGATGATCTTGATGTTGTGAGCGTACATGGATAGCGACTGGTCATCGTGGAGAGCCATGCGGATCTTCTTGGTGAGATCACGGTCCGCTGGATTCATTTTTTGCTGGTCGGCGGTGGGGTTTGTGTTTTGGTTCGCTTTGGTATTGTCTGGGGCTGTTTGCTGCGCGTCCTGACGCGACGGGATTTTTGCCGGCGTCAATGCTCCGAGCAGCAAGCAAGATCCCAACACGAGCATCTCGGTGCCAAGTTTCTTGTATAGGGTCATAAGTTGTTCTCCTGACGCTATGCACGATAAGCCGACCGGGGAGGAGTAAGAATCGGGCGAAGGGTGTATTGATGTGAGCAAATTGCGGTAGAGGTTCTGAAACAAATTGGGGGCTTTTTGCGTTTCACGGATTGCGATTTTGGGGTCAATCCTCCTGCTGTCGTGAGGTGAACCGGTGCGGAAGCTGCTAGTGCTACTTGTCCTGTTGCCGGCATGGTGGGCGCGATGTGCGGCGCAGGAATCCATTCGCGTGGACGTGAACCTGGTGACCGTCGCGTTTTCGGTGCGGGATGCCAGCGGAGGGCTGGTTGATAGTCTAACTAAAGACGATTTCGAAGTCATAGAAGACGCTGCGCCACAGAAAATCGCATTTTTTGCCAAGAGCGTTGATGTACCGTTGACGCTGGGACTGATCGTGGACGCGAGCGGAAGCCAGGAACACTTCGCGAAACAGCACGAGAACGACTTGAAGGTATTTCTGAAAGAGGCTCTAGGACCCCGCGACCGAGCTTTTCTCGTGGGATTTGGAAATCATGTCCGGCTGGTGAGCGATTTTTCGACGTCAGGCGAAGAGATGATGGAGTCCTGGAGGCTCTACGACAAGGACAGCCGGCGCTTCCCGGAGCTAGGTCCGAAAGAGGATCGGGATCTGGGCACGGCCTTTTACGACTCAATTTATTATCCGGTTACTGAAAAGCTCGCCACCAAAAATGGCCGGCGGGCGCTGCTGCTTTTCAGCGACGGGGAGGACAATTCCAGTTCGCACGACATGATGACCGCCATCGAAGCGGCGCAGAACGCCAATGTGGTGATCTTCGCGATTCGCTACACGGAAAAAAAGCACGGGAAATTGACCGCGCGTAATCAGTACGGAATTCGTGTGATGGAGCGAATCGCGAAAGAAACCGGGGGCATTCACATCGACGCGGAGCAGACGGACCCGCACACCTATTTCCGGCAGATCGCGGAGGAATTGCGGACGTCCTACGAGCTGGCGTATTACCCGACAAACGCAGCTAAAGACGACACGTTCCGCAAAGTGGTTGTGAGAGTGAAACGCCCAGGACTGACGGTGCGGTCGAAGACGGGATATTTCTCCCGGTAGATTCCACGCCAAGCTGGGCTAGGCTCTAGGCGCGACGGAGTAGGGCGGGACCACCACTACCAACGTATAGACTCCCAGGGTTATTCCCAAAGGGAGTTCTGACAAGGAAAGGAGCGCGGCAGCAATCGCAAGAGGGCGCGCGGAGCGTTGACCCGATAAAAGCGTCACGCCAGCCAAGATGCCGACGACGCCGGAGACAGCGGACCAGATCATCACACCAAGATAGAGAAAATGAAAAAGGCTCATCAGCGAGAACGGATCCGGGACTCGCGTGAGCAACGCGCCAAACATGAGCGTGGCAGCGGTAGTAAAGGTGAGCAGCCAGAAGGTCATGGCCAAGCGCAGGACACCATAAACGATCCAGCAGAGGCCGAGAATCCTGGGCTGCGTACTTGCCAGACTTCGACTGCCATAGATAAGGGGAGCTTCCGAGGTCATGTAATCGTTCCTCCTAGCCCCATCGCACCTGTTGAGTTGAGACGGAGCTATTTCTTGGCTCGGCGGGACTTGCTGGCTGCACGTTTCGTGGTTTTGCGAACGGCGCGGCGTACGGTGCGGGCGGGCTTCGACCTTTTCGCCGACCCCTTAGCGGGGACGGCGGCCCGCTTGCTCCTATGAACCAGTTTCTTGGTCTCGCGCTTTACGTCGGAGACGATATTGCTGCCAGTGATGGCTTTTTGAGCGGCGTCCGCTTTGGCCGCGATGGCGCCTAGAGTCGAACCGATGGATTCGGCGACGCTGATCAACAGTGCTTGATCTTTTGATGACTTATTTGGTTTCACGACTGGGCTCCTTTTCTGAAAGGGAACGCATTACCGAACAAATTTATGGCCGAGTCCCGAAATGGGCCGGCACATCGGGGGCGGCTATACCGCACGTGGCACTCGCAGCCTAAACCGGCCTGCGGCCCTGAATGACGCGAATCAGGATGACGATGATCGCCAACACGAGCAGGATGTGGACGAACCCGCCCAGCGTATACGACGTCACCAGACCGAGCAGCCACAAGATGATGAGAATTACGGCGATGGTCCAAAGCAGATCCATATCGCGCTCCTTTCAAAAGTGAGTTCGTGTTCGAGCCCGAGCCTAGAGCAGGTTGAAACGTTCTACAGGTTACGACGACGCGTTTCGAGCTTCGCGGAAGGCGCCTTCGGCGGTGTCAGCGACTTCGTTTACGAAGTCCTTGGCGTCGCCCATGTTCTTGCGAACACGGCGGATCACGGTCTTTCCCCGATCGACGGCGTCATCGATTCCGTCCTGGGCGGTGCCGCGGAGCAGTTCCCGGGTGTCTTCCCCCGACTGCGGAGCGAAAAGCAAACCGAGAGCAGCACCGGCACCCAGACCGATGGCAAATGCTGAAAAAACTTGGGGCCACGTATTGCGACGACGAATCATGACGTTCTCCTCTTACCTTTCCGCGTTCTCACGTGCGTTTCCCGGTGGTTGATGCGACCTTTGCGAGTCGGCGAACTATAGCGGGGCCCGGTATCTGTGAACATCAGGTAAACGACGTAGGAGGTCTCGCATGTTCGTGTAGAGCACGAAGCATGAACAAGGAGCAACTTAAGAGCCATAAACGTCGTTTCCATCCAGCTCCGCGGATCTGGCGACAATTTGTTGGCTTCCCTGGTCGAAAACAAAATAGTCCCCCGGGCAGTTGGCACACAGTTGTCGCAAGCGGGTCTTCGCTATCTGGATGTCGGCGGTCGCCTCGAGCCAGAGAAAACTCCCATCGTGGTGACGTCTCAGAATATCGAAAGGAATCGCAGGCACAGTGTCCTTCCCTTTTTCTAACGAGCTGCTCGATACCATGCAACTCCTGGGCCTCCGAGGTGCCGTTTTGGGAGATCCCATCGATTGACCAACTTACGAAATCGACTAAATAAGTTTCTGCCTATGGACTGAGGAGAATGCCTTAGTACAGGACTGTGTCATCTTGGGCCGCGATAGTGCATTTTTACAGACGCCCGCAGGCCTCGACCGCTTTCGAAATGCAGACCTCCATCTTCGGGATTTGATGCCGACTTCCTACCAACGTCCGAGCCGGGAACCCTCTACGCTTAGGCTTTGAGTTCGCGGATTTCCGGAGCGGCGAGAGCGCTGTCGAAGGCAATGGATATTGAAGAACCCTTTCGGACGTTGTTCACTAACGCTGGTCGGAAACACGCTATACATGTTCCCGCTTTGTGCCGGACACTGTTATAGACGACCCCGCCAGATCCTGCTTCAAGAAGCACTGTGGCTAATTGTTGCGCTGCGACGTAGCTGTTGGGGTCTAAACAATTCTTGAAGGACGAATCGTTGCGAATGTCGTGAAACTTGCCGCGAAAGTCGGCGAGAAAATCGACGTACGTAAACGCTTCCTTCTCTTCCCAGTCGATCTCCTCCAATTCCCTTCTCTTGTGGTAGGCCACTTCCGTCGTCGCGGTTTCGCGCGAGAATCCGGCGTACCACGCTCCACGTTCCGGTCCGTTGAAACGGCTTCCCGACGGACGCGTGTGCGTGAATGCGGCATTGACGATGTGGGAGTAAGAAAGACCAAAGACGAGTTCCCGGACGGTAATGCCGGGGAGCAAGCCGGCTTCGCCAAGCAGCCGGTCGTTCGTCGCCCCCTCAAGTTCGAATAGAGCAGCAAGCTCACCGGGATCATCGCTCAGGCGCGCGAGGACACTTTCGTCCCCTCCGCTATATGCGGACGGGATCAGACGATGGGTGTCGTCACGCCGGAGGTCTGTAACCCGAGGCAGCACTGTCAGCCGCCGCGACGAGCATCCAGGAGCTGCCTCACGCGCAACATCGCCGGCAGGCCGCCCTTCATCATGTAGGTAAGAGGCGTGGCGCCTTCAAACATTGGGTTGTCATTTGGCAATTGAATCCAGCGGTCAGCAAGTTTTTTGCTGTAGAGAATGTTTAGCGCCTTGAAAATCCCCGTTAGAATCGAAATCCTTGTCAGACGATCCTGGTCAAGCGGGCCGCGCGCTTTTCTCTTCAACTCGTAAAATGCTCCGTTGGATATGCCGCCCAGTAGTTGCCTGGCGTCTTCGTCGCGCAAACCCCAAAGCTCACGCACCTTTAGGAAAGCCTTTACCGCCGCCGGACTCAATCGCTTCTGTGCGTCTTTACTCGAAAGGTCTGCGGGCTTTTCCCAGGCTATTCCTGCCGGCTGATTGATCGTCGCCATGCGCTCCTCCCAAGCTACTCCATATATGGAGTATGTCATATCCATTATTGGATACAATCGGATTCTTACCTCCGATGCGGATCGATGCGCGAATCTACGTTCGCCCAATCACGAGAGATGCCCAACGCATTGTTCGGAAGAATGTAAATGTGGTACGGAGTCGCGAGGGATAGATTGAAGAATGTACACGCGGTACTGAGCGACCTGAGACATAGGTGACAGTTTGTACCGGACACATGGGTAACACTTCCTCCCTTTAGGGGAGGGAGTGATGCCTTGGAAGGAGTGTTCGGTGACGGATGAAAGAATGCAGTT
>Ga0210401_10008553_pt1 | contig 10150 bp, 8 predicted proteins | sample IncBWH32MmetaG_FD_150866 | JGI IMG/M metagenome (GOLD analysis project Ga0210401, IMG submission 150866) | Forest soil microbial communities from Barre Woods Harvard Forest LTER site, Petersham, Massachusetts, United States - Inc-BW-H-32-M | ecosystem: Environmental > Terrestrial > Soil >... | reverse complement strand
CGCGAGCGCGGATCAAGCAAATCTCTCAGTGCATCTCCGATAAAGTTAAATGAGAGCACAGCCAGCATCACCGTCATCGCCGGAAAAAGCACTAAGTGCGGTGCATCGAAAAGATGGGCGCGCGCGTCGTTGAGCATCGTGCCCCAACTCGCCGTGGGTGGCGGAACACCCAAGCCGAGAAAGCTCATGGTGGCTTCGGCAAGAATCGCCCCTGCCATTCCAATCGCCGCCTGGACGATCACCGGCTGGATAATGTTGGGCAGGATGTGGCGGACGATCACGCGCATATCACTTGCACCGAGAGCCCTGGCAGCTTCGACGAACTCGCGTTCCCGGGTAGCGAGTGTTTGCGCGCGAACAAGGCGTGCGTAGCCTACCCATCCGCCGAGCGAGAGAGCCAGCACCAGGTTAAAGATTCCGGGGCCGCGGAACGCGACAAAGGCGATCGCCAAAAGAATTCCTGGAAACGACAGGAACGCGTTCATCAGGACGACATTGACGAAGCGGTCAACGCGCCCGCCGTAGTAACCGGCGATCGATCCGATGATCAGGCCGATACCAAGCGACGCGAACACCACACAGCTTCCTACTAGCATCGAGATGCGCGCGCCATAGATCAGGCGCGAGCAGATGTCGCGACCCAGTTCGTCGGTGCCGCACCAATGTGCGCTCGTCGGCGGGGTGAGCCGCGAAGGCAGATCGATTCCCGCCGGATCGTAGGGCGCGAGCCACGGCGCGAAGATCGCGCAGAGGAAGAACAGGATCACGAGCACCACACCGACGGTAGCCAGGGGATTATGGCGGGCGAGACGCGGAAGGGATAGCGCGGAGGTGGACATTTACGCTGTCCATATTTCGAGATCAAATTTGCGAAACCTGTGAATCGCTTCAAAATCCGCCCGGTTAGAGGCAATGAGGCGAGCTCCGTGAGAACGAGCGGTGAGAGCAATCAGAACATCGAAGTGAAGGTCCCGCATCTTTTCGACAGAAAATCCCATCTCGATTCGCATTCCGCTGAGTATCTCGCCGGACTCCAACCAATTGGTCTCTGTCGGGGTAAGCACCGTCTGATTCCTGGCCATGCGCACTAAAAGTTTTCTCTCGCGGGCGCTGCTGGCCCCCCCCGCCACAGTTCAGCAAGAACTACAGACGACAAGCGGACCAATCCGCGGACGTTCTGAATTCTAGCCTCGTACTTCCCGGTCCGAAGATCGTTCACTAAGACCGATGTATCAAAAACGATGAGGCTCACTCATCTAGTCCTTCGAACTTATGCTTGCCAGCATTCCGCTTCATCAACTCCTTGAATTGCTTCGTGGCGACGATCTCGCTCAGAGCTAGATGCACAGCTTCGGTACGTGACTTTACGCCCAAAAGCCTGGCGGCTTTGTCGGCAAGACGCGTATCTAATCGGATTGAAGTCATCGTCACGGACATAGCGAGTACCCTCATAACGTTTGTATATATCACAGCAATATTTCGCCGTTGGCCGGTGTCTCACTGCCGTATCCTCGGATTCAGCACCGAGTACACGAAGTCCGTCAGAAAGTTCACCAACACATACGTCAACCCAATCGCCAGGATGCATCCTTGCACCACGTAATAGTCGCGGTTGGAAATTGCATCCACGGTGAGCCGTCCAATCCCGGGCCAGGAAAAGATCTTCTCGGTCACGATCGCGCCAGCCAGCAGGGCGCCGAACTGCAAACCCAGCACGGTGATCACCGGAATCATGGCGTTGCGTAGGGCGTGACGATAGACCACCGTGGTCTCGTTCAGTCCCTTGGCGCGCGCCGTGCGGATGTAATCCTGGCTGAGTTCCTCGAGCATCGAGGTCCGCACCATACGGGTCAGAATCGCAGCCAGAGCACTCCCCATGGTGATCGCGGGCAGAACCAGGTTCGCGAAGCTGCCTGCACCTGAAACTGGCAGCCATCCGGCCTTGATCGAGAACAAGAGAATTAAAATCGGCCCCAGCGCAAAATTGGGGAAAGACAGCCCGAACAGGCTGATCACCGAGATGGCCCGATCGTCCCACTGATTGCGCGTGCGTGCAGAGCGTACACCGGCAGGAATGGAAAGCAGGATCGCGACAACGAGTGCCGCTATCGTCAACTGCAGGGTGTAGGGATAGCGCTGCAAGAGCAGATGGGTGACGCTCTGGTTGTACCGAAACGATGTGCCCAGATTTCCATGCAGCACACCCTTCCAGTAGTTGACGTACTGCTGCCCGAGAGGGAGATCGAGCCCGTAGGCATGCCGCGCGGCCTCGAGGTCGGCCGCTGGCGCGCCTTCCCCAAGCATCTGCGCGATGGGATCCCCAGGAACAAGATGAATCAAAAGAAAGACGAGCGACACCACCAGCCAGATCACCGGAAGGGTGTAGAGCAGGCGGGTTAGAATGTAGCGGAGCAAGTTCGGTCGTCAGTCGCCAATCATTAGTCTGTAGTCGACAACATCTGTCGTCCTAATCGCCCGCCTGCTCCAGCGGTGCCGGTTGCAAATTCTCAATCTTCACCTTGGCGATGCGGTGCGCATCCATCTCTTCCACGCGATAGCGCCGGCCGTCGTAATCAAATGCATCTCCGACACGAGGAATCTTCTGCAAACGGCTGAGAACAAAGCCTGCCAGAGTCTCGAATCCGGCATCGCGTGGCAGGATCAACTGGTACTGCGATTCCAGGTCGCGAATGTTCAACGATCCGTCGAGGATCAGGCCTGTATCTTCATCGAGGACCACCTGTTCAGTCGTCGGGATGTCGAACTCATCCTCGATCTCGCCGACCAACTGCTCAATGACATCTTCCACCGTAATTACGCCGGCCGTGGATCCAAATTCGTCGACGACCACTGCCAGATGCCGCTTGCGCTCTTTGAATTCAGCCAGCAAATCAGTAAGGGCTTTCGTCTCCGGAACCACCAGCACATTGCGCATGATCTGGCTGACCTGCATCTTGGCAATCCGTGAGGTCACGGCCTGGTTTGCGCTGAGGGTCAGGCGCAACCGCATCCAGCGCATGAGGTCTTTCGAATACAGCACGCCGATGATGTGCTCACGGCCTCGCTGCGGATCGTAGACTGGCACGCGCGAGTGCTGTTCCTCAACCACCCGAGCCAGCGCGTCGTCGAGCGTGATATCCGCAGGCACCGAGAAGATATCCGGCCGCGGAACCATGACCTCGCGAACGGTGACGCTGTCGAGTTCGAGAGCGTTGTGAATCATCTCTTCCTGGAACTCGGGAATCTGGCCCACCTGACGGCTCGCGGTCACGATCAGTTTCAACTCGTCCGGGGAGTGGATCGCACCTCCGCGCCGGACTTCTTTCGATCCAAACACGCGCAGCACGAATCCACCCGACTTTCGCATGATGTAAAGAAACGGCTTCATCACGGTAAGGAAGACGTCCATGGGCGCGGCGACTGCGAGAGCCACGCGCTCGGCCTGCTGCAGCGCGAGCGTCTTCGGAACGAGTTCTCCGAGCAGGACGTGCAGGTACGTGATCAGCGTGAAGGTCAGAGCAATCGCGATTGTGTGCGAGTAAATAGGCGCATGCGGAACACGCCCGAGAATCTGTTCCATGATGCGGGCAAGCGTAGGCTCGCCGACCCAGCCGAGGGTAAGACTGGTGAGCGTGATTCCAAGCTGGACGCCGTTAACGACCTCGTCCAAATTCTGGTGCAGACGCAAGACGGTGCGCGCACCGATGCGACGGGCCTCAATCAACTGCTGGATCCGCGTATCGCGGACACTCACCAGGGCAAACTCGGCGGCGGCAAAGAACGCGTTGGCTGCGACCAGGAGGAGGATTAGCAACACCCGGAGCAGCACGAAAGCCATCATGGATAGGTAATTCTAACATTCCAAAGGGCATATCCGAAGCGGCAAAGACGCGGCTGGGCGGGTGCCAGATTGGAATCCGGCGGGAAGTGGGTGTCCCAAATCTGCAACTTCCCTGCTTTCTTTTCCTTGGCGGGTCGGTCTAACAAACGGAATCTGTCATGTGAAGAACCATTCAGGGAAACCCGTAAGGGAATTCTCTGAATCAAAGCAATCATCGGGAACAAAACCGATCTCACCTTCGTAAGATCAATTGCAGGTGCAAATCAGGTCCAGTTTCATAAGCGGCAGGAGGCTGACGTGAACGGCAACGGGAACGGCACCAACAAGAAGAAGCGGCGCAGGCGGATCATCTACATCTGCGTCGGCGTATTTGGCTTTCTGGCCGTCGCCGGCGTTTTGATCGCGGCCACGCGCGGTGGGACAAAGATTGATCCTTCGAAACTCGCCAAGGTGGAAAAGGGGGATTTAGCCAAAAGCGTTGTGGCGACCGGAAAGGTCGAGCCGATCACGAAGGTCGAGATCAAGTCGAAAGCCAGCGGCATCGTGAAGAAGCTTTACATCGATGCAGGCGATCGCGTGAAGAAGGGCCAGTTGCTCGCCGAACTCGACAAGGAAGAAATAGCCGCTCGCGTCGCCCAGGCAAGGGCGCAGATGGAAGCCTCACAGGCAAGCGCCAAAGGCACCGAAGCTGACCTGGAGCGCGCGAAGGTCGACGCCGAAGGCCCGGACGTCCCCATGCTGAAGCGCGCTTACGAGCGTTCCCAGGGAATGGCGAAGGAGGGCGTTGTTTCCGCCTCGGCGCTCGATGACGCGCAGAAGAACTACGAGCTTGCTCTCAACAAGCAAAATGTCGCGAAAGCGCAGGTACAGGTTTTGAAGGCCAAGGTGGGACAGGCTGAGGCCCAGGTTGCCCAAGACCGCGCCAACCTCACTCAACTCGAAGAGCAGCTCAGCTATACCACGATTGCGTCGCCGATCGACGGCATCATCTTGTCGCGCGACGTGGAAGTTGGCGATGCGGTCAGCTCGATCTTGGTATTGGGATCGTCGGCGACCCTGATCATGACCCTGGGCGATACCAGCGAGGTTTACGTCAAAGGCAAAGTGGACGAGAGCGACATTGGCAAGGTGTATCTCGGACAGCCTGCACGCATCAAGGTCGAGTCCTTCAAGGACAAGACGTTTAACGGCAAGGTTACGAAGATCTCGCCGATGGGCGTGGAGAAAGATAACGTCACGACTTTTGAAGTTCGCGTATCGATCAACAATCCAGGGGGCGAACTGAAAGCGGCGATGACCGCCAACGCCGAAATCATCCTGGAAGAGCACAAGAACGTGCTGCAGATTCCGGAAGGATCGATCCTGTACGACAAAGACAAGAAAGCTTCGGTCGAAATTCCTGACGAGAAAGGCAAGGAAGGCAAGCGCAAGATTGCCGTGAACATCGGGATTTCGAATGGAGCGAAGACTGAAGTTCTGGGCGGCTTGAAGGAAGGCGACCAGGTCGTTCTGCAGTAAGCTCGGGTTCGGGAACCAAGCTCTGATTGGAGGCTCCGCCAGGGGCCTAACCGCAAGGAAGCGCGGGCTTCGGTCCGTGCTTCCTTTTTTGTTCGCACCCGATTTGCGGATTCCCGGTTTAGTGCTCGCAGCACTGGTCAGAGGCCAAAGACGTTTTGTGAACGCGTCCTTTTGCCCTCGCATCTGTTCTAATAACGATTGCCATGACTGATTTCCCGCGTTACGAGAAGGTTTTCGAGTTGCCTAGTCCGGCGGGCAAGATCGAATTGAAGATTCAACAGGGGGGCGCCGGCCGTTTCTACATCATTGCCACCTTGCCCACAGTGCCGCAAGCAAGAGAGATCGTCCTGTCCATTCCCACGGAATTAACCGACTCGCTGAACCACGCCATTGGCAAGGCTGCGGATGGGTCGGGAGAGTAAGAAAATCGGGTGTCAGGTGTCAGGTGTTAGGTGTCAGGTCTTAGGTCTTAGGTCTTAGGCTATGCATTCTAGGAGCACGCAGGTTGCGGGATCTCTCGAATCGCACTCCTAAGACCTAATACCTGAGACCTAAGACCCGTTTCCCCGAACCTTTTCCCTTTTCCTTGCGTATCTATTCTTGAGGGCAAACGAACCCGGCGGGCGTCCGTCTAAGTCATGGAGAACGCAAGCCTCTCGTCTGTGGCCAACCCAGCCCTTGGGACCGCTATGAGCCTGTACGAGATCTTCCGCCAGACCGTTGGCACCTTCCGCGCTCACAAGATGCGGATCTTCCTCACCATGTTCGGAATTGTGTGGGGAATCGCTTCGGTGATCCTGCTTGTGGGCCTCGGACGCGGCTTCAGCGCCGATCAAAAACGGCGGATGCAGACTCTCGGAAAGGATCTGGTAATCGTCTGGGGCGGCCGTACCAGTTCCCAAATTGGAGGCCTGGCGGCCGGTCGTGAAATCGCGCTAACCATCGAGGATGCCCGCTTAATTCGGAGCGACTGCTATCTCATCAAGAACGTCAGCCCCGAACTGCGGCGCACCATTCCGGAAGTCAGCCAGTTCAACTTGGCGAACCGCGGGGTTGTCGGCATTTGGCCGTCGTATCAGGATTTTCGCTCTCTTCTGCTCTCCGAGGGACGGCTGCTCACCGACGATGACGACAACGGATCGAATCGTGTAGTAATTCTGGGATCGGCGGCGCGGCGGCAACTGTTTCCAGGACAGCCCGCGATCGGTGCTTCGTTGCTGATTAAAAGCGTGCCTTACACAGTAGTCGGCGTTCTCGAAGAGAAGAAGCAGAACTCGAACTACGACGGCCCTGACAACGACTATCTGTTCGCGCCTTACTCCTCGGTCGCGCGCGACTTCCCCCCGCCTGAGAAGAAGGGCATCGTACGCGGATACCTGGAAGACATCGTGTTCGAAGTCGCTGATTCCGACTCGCATGAACAAGCCGTCACGCAGGTACGTAAGACTCTGGGACGCGTGCACCACTTCGACGCGAAGGACAAAGATGCCCTGTTCATCTGGGATACGATGGACGGCGCCAAGCTGCTGGCGAACATTTTTAATGTAGTCACGATCTTCTTCGGTTGCGTGGCGATCGTCACGCTGGGACTCGGCGGGATCGGTGTGATGAACATCATGCTGGTATCGGTAACGGAACGGACGCGCGAGATCGGGGTGCGCAAGGCGATCGGCGCGACACGGGGAGATATCCTGCGCCAGTTCTTTGCCGAGTCGGCGCTGCTGACGACGGCCAGCGGCTTACTCGGCTTGACGTTTGGGACGGGGGCGTGCCTGGCACTTGCGAACCTGCCTTTGCCGGACTTCGTCCCCCATCCGATCATTTCGCCCATTTCGATCTTTGTTTCGGTGATCACACTCTCGTTAATCACGCTGACGGCCGGGATGTATCCGGCGCAACGCGCGGCCGACATGACTCCAGTTGAGTCGCTGCGCTACGAATAACTGCAAGACGGGGCAAGCCCCGTTTCCATGCATCAGGAGAATGCCCATGCGTCAACGAACGATGAACTCCTTGGCAGTAACAATCTGCGTGCTGCTGGTAAGTGCGGCGACGTTTGCTTCCGAACAGGGCCGCTTTGAGAAAACTTTGAACGTCAGCGGCGCGGCCGATCTTGAAGTGCTCACGCGCTCCGGCAACGTGACCGTTCACAACGGAGCCACCGGAAGCATCAAGATCGTCGGACGCATTCATGTTGGCGATCGCTGGTTTTCGGGAAATCGAAAGGCAGACGTCGAGGCCATCGAGAACAATCCCCCGATCCAGCAGAATGGTAATAGCGTCCGTGTCAGCTACGTGGATTACCGCGACATTTCGGTCGACTACGAGATCACAGCCCCACCCGATACCAAGGTGGGAGCGAAGACAGGCTCCGGGGACCAGACCATCGAAGGCATGAGGGCGGGCGTTGATCTCGAGACGGGCTCGGGCGATGTCCGCTTGAGCGATCTCGCCGGCGACCTGCGCGTGCATACGGGTTCCGGGAATATCGAGGGACGCGGCGTTGGTGGCCCGCTCGATGCCCGTGCGGGAAGCGGGGACCTGCGCCTTGACGACATTGGCAAGGGCGACGTCCACGTGGAGACCGGTTCCGGCAACATCGAAGTGCGCGGCGTGGACGGAGGCCTGCGCGCCAGCACCGGCAGCGGCAACCTTCGCATCGACGGAACGCCTGCCAGCAACTGGAGCGTGAAGACCGGGTCTGGCAACGCTGATCTCAAAGTTCCGGAACAGGCCGCCTTCGACGTTGACCTGTCTACCAGTTCGGGCAGCATCGTGGTGAGCCCGGCGGTGACCACAACCGTGCAAGGTCGCGTGGAAGACTCGCGGAAGATGATTCGCGGCAATCTGGGCTCTGGGCTCTGGGCTCTGGGCTCTGGGCTCTCGGCTCTCGGCTTTGGGCCCGTGGCTCATGGCGCTTCGTATCGGGGCGGGCTTTTAGCCGCGCCGACCGGGCGCAAATTTTCGACGCCCCTTCAGGGGCCGGATCAAGACCATGTTCCTGAAAGAACTCATCCTGCAAGGCTGGCAGGCGCTGATGCGCAACCGCCTGCGGTCGGTTCTCACAATGCTGGGCATCGTGTGGGGACTGGCGTCAGTGGTGATCCTGCTGGCCTATGGACAGGGCCTTGGCGGCAGCGTGCTGCACGCCTTCATGAATATGGGCAACAACGTCATCGTGATGTGGCCTGGCCAGACCAGCATGCAGGCTGGCGGTCAGCGGGCCGGGAAGAAAATCACCTACGAGTACGAAGATGTCGAGGCAGTTCGCGACGAGGTGCCACTGGTGCGCGCGGTCAGTGCCGAGTCGTGCAGCAGCTTCGGCTACAAGATCGGCACACGGGTGGTCTCCATTCAGACGCGCGGCGTCGAACTTCCTTACGGGCAGATGCGCAAGCTCGACATCGACGATGGCCGCTACTTCAACGAAGGCGACTTCGTCGATCGCCGTCGTGTCGTCATTCTCGGCTATGGCGCGGCCAAGAAAGCTTTTCAGGGCGCGCCCGCGGTCGGGCACGATGTCAATATTGCGGGCCAGGAGTTCGAAGTCATCGGGGTCATGCGGAACAAGATCCAGGACTCGATGTACCAGGGCCCGGACAACGATGACGGATTCATTCCTTTCCAGGTATATCGCGACCTGAAGGAGGTGCGCGATCCCGACATGATCGTCATCCAGCCGCAAGCCGCGGAATTGAACAAGAAAGCTCTCATGGCGGTGCGCGAGGTGATCGCGCGGCGGCATCACTTCGATCCGAAAGACGACAAGGCCACGCCCACCTGGGACACGATCGAAGATCGGGCGATGGTCAGTGCTTTTTCGCTCGGATTGCAAGCAGTGCTGGGCCTGATCGGCGCGGTCACGCTCGCGGTGGGCGGCGTCGGCGTGATGAACATCATGCTGGTCTCGGTCACCGAGCGCACTCGCGAGATCGGGCTGCGCAAAGCACTCGGCGCACGCCCGAGGCACATTCTGATCCAGTTTCTGCTTGAGGCTCTCGTGCTAACCTTCGCCGGAGGGCTGATCGGCATGGGACTGGCCGTCCTGCTTACCTGGATCATCCCGCCGATGCCTCTTTACAGCGAGCTCTACAAGACCGCCAACCACGAGGGAGACATCTTCCTGCACGCTTCGACGACAGTGATGATCGCCTCATTCGTCATTCTGTCGATGGTGGGGATTGTCTCTGGCTTCTTCCCCGCCCTGAAAGCCGCGCGCATGGACCCGGTGGAAGCGCTGCACTACGAGTGAGGAGCAGTTCTGAGTTCTCCGCATTTCTGGATGTAGGTGAAGTCGCGTTAAGCCCAGTAAGTCCGGTCCAGAGTCCGGTACTGGATCGCTTCTGCGATGTGTTTCGGCTCGATGGCGGGAACTGACTCCAAGTCGGCGATCGTTCTGGCGACTTTGAGAATTCGGTCGTGGGCCCGTGCGCTGAGCCCCTGTTGCGTCATGGCGCGCTCCAGTAGCCGCTCGCATTCATGGCTTAACTCACAATGCGCGCGAATCTGCCCCGATGTCATCTGGGCGTTGCAATAGGTCTTCTGGCGTGCATCAGCGAACCGTTGCAGTTGTGTCTGGCGTGCCCGAAGCACCCGTTCCCTGATCTGGGCCGACGCTTCCGGAACGTTGGTCGAGCGCATCTCTTTGTAATTCACCGCGGGCACGTCGATGTGAATATCAATTCGGTCCATCAGCGGTCCGGAGATCTTCGAAATGTAACGCTGAATCATCGGCGGCGTGCAACGGCATTCACGCGTGCGGTCATTGTGAAAACCGCAGGGACAGGGGTT
>Ga0210401_10008551_pt1 | contig 10152 bp, 4 predicted proteins | sample IncBWH32MmetaG_FD_150866 | JGI IMG/M metagenome (GOLD analysis project Ga0210401, IMG submission 150866) | Forest soil microbial communities from Barre Woods Harvard Forest LTER site, Petersham, Massachusetts, United States - Inc-BW-H-32-M | ecosystem: Environmental > Terrestrial > Soil >... | reverse complement strand
CTTCGGTGAGATGGCGCTCATCGACCATTCCTACCGCTCAGCGAAGATCACCGCCGAGACCGAGCTGCGCTGCCTGCTGTTCACAGCGTGGGTGTTCCGCCCGTTCGCCATGCTGCACCCGGAAACGGCCTGGGCCCTGCTCGAGATGATGGTGCAGCGGGTCCGCGACGCCGAGGCCCGTTAAACCCACACCCATCATGCCTAACGCCGGCTAGTTCAGGCGGGTATCCGCGGCTCCGCGGCCGCGATCGCGGCAGCCCGGTCGAGCAGCGGCTGGCAGCGCAGCGAGGTGGCGGTGCTGCGGGCTTCCTCGACAGCGCCCGCCGCGGTTTCGGTGTCGCCCTGCCGCAGCAGGTGCTGGGCCTGGTCGAGCAGGCCATGGGCCAGGTGGTACGGGGTGCTCAGCTCGCGCAGCCGGCCGACCGCGGCGGCTAGCGCGGCGGTGGCCGCCGGGTCCCCGTCCTGCGCCGCGACGCGGGCGATGACCAGGTCGCGCTCGGCCGACAGCATCGGCACCAGGTGCCCGGGCTGGCTGCCGTCCAGCATGGCCAGCAGCTCACGGGTGGTGCCGCGATCCGCCGTCTGGTACGCGATACGGGCGGCCAACGGCCAGGCCCAGCGCGCGCAGTCGTGGTTGATGCTCAGCATGGACGCCTGCTCAATGGCGGTCCGGGCGTGCCGCAGCGCAGCCGGCTGCTCGCCCCCGGCGTCGGCGGCGAACGCGGCCACCACGGAGATCAGCGACCGGTCCTGCGGATCTTCGCTGACCCGGAGGTCACCCAGGGCGGCCAGGGTGGCCTCGGCGGTGGCCGCGTCCCCGCGCAGCGCGGCCACCCAGCCCCGGTAGCAGTCGATGAAGTCAAAGTCGGACAGCCCGTCGGCGTCCACGGCCTGGCCGAGAATGCCCTCGGCGCTGTCCCAGTCGCCCAGGCTGATCAGGGCGCCCACCTCGTTGGTGATGGCCACGGCCAGGAAGTCACGGACCCCGGTCCGTCGCAGGTAGCCGGCCGCGCTATGCGCGGCTTCGGCCGCGGCGGCGGGGTGCGAGTAGGCCAAGGCGTCGGACAGGTTGACCAGCACCCGGCCCAGCCCGGCCGTGTCCCCGGCCTGCTCGCTGAGCCGCACCGCCTCACGGAAGTAGGCGATGGATTCGGCCCGCCGCCCTGCGGTGGTCAGGTAAAGCCCGCGGGTCTGCAGCAGGTCGCTGAGCTTGCCGGTGCCCAGCGCCTGGCCGAGGGTGAGCGCCTGGGTGGTGAGCCCATCAGCATCGGGTGCGCCGGCGAACACCGCGACCGAGGCGAGTTGCTCCAGCGTGGTCACCGTGTCCCGGTCCGGTTCGTCCCGCAGCACCTCGAGGGCGCCGGTCAGCTGCTCACGGGCCTCGGCCAGTCGGCCCCAGCGGCGCAGCACCAGCCCGGCGGTGGCCTGGACGCGGGCGGCCGCCCGGCGCAGGCCGGCTTGCTGATAGTAGTCGCGGGCCTGGTTCGCATGCGCCAGGGCCCCGGCCCAGTTGCCATTGTCGGTCGCGGCCTCAGCGGCACGTTCCCACATCATGCCGACGGTCGGCGCTCCGTCCGGGGCCGCGGCCCGCTGCCCGTCCGGGGCGTCCACGCCCAGCTGGGCAGCGGTAGCGTAGCTGGTGGCCGCCTGGGCCGGGGCGCCGGTGCGCTGAGCGCGCTCGGCCGCCCGGAGCAGGGCCGCTACGGCCTGGCCGCCGATCTCGGCCGCGTCCTGGTCGTCCGGGACCGCGTTCAGCGCGTCCAGATAGTGCTGCGCGATCACGTCGGCGACTTCCTCGCCGTCATTGGCGAACGCGGTGCGCAGATGGTCGGCCACCTTGAGGTGCAGCGTCTTCCGGTCGCGGCGGGACAGCGTGTCGTGTGCGACCTGGCGCAGCATCTGCTGGGCGAACTGGTAGTTGCCCCGTTCCGGGGACAGCGGGTCGGCGGACACCACGAGCACTTCCCGGCGCACCAGCTCGGCCAGGGCCACCCGGACCATGTCCTCGTCCCGCCCAGACACCGCGACCAGCGCTTCCGCCGGGAATGTGTTGCCGAGGACTGCGGCCACCGTCACCAGCTGCCGCACCTTCGGGTCCAGCGAGTCGAGCCGGGAGGCGAGCAGTGCGTGCAGGCTGTCCGGCACGGCCAGCTGCCCGACGTCGCCGACCAGCCGGTAGGTCCCTTCGATCGGCTGCACGATGTCCCGGTCGATGAGCGCCCGCACCGTCTCCACCGCGAACAACGGCACCCCCTGGGCCTGTGCGGTGACGGCCGACCGGGCCCGGGCCGGCATGCCTGGCACCAGCGCGTCCACCAGCTGGTCCATCGAGGCGGGATCGAGCGGGTCCAGGGCCAGCGTGATCCGGTTCCGGCCGGCGCCGAACCCGGGCCTTGTCTGGCCGAGCTCGGGGCGGGCCAGTACCAGCACGAAGACCGGCAGGTCACGTCCCCAGTCGATGAGATGGTCCAGGAAATCCAGCAGCCCGGCGTCCGCGTACTGGGCGTCCTCGATCAGCAGCACGACCGGTGCCTGCGCCGCGAGCCGTTCGAAGAACAGCCGCCAGCCGGCGAACAGTTCCTCCCGGGACAACGGCCCGGCACCGTCCCCTGGCACCGTGACGCCGAGCAGGCGGCCGAGCCGCAGCCCCGCGTAGGCTCGCTCGGCCGGGTCGGGCACGAACCGGTCCAGTCCCTCGGCCAGCTTGGCCGCCGCGACGGTGACCGGATCCTCCTCGGCGATGCCGAGCCGCTGCCGGACGATCTCGGCCAGCGCCCAGAACGCAACCCCGTCGCCGTAGGACAGGCAGCGGCCGCGGTGCCACCACACCGTCTCGGCCACGCCATCGGCGTACTTCTCGAACTCCCAGCCCAGCCGGGATTTGCCCACGCCGGCTGGCCCGGAGACCAGGGCGAGCCGCGGCAGGCGGCGATCCGACGCGGCGTGGAATAGCTCCCGGACGGTGCGCAGCTCCGCATCCCGGCCGACCAGCGGGGCCTCCAGGCCGTCGATCCGCAGCAGGCCGCCCACCCCGGACAGCACCCGGGTGGCCCGCCACAGCGGCTGCGGTTCCGTCTTGCCTTTCAGCCGATGCGAGCCGGCCGCGGTGAACCCGATCCCGCTGCCGGCCAGCCGCTGCGTCGGCGCGTCGGCCAGCACCGAACCTGGTTCGGCCACGGACTGGACCCGGGCCGCGGTGTTCACCGCGTCGCCCGCCACCATGCCCTCACCCACCGCGCCCAGGGTCACCGCGACCTCGCCGGTCACCACGCCGGCCCGGGCGGCCAGGCCGGGCAGCCCGGCTTCGGCGCCCAGTTCGGCCACGGCCAGGACCAGGTCAAGGCCGGCCCGGACGGCCCGTTCCGCATCTCCCTCGCCAGCTACCGGGGTCCCCCACACGGCCATCACCGCGTCCCCGATGAACTTCTCCACCACTCCGCCGTACCGGCTGATCACCGTCCGGGCCAGGCCGAAGTAGCGGGACAGCAGCTCGCGCACGGCCTCCGGATCCCTGGCCTCGGCCAGCGGCGTGAACCCGGCCATGTCGCAGAACAGCACCGAGCAGACCCGGCGCTCGGCCACCGGCCCGCGGGTCGACGTGGCCGCCGCCGCGGCGGGCGCCGCAGGCGGCGGGGTGAGCCGTACCGCGTCCGGCGTGGCCAGCGGGGCGGGCCCAGCGGCAGGCAGTTGCGCGCCACAGCCCCGGCAGAACCGCTTGCCCGGCGTGGCCTGCTCGCCGCAAGCCGGGCAAGCCAGCAGCGGAGCGCCGCAATCCCCGCAGAATCGGTCGCCCACCCCCAGTTGCGCGCCACACCGCGCACACCGCTCCACCAGGCAACCTTACGCAGAACCGTAGTATCGCTGACAAGCCCTAGGTCAGTTGCGGCCCAGGGGTGCGGGCCAGCCGGGCGCCGGCCACCGCGAGCAGTGTTGGGCTGGGCCGCCCGGCCTCCATGGCGGCCAGGAAGTCCGCGCCGCCGATCCGCAGCAGGGTACTGTCCTGGCTGGCCCGCACTGTGGCCGTGCGGGGAATGCCCTTGAGCAGCCCGAGTTCACCGACGTAGCCGGGCGCGGTCACCGGGGCCAGCTCGCGCGGCTCGGCGCCAGCCCCGGTGACACACACTGACAGCTGGCCGCGGACCAGGATCCACAGCGCATCGGCTGGATCGCCCTGGCGGATCAGCACGCCGCCCCCGGGCACCACGACCTCCTCGGCCGCCGCGGCCAGCCGCTCCAGGGTGGCCCGGTCCGCATCGGCCAGCAGGTCGAGCCCGGACAGCAGGCTGACCCGGGGCCGCAGCCGGGCGGCGACCTGGGCCGAGGTGCGGTCGGCCCGGAGCAGCGTGGGCAGCCCGAGCAGCGCGACGGCCGGTATCCCGGCACCCACCACGACCAGCGCGACCACGACGCTGGTGTGGGCCAGCAGGATGCCGGTGGCCAGGCTGGCCAGCAGGATGCCGCCGAGCACCAGCGTGTCGAAGATGCCGAGCACCCGGCTGAGCACGGTGCCGGGCAGGTCGCGCTGCAGGCTGGTCAGGGCCAGCACGTCCACGATGATCATCCCGACGCCGGAGACGGCCTGCAAGACGGCGGCCAGCGCGGGCGAGCGGACCGGGATGGTGACCAGGAACGGCAGCGCCTGCAGGCAGATGCTGCCCATGATGACCGGGGCCAGCCGGCCGGTGCCGCTCAGCCGGTTGGCCAGGCCGGCGCCGAGTACGCCGCCGAGCGCGCTGGCGGCCAGCAGGTAACCGTAGCCGTCGGTGCCGGTGCCCAGCCGGATCGACAGCGGGACGTATAGCACGGTGCTCGCCCCGTAGACGGCGGAGTCGAGGGCGGCGAACAGGATGATGGCCAGCGCCACCGGCTGGGCGGCCAGGGCCTTGAACCCGGCGGCCAGTTGCTGCCCGGTGCTGCCCTCGGCCGCCCCGCCACGGGACCGGACGCGCAGCCGGGTGGTTACCGCCGCCGCCGCGGCGAAACTGGCCGCGTTGATCGCGACACCGATGGCCGGGCGGCCGGTGAGCAGCAGCAGGCCGCCGATGGCCGGCCCGATCACCACGACCAGATTTTCCAGCGCCGAGAAGATCGAGTTGGCTGCGGCCAGGTCCCGTGCGCCGACCACCTCGGGGAGTAGCGCGCCCGAGGCAGGCTGATAGGGCGTCACCGCGGCCGAGGCGAGGGCGGACAGCACGAGCACCAGCCCGAGCGGGGCGTGGGTCGCGACCACGACCGCCATTCCAGTCATCAGCACCGCGCTGACCACTGACGAGACGATGAGCACGGTCACCCGTTCGTAGCGGTCGGCCAGCACGCCGCCGTAGCTGGCCAGCAGCAGGCCAGGCCCCCACCGGCAGACGGCCAGCGCCGCCAGCCACTGCGTGGAGTGGGTGCGGTCGAACACGTACACCCCGATTACCACCAGGTAGGACCAGCTGCCGATCTGGTCGATCAGGAACGAGGTGATGAGCAGCCGCAGATCCCGATGGCGCAGCGCGTCGCGGTACCGGCCGCGCGGGGGCATTCAGGCTCGGCTGCGCGGTCTGGCGGGCGCGAGGGTGGCGGCGCGGTCCAGCAGCGGCTGGCAGTTCAGCCGTTCGGCGATGCCGCGGGCCTCGGCGATGGCCTGGTCGGCGGCCTCGGTGTTGCCGTCGGCGTCGGCCCGGTCGCTGAGGTACTGGGCCTGGTCGAGCAGGCCGTGCGCGAGGTGGTAGGGCGTGCTGAGCTCGCGCAGCTCGCTGATCGCGGCGCGGAGCGCGGCCGCGGTGGCCTCGTCGGCCGTGCCGTCCGCCAGCCGGGCCCGGACCAGGTCACGTTCGGCCCGCAGCATCGGCGCCAGGTATCCGGCCGGGTACCCGTCGAGCACGCCGAGCAGATCCTGGATCGCGGCCGTGTCGCCCAGCTCGTGCGCGGCCCGCGCAGCCAGTGGCCAGCCCCACCGGATGCACTCATGGCTCACCCCGATCGCGCTGGCGTGACCGACCAGGGCACGGGCGTTATGCAACGTATTCTCCGGCTGCGCACGGGCAGCGGCGGCGAAGGCCTGCACGGTGAGCACGGTGGCCTGATCTTGCGGAACTTCGCTGGCCCGCATGTCACGCAGACCGGCCACTTCCGCATCGGCGGTGGCCGGATCGCCGCGCAGCGCAGCCAGCCAGCCTTTGAAGCAGGACAGCATGTCGGCCAGCCCGTCGGATTCGATCGCCCGGCTGAGCTCCGTCTCCGCCGTGTCCCAGTCACCCGTCATCATCAGGGCCTGGATCAGGTTCCCGATGGCGAACGACAGATGGTCCTGGGCGCCAGCCCGGCGCAGGTGCTCAGCCGCGGTGCGGGCCGCCTCCTGGGCCGCTTCGGGGTCGGTGACCGCCAGCGAGTCGGCCAGGTTCAGCAGCGCCCGGCCGATCAGGAAGGTGTCGCCGACTTTGCTGGCCAGCCGGGCGCTCTCCCGCATGTAGGCGATCGACTCAGGCCGACGTTCGGCCATGCCCAGGTAGATCCCGCGGGTGAGCAGCAGGCCGGCCAGCTCACTGGGCCGCACACCGAGTTCCTGGCCGAGCAGCAGCGCTTCAGCGCTGAGCTGGTCCGCCTCCGGCCCGCCGGCGAAGACCTCCACCACGGCCAGCTCACCCAGGGCATCCACGGTGTCAGTGTCCGGATTTTCGCGCAGCACATTCACGGCTGCGGTGAGCTGGTCCCGCGCCTCGGCCAGGTGGCCCCAGAACTGCAGGGACTCACCGGCGATGGCCTGGGCACGCGCCGCCGCCCGGGTATCCCCGTGCTGCAGGTGGTAGTCCTGGGCCTGCCCGGCCTGGTCGACGGCCAGCTTCCAGGCGGCGCCGGTGATGGCGGCCCGGGCGGCCCGTTCCCACAGCACGCCCGCGGACGGCCCGGCCTCCGCTGGCTGGGCCCCGGCGCGGCCCGCGGCGGTCAGCTCAGCCGCGGTGGCGTAGCTGGTGCTGGCCAGGGTGGGGGCGCCGGTGCGCTCGGCCCGTTCCCCCGCCCGGATCAGCGCGGCGATGGCCTCGGCCCGGATCTGCGCGGTGTCCGGGGCGTCCGGGATCGCGCTCAGCGCGTCCAGGTAGTGCCGGGCGATGACTTCGGTTACTTCTTCCCCATCGCCGGCGAAGGCCCCGCGCAGGTAGGCAGCCACGTTGAGGTGCCGGGTCTTGCGGTCGCGCCGGGACAGGGTGTCGTACGCGACCTGGCGGAGCATTTCCTGGGCGAACTCATAGCTGCCCCGCTCCGGGGACAGCGGTTCCGCGGAGACGCTGAGCACTTCCCGGCGGACCAGCTCGTCCAGGGCGGCCCGCACCTGGGACGCCTCCCGGCCAGACACCGCAATCAGAGCCTCGGCCGGGAAGGTGGCGCCCAGCACCGCGGCGTCGGTCACCAGCTGGCGCACGCCCGGGTCCAGGGTGTCCAGCCGGGCGGCCAGCAGCGCGTGCAGGCTATCCGGCACGGCCAGCGCACCGACGTCACCGACCAGCCGGTACACCCCTTCCACCGGCTGCACGATGTCCCGGTCGATGAGCGCACGCACCGTCTCCACCGCGAACAGCGGGATGCCCTGGGATTGGCTGGTCACCGCCCGCCGGGCGCCCGGGGGCATGCCGGGGACCAGCGCGTCCACCAGCAGGTCCATCGACGCCCGGTCGAGCGGGTCCAGGGTGAGCGTGATCCGGTTGCGCCCGGTGCCGAACCGCGGCCGGGCCGTACCCAGGTCCGGGCGGGCGAACACCAGCACATAGATCGGCAGGTCCCGGACCCAGTCCACCAGGTAGTCGAGGAAGTCGAGCAGCCCGGCGTCGGCGTACTGGGCATCCTCGACCAGCAGCACCACTGGATGCTCGGCGGCCAGCCGCTCGAAGAACAGCCGCCACCCGGCGAACAGTTCCTGCCGGGCCACCGGCCCGCCGCCGTCCCCGGCAGCGGTCACCCCCAGCAGCCGACCGAGCCGGGTACCGATGTACTCCCGCTCGGCCGGGTCCGGGACGTACTGATCCAGGCCGGCCGCCAGCTTCTGCGCGGCCGTGTCGGCGCCGTCTTCTTCGGCGATGGTCAGCCGCTGCCGGACGATCTCGGCCAGCGCCCAGAAGGCCACCCCCTCGCCGTACGGCAGGCACCGCCCCCGGTGCCACCACACCACGTCGGCCAGGCCGTCGGCATACTTGTCGAACTCCCAGCCGACCCGGGACTTGCCTACCCCGGCCGGCCCGGACACCAGCACCAGGCGCGGCACCCGCCGCTCGGCCGCGGCGTGGAACAGGTCCTTGACCGTGCGCAGCTCGGCGTCCCGCCCGATCAGCGGCGCCTCCAGCCCATCCAGCCGCTTGAGCCCGCCCACGCCGGACAGCACCCGGGTGGCCCGCCACAGCGGCACCGGCTCGGTCTTCCCCTTCAGCGCGTGCTCCCCGGCGGCGGCGAAGCCGACCCCGCCGGCGGCCAGCCGCTGAGTGGCCGCGTCCACCATCACCTCGCCCGGCTGGGCGACGGACTGCACCCGGGCCGCGGTGTTCACCGCGTCCCCGGCCACCATGCCCTCGCCGACCGCGCCCAGGGTGACCGCCACCTCGGCCGTCACCACGCCGGCCCGGGCGGCCAGGCCGGGCACACCTGCCTCGGCCCCGAGTTCGGCCACCGCGGTGACCAGGTCCATGGCGGCCCGGACGGCCCGCTCGGTGTCCCCCTCGTCGGCCACCGGCGCCCCCCACACGGCCATCACCGCGTCCCCGATGAACTTCTCCACCACACCGCCGTACCGGCCGATGACCGTCCGGGCCACGTCGAAGTACCGGGACAGCAGTTCCCGCACCGCCTCCGGATCGCGCGACTCAGACAGCGGGGTGAACCCGACCACGTCGCAGAACAAAACTGAGCAGACCCGCCGCTCGGCTATCCGGTCCCGGCCCGGCGGCGCCGCCGGCGCTTGGCCGCCGCCCGGTGGTCCAGCCCCTTCCGACGGGGCCGCGGCCGGCGCCCCGGGCAGCGCGGTGCCGCAGGCGCGGCAGAAGCGCTTGCCTGCGGTGGCCGGCTCGCCGCAGGCAGGGCAGGCCGCCAAGGGCGCGCCGCAATCCCCGCAGAATCGGTCGTCCGCCCCCTGAGACGCGCCGCATCGCGCGCACCTCTCCACCAGGCAACCTTAAGCCGGCACTTCCGTTTAGGACAGTGCCAGGAATCGGAAAATAGCCGCATAAGCTCGGATAACGCGGGGCGCAGGCCGGCCTGTCCCCAGCCGCAGGCCGGCCCACCCCCCGTGACGGCGCGGCTGGCTCAGCCGGGCTTCCTGGTGTGGCCCTCGACGTCGTCGTCCTCGTCGCCGATATCCATAGCACGCCGCCTGGCGTGACCTTCGGTGTCGTCGTTCATGCTGTCCAGGTCCGTCACGTCATCCGCGCTGGGCGCGGCCTCTCGCCTGAAGTGGCCTTCGGTATCGTCGGTGATGTCTGGGTTCGGGTTCTGCTCAGTCATGGTGTTCCTCCCCGGTGGCCGCGTCTTGCGGCATGTCCAGCTGCCCCCAGCGTGGCGCACCCCGGGCTGGCCGTCAGTCAGCCAGCCGACACGTCTGCTGTCAGCTTGCCGACATCTCGCCGCGGGCAAACGCGCCGAGCGCGGCTTCTTGCTGCACGGTCACGGCCCGGTCCCGGACCCGGATCCAGCCCCGCCGCTCGAACCCGCGCAGCGCCGCGTTGACGCTCTGCCGGGTGCTGCCGGCCTGGTGGGACAGTTCCTGCTGGGTCAGCGTGCAGCGGATCAGCCCGTCCGCGCCGCGGGGCTGGCCGAGCAGCACCTTGGCCACCCGCCGGGGCAGGTCCAGGAAGACCAGGTCCGAGGCGGCCTCGGTGAGCCGGCGCAGCGTCGCGGCCAGCGAACCGGTCAGCGCCTGGGCCAGGGCTGGCTGCTGCGCGCAGGCCCGCTGGATCGTCTCCCGCGGGATGAGCAGCAACTGGCTCTCCTCCAGCGTCTCCGCGTCCGCCGACCGCGGGCCGCTGTCCGCCACGCTGATCTCGCCGAACACGCCGTGTGGCCGGATGACGGTCAGAGTCAGCTCGGCCCCGTCCGCCGACCGGACCACCACCTTGACCCGCCCGGACACCACCACGATCAGGCTGTCCCCTGGGTCGCCGGTGCTGAACACCATCTGGCCGCGGCGGA
>Ga0210401_10008549_pt1 | contig 10153 bp, 10 predicted proteins | sample IncBWH32MmetaG_FD_150866 | JGI IMG/M metagenome (GOLD analysis project Ga0210401, IMG submission 150866) | Forest soil microbial communities from Barre Woods Harvard Forest LTER site, Petersham, Massachusetts, United States - Inc-BW-H-32-M | ecosystem: Environmental > Terrestrial > Soil >... | reverse complement strand
AAACGGGTCGGTGAACGATTCAGATGCCTTTACTTTCGTAATCCCCGTCTCCGCGCCCCCCCTCCAATCCGAATGAAGTTCGCTTATAATTTTCCTTGTAAACAATCCTTTATCCTCGTAGCAACTGTATTGCTGCTATGCCTGCCATAGAAATTTTGGGACTGGAAAAAACCTACAGCGTGGGCTTCTGGCGCAAGCGACCAAAGCGCGCTCTGTATCCGCTTCAACTCACCGTTGAAGACGGTGAGATCTTCGGCTTCCTCGGCCCCAATGGCGCCGGCAAAACTACTACGCTGAAACTTCTCATGGGATTGGTATTTCCGACGTCCGGGTCTGCCCGCATTTTGGGCTGCGATTGGACCGACCCTTCTGTAAAAGCTCAGATCGGGTTTCTCCCCGAGCAGCCTTATTTCTACGATTACCTGACGGCTCACGAGTTGTTGGAATATTACGGCCAACTCTCCGGTGTACCCGCCAAACATCGCAAGCAGCGTGTGGAACAGGTTCTCCAGCAAGTCGGACTGCGCGATGTAGGCGGGGTGCAATTGCGCAAGTTTTCCAAAGGCATGCTGCAGCGCGTCGGAATCGGCCAGGCGATCCTGCACGATCCCAAGCTTGTGTTCTTCGATGAACCCATGTCTGGGCTCGATCCCATGGGCCGACGCGAAGTCCGTGATCTCATGGAGCAACTCAAGCACGAAGGCAAGACAGTCTTTTTCTCGACTCACATCCTGTCTGACGCCGAGGCGCTGTGCGATCGTGTGGCCATTATTCACAAAGGCGAACTTCGCGGCGTCGGCGCAGTCGAGGACCTGACCTCAAGCGTGCAAGGCAAGGTGGAGATTATTTGGCAAGGCCCTCAGATCCCCACGGCGATCAAAGCGTTGGGAGCCGAGTGCCATGTAAGCGCCGACCGCATCCGCGCTGTGATCGACGAAAATCAGCAAGACGCAGTGATCGAAATACTCCGCCGAGAGCGCTTGCGTCTGATCGCGCTCACGCCCGTGCGCACTTCGCTCGAAGCATACTTCGTGGAGAAACTTCGGCGCGCCGAGACTACGGCTGGTACAACCGCATGAATACTCGCATCGTTTACATCGCCTCCAACACTTTTCGCGAAGCGGTTCGCGACCGCGTGCTCTACAACCTGATCGCCTTCGCTCTGCTTCTCTCCGGCGCGGCTATCCTCGTTGGCCAGATCTCCATCGAGATTGAAAAACTCGTTGTGATTAATCTTGGACTCACCGCAGTTTCGCTGTTCGGCGTGGTGATCGCAATTTTTATTGGCATCGGCCTCGTCTCTAAGGAAATTGAGAAGCGCACGCTCTACACCGTTTTGTCTCGACCCGTGCGCCGCTGGGAATTTATCATCGGCAAATTCTGCGGACTCGCAGGAACGTTAGTCGTGAACGCGTTTTTTATGGCGGTCGGCGTCTTCGCCGCTTTGTTTTATGTTTCTCACAAGTTCGTTCGCGCCGACGCACTCATTCTGGTTGCGCTGTATTTCATCGTCCTCGAGTTCTTGATCGTCTGCTCGGTGGCGTTGCTGTTCTCTTCTTTTTCTTCGCCACTGCTGTCGGCGGTCTTCACCTTTTCGCTTTTTGTAATTGGCAGCTTCGCTGAAGACCTTCGCAATTTCGCCGGCATGGCTCACGGAGTCTCGCGCTGGCTGGCCACGGGCGCTGCCTACCTGGTGCCGAACTTTTCCGCGTTCAACGTGATTACCTCGATCGCGCATGAACAGCCGGTAGCGGCGCAACTGATTCTTCAAAACACGCTGTACGCATTGTTCTACGCCGCCATGGCTCTCAGCGGAGCCATTTTGATTTTCGAGCACCGCAATCTGAAATGAGAGCGTGAGTTGAAGCCGAAGTTGAAACTAGAAGTTAAAACTCAAGAGATTCGGAATGAAGCATCGCCGCAAAATCACAATCGTAGCCAGCGTCTGCTTGATCGTGTTTCTGGCGGCGAGTTCGTTCGTGCTGCACCGGACCGACCAGCTCCGCCCGCAAGGCACGCTCGATGAAGTCCTCTTCCTGAACTCCCCTAAAGTAATTCAACGCGCCAGCCTCGGTTATGACGGACTCATGGCTTGCATTTACTGGACGCGCGCAGTGCAATACTTCGGCAACCGGCATCATGACTTCGCTCCCAGCTTCAACCTGCTCGCTCCGCTGCTTGAGATCACAACCCATCTTGATCCGCATCTCATCGTCGCTTACGAGTTTGGCAGCAGTTTCCTCGCCCCCAAACCGCCCCATGGGGCAGGCCAGCCCGAGCGCGCGATTCAACTGATGGAATACGGCATTCAGAACAATCCCGACAACTGGCGGCTCTACTACGATCTGGGCTTCGTCTATTACATGGAGCTCAAGGATTACAAAGACGCCGCGCAAGCTTTCGAGCGAGGATCGCACGTTCCCAACGCTCATCCCTTCCTGAAAGTTTTCGCAGCCCAAATGGCGCAGCATGCCGGCGAGTTTCAGACCGCCCGTATGCTGTGGACGGCAACCTATCAGACGACCCAGGACGAACAGATTAAACAGAATGCGGTGGATCACCTCCGCGCTCTGCGCGTCGACGAAGATGTCACCCATCTTCAGGACGCCGTCACCCGCTTCGGCGAGCGCACTGGCCGTCTACCAACAAGCATGTCGGAGCTTACCGCGGCGGAAGGTCTGACCGGAGTTCCCGTCGATCCCGACGGCCATCCCTACAAATTGACTCCGGAAGGCCGAATCGAATTGCGAACTCCGGACGATTTTCCCTTCGCCACGGTAGGATTCCCCCCGGGATACAAGCCAAAGTTTCATGCGATGCCTTAGCCAAATTGCTGAAAAAACCCTTCAGTAATCCCGCTTTGAACTGGCGTGGATTCCAGCCGCGACGTCGATCGGTCGATTCAATGCGGCCTTGGCCGCCGAGGTCGCTCTTGTGGCCTGCGGCATGGCTTATGATGGCTGAGAATGGGCGGCAGCAATCCCTCAGCATTACATCGCATCAGCCTCGCCCGCACCGCATTGCAATGGTGGAGTGATGCAGCCGCACGCAACGGCCGCGTCTCAGCAACACGACAGCTAGCCAGTTCACTCTGGGACTTCATCCGCGACTCGACTCCTCAGCGCCGCCGTCAACGCTACGGCGACGCCGAATTTGATTGGGAACATCGAGTCAACACGACAAGCGCAGCGGTAAGCTGGCGCGACCGTCTGCTCGGCGTCTTCCATTCTCCGTATCAACCCACCGAAGCAGGATTGTTTCGCGAGATGCTTGATACTCTGCATCAGCAAACACACTTGGATTTTCGTAACTTCGTCTTCGTCGATCTCGGCTCGGGCAAGGGGCGCACGCTTTTGATGGCGGCCGACTATCCTTTCCTTCGCATCATCGGAGTAGAACTCCTGCCCGCGCTCCATGATATTGCCGTGGAGAATCTTGGCAAGTATCGGAGCGACACGCAAAAATGCTTCACACTCAAGGCGATTTGCGCGGACGCAACTCAATTCGATTTTCCTCCGGCTCCCACCGTACTCTATCTCTTCAATCCATTTCCAGAAGCCGGACTGCGGCGCGTGCTTGAAGATCTGGAGCAGAGTCTGCGGGCGCATCCGCGAGTAGTTTATTTGCTCTACCACAATCCGCTCTTGGAACATGCATTGGGAGAGAGTACGGCACTCAGAAAGGTTGGCGGGACACACCAGTATTCGATCTACGAGTCGAAATGCTGATGATTCACGTCTGGGCGCCGCGGACAAGAAATCCGCAGAACAGATTCCGCCAAAATACTGCATTTTACATTTGATATCTATACGCTAGAAGCGTAGGTTTAATGAAAGAGGTTGCAGGGCAGCGATGATCCGTATGGAGTTCCTCGAGGCTCCGGTATTTACGCGTCGCCTAGACCGGTATCTGACCGATGATGGATACAGAGAGATACAGGTCGAGATGGCAGCGAATCCGGATCTCGGCGATGTGATGCCGGCCACTGGCGGGTTTCGGAAGCTGCGCTGGCCGGACGTTAGGCGGGGTAAAGGGCGCAGAGGTGGGTTGCGCGTTATCTATTACCACTTTACGTCGGATCGTCAGATTTGGTTAATAACCCTCTACGACAAAGATGAGGCTTCGGACTTGACGGCGAAAGAGAAGAGAGCTCTAAGAGATGCGATTGAAACGGAACTCGAAATGCGCTCGCACCGCACACGAGGGGCGTGATAAGCAAGGGAGATTTCAATAATGGCAAAGCGCGACATTTTTGGTGAAATGATGGAGGGAGTCTCCGCGATGAAGAAACATCGGGAGGGCAAGCTCACCTTGCGCAGCTACAAAGTGGAAGTCTCTCCATTGCCCCGGGTTGATTCCAAGATGCTTCGAGACACTCGGAAGAAGCTGCGCTGTTCGCGAGCAGTATTCGCCCGCAAGCTGCGGATCAATGAGAGGACGTTGGAGAAATGGGAGCAGGGGCGGACGAAACCAAATCCTCAGGCAGCCGCTCTTGTGCTGCTGGTGCGGAAGTATCCGGACACGCTGGCGCGGCTGGATGAACTGGCGGGAGGGTAGAATCAGAGCTCGCCGGAGGTTGCAATGCTAACTTCGATCCTTCCAGTCGTTGGAGTGCTTGTCGGTGCGTCCTTGCAATACTTCTTCACGCGGTATCTTGAGGCGCAACGTTACCAGCGGGATCTCAGGACAGGTGCATACATCGACTACGTAAAAGCCGTCAGCGGACTGGCCACCTTAACGATCCGCAGGGATCGCAAGAGCGTGATTTGTTGGCGATTGCAGCTGACGCCAAAGCCCGCATCTGCCTTTATGGTTCCAGGCAGGTTGTGGGGGCGTTTGCTTCATTTGAGAAGCTCGGTGCAGCTGTGATCTCCCCTAGGCAATGCGAGAGCTTTGTGGCAATGATCGTGGCCATGCGCAAAGACTCCGGAAATACTTCACGGGCAAGAATCGAAGATGTCCGGCAGCTTCTTCTGGGAAGCAAGGAATGATGGGGTGAGGCTTTCCTTCCGTTGTTCCCTTCACGATAAACTTGATCCATGACCACCACGACCCTCAACTCCCTCGCCCGAGCCTCTTCCGCCTACCTGCGCTCCGCCATGCACCAGCCCATCCAGTGGCACGAGTGGGGTGAGGAGGCCTTCGCCGCCGCGCTGAGCGACAACAAGCCCGTGCTGCTCGATGTTGGCGCGGTCTGGTGCCACTGGTGCCATGTAATGGACCGCGAATCCTACGATGATCCCGCAGTGGCCGCAATCGTGAACGAACATTTCGTCGCCGTGAAAGTTGACCGCGATGAGCGCCCCGATATTGACAGTCGCTATCAAGCCGCGGTTAGCGCCGTCAGCGGACAGGGCGGCTGGCCGCTCACAGCATTTCTCACTCCTGACGGCAAGCCGTTTTACGGCGGCACTTATTTTCCTCCGACCGATGGCTACGGACGCCCCAGCTTCAAGCGGGTCTTGTTAAGCATTGCCAACGCTTACAAAGAAAAAAACGGCGACGTCGTGGAACAGGCGAAGATGCTGGAAGGTGCAGTTGCGCAGTCCGAATCCTTTGCCGGCCGCAGCGGGCGCATCTCAGCCAGCGTCATCACGGCAATTCAACAATCCGCACTCGACATGTTCGATCCACAACACGGCGGCTTTGGCCACGCTCCGAAATTTCCCCATCCTTCGGTGCTCGACCTGTTGATCGAGCAGTATTCGCGAAAGCACGACGATACGCTGCGCAACGTAATCGTCGCCACGCTCGAACACATGGCAAACGGCGGAGTTTACGACCAGCTGGCCGGAGGCTTTCATCGTTACTCCGTCGATGAGCGATGGGTGGTCCCGCACTTCGAGAAGATGTGCTACGACAACTCCGAACTACTGAAGAACTATGTGCACGCCTATCAAGCGACCGGCTCGGAGTTCTTTGCGAATGTCGCCGAGGACATCATTCGCTGGATGGACGAATGGCTCAGTGATCGCGAGCGCGGCGGTTTCTATGCCTCGCAGGACGCCGACATTTCCATGGACGATGACGGCGACTACTTTACCTGGACGCTGGATGAAACCCGCGCCGTTCTCACCGAAGAAGAAGCACAAGTTGCGGCGTTGCACTATGACATCAACGAGATTGGTGAGATGCACCACAATCCCGCGAAGAACGTTCTCTACGTGCGGGCTTCGATCGAGGAAATCGCCCACCGCACCAACCTTAACGCCGAGCGCATAAAAGACCTGCTCGATTCCGCGAAGAGTAAAATGTATGCAGCGCGATTGCAGCGCCCGACACCGTATGTCGACAAGACTGTTTATGTGGGATGGAACAGCATGTGCATCTCGGCATACCTGAAAGCAGCGAAAGTTCTGGGGCTGCCGGATGCGCGCCATTTCGCCCTGCGTTCACTGGATCGCATTTTAGCGGATGCCTGGCAGCCGGATCTTGGCAGATCGAGCGCATCTTCCTCAGAAGCACAGGCCTGGCGCCTGCTGCACGTCGTCGCCTATTCCGATCCCAACGCTCAGCATCGCGAAGTCGCCGGATTGCTGGAGGACTACGCTGCGACCGCCCTCGCTTGCCTCGATGCGTACGAAGCCACGTCAGACCTCGGTTACTTCAGGTTCGCACATGCCATTGGAAACGCGATGATCACTCGCTTCTTCGATCCGCTTTCCGGAGGATTTTTCGACGCCGAACCCTCTCCTGACGGAAAAAGTCTGGGTGTCCTCTCGACGCGCCGCAAACCGTTGCAGGATTCGCCTACCCCGGCGGGAAATCCGATGGCCGCAATCGCGCTGCTGCGTTTGCACCACTACACAGGCGACGAAGCCTATCGCGATAAGGCGGAGCAAACGTTGGAAGCCTTCGGCGGTATTGCCGGGCAGTTCGGAATCTTCGCTGCCACCTATGGAATCGCGGTGACACACTTTCTGGAGAGTGCAGTGCAGGTGGTCGTAGTCGCGGCCAACGCGTCGGAGGAAAAGGCCGATGCGCTCGCGGCCGCAGCCAACACAGCTTTCGCCTTCAACAAAAGCGTCTTGCGTCTGACTGCCAGCCAAGCGGTCGCGGAGAATCTTCCTCCGTCCCTTGCGGCAACGATTCCGAATCTGCCGCAACTGAACTCCCGTGAATCATTCGCTGTCTTGTGTTCCGGTTTCGCGTGCCAGCCACCCGTCTTCGACCCTTCGCAGTTACAGGACTCCGTGAATTCCGCCTTAAAGGTGGCACGCTAGAGTCGCCTCCAAAAAACGAGGCTGACGGATAATGTATGAAGTCCGTCAGCCTTAACTATTGCGAGCCCAGGGTTCGGCCCAAGTAACTGCAGGTTACGTTACTGCGGGTTACTTTCGTGATCTTGCGACCACGCTTGTAATCCGGTTAAATACGACTCATCGTTGGTTAGTGGCGGGTTTCTTGATAATCATCCCGCCGTCCAAACACGTAACGGGTTTCTTAATAATCATCCCTCCGTCCAAGGCGGCAACCTGTGGAGCGGTGGCTGACAAAAAGATACCCGCCATTCCAAACGTCAGGACTCCAATCCTGACTACCTTCTTCATGGGGGTTTTCTCCTTCTGCGATTAGAATTCCCAAAATGAGATCCTTCTCGCAGGGGGGAATTATAAGGCACGCGTCAAGCCCATCCGCACGTGGACCGATTTAATCTTCAGCCGGAGCTGCCTCAAAGGCGTTTATTACGGCGAACCCAATCCTGTAAATACAGTGAACTCTGTAGGTTGAAAGCGGTACGCGACTAAACATGACCCAAGGTCAATGTACATCGATTGGCGGGACAGGAATTTACGAAATCCGGAATTGGCTCCGGGAGTCTGAACGAAACGGGAAAGTGACTTAGCCCGCCGATTTCGAAGCCGCCTTCGCGGACATCGCGGGAAATCTCAAGTTGCTCACCTGTGCGGCTGAATTATCTGGTGGTGTTCCCTCATTCGTAGGCAGCGTCGAAGTTCCTTGAGTCCGCGACAATGCACGATCCACCATCCCCTCAAACATCGGGATTAAAGAGTCGGGGGGCAATGGGCGCTGAATATCCGATAAGGATTGCTCCCATCGTTGAGGCCGCAGCAGGACCGATCCGGCATCTCTGGCAGGACTTCTTGCCAATGCATAGCCCAACCAGATGAACAAAGTGCAGTTGTAGGCAGCCATGTTGATCAAGCCCATCGCAACCTCGCCAAGATCGTAGCCGGCCCACGAAGCGATGAGAGCCAATTCCACCAGCGCGAAGCTCCCGAAGCCCAAAGCAATACCGAAGCTGTGCTGCTTTCGGCTCACTCCCAAGTAGCGGGCAAAGAACAGGAGGAACAGCACCATCCCGACCTGAATAATGCGCACACAGCGCTGAGCCGTCGTGATGGCCTGCACCCACGGCAACGTGTCGGATGAGTTGGTGGAGACAGATACTACGCCCGCCACCAGTAGCATCACCAGGCCTGCCCACTTAAACAGAACCGTACCCAGGTCTCGCAACGTGTGGAAAGGCCGGAACACGTCGAGAAAGGCCTCATGAATTACCTGAAAACCCAGAACTACGCTGATCGCCGTGCTAAACCAGGAAAGATAAAAACAGGCCGAGTGATTGTAGAGATAGGCGGGAAAGACCACAGCAAACGACAGGATTTGGGCGATGACGTAAGCGAAAAAATACTTGAAGGTGCGGTGTTGGCCGCGACGAAACATCACGACCGCTATGACCGTTTGGATAACGGGATGTGCGATCCAGAGCGCGTAGAGCAGAATTTTTGTTTTCTCGGTCATCCGAAGAATTTCTCTTAGCTCGTTAGCACTCGAAAAAAGGCTGCGGGGCCGGCCGTCTCCAACGGCGCAGTCCCGGCAGAACAGTAGGTAAGAGCAAGTTAAACCTTTTACACCGAGTGTTCAATGTACTCAGGTAATCGAAAGTAACGTTACTTTCGGGCCATATGGGGTGCCGAGCCGACCTGTAGAAACACGAAGTAGGACGTGTTCCGGAGTCTTGTGACCAGATTCCCTTGCGGCCTCGCTGTGAACACGATGTTGTATTCGCCGGTTCTGTCCTCATCAATCTCCCGCAGCACATCGCGCGCGCTCGGAGGATCGTTTTGAGACTCGATCAGCGCCATTCGGGAAAGAAACTCATGTATGTCGGAGCTGCGCCCGTGTCCTGGAATTACATAGGAGACTTCCGCATCCTCGGAGGAAAAGTGCCACGCCAGCGATGCTGCCAGATTCACCGCCCGTTCGTATTCCTGAGCCGAAACTACTCCAACCGCAGGATTGTCGAAAACGATGCATACCTTACGTTCATCTTCGCGGGTGAACTCACGCACTTTCAATGATCCAGACTTCGCCGTTGCCTTCCAATCGACATGGCGCGCCGAATCCTCCGGCATATACTCGCGAATTCGGTGCAAATCGGAGCCGCGTCCGCGCACAAAACTCTCCCACTCCCCGCGCACCAGGGGCAGGATTTCGAAAAGCTCGTCCGGTGCAGCGACCGGTGGATATACCAGTACTTCACGCGCCAGCGCTACGTATCGCGTTTTAGTAAGAAAGGCAAAGGGAAACCTCGTGGCCAGGCCGAAGCTGGACTCGCAATAACGTCCTCGCCGATCGAATCGCAAATGCAGGTCCGCACTCAACTCGCCCTTCGCCGGTAAAAACGGGAAATAAACCATCCCCTCGAAAATTCCTGGCGCCGGCTGTGCTGCCGTCACTCGTTTCACCCTCCAGTCGCGCATTCGCACCCATTGCTTCTCGGGTGCGCGATTCAGCGGAAACGCAAATGTGGTTTTCTCCCAGCGCCATTGTTTTTGGATTTTCTTCTCTTTGATTTTCCGCGCCGGCACTACTCGAATCGAAAACGCTGGCAGGAACCGCCTCGGATTACGCAATACGATCCGTCCCGCCACTTCCCGCCCGGCGAATACATGCTCAGGCAAACGAACCTCCACCTCCAATCCGCGCAGCACCACCGCGGAAACTACCCCTGACACCAGGATCGCCGCCAGCATGGCAGCCACCACGATATACAACAGATTGTTTCCAGTATTGAGCGCCGCAATGCCAATCACCAGCGTTACCAGCACATACACCACGCCGGCTTTTGTGACTTCGTAGTGAAATGTCTGCCGAAAGCGTTCAAGAGCGGCGCGCCGCGCCAGAT
>Ga0210401_10008544_pt1 | contig 10157 bp, 9 predicted proteins | sample IncBWH32MmetaG_FD_150866 | JGI IMG/M metagenome (GOLD analysis project Ga0210401, IMG submission 150866) | Forest soil microbial communities from Barre Woods Harvard Forest LTER site, Petersham, Massachusetts, United States - Inc-BW-H-32-M | ecosystem: Environmental > Terrestrial > Soil >... | reverse complement strand
AGTCCCCAGTCCCCAGCCCCAACCGCCACGTTGCTCGATTAAGATTCAAGGAGACACAAGATGCGTATCGGTGTGATCGGTTACGGCTATTGGGGTCCTAATATCGTTCGAAATTTCCACTCTCAGGACAACTGTGAAGTCGTGCTTGTGGCCGATCGCAATCCGCAGGCCGAAGGCCGGTTGAAAAAAATGTTTCCGTCGATTGAATTCACCGCCGACGAAAACGAAATTCTGACCTCGCCGAAAGTCGACGTTGTCGCGGTAGTCACTCCGGTCTGGACGCACTATGAGCTCGCGAAGCGTGCGTTAGAGAATGGCAAGCACGTGTTCGTCGAGAAGCCGTTCACGGACAGTGTCGCGCTGGGACAAGAACTGATAGAACTGGCGGAGCGCAAGAACCTGAAGATTATGGTTGATCACACGTTCTTGTTTACGGGAGCGGTGCGGAAGATCAAGGAACTGGTGGATCGGAAAGAACTGGGTGAGCTGTATTATTACGATGCGTTGCGCGTGAATCTTGGGCTGTTTCAGCACGATGTGAACGTAATCTGGGATCTTGCGCCACATGATCTTTCAATTATGGATTATGTGATTTCAGAGAAGCCGGAAGCGGTTGTCGCTACGGGGGAAACGCACTTGAATGGCGTTGAGGACGTGGCATTCATTACGGTGTACTTCCCAAAGCGGATCATTGCCCACGTAAATGTGAATTGGCTTTCGCCGGTGAAGGTGCGAACGACGTTGATTGGTGGCGAGAAAAAAATGTTGGTGTGGAATGATCTCGAGGCCGACGAAAAAATCCGGATATACGACAAGGGCGTCAGCATGTCTACGAATCCCGACAATTTGCATCAATTGCTGGTCAGCTACCGTTCAGGTGATATGTGGGCGCCGCAACTGGAACAGGTGGAAGCGCTACGCGCCGAGACAGCCTATTTTGTGAAGTGCATCGAGGAAAATCGCAAGCCGTTCAATGACGGAGAAGCGGGCCTCCGGGTGGTTCGTATTCTGGAAGCCGCAGACCATTCGATCCGAAGCCGAGGGCAGGCGGTGTCGCTGTGAATGAGTACGTGTGCATTGCACCGAGCGTGAAATTGGGGAAGGACGTAAAGCTATCGAAGTTCATCAACCTGTATGGGTGCGAGATCGGCGACGAAACGAAGATTGGCGCGTTTGTGGAAATTCAGAAAAATGCGCGCGTAGGCCGCTGCTGCAAGATTTCCAGCCACTCGTTCATCTGTGAGGGTGTGGACATCGCGGATGACGTGTTTATCGGCCATAGTGTGACGTTCATCAATGACACCTATCCGCGGGCAACCGTTGCCGGTGGGGGCCTGCAAACCGAGGCGGACTGGAAAGTTGAAAAGACAAAAGTCTGCCGAGGGGCGTCGATCGGTTCTGGATCCACGATTCTGAGCAATATTACGGTCGGCGAGAATGCGATTGTGGGCGCCGGCAGCGTGGTGACGAAGGATGTGCCCGCGAACGCGATCGTGGCCGGGAATCCCGCAAAGTTTCTAAGATTTGTGAACGAGGAGAAGAAGTAGAATATGGCCAATCCAACGAAAATTCCGTTTCTTGATCTAGTGGCGCCTCATCAAGACCTGGAAACCGAACTACTGGCGGTCGTCAAGAAAGCATTAGCCACTGCTGGGTTCATCGGTGGGCCGATGGTAGAAGAATTTGAACGTGAATTCGGTGCCTTCTGCAATGCGAAGTACTGTGTCGCCGTTAACAGTGGAACCGATGCCCTGCGGTTTGCGTTCATGGCTGCCGGCGTTGAACCGGGCGATATCGTTGTTACCGTTCCGCATACTTTTATCGCCACAACCGAAGCGATCTCCCAGGCCGGTGCGCAGATCGCCTTCGTCGATATTCACGAGCAGACCTACACCATGGATCCTGCAAAGCTCCAAGAATACTTGGAGACACGCTGCGATTTTGATGGCAAGAGTGGAAAACTGATCGAGCGTCGTTCGAAGTGCCGCGTTGCCGGAATAGTTCCAGTCCATTTGTATGGACACATGGCCGACCTGGACCCGATCCAGGAACTGGCGGAAAAATACAATCTGTTTGTGATTGAAGACGCATGCCAGGCGCACGGCGCGGAATATTTCTCTAAGAGGGATAACGCTTGGAGGCGCGCTGGGACGATTGGCAAGGCAGCTGCATTCAGCTTTTATCCAGGCAAGAACCTTGGTGCCTGCGGTGAAGGCGGGGCAATCACGACAAACGATGCAGCCATGGCCGCGCACATGAAAATGATCCGCGACCACGGGCAAGCAAAGAAGTATTACCACGATATCGAAGGCTACAACGGCCGTTTGGACGCAATTCAGGCGGGATGGCTCTCGGTAAAGCTGCGGCATCTGGCGAAATGGAATGAATCGCGCCGAGCGCTCGCGCATCGCTACCACAAACTCCTGGCGGAAGCCAAGGACGCGGTTGTGCTTCCTGAGGAAGCGGCTTGGACCAAGGGGGTCTACCATCTTTATGTCGTCCGTGTGCGGGATCGAGAAGCGCTTCAGGCCCATCTGGCGGAAGCTGGAATCGGATCTGGCATTCACTATCCCATTCCACTGCACATGCAGAGGGCTTACCAGAATCTTCCCTACAAAAAGGGCGATTTCCCTGTGACGGAACGTGTAGCAGCCGAAATCGTTTCCTTGCCCATGTTCCCGCAACTATCGACGGAGCAGCAAGACGTGGTTGTTGCCCGAGTGAAGGATTTCGTCGGCGCAAAGATGACGACTTCGCATCGATAGGTTGGCAGACGCTCGGCCTTTAATTTTTGTGCTCGCATTCGCATTTTCTTAGAGACACTCTTCAAGCTCCTGTTCGAATTCGTGCCTACAAACCAGAATACAATGCCTCGACTCGACAGGCTTGCTACGCTGTATCTGACTTCACCGTTGGTCCGTTTATTTGGACCCGAGCCCGGGGTTCGTGTGCCCATCCTCATGTATCACAGCATTTCCCACAATCTCTTTGGGATGTCGCACCCCTACTACCACATCAATACGCTACCTTCGGTTTTTTCGGAACAAATGCGTTGTCTTAGAAATGCCGGCTACCGCACGACTGGGCTTGCCGAGGCTTGGGCCGGATTGAATGCCGGTGCAGATCTATCGAAAGTTGTGGTTCTGACCTTCGGCAACGGGTATCGGGATTTTTATACCGATGCGATGGATGTGCTCACACAATGCGGGTTTAGCGCAACTCTGTTTCTGGTGACCAGCCGGATTCGGCAGACTTCGCTGCGGGTCGCAGGAGCCGACTACCTCACATGGCGAGATGTCAGACAACTTCAGCACGCTGGCATCCAGTTTGGTTCGCACACCGTGACCCACCCCGATCTGCGCTCCATGAATCCCCATCAGATCGAATATGAATTGGGCCACTCGAAAGAGATTATCGAACAAAATCTTGGAGTGCCCGTCGATTCGTTTTCTTACCCGTTTGCTTTTCCGGAGGAAGACAGGAATTTTGTCCGGTTTCTGGAAGATATCCTGCAGAACGCAGGCTTTGACTACGGCGTCTCGACGATCCTCGGCCGAGCTGGCTGTGACAGCAAGAAGTTCTTTTTGCCGCAGCTCCCGGTGAACAGTTGGGATGACACCTCTCTGCTACGAGCGAAGTTGGAGGGAGGATATGATTGGCTGCACTGGGTGCAGTTTTTGAAGAAGTTAATTCTTCACAATCCGACGTTCATGCAAGAGGGAACGACCGGCGTAAAAACATGCTGACGCTCCCCAGCTATGTCCTTATCACTCCGGCTCGCAACGAGGCCGAATCGATCGAACTGACGATCAAGTCTGTAGTGATGCAGACGGTCCGGCCAATCAAATGGATTATCGTCAGTGATGGCTCGACGGATGGTACGGACGACATCGTGCGGAAGTATGCGGCCGATCACTCATGGATTGAGTTGATTCGCATGCCAGAACGCCGGGAGCGCCACTTTGCAGGGAAAGTCCAGGCTTTCAATGCTGGCTACGCCCGGGTGCAGGGTTTCGACTACGACGTGGTGGGCAGCCTGGATGGCGATGTTTCGTTTGATCCGGATTACTTTTGCTATTTGCTTCGCAAGCTGGCGGAGGACCGCGCTTTGGGCCTAGTGGGAACGCCGTTCAAGGAAGGCTCAAATCCCACCTACGACTACCGATTTGTCAGTATCGAACACGTTTCCGGCGCTTGCCAACTGTTCCGGCGCGAATGCTTCGAACAGATCGGCGGGTATGTTCCGGTGAAGGGCGGTTGTATCGATCACATTGCCGTGATTTCCGCGAGGATGAAGGGTTGGAAGACCAAGACGTTTACGGACAAAGTATGTTTACACCACCGTCAAATGGGCACGGCCCAGGACAGCGTCGTGATGGCCAGGTTTCGGAATGGCCGGAAGGACTACGTGATTGGGAACCATCCCGTTTGGGAGTTGTCTCGAGCTGCCTATCAGATGACCAAGAAGCCGGTCGTCATCGGCGGCTTGATGTTGCTGTTTGGTTACGTATGGGCGTTGATCCGACAAGTGGAAAGGCCGGTTTCTCCCGAATTGGTGACGTTCTACAGACGTGAACAGATGTGGCGATTGAAAAGGTTTTTCAGTGGCAACAGGATGGCTGCCAAGAAAACGGTGGAAGATCCGCCTTCGTGTGCATGAGCTAGCGTAAGGGACAGCGACCGATGAGCAACGGGGCCCACCACATTAGTGTTTGCGTTTGTACCTATCAACGGCCGCAGCTTCTGAAACACTTGTTGGAGGAACTTCGCAGCCAGGAGACTGGTGGGCTGTTTAGTTATTCGATTGTGGTGGTCGACAACGATCAGTCGCGATCCGCAGAGACGGTGGTGACGGAGTTCGCAGCTTCGTCATCCATTCCCATCAAATATTGCACCGAGTCGCAGCAGAACATTCCGTTGGCGCGGAACAAAGCCGTAGAGAATGCCGAAGGTGATCTGATTGCTTTCATCGATGATGACGAATTCCCGATCAGACGCTGGCTGCTAACGCTCTTCGAGGCGCTCAACAAATACGGGGCTGATGGCGTTCTTGGGCCTGTGAAACCATACTTTGAGGACGAGCCGCCGCAGTGGGTCGTCAAGGGCAAGTTTTATGAGCGGTCGAGCTACCCGACGGGCTTTGTGATTGACTGGCGAAAGGGGCGGACCGGCAACGTCCTGCTGAAGCGAGAGCTTTTTGGCGACGGCACGCAACGATTCAACCCGGAGTTTCGGACGGGCGAAGATCAGGACTTCTTTAGAAGACAAATCGAAAAAGGACACATGTTCGTGTGGTGTCATGAGGCCATGGCGTATGAAGTGGTTCCTCCTGCGCGCTGGAATCGTTCGTTTATGATAAGAAGAGCCTTACTTCAGGGGGCGGCCAGCAGGCTCCATCCGACGTTCGGTGCTCGCGACATTGCGATTTCGTTGATTGCCATTCCGGTGTGGGCGATTGCGCTGCCTTTCTCATTGGTTTTGGGACATGGCATGTTCGTGAGTGCTCTGGTCAGGCTTTTTAACCATATAGGCAGGCTTTTGGCATTGCTGGGAATCAATCCGGTAGCGGAGCCATACGTCACCAATTGACGCTGAGATATGGACCACGTAGAAAACAAAAACTACATAGTAGGAAAAGACGATCTCATCCTGGTGACGGGAGCGACGGGATTCATCGGGTCCAGGCTCGTCGAGCACCTGCTGGACCGAGGCTTTCGCAACCTGCGCTGCTTCGTGAGACCCTTTAGCAGCAAACTCCAGTCGCTGAGCGAAGCGGGCGGTGATGGAGCAAGAGTGGAATTGATGAAGGGAAATCTATTGTCGAGTGAAGATTGCACAACGGCAACGAAGGACGTCGCGGTGATTTTTCACTTGGCCGCGGGCACGGGCGAGAAGTCCTTCCCGGATGCCTTCATGAATTCAGTGGTCACAACACGGAACCTCCTTGAGGCGTCTCTGCGGCATGGATGCCTTCGTCGAATTGTTAGCGCGAGTTCGTTCGCGGTTTACAGCAACAGGAACAAGCCCCGGGGAAGGGTATTGGATGAGTCGTGCCCGATTGAGGAGAATCCTGGACGAAGAGACGCGTATCTGTTTTCAAAGGTCAAGCAGGATGAAATCGTCAGCGAATATGGGAAGCGGTTTGGAGTTCCCTACGTCATTGTCAGGCCCGGAGTGGTTTATGGGCCTGGCAAAAAGGCCATCACGGGCCGCATAGGGACCGATACCTTTGGAATCTTTCTGCATCTCGGCGGCTCAAACAAGATTCCGTTCACATACGTTGATAACTGCGCGGAGGCCATCGCGCTGGCCGGGTTGCGGAGCGGAGTGGATGGCGAAGTTTTCAATGTTGTGGACGACGACCTGCCTTCGAGTCGACAATTCCTGCGCCAGTACAAACGCGACGTACGAAAATTCAAGTCCATCTATATCCCGCACGCTGTCAGTTATGCACTCTGTAGTCTCTGGGAGCGATATTCGAGGTGGTCTCAGGGACAGTTGCCGCCGGCGTTCAACCGTGGAGCATGGCACTCCTTTTGGAAAAAGACGAGGTATAGTAACGACAAGCTGAAAGAGCGGCTGAACTGGGCACCCAGAGTAAGCATGGCAGACGGACTGAGTCGCTATTTCGAAGCATGCCGGAATGCAGGTCGCGATGCTTAAAGTTGCCATTGTTGGTTGCGGAAAGATCGCGGATGCGCATGCCTTGCAGCTTCAACGAATCGCGAACTGCGAGATCGTTGGGGTCTGTGACAGGGAACCGCTCATGGCGCGGCAACTCTACGAAAGGTTCCCGGTCAAGAAATGTTTTACCGACCTGACACAACTTTTGAGTGAAGCCAAGCCCGACGTGGTTCACATTACCACGCCGCCCGAGAGCCACTTTAGTATCGCGAAACTCTGCCTGGAATGGGGCAGTCACGTCTATGTGGAAAAGCCGTTCACGATCTACGAGCACGAGGCCCGGAAATTGATCGACCTTGCAAATGCGAAAGGGCTCAAAATCACGGCAGGCCACGACGACCAATTCAGCCACGTCGCGCGACGTATGCGCAGCCTGGTCCAGAGCGGCTATCTCGGCGATGGGCCGGTGCACATGGATAGCTATTTTTGTTACAAGATCGGACGGTCGGGTTATGCGGGCGCGCTGTTAGGCGACCCAAATCATTGGGTTCGTAGGCTGCCGGGCAAGTTGTTGCAGAATATCATCAGCCACGGCGTTGCCAGGATCGCGGAGTTCTTGAGAAGCGACTCGCCTGAAGTGATAGCGCACGGGTTTGTAAGTCCGCTTCTCGGGAGTATGGGCGAAAGCGAAATCATCGATGAACTGCGAGTCATTATCTCCGAGCAGGAGGGCACCACAGCGTATTTCACATTCTCTTCACAGATGCGCCCTGACATCCACGAGTTTCGAATTTATGGCAACAAGAATGGTTTGATTGTGGATCAGGACACGGAGACACTCATCAAGCTGCGCGGAGACGGATACAAAAGCTATCTTCAAATGTTCGCGCCTCCTGTGATCATGGCACGGCAGCATCTCGGAAACTTGAAAGTTAATCTCGGAAAGTTTCTGGCGAGAGACTTTCACATGAAATCCGGGATGAAGTATCTGATCGAAGCCTTTTATCGTTCGATTGTCGAAGACACGGCAGTACCCATTCCATATCGAGAAATTCTGCTGACTACCAAGATCATGGACGCCATTTTTGTTCAACTCGCCGCCAAACAGTCACAAATGCAGGCGCTGAGTCCCGTGGCTCTGCACACTGGCAAGCTCGGTGAGATTTGAGTTGACCGCTCGCAAGCGCAATTCCACGAGACCACAAATTCCTCGCAATACTCCGGACATCAACCCGATCATCCGATCAAACGTCGTTGCATAGGAGACAAAACTCTTCATGAGAGTGTGCGGCCAAGAGATCAGAATTCGAGGGAGATTAATTCGAATCGCCCGACTCGAGGCGGACGGTTACCAATTCCTGGACAATCCAGACGAAGTGCTGAATGCCCTGCGACGTTGCAGGACGCGAGTTGACCTGTTCACGTTCATGCAGAAGCTAACGGAAAGATCTCCCAAGTATGCCTACCCAATGGAGTGGGACAACCTTGCTGCGCTGCCGGTCTCTACTTTTGATCACTGGTGGACACAGCAGTTGGGCTTCAAAGGGCGGAACAAGGCCAAGCAGGCAGAGAAGAAGGGTGTAACGATTCGGGAAGTACCTTTCGATGACAAACTCGTTGAGGGCATCTGGGAAATTTACAACGAGTGTCCCGTTCGCCAAGGCAGACCCTTCACTCATTTTGGCAAAGACCTCAGCACGGTGCGCAGGGAAGAAGCCACGTTCCTGGACAGCAGTATCTTCATCGGCGCGTTTCTCGGCGACAAGCTAATTGGTTTTGCCAAGTTGCTTCACGATGAAGCCCGCACGCAGGCTGGCCTGCTGAACATCGTCTCCATGATTCAGCAAAGAGACAAGGCTCCGACCAATGCTTTGGTAGCGCAGGCCGTGCGATCCTGTGCCGAGCGGCAAATTCCATACCTCGTGTACTCCAAATTTACCTACGGGAAGAAGCAGGCGGATAGCGTCAGTGACTTTAAGAAGCGCAACGGCTTTCAACAGATCGACCTGCCTCGGTACTATGTTCCTTTGAACGGCGTCGGTCGGGCAGCCCTCAAACTCGGCCTTCAGCGGGGTTTTGCTGAACTCGTCCCGGAACCGATCGTTGCCAAGGTTCGGAATCTCCGGAACGCTTGGTATAACCGCAAATTTCATCTAGAGACAGAGTCTCTCTAACGGCAGGAGCTATGCCAGGAATCGTCGGTCTTATCACCAAAATGCCTCGAGAATGGGCGGAGCCGCAGCTGCACCAGATGGTGAAATCTCTCTGCCACGAGTCCTTCTATGTATCCGGAATATGGGTGGACGAAACCCTGGGTGTCTATGTTGGATGGGCGGAGCGTACAGGTTCTTTTTGCGATGGCATGCCGCTCAGCAACGAGCAAGGCGATGTGCATCTTGTGTTTTCCGGCGAAGAGTTTCCTGAGCCGGGTATCTCCCGCCGGCTCAGAGCGAGAGGACACGAGGTCGGCCCGAAGGGAGCATCTTATCTTGTTCATCTTTGTGAAGAAGACCCGAAGTTTCCAGCCGGCCTGAATGGCCGGTTCCAAGGACTAGTGGTAGACCGTAGAAACCAGACCGCAACCCTTTTCAACGATCGGTACGGCATGAACCGGGTTTACTATCATGAGTCCAAGGAAGCCTTCTATTTTGCCGCGGAGGCCAAGGCCATCCTGACCGCTCGTCCGGACCTACGCAAAGTTGATCCTCGGAGCATGGGAGAATTCGTTGCTTGCGGCTGTGTGCTCGAGAGCCGAACGCTTTTTGACGGGATTCAGGTGTTGCCGCCGGGATCGGCCTGGGTTTTTCGCGGGGGTTCGCTGGACCGCAAGGGCGAGTACTTTCAGGCGAAAGAGTGGGAAACCCAATCAACGTTGGAGAGTGAAGCTTACTACCAGAAACTCCGCGAGGTGTTCTCCCAAAACCTGCCTCGTTACTTCAATGGCAACCAGCCGCTCGCGATGTCGCTGACTGGTGGTTTAGACAGTAGGATGATTCTGGCCTGGCAGAAGCCCTCCGCTGAATCGCTTCCTTGTTACTCCTTCGGCAGCGTATTCCGGGATTCGCAGGACGTACTCCTTGCTCGCCGGCTGGCCGGAGCATGCAATCAATCGCACCGAGTCATTCCGGTAGACGATGATTTTCTCTCGCATTTTTCCCATTACGCGGAGCGCACAGTCTACCTTACGGATGGATGTGTCGAGGTCATTCACTCCCCTGATCTCTACGTGAATGAGCGCGCCAGAGAAATCGCCCCGGTTCGGATGACGGGTAACTACGGCGGCGAGGTGCTCCGTCGTGTGCGCGCCTTCAAACCTGTGCCACCCGTGGAGGGCTTGTTCCCGCCGGAGTTTCTCTCTCATGTTCAGGCGGCCAAGGGTACTTATGATTCGCAACTTCGCACTCATCCTCTCTCCTTCGCTGTATTCCGGCAGGCCCCCTGGCACCACTACGGCCTGCTCGCACTCGAGCAGACGCAACTTTCTTTACGTTCGCCTTTTCTAGACAACGATTTCGTGCGGACAGTTTTCCGTG
>Ga0210401_10008541_pt1 | contig 10158 bp, 12 predicted proteins | sample IncBWH32MmetaG_FD_150866 | JGI IMG/M metagenome (GOLD analysis project Ga0210401, IMG submission 150866) | Forest soil microbial communities from Barre Woods Harvard Forest LTER site, Petersham, Massachusetts, United States - Inc-BW-H-32-M | ecosystem: Environmental > Terrestrial > Soil >... | reverse complement strand
CAGAGCGCCGCGGCTGAGAGAGTTGCCCATATCACATGGAATGAGGGAAAGCAGACGACGCCAACGGCTTCTTCGACACCGCTGCCGTGTAGTGCCACGATTGACGCCTCGCAAGCCTTTTGCAGAGCATTTCCCGCGAAGCCGAAGCCATACCAGGGACCGACGGCCGGCCAAACCGTAAACATGGGGAGCGCGACAAAAAACGCGATCACATTCGCGACCAGGAAGCGTTCCGCGGCTTCCTTCTTACCTGCCAGGGCCGGGATGACAATCGCCGCCGGATTATCCAAAAAAATCAGGGAGTAACTTCGATCGAAGATCGCGCCGATCCGCGGATGACTCGCGCACCAGGCGACGACCTCCGGCACGCTCACACCGAAAAGTCGATCGGCTTTTATGAAGAGCGCATCACGGAGAGCGAAATGGAGTCTCCCGGAGAGGACGGCGATCGACGGGATCAAGAGCGCCAGGACAAGCGACCAGGGGATCGTTAGAGCGGCGTCGCGACGTTCAAACTTCGAGCAATCGTGCAGCAAGATCGCCGGCAGGAGCGAGATCGGGATCATCGCGGCGCCGACACCGGCGAGAGTCTTCCAGAGCGGGTCCGGAAAGCGCCAGGCGCCGATCGCGGCCAGGATGATGAGGAGGAGGCAGGCCGCCAGCATGAACAAGTGGAGGCCGGGATCCGGGAGCGGCCTCTTTCGGGCGCTCTTTCGGGTCTCCTCGATTGCGTCGGCAAGTGGCACTATCACTGGCACCGTGAGCAAACTTCCTGTTGTTACGACTTCGGAGGAGGCCTAGCCTGCTTAATTCACCAGAGTTGAATTTTCAGTACATAAACATAGGCTCGTAAGTCAGGGAAAGATTAATCTCAGGTAGATACCAGCAGCAAGCAGACCAAATGCCGACAATCCCATAATGACCACGACTCCAAGCGCTGGGCGTTTCCCATTATCCACGAAGGTGAGCTGAGGCAAGCGCGCAGCCGCCAGCAAGAGATAAACGCAGGAAACGAAGATTATAACCTTCGATATCTGATTCATAGGTTCCGCCTTCTCTGGGTTGTCTCTCTTTTGTCAAAGAGAGAAAGTGATCACGCTCACCCTAGCAGGTACTTCAGTGCCGGCGGAGCTGTCGCATTGGCCAAACTTGCGTGCAGGAATGAGAACTAACGCGCGCGCGCGATTTCCAACTGGTCGCCCACTTTCGTTCCCGAAAGATAGATGGTGTGAGCCGGAACCTCCAGCACGCTCGTTGTTTTCAACGAGACTCTTGAGATTCTGAATGGGCGGACGTGTTCCTCGACGTAAACCACCTCTTTGTTCTTGTTCAAGAAAATGAGGTCAATCGGGAACAGCATGCCGATTGTATGCACTCCGCGAGACGGGACGATCCAAAGGCCTCGCCCCAACTTTGCCCAACGCTTGGTTTTTCCAAGAAGACCGATCAGCCGCCGGAAATAGTCAGCGGCCAAAGTTGCCTCCGTTGCGACAAAAGTCTCACGCGTCTTGTTGTAGACATAGAAGTGCCGGCTCGGGTCACTACCCACCATCTTCTCATCCCTCTGCCAGCTTCGGCCGGCAGGAAAATCCCCACCCTTTATTGGCCTAGTCGATCGACTGACGCTTACGGCGCCAAATGATGATCCCGAGAATAACGATCGCAAGGACCCCTGCAATGACCCGAATTAAAGTAACGCTATCCATATAGTTCTCCTTTTTTTAAATTGACCCAAACTAAACCCGAAAATCGATCAGTCGTCATTTCTGCATCATCGGTAAAAACTGCCTCATAACAGTGAGGACCGCCGGCCCAAGGATTATCACCATCAAAGCCGGAAAGATAAAAAATACGAGAGGAGGAACCATTTTTACGGAGGTTTTCGCGCTCATTTCCTCCGCACGCTGGCGTCGTTTTGTTCGCATATCATCCGAGAACACACGAAGTGATTGGGCAATACTGGTGCCGAACCTTTCGGTCTGAATAAGCATAGCCACAAGCGATTTAATATCGTCCAGGCCGGTGCGACGAGCGAGTTCCCGCAAAGCTTCAATTCTGCTCTTACCGATTCTCATCTCTAGATTGACAAGCTGAAGTTCCTCACTCAGTTCGTGGTGGGTGATGCGCATATCCTGGGACACTTTCATGAGCGCTTGGTCCAAACCAAGACCGGCTTCCACGCAGATCACGAGTAAATCCAAGGCGTCTGGGAGAGCTCGCCGAAGGTGGTGCTGACGGGCGTGCACGCGCCAGGTCAGTAAAATGTCCGGAACTAAATAGCCCAGAGCAAGTGCGACCACCGGAATCAAAAACGGGTTTAGGCGGTAAAATCCCGACATAAAAACGGCAGCCATCATTCCAATCGGAAATAGAATTTTGAACCCGCGCATAGCCAAAGTCGCTTCCGGACTGCGGTAACCGGCACGCATCAAGAGCAACTGTGTTCGAGACGCTTTTTGCGTAGAGGGTGGGGGGAGGATCTTTCCGACGCTAGCCAGACCGTCCCTCATCCGTTCCTTTTGCCGCTCAGCGAAATGCGTTTCTTCCGGAACCGGGGCAATGATTCCCGCGACGTGTGAAAATCTAGCCGCGACGTTGACCTCTTTTGGAGAAAACGCATAAAAAAGTGCTGCCACCAGCGACAGTGTCGCAAGGAAGGTTATAAATGTAATGACCCAGACCATTGCACCGCCTCCTTTCTCTTTACACTTCGAAGTGGATAATTTTCCATAAAAGAGCCGATCCTATGACTTGGAGACCGGCGGCCGTTGCGATGATTAAAGGACCCTTGGGGTCTCTAAACAGCACACTCATATAATCTGGATTGAGTATGCTTAACGTGATGCCCATGAAAATCGGAAGAGCAATCAGGATTGCCGCAGTCAGGCGACCTTGGGCTGTGCGCACCTGGACTTCACGGTAGAGACGAAAACGATCTCGGATTACACGAGAAAGGCCATCCAGAATTTCCGCGAGATTGCCACCTGTTTCTTTCTGAATCAAAAGTGCAGTCACAAAGAATCGAACGTCCATGCTGGGAACGCGTTCTGACAAATTCAGGAGTGTGTCGCGCAGCGGCAGTCCAAAATTCTGCTCCTCAAAAGTAGTCCGAAATTCCCCAGCAAGAGGTTCAGCGCCTTCCTTGGAAATCATTTCAAGCCCGGTCGTGAATGCATGCCCGGCACGCACCGCTCTGCCTAAAAGATCCAATGCCTCTGGAAAATGTTCTTCGAATTTGCGGAGACGTCGATGGCGCTTCCAGATGACGACAACAATAGGAATCAAAGCGGCGGCACAGCCGATGGGCAAGGAAATGTAAAAGTGCGCATAGAGAAAGCCTGACAAGAGATAGGAAACGGAACCCGCCACGGCACTTAGAAGAAGCACTTTTGCAGGCTTCATGGTCATACCGGCTTGCACCAGAAAATCCTGCAACTTGGTTGGCCAAGACCACTGCATAAGAAAACGATGCAGTACAGGAACACTGCTCATCATTTCGTCACGGACCAGTTTCAGGTTCAGAGACACTTCGCCGCGACGTTCCGCCTTGTGGACGGCGCTCATTCGCTTCTTGATCAGTTCCTGGTTGCTGTCTGAACTCGCAAAAATCCACAAACCTAGAGTTACCGAAACGACTACGAGAAAAGTTAGAGCAGTGATCAACACGCCCATCGGAATCTCCTCAACGAACCGGTTGATTGTCAAACATGTTCATCGGGAGGTGAATCCCGGTCACTAACAAACGTTCCGCGAACTTGGGTCGAACACCGGTAGCGACGAACCGGCCAATAACTTCGCCGTTTTCGCTAATGCCCTGCTTCTGGAACACAAAAATATCCTGCATGGTTACGACGTTGCCTTCCATACCCGTAATTTCCGCGATGCTGATTATTTTGCGGGTCCCGTCGCTGAGGCGACTAACTTGAATTACGACGTCGAGTGCGGAAGCGATTTGACGGCGAATGGCAGCTTCAGGAATGTTGAGATTGGCCATGGCCACCATTGTTTCCATGCGGCTCAGCGCGTCACGGGTGGTGTTCGCGTGAATTGTAGTTAGTGAACCATCGTGACCTGTGTTCATAGCCTGGAGCATGTCCAACGCTTCTTCGCCACGTACCTCACCGACGATAATGCGGTCCGGGCGCATACGCAGGCAGTTGATGACCAATTGACGCTGATGTACAGCACCTTTGCCTTCGATGTTTGGAGGGCGCGTTTCCAAGCGAACCACGTGTTCTTGATTGAGTAGCAACTCCGCGGCATCTTCGACGGTGACGATGCGCTCTTTATTCGAGATGTAAGAAGACAAGACGTTCAAGAACGTAGTCTTGCCGGCGCCCGTGCCGCCAGAGATCAGAATGTTCAATCGCGCCTTGACGCAACCTCGCAGAAGTTCCAGCATTGGCAAAGTCAGAGAATTGTTATGGACAAGGTCTTCAGATGTAAGGCGTTCGCGTCCAAATCGCCGGATGGACAACACCGGGCCGTCCACGGAAAGTGGCGGGATAATGGCGTTCACGCGCGAGCCATCTGCCAGACGCGCGTCCACCATTGGTGAAGACTCATCAATGCGGCGCCCGATAGCAGAGACAATCCGGTCAATGATTCCCATCAAGTGGGTGTCGTCACGGAACTGCACCGACGTTTGTTCCAGCAGCCCTTTTCGTTCCACGTACACACGCTTGTAGGTATTCACCAGGATGTCGGAGACTGTTGGATCAGCCAGCAACGGCTCGAGTGGACCGAGGCCGAAGACTTCATCCAAAACTTCTTGCACTAGCCGTTCACGTTCCTGAAGGTTCATTGGTGTAGACTCACCATGAACGAGCGCTTCGAGAATCAGGCCTACTTCCCGGCGAACCTCATCACGATTCGATTCCGTCAGCTTGTCAAGATTCAACTTCTGAATCAGTTTGCGGTGAATCGCGGTCTTCACCGAAGCGAAGTCCGTTCGAGTAGGCGCGACAATCGGCGACATGCTTTAGCTCACTTTCTTGTCGAGAAGGAAAATAGATTCGACAATGAACTTTTCTTCTCATTTATTTGCGTATCAATGCCCACGAGGCGTCCCGCAATCTGGCGGTAACGGTTGACCAGGATGTTGTTGTGATTGTCAGGGATCGGTGTTCCGAGATTGGCGGCCTGGCTCGCTTTCCGGAAATCATTTGGCAGGCTAGCGAAAATGGGGCGGCTCAAATCTTTTTGAATGCTGTGGAGTACTTCGTCATCGCCCTTATGCCAACGGTTGATGATGATGCGTGCGCGTTCGGGATCGACTCCAAAGCCTTTGAGTGCAGCTAGCCGCCGTTCCAGAGTCCACAATGACGGGACGTTAGCTTCAGCAACAATGAGAATCATGCGCGCCATGCGCAGGATCGTGCTCCACTCGGCAGAAAACTGAGAGCCGATATCAATCAGAACAATATCGAAAGAATTCTGGGCAACATTAGCGGCACGATCGAGTGATTTTACGTCGATGGACTGCCATTCTTCCGGCTGGGTGACTCCACCCAATAGTTCGAGTTTGGTTTTGTGTTTCGTGAGCAAGCCAGCGAGAAAGTGACTGTCCAAGCGATCTAGACTTTCCACGGCATCGCGCACCCCGAATTTCGGACGGAGATCAAGCAGAAGGTGAGCGTTTCCCAGTGGCCTGGCAAAATCGAGCAGCACAGTGCGTTTTTCTGCAAAGGTGGTGAGCTGCACTCCCAGGTTCACCGCCACTGTGGTTGTGCCTACTCCACCCTTCGCGCCCATCAAGACAATCAGTTTGTCCTGCGAAGGAAAGTCGTTCACATGCAAATCTTGAGCGAATTGAACCAACACCTTCTTGAGTCCATCCGTCTGGACAGGTTTAGCAAGAAAATCCTGAACGCCACTTCGCATGGCTTCCAGCAGAAGACTCGGTTGGGGCGGTAGTGCGGCGGAACACGCAATCACCTTGATTCCCGGGCGTGCTCGGCGTAGTTGAGCTGCAAACTCAAAGAAAGGCTGCGGGTCTCGCGCCAAATCCAGAAAGACAATGTCTGGCAATTCACTGGCAGAATCCGGCCATTGATCCGCGGGGATCGTCCACTGTGCCACGGACTTAATGACGCCAGTTTGTTCAAGACTCGCCAATAGCTGCGCAGAGCTCGTCAAGTCACTGCTGGCAATAGCTGCGGTTAACATGGGCCGTAAATGGTGCTCCCTTCAACTTGGCAAGGCTCGTTCGAATCGCTCTTAAGTTGCTCTCGCGTCGTGCGCATCACTTTGATCCGGGCACCTTAGAAGCCTCGGGATGTTCGGAATCCAAGAACGGAACTGGGAATTGCGGGCCCTGGGGCACCTGGTCTGGGGCCAGTGGTCGTACAATTCTTGGCGTCACTACAACCAGTAGTTCGCTCTTGGTCTTGTTGTAGGAGTGGCTCTGGAACAGTTTGCCAAGAACCGGCACGTCACCGATCCAGGGGATTTTCGAAAATTGATTGGTGACGGTATTGTCGAGCAAGCCGGCGATGGCGAAGCTTTGGCCATCCTGTAGGTCCATTTCCGATTCCACCCGTCGGGTGGAAAGAGCGGGAATAACGTATCCTTGAATCGAAATAGCATTCGTGAAATCCAGTGAGCTGACCTCCGGTTTTACCTTGAGATGAATCATTCCATCGGCTGAACAAGTAGGGGTAAAGCCCAAGCGAACGCCGTATTCTTTAAACTGAATTGTGATGGTCGAGTAACCACCGCCTGAAATCTGAGGAACTGGATATGGAAATTCTCCGCCTGCCAAAAAACTGGCATCTTTTCCAGACTCCGTTAGAAGGTTTGGTTCCGCTAGAATTTGAAGAAGATTTTGTTCCTGCAGAGCTTTAATCGTTACGGCGAGATTGATGTCCGGCCGGTAAAGAAAGATGTCTAAAAGGTCGCTGAGGCCCAGCGTAGAACCTACTGAGCCGGATCCGTTGGTAAGTTGCGGTGGCGCGAATTGTTGAGTACCGACTACACCGACATTCTTCGCGCCAGGTGTGCTAAGAAAATTTATTCCGAACTGATCAATCGCGGTGCGATCCACTTCGGCGAACCGGACTTGAAGGAGGATCTGTGGGGTTGCCAGCACCGGTATTTCCATCATGCTGGTGACTTTTGGTGTTGCACCCTTTACTACTTCCAGAATTTTATCGGCCACCGCCACAGACGAGATCTTACCCGTGAGAATAACCGAGTCCTTTGAAGTGTCAATGTGTACGTTCTCAGCCGGAAAGACTTCATGAATTTTCTGGCTCAGGCTCAGAACATCGATGTCCACTGAAACTTCGAACGCCTGGCTTTGATCTGCTTCATCCCAAAGGAGAAGAGATACAGCACCGGGTTTCCGGCCATTTACAAGTACCTGAGTTGGACTTACGACCACGGCTTCTGCAATCTCGGGATCGGCGAGCGACACTCGCTTAATCCGAGTGGGGGAGGAGATCACCAGAGAACGTCCGACAAGCAGATGCAACGTCTGAGGTTCATTGCCTTCCTGACCCTGAGCCACCGCTGGAACTTGCACGACCGGTGTAGCTCCAGGCGTCTGAGCCTGGGCAGGAATGTTGTTATTGACAGTAGTAGATTGTTGCGCTGCAAACGATGCTAACGAATTAGCGGCGCATAACAAAATGACGCTACCTAATTGAAATGTTCTCGTTAATTTTAGTTTGATAGCCATGGGGTCCCCTAGCGTTGACCTTGATTCGGAAATGATTTGTTTTCACGCTTACTGCCATTAATAACTTCCACCACGTACGCTGGAGGAGCACTCGGTAGGATCGATTTTTTCGGCGAGAATGTCTGCTTCGGTGGATTCACTGCTCCCGAGGGAGCGAAAAGTGCGGCTTCGAGAATAGGAGCTGGATCGGTCTTTTTTGAGTCAATCGTATTGCGCAGGGCCAATTGAATTTTGCCTTGGGTACTGCCCATCGCCAGCTTCGCTGCATCGTCTGGCGTCACCAACAAAGTGATCACGGGAACGGTCTGGGGTTTGCCCTCGCGGTCTTGCTCGATTTTCTGTCCGGCGGCGAGTACCCGAACGTTTTCGAGGATGGTCTTCGTGATGTTGGTATTTCCGTTCTGCTGAGTTCCCGGCAGTCTTCCGGTCACGAGAACATCGACCATCGTTCCCGGAGTAACGAAACCTGCGACTCCCACAACCTCATTGACAGCAACCGAGATGGCGCGCAGCCCTTCAGGAATTGTTGCAGGCAAACCAGCTCCAGATTCTTTTGCCGCCAACTTGCTTTCTAAAACTGGTTCGTTCGCAGCCATCTGTGTGATCAAGGCACGGTTTGCGCAATCTTCGATGCGTGTGAACATTCCAGCCACCGGTTGATCCGCAGGCCACGGAATTATGCGTAGATTCGAAGAATCCAGGCGCGTTCCGAGCGGCAGAGGCATGGCCGCGACCACCAGAGATTGCATGGCTACCGGCTGAACGCTGCTCGCCCGTTTGAACTGCTTATACACGAAGCTGCTCAGCAGGATGGCAATGACAACCGCAACCCCCAATCCCACCAGCAGACGATTCGTATTCATGGGTCTCCTCTTTCTTTTTCAATTCCTCAGAACGGGCCATGACACTCAAGCAGCCCAATGCGCAGCACAGAAACAGATAACCGTTGCGAGTGCCACGGCCACGCCGAATGGCAGCCTCATCAGCGCCGGGTTATCCAACGAAATTTGGGGATTTGGTTTTACGCCAAATGCAAAGAATCCTCGCGCGAGCACAATCATGTTACGAAGTGTTTCAACAACTCGATGCGCACGTATCATCTGAACGACCGCCATCAGGCCGGAAGCAAGCAGACTGCAAAATAATACAACCAGCATGAGAACCGGCCCGAGAAAGGCTCCTACCGCTCCCATCAACTTCCAGTCTCCGGCGCCCAATACTCTGGTCAGGACGGGAGCCAAAAGGAGAAGGAGAGCCAGGGACGCACCTTCGAGTGCGAATCGTGTTCCGTGCCAACCACTGAGTTGGGTGTGCACCGCAACGCCGAGGAGCAGAGCCGGCACGGTCAGCCAGTTTGGAATACGGTGTGAGCGCCAATCCATCAAGGCCGCAATTAGGGTCATTGCTAAAGTCAGTCCCCAGATGATTTCCGCCGATTGCATGCTTCATTTCTCCCAGTCACGGACACGAACATTACAGAATGAATGGTTCTTCAATTCTTACGTCAGCGACATCTGGACGCCTCAAGCCGCCGAAAAGCGAAATTTCTTACGGCGACTTGGGGCGTCAGACGAAAGGTTCAGGTAGTGAGAGCAGTAGTTGCATTGCCGATGGCCGTTTGGATCCCCGCTGCCAATGCTTGAATGGTGGCAACCATGACGACAGAGATCAAAGCCAGCAACAGCGCGTACTCGGTCAAGTCCTGCCCCTTTTCTTCTTTCCACAGCCTAGTTATGAGCTGCTTCATACTCTCTCCTCCAGAATGTAATTACCTCGAACCGCCCACCGTGGACCGCATCCCGATCGCCTCAGACTGCCGCAGAACTAGTCGTCGCGCAGCAAGACCTGAGGAAGTCAGGCACCGCTTGCTTTAGGTAGTGAGAGCAGTAGTTGCAGCGCCGATGGCCGTTTTAATACCGCTTGCGAGGGCCTGAATGGTAGCAACCATGACGACAGAGATCAGAGCCAGCAACAGCGCATACTCCGTCAGGTCTTGGCCTTCTTCTTCTTTCCACAAACGCATCAGAACGTTTTTCATGTTGTTTCCTTTCGAATTTGATCCAGATCGAGCGGCGCAGGGGAGCCCACTCTGACGTTGGTAATAGCATCTTTAGCGCCATCTCACACCGAACGAAGTGATCTTGTAAGTTCCTGATTTCAATGAGCCTGGAAAGAAGGAGTTCTCAACGGATTACGCTCTGGAATTATTGGTCACCAATTGTAGACGGGTCGGCATGCAGCTAAAGATGACAAACTTCGGATAGAGTGAACGAATTAATGCACGATAACTCTAAACAACAATCAAATTGCGGTAAATTCGCGCCTTAAGTTCGAGGAAGGCGATCTGAAACTAGTACAGAGAACGATATCCGAGGCAGAATACATCTTGAGACACCGGTAAATTGCCGGGAACAATTGTCAGCACAAATGTATCCGCTTCACGATTTTCTTGCGCTACGTGGCGCTGGTCACAATTG
>Ga0210401_10008539_pt1 | contig 10159 bp, 7 predicted proteins | sample IncBWH32MmetaG_FD_150866 | JGI IMG/M metagenome (GOLD analysis project Ga0210401, IMG submission 150866) | Forest soil microbial communities from Barre Woods Harvard Forest LTER site, Petersham, Massachusetts, United States - Inc-BW-H-32-M | ecosystem: Environmental > Terrestrial > Soil >... | reverse complement strand
GGGGAACGGCGGCGCGCAGCTCGGCACGCCCGGCGTCGTCATAGTGCACGTGCTCGCGCATGACTACCGCGTCGCGGCCGTCGGGCATCGGGTCGCCGGTGTCCACCACGTCGTAGGCGTCGGGGCCGAGCCAGAGGGGAGTGGTCTCGCTCGCGCCGGGCGTGTCCGCGGAACGGACCGCGATGCCATCCATCCCGGCGGCGTCGAATGGGGGAGACGAGCGGACCGCCCACACTGGCGCCGCGGTGACGAGCCCGGCGGCCTCGGCGACGGGTACGGTGATGGCGGGCAGCCGTTGCGGGCAGCCAGCCGCCCCGCGGGCGGCGCGCCAGGCGTCCATGGCCTGCCCGGCGGGGACGTCTCGGATGAACGGGCTGTTCGCCGGCTTGTCACCCATACAGGATTACGTTCACCTCGCTGCCAGCGTCCAGCCCGGTCGCCTCCTCGGGGATCACGATGTAGCCGTCGGCCTGCGTCAGCACGGACAAGAGCGCCGACAGGCCGAACACCGGCGCGGCCACCCCCGCGTTCACAGTTACCTGCACGATATCGAGCCGCCCGGTCGCCGAGGCGAGATCCCGGGACAGCCTGGCCCGCGTCGAGGGTTCGGGCGGCGGCACCTCGCAGCCGCCGACGAGGCGGATGACCGGCATTCCGATCAGCCGGAACACAACGAGCGCCGAGCGCGGGTTGCCCGGCAACCCGATGACCGGCACGTCGCCGCACTCGGCCAGCAGCGTCGGCTTGCCGGGTTTGATAGCCAGGCCGTGGCACCAGATGCCCGGCGGGCCGAGGCGAGCGACGGCGTTCGCGGTCTCATCTCTGGCGCCGACCGAAGACCCGGCGGAGATCACGAGCAGGTCGCTGGCCGGCAGCGCACCGCGCAGCGCTATCTCCAGCGCGCCCGGGTCATCGGGCACGATCCCGCCGTACACCGGCTCGCCGCCCGCGTCCGCAACCAGCGCGGCGAGCGCGGACGCCGTCGCATCACGCACCTGGCCTGGCTTCAGCTCAGCCGCCTCGGGCGGGATCACCTCGTCGCCTGTAGAGAAGATCGTCACCACCGGCTTCTCATGTACGGTCACGGTCGTCACGCCGGCCGCGGCGAGCATGCCGAGGTCCTGGGGGCGGAGCGGCCGGCCGCCGGGAACGATCTCGTCGCCGGGCCTGGCGTCCTCGTCGGCCCGCACTATGCCCTCGCCAGGCGCGACCGGGCGGACCACCTCGATCGTGCCAGGCATCGCCTCGGCGGTGTACTCGACCATCACGACCGCATCCCCGCCGGGCGGGATGACGCCTCCGGTCGGCATCGCGACCGCTGTGCCGGGCGTGACAGTCGTATCCGGCTCAGACCCCATGCGGACGGTGCCGATGACGGTGAGGTAGCCAGGGAGGCCCTCGGACACGCCGTAAGTGTCGGCAGCGCGGACGGCGTAGCCGTCGACGGTGGATCGGGCGAACCCGGGCAGTGAATGCGGCGCGCTGACCGGCGTGGCCGGCACCCGCCGCAGCGCCGCTGCCAGCGGCACGGCCTCGGTGCGGGTACGCCGCCGGGGACGGAAGCCGGCCAGGGCGTCGGCGACCGTCCGGGTGGTGAAGAACTCCCGCCCGATCGCGTCAGCCATGGCCCCCGGCGAGGTCCTCCTCCGCGAGGCGCAGCACGCTCATCACCGGGCCGAGCGCGACCTGGCCGAGCCCGCAGATCGAGGTACGGCGCATCACCTCGGCGAGGTCGCGCACCTCGCCGTTCACGTCGGCGGGGCCGCCGCCCGTCGTCAGCAGGTCGTCGAGAATGACGTGCGCCTTCGTAGAGCCGACCCGGCAGGGCACGCACTTGCCGCACGACTCGTCGCGGAAGAATCGCAGGACGTTGACCGCGGCGGCGAGCAGGTCGGTGCCCTCGGCCATAACGACGATCGCGCCGGAGCCGAGCATTGACCCGATTGCCTGCAGCGAGGCGAAATCCAGCTCCACATCAAGCTTGTCCGGCCCGATGAAGTTGGACGACGCACCGCCCGGCTGGATGGCGGCGAGCGGCCTGCCGCCGTCGACGCCACCGGCCAGGTCGAGCAGCTCGCGCGCAGTGGTGCCCATCGGGACGCAGTACACGCCGGGGCGCGCCACGTGGCCGGACACGGCGAAGAACTTCAGCCCGGCGTGGTCGCCCTTGCCCTGGGCGTGCCACCAGGCCGCGCCGTTGCGTGCGATGACCGGGACGTGCGCGAATGTCTCGACCGAGTTCATCAGCGTCGGCTTGCCGTGCAGGCCGTAGGTACCGGGGAACGGCGGCTTGTTCCTCGGCTCGCCGCGGTGCCCTTCCATGCACTCAATGAGCGCGGACTCCTCGCCCAGGATGTAGCCGCCCGGTGAGGTGAAGACCTCGACGTTCAGCCGCCTGCCGGAGCCCGCCGCATCCGGGCCGATCAGCCCGGCCTCGCGAAGGTTCTCGATCTCGCGGCGGATGACCTGCTCTTCCGGGCCGTACTCGTGCCGGATGAATACCCAGCCTTCATCGGCACCGACCGCGAGCATCCCGAGCAGCATGCCCTCCAGGACCAGGTGCGGCTCCGTCGCCAGGATTTCCCGGTCCTTGAACGTGCCCGGCTCGGACTCGTCTGCGTTGCAGATCACGTACTTCGGCGCCGCTTCTTGCGCCGCGACCAGGTTCCACTTGCGGCCTGTCGGGAAGCCTGCGCCACCCATCCCGCGCAGGCCCGCGTCCGTCAGCGCGGTTATGATCGCCGCGGTATCCAGCCGGCCCGCGAGCGCGTCGCGCAAGACGGCGTATCTGTCGCTCGCTGCGGGATACGGGTCATTGGGCCACCGCACCGGTGAGCTAGCCGGCGGCCGGGAAGTCACGTCGGCCTGTTCCGACCCTGCTAGCCCCCCTGGAACCCCCGGATGGTGCTCCCCGATCGCCTCAAGTGGCAGCGGCTGGTCGTTGACGGTGGACGCCGGGGCGATATCGCAGCGGCCGAGGCAGGATCCCTCGACGATCTCGGTGTCCGCGTCCGTGCCGTACCGTTCCCGGATCGCGTCGATGGCCGCGTCGGCGCCGCGCAGCCAGCAGGACAGGTCATGGCAGACGCGGATCTCGGTCTTCTTTGGCGGCTCGGAACGGAAATGCGGGTAGAACGAGACGAGCCCCTCGATCTCGTACAGCGGCCGCCGCACGTCGCGTGACAGCGCGACCAGCTCCTCGCGGGGCAGCCAGCCGGCTCGCTCCTGGATGGCGTTCAGAGCCGGGATCAGGCTCGGGCCGGGAAACTTGCCCGCCCTGGCCTCGACGCCGGGGACGCGGGGCGGGGCTTCAGCCATCGGCCCTCTCGATCCGGACGGCGCAGAACTTGAACTCGGGGATCTTCCCGAACGGGTCGATCTCGTCGATCGTCAGCAGGTTCGCGGCCGCCTCGCGGAAGTGGAACGGGATGAAGCAGTTGCCCCTGGCCTCCCGGTGAGAGACCTTCGTCTCCAGCTCGATCGTGCCGCGGCGGGAGCTTACCCGTGCCATGTCGCCGTCGTCGAGGCCGAGTTCCGCGGCGTCGTCCGGGTGGATGTACACCAGGGCCTTGGGCGCGATCGCGTCGAGCGCGTAGGACCGGCGGGTCATCGAGCCGGTGTGCCAGTGCTCCAGCATCCGGCCGGTGTTCAGCACGTACGGGTAGCGCTCGTCCGGCAGCTCCTTCGCAGGCAGCCACTCGGCGGGTACTAGGTGGGCCAGGCCGTCTTCCGTATTGAACTTCTCGGTGAACATCACCACGATGCCGTCGCTGCGGGCGGGATCCGGGTTCGGGTACAGCTTGCCGGACAGGCCGAGGTTGTCGTAACTGAGGTTCTTATAGCTGCCGATGACGGTGACCATCTCGTCGAAAACCTGCCGCGGCGTCTCGTAGTGCCAGTCCAGGCCGATCCGGTTCGCGATGTCCTGCACGACCTCCCAGTCCACGCGTGCCTGGCCCGGGCTGTCCAGCACCTTGCGTCCCAGTTGCACGCGGCGGTCGGTGTTGGTGAAGGTGCCGTCCTTCTCGAGGTAGGAGGACGCCGGCAGGATCACGTCGGCGAACTCGGCGGTCTCGGTGAGGAAGATGTCCTGCACGACGAGGAAATCGAGCTTGGCCAGGGCCTTGCGGACCTTGTTGATGTTCGGGTCGGACAGGAACGGGTTCTCGCCCAGCATGTACATGCCGCGCACCCCGCCCTTGAGCGCCGAGCCGATGATTTCCGTGACGGTCAGACCCTTGTTCGGGTCCAGGTCGGCTGTACCCCAGGCCTGCTCAAACCTAGCCTGCACGGCGGGATCGTCAGCCTTCTGGTAGTCCGGGTAGAACATCGGGATGAGGCCCATGTCCGAGGCGCCCTGCACGTTGTTCTGCCCGCGCAGCGGATGCAGGCCGCTGCCCGGCTTGCCGACGTTCCCGGTGATCGCGCACAGCGCGATCAGGCAGCGGGCGTTATCTGTGCCGGTGGTGTGCTGGGAGATCCCCATGCCCCAGAAGATGATGCCGGCCTTGGCGCCGCCCCAGGCCCGCGCGACCCTCCTGATCAACTCGGCTGGCACGCCGCTGATCTGCTCCGCCCGCTCCGGCGGGTAGTCCGCGACGGTCTTTTTCAGGGCCTCGAAGTTGGATGTCCGCGTCCTGATGAACTCGTCGTCGGTCAGGCCGAGCCGGATGACCTCATGCATGATGCCGTTATAGAAGGCGACATCGGTGCCGGGCTTGAGCTGGCAGTAGATGTCCGCATGGTCGGCCATCTTGTCGGCGCGCGGGTCCACGTAGATGATCGTCGTGCCGTTGCGGCGGGCCTGCTTGAAGAAGGTCGAGGCCACCGGGTGGTTCGCCGTGGAGTTGCTGCCGGTGACGATTGCGACCCCGGCGTTCTTGATGTCGCCGAAGGTGGTGGAGACCGCGCCGGAGCCGATCCCCTCGAACAGCGCCGACACACTGGAGGCGTGGCAAAGCCGCGTGCAGTGGTCCACGTTGTTGGTGTGGAAGCCGGTGCGGATGAGCTTCTGGAAGAGGTAGGCCTCCTCGTTGGAGCACTTCGCCGAGCCGAACCCGGCGATGGCGCCAGGGCCACCGGCGGTATAGATCTCGGTCAGCCGCCTCGCGACGAGGTCGAGGGCCTCCTCCCAGGTCGCCTCGCGGAAGTGCGGCAGCACCTCGGCGTAGTCGACCAGGCCGCCGGGCTTGCGGCCGCGCTTGCCGCCCTTGCGCTTCCGACTCGGGTCACCGTCGCTGGTCATCCCGTGGTCGTTGCTCTCGCCGTCGGCCGCCATATCGCCGCGGACGTCGGCGGATAGCGCGCCCTTCGGGTAGGACTCCTCCCGGCGGATCAGGGGCACCACCAGGCGCTGCGGCGACGCGGCGTAGTCCCAGCCGTAACGGCCCTTCACGCACAGCCGCCCCTGCGAGCCGGGCTGTTCCCGGCCCTCCGCGTACGCGATCGCGCCTTTCTCCCGGTCCACGTAGTAGGTCAGCGCGCAGCCCACGCCGCAGTACGGGCAGACGGTGTCCACGGCGTCCAGTTCGGTGCGCGGCCGGATCGGAATGTTGTTGATTGGCTTGTTCGTCAGCGCGCCGGTCGGGCATGCGGCCACGCACTCGCCGCAGGACACGCAGGACGAGGCGCCCATCGGGTCGCTGAGGTCGAACGCGATCCGGGTGCCATAGCCCTTGCCGCTGCGCCCGATCACGTCGTTGCCCTGAATGTCGTCACAGGCCCGCACGCAGCGGTCGCACAGGATGCAGGCGTCGTGATCGACGGCGATCACCGGGCTGGACAGGTCGGTGCCGCGACCCGACGCCTCGGGCAGGGCGGTGCCGTCCGGGGTGAGCCCGAACCGTTCGGCCAGCGCGATCAGTTCGTTGTCCGCTGTCGTCGTCTGCTTCGGGTCGCGCTCGGGCGGCGGCTGGTCACTGATCAGGAGCTTCGTCAGCATCGCGCGGCTACGCTCGAGTTCCGGCGTACTTGTCGTCACCTGCATCCCGTTCTCGCAGGCCCGCACGCAGGAGGCGGCGAACGCGGGCGCGCCGACGTCGACGACGCACATCCGGCAGACGCCGACTGGATCGAAACGCTCGTCGTGGCAGAGCACGGGGATGTCGATGCCCGCGGCCCTGGCGGCCTGCCAGATCGTGGCGCCCTCCGGGGCGGTGACCTCACGTCCGTCGATGGTGAGGGCTACCGTTCGCGTGCTTTCGGGGGCTGTGATGGCCATAGCGGCAGTATCCGCCTGCGAGTCGCGCTAGGCCAAGCTCAGGTCATCAACGGTCCCTGGAACTGGGCGCCCGTCATGATCAAGCCCGCGCTTTGAGTAGTAAGCGTCGATCATCGCCCGCAGGCGATCCGCGGTGAGGGTGGCCACCCGGCCGGATGGCAGGGTAAGCGGCTCGGTCAGCAGGCGGTCAGGCAGCCAGTCGTCGGACGGCTGCCAGCCCTCGCGAATGTTGTAGACACGTTTGGCCAGCACGATCCGGCGGGCAGTCGCGCGCAACTCCTCGCCGGTAACGTCCCAGCCGGTGACCGACGCCAGCAGCTCTGCCCACTCCCGGAACGGGTCGGTGAACACCCCGCGCAGGAACTTGCACAGGATCAGCGAATCCATGATCGCGGCCCGGTCCTCAGTCTCGATCGCCGCCGCCACATGCGCGTCGCCGCCGTCCAGCCGGTCCAGGTCGCCCGACAGGTCCGCCTCGTAGGCGCCCGACCTGTTGTGATCCGCACCCCGTGTGTTCACCGCCAGACCCAGGGCCATCGCGTGCAGCGTGCGAGGCTCGTAGCCGGGCATCTCCAGGCCCTTGACATGCGGTGCGAAGGAAGCGGAGTCAGCCCCGACCGTCCGGGACGCTTGTCTGGAACCTTCTCCGAGCAGGGAGCCGAGCGGCGTGCCACGGGTGCCGATCTCGTCCAGGGCGCGCAGCAGCGCGGCAGGGTCGCCGAAGCGGAGCCAGGGCGCGTCGATCAGGCCACGCTGTGCGCACTCCATCGCCCACGCGATCGTGCCGCCCGCCGAGATCGTGTCGATGCCAAGCTCGTCGCAGCGGGCGCTGGCGGCGAGGACCGCGTCCGGGTCGCCTACTCCGCACATCGGGCCGAGAGCGAACACGTTCTCGTACTCAACGCGCGCTTTCTTGCCCCGGCCTACCTGGTAGATGTGCTCGCAGCCGATGGTGCAGGACGCGCAGCTGCTGCGCGCGACCCGGCGCATCCCCTCGACGGCCTCATCCGTTGCCTGTCCGGCCAGGCGGTCGGCTCCGTCGAACGTGGCGGCCTGGAAGTTGCGGGTGGGCAGCGTGGCGATCGCGTTGAATGCGAGCAGGTTGGCGAGCGTGCCGAGCTCGCGGTATTTGGCCGTGGCCGGTCCGAATGACCGCTCCCTCAGGTCGCGCGCCGCGGCGATGACGCCTCGCGGGTCGGCTGTCGCGACCTTCGCCGCCGAGCGGACCGCGATTGCCTTCAGGTTCTTCGCGCCCATGACCGCGCCCAGGCCGCCGCGGCCTGCGTGCCGGCCGTCGTGCGAGATCGTCGCGTACCGGATGCCAAGCTCGCCGGCCGGGCCGATCGCGGCCACGCGCCAGCCGCGGCCAAGCTGTTCCCGCAGCTCATTGTCAGTCTCGGCTGCGGTGCGGCCGACCAGATGTCGTGCGTCGAGGAGCGCGGTGCCGCCGCCGTCGACGAGCAGGACGGACAGTTGGGGCGCCCGGCCGCGGACCACGATCGCGTCGTGTCCGGTGAGCTTCCCGGCGATCGCGAACTGGCTGGAGGCCAGCGCGTCGGTCAGCATCCCGGTCAGCGGCGACTTCGCCACCACGGCAAACTTCGCGCTCGTGGTCAGCGGCGTGCCCACCAGCGGCGAGAACACGAATGCCAGCGCCGCCGTGGCGTCCAGGGCGCCGGCGCCCGGCGTCCCCAGCCGGTACAGCAGCCAGGCGCCGAGTCCGGCGCCGCCGATGTAGGCGCGCAGGATCTCATCGGCCAGCGGCAGGGTCGCACTAGTCCCGGTGGCCGCGTCCGCCACAAGCGCCCGTCCGAAGTAGCCGCCAGCGGGCATGTCAGCCGCCGGCGTCCGCGGACAGGAAGAAGACGGTGTCACCCGACACGAGCGGCGTCTCGCCGTCCCGGGTGATCTGGTCGCCGTTCAGCGCAGCCGTGACATGCCGGTCGAGCACCAGGCCAAGCGCGCCGGCTGCGGCGCCCACGGTCGCGGCCCGGACGGCGTGCGGGCCGCTCTTGCCGCCGCCCTTGGCGAGGACCCCGAAAAGCTGGACGGTCACTTCCGGTGCCGGCCGGGCCAGGGCCGCCTGATAGTCGGCAGGGGTGTTGACGTTCACCACCGAGTCCAGGTCAGGGTCGAGCGCGGCGAGCACCGGGTCTTTGCGGAGCGCTTCGTCGTCTAGTTCTTGCACCGCGCACTCGCCGAACAGAAAAGCCGGCCGTAGCCGGTCCTCTTTCACCAAGCGCTCAGCGATCTCCGCGAGCGAGACCCGGTACGCCGCGGCGAGCGGCTGCCTGAAGCCACGGGCAACCGGCAGGGCGACGTCCGTGCTTTCGCTGTCACCGAGGACGCGCAGCACCCGGCGGATGAAGGCCGGGTGCAGAAAGGGCATGTCGGTTGAGCTGACGAAGGCGATATCGGCGTGCCCGCGCAGCGCCGCGAGTCCGGCGGCGATGCCCTGCACCGGACCCTTGCTCTCGCGGGGGTCGTCGACCACCAGGATGCCTTGCGGCAGGGCTGGGAGCTCCTGGCCATGAGCGCGCACGACGACCACCGGGCCGCCGGCCGCGCGCGCCACGATGCCGGCCGTCCTGCGCAGCAGCGTGGACCCGTGCCACTCCAGCGCCGCCTTGGGAGTGCCCATCCGCGAGGACCGGCCGCCCGCCAGCACCACGCCGCCCGAAACCGCCACTTGCTCATCGTATGCGTCGCAGCGCTAACCAGCCTCTCGTAACGACGGCCGGCCACCTCGGTAAGGTCAGCCGCCGAGCACCTTAGCCTTCGCCGCCGCGAACTCGTCGTCAGTGAGAGCGCCCTGCTGGTGCAGCATGCTGAGCTGGCTGAGCTGATCCATCATCGTTGCCTCTGAGCTAGCCGCGCTGACCTGCGCCGGCCCGGCCTGCTGAGCCTGCTGGCTCCCGGCAGAGCTCAACCGCTGGCCCTGATCTGCCTGCGCGGTATCTTGCGCCGCCATCCGGCGGCCCATTGCCCGCCCGGCAGCGAACGTGCCCCCGACCGCGGCGGCTCGAAGCAACGGGCGCCGCCGTACGACTCCTGGTCGGCCGATCATGTGCAGTACCTCCCGCCTCCGGCCCGGTGCCAGGCCGGGTCTGGTTACCTGCTCCCCAGTTACCGGCTCCGCATGCCGCCGTTACTGGTTGCGCTCTCAGAGTCCATTCCGGCCGGCAGTTCCAGGCCGAGGGAGATCATGACCTCCGGCGCCGCCGATACCACCCGCGCCATGCCAGTCTGCGGTGCCACCGCAGTCAGCACGCCAAGAATCTCCCGCGGCGTGGCCCCGGCATCGAGGGCTCCCTGCACCTGGAACAAATAGGACGCAGGTGCGGCATCCAGAGCCACCAGCGCGGCGATCTTCACCAGCGCGAACGTCTTGGCATCCAGGTTGGTGTGCGCTCGCAGTTGCTCGCGCAGTTCCATCGCCTCACCCATAACGCCGGATTCGCCCATGGCGAGCGCGAGCAGCATGTCGCTCGTCGCCTGGTCGACGGTCACATCCATATCCGGAACGCCCACTTGTTCCCCCCGGTTCGTCGTCCCATCGCCGCCCCGGCGCGGGCTCGGCTGCCACGCGCCGGCCGGACGCGGCTTTCCATACGATCCGCCAGCCGGCCCGGTGCCGTCATCACCCGGCCGGAGTGAATACGCGCGGCCGGCCGCCGTGCAATCGTGGGTAACGGCACGGCGCTGCCGGGCCGGGACGCGCACGGGGGGCCGCAGATGCTTGCCGCGATTCTGAATGTCATCTGGCTTGTGCTTGAAGGCCTGTGGATGGCCATCGCCTATGTGATAGTCGGTATTGTCTGTTTCGTTCTGATCATCACGATCCCGTTCGGGATCGCTTCCTGGCGCATCGCGGGATACGTGCTCTGGCCGTTCGGCCGGACCATCGAACGGCGGCCCGGCGCCGGGGTTGCCTCAGTG
>Ga0210401_10008538_pt1 | contig 10159 bp, 6 predicted proteins | sample IncBWH32MmetaG_FD_150866 | JGI IMG/M metagenome (GOLD analysis project Ga0210401, IMG submission 150866) | Forest soil microbial communities from Barre Woods Harvard Forest LTER site, Petersham, Massachusetts, United States - Inc-BW-H-32-M | ecosystem: Environmental > Terrestrial > Soil >... | reverse complement strand
ACCGGACTGTGGTGGATCGAAGTGATGGGCCGACTGAAACGTGGAGTGAGCGCCGAGCAGGCGCGCGCGAACCTCGACGTCATCTACAGGCCGGCGGTGCTCGAGGGGTTGCAGCCGGAAAAAGGCGGCGGGCCGCTGGTTCCGCCGGCGCTGCAAGTCATCGAGGGAGGGCGAGGTCTGAACGGATTGCGCGGGCAGTTTTCCAAGCCCCTCGCAATCCTGATGATCGTCGTGGGGATTGTGCTGCTGATTGCCTGCGTGAATGCGGCGAATCTGCTCTTGGTTCGCTCCGCGGCACGACGCAAGGAAATTGCGGTGCGCTTGTCGCTGGGAGCGTCAAGAGGACGGCTGATCCGGCAACTCCTCCTGGAGAGTGTTCTGCTTTCAGGGTTCGGGGGATTGCTGGGCCTGGTCTTCGCCTATTGGGGATGCAGCGCGCTGCTCATGATGATGCAACGCGGCAGCGATCGCCTGCTGATTGATGTGCATCCGGATTTGAACGTGCTGGGGTTCACAGCAATGGCGTGCTTGTTGACGGGAATTCTCTTCGGGCTCGCCCCGGCGTTCCGCGCCACGCGAGTTGAGCTAAGTCCTGCGCTGAAGCAAACTGCTGCCACACTTGGGACGACGCGCGACCGAATGTATACGACCAAGTCGTTGGTTGTGGCGCAAGTAGCGCTTTCGGTGATCCTGCTTTTCGGTGCGGGATTGTTCGTGCGGACGCTCGTGAATCTCGAGACCATGAACGTGGGATTCTCGCGGGACAATCTGCTGCTGTTTGGCGTCGCGCCGAGAGAATCCGGTTACAAGGGAGAGCAGTTTGCGACTCTGTGTCGCGAGATTCAGAGCCGTGTGGCGCAAATTCCCGGGGTTACGTCCGCGACTTCTTCGTTGCATCTGCTCCTCAGCGGATCCCAACGCAGTAACAGCATCAAGGTCCCGGGCTACAGCGCCGAGCCGAACGGGCAATCGGGTGTTTCCGTGCTTCCAGTGGGCCCGGACTTTCTTGCAACGATGAGGATTCCTTTGTTGCAGGGGCGTGATCTCGGCGTTCGTGACGATGAGAATGCGCCGAAGGTTGCGCTGGTCAACCAGACGATGGCGCGAAAATACTGGCCCAACGCGAGTCCGCTGGGAAAGCACTTCATGCTCGGGAAACTGGACATGGAAGTCGTTGGCGTCGTCGCGGACGCAAAGTACACGAGCCTGCGGCGCGACATACCGGCGACCGTCTACCACCCGTACGTTCAGGACGTCGACAGCATGCCCATGATGCATTTCGAAGTGCGCACGGCCGGTGATGCCGCGGCGCTGATTCCGGCTGTGCGGCAGATCGTGTCGTCGATCGACAATCGATTGCCGATGTTTGATGTGCGAACGCAGGCACAGCAGATCGATGAGTTGCTCTATCAGGAGCGCCTGTTTGCAAAGCTCGTGGGATTTTTCGCGACGCTGGCGCTCGCGCTTGTCTGTGTGGGGCTGTACGGCGTGATGTCGTATAGCGTCGCCCGACGGACGAGCGAGATTGGAATTCGCATGGCGCTCGGAGCACAGCACGGAAATATTCTGGCGATGGTGTTGCGCGAGACGCTGTCGCTGGTGGGCATTGGGGTCGTGCTGGGCGTCGGCGCCTCGTTTGCGACGGCGAAGATTGCTTCGCATCAAGTTGCCGGCCTGCTTTATGGACTGAAGATTACCGACACGGCCTCGATCTGGGTTGCTGTTGCCTTTATTGCATGCGTTGCAGCGGCAGCGAGTTTCGTGCCGGTGCGGCGCGCGATGCGAGTCGATCCGATGGTGGCGCTGAGACACGAGTAACGAAGAGGCAGGAGAAAGACGACCGCCGAATCTCGCTGGACAGCGATGTGTTAGGATGCGCCGCGAGGAGGGACTCGGATGCGAGATTCCACTTTGCGGCGAGGATTTTTGCAGCGGCTGGCGGGGGTGGCGGGACTGAGCGCACTAGCGGGCGAGCCGCTGGCCGCGCAGTCGGGGTCGCGGCCTGAAGTTGCTGCGCTGCCGCTGTATGCGCGCACACAGAACTACAAATCGCTGAAACAATCGAGCTACGACCGCACGGGCGGCAACGCGGACCGGTATCAGATCGCGGCCGCCGCCACGCAGGAAGTCTTTGCCTCCGATGGGCCAGGCGTGATTTCGCACATCTGGTTCACCATCGGCGGAGGCGGCGCGATCCTGCTGAAACAGCTCGTGCTGCGGATTTATTGGGACGGAAATCCAAAGCCGAGCGTCGAGGCGCCCGTCGGCGATTTTTTCGGACTGAATCTCGCGCAATATGCCGTATTTGATTCCGAGTTCATCAGCTGTTCGCCGATTCGCGCGCTCAACAGCTATTTTGCGATGCCCTTTCGGCGTTCGGCGCGAATCACCGTAACCAACGAAGGTTCGGCGCAGGTCGGCGCATTTTATTCCAACATCGACTACCAGCTTTGGCCCGCGTTGCCCGACGACGCGATGTATTTTCACGCGCAATACCGGCAGAAAACTCCGAATGTCGCGATGAAATCGATGGGCGGGATGAATTTGACCGGCGAGAACAACTACGTGTTTCTCGAGACGCGGGGACGGGGGCATCTGGTGGGGGTTACGCTCGGTGTGCTGCAAAACGCCGACGGCTGGATGGGCGAGGGCGACGACATGATTTTTATCGACGACCAGACCAAGCCCGCGATCAATGGCACGGGTTTGAAGGATTATTTCAACGGCGCGTGGGATTTCGGAGGGCTCGACGGCGCTGTGCCGTTTTCGTTCCGTCACAACGGCGCGCCGATCATGGCGAACAGCGAACGCACCGGCGGGCGTTACTGTCTCTATCGCTGGCACTCGGATAACCCGGTCACGTTCACGAAATATTTCAAACACACGATTGAACACGGTACAGCCAATGATCGCGCGGATAATTTTTATTCGGTCGGTTATTGGTATCAGTCCGAGCCCTTCACGGATTTCCCGGCCTTGCCGCCTGTGGGTGAGCGTGTCGTCAGGCTCGAGATCGGCTAGCGGGCGCTATCGGTGCGTCCGGAAGCGCTGGCGTGGTGTGATCTCGATCGGGTCGGGATCGGTGAGCGGATTTGTCGATGTGACGTAGGTTTGCGAAATGCGGTCCTGCCAGGTGAATGTGTCCTCGTCCCAGGAAGCCCACAGAAAACCGAGCATCAACGTAGCGCCCGAAAGCATGTAGCCGAAGCCGCGCCAGAGAAGCTGGCCCGTGTCCGGCAGATGGCCGTCGAGTCGGACGACGGCGAGTCCGCTGAACTGCATGCCGGGCGTGGTGCCCGCAAAGACCGTGAAGACCAGAAAATAGAGCGAATAAAAAAGGTAAGCGACCGGGATGCAGATGATTGCGTCCATTTTGTCGAACGGGATTTCGCCGCCCATCGAGCGCAGCAGGCCGATGAAAAGGCCTGCGAATGCCGCGCACGTGAGCAAAATGAAGAGCGCGTCAAGAGCCCCGGCGTTGCGGCGTTCGGCGAGCGTTGCGACGGGCACCAGGGCCGTCTGCGGGCGGGCACGTTCGCCGGGAGCCGGAGAAAAATCCAGCTCCGGCTGAATGCGAATCTCCATGCGTTCCATGCCGCGGACGCGCGGAGCGATTTTGGCGACGGGCCGGGGTTGCGGCCGCTCCGGAATCTCGATTTGCTGTTCGCGCGCCGGTTTGGGCGGTTCGCGGAAGGGCAAATCGGTTTGTGTCTCGTCGATTGCAGCGCCGCGTCGGCGGGCACGATACTGCTGGAGCCGGCGGTTCACTTCCTGACGCCACTCCGGCTCGACCGTCTCGTCCTCTTCGGCCTTACCGGCCGTCACAGGTTGGAGCATTGCAGGGTCTTCGGGGACTTCACAGAAGGAGCAGCCTTCTGCGTCATCCATCAGGAGAGCGCCACACTTCGAGCAGATTCGGATCACTGGTATGTTTTGCGCCGCGGAAGTTCCAGTGAAGGAACGACCCATCATAGCACGCGTGGAATTGCGCAAGTGGAGCAGCGACGCGGTCTTCTGTGGCGTATGTGGCAACCGTTTCGCCTGTGCCCGATTCCGACAGGGTTGGAAAGCGGCGGGGCGAGTACGCATTGCGGGCTCTGGAGGCGCGTGTTAGGCTCAACTCTCCGGCTCTGAGTCGCAACTCAAACGATGCAAAGCGCGCTGCCGCTAAGGGTTACCCGCCGACTCTCTCTGGTTTTTCTTCTTTTTTTCTTCGGCCTTGTTCGGCCGCCGTCTGCCCGCGCGCAGCAGCTCGGGCAGACCATGCCCAAGCTGCCGCCGCCGGGCACCGAAGCCACTCTCGCCGCCGATCAGCAGCGCGAAGTAGGCAAGATTTTCTATTTTGACGGCAACGTGGACGTGAACTACGGCGAGGCCCGTCTGCGGGCCGACCATGTGGAGTACGACAGCGAGGCCCAAATCGTGATGGCGCGCGGCAGCGTGCAGCTCGACTATTTGACGCAGCACATCGATGCGGACGATGCGCGGTATGAATTGCGCACGGGCCGGGGCGACTTTCATCACGTGCGCGCGACGTTTGCGATTCAACGGCGGCCGACGCCGACGCTTCTGGTGAGTCCGAATCCTCTCTATTTCGAAGCGGAAGAAGCCGAGCGGCTCGACCAGAACACGTATCACATCCACAACGCCTGGCTGACCGTGTGCAATCCCGCGAAGCCGACCTGGAAATTCTACGCGCCGGATGCGACCCTGCGGATGCAGAAGTCCGTGCATCTGGTGAACGGAAATTTTCGCGTGCTCTCGCTGCCGGTTCTCTACTTTCCCTACGCCACGCTGCCGGCCGAGCAGAAGCGCAACTCGGGATTCCTGATTCCCGAGATCGGCAACAGCTCGCGGAAGGGACTTGTGCTGGGCGACGCGTTCTATTGGGCGCCGGTCGATTGGTTCGACACGACGCTGGGAGCTTCCTATTACGGCAAGCGCGGATGGGCGCAGAACGGCGAGCTGCGGATGCGACCGTGGGAGGGCGCATCACTCGAGGCAAATTACTCTGGCGTGCTGGACCGCGGTTTGCCCCAGCCGACCGGACCACCCATCAACCAGGGCGGCCGCGAAGAGAAATTGAAGTTTACCTCGACGCTACCGGACGGATGGCGCGGGGTCGCCGATCTTGACCAACTAAGCTCGCTCACCTTCCGGCTGGCTTTTTCAGAGTCCTTTACCGAAGCCGTGAACTCGGAAGTGCAGAACACGTCATTTCTGACCAAGAGCTTTGACGGCTACAACGTGGACTTCGCGGCGCTGAGCTATCAGAACTATCTGACTGCGACGCCGCAGACGTCTGTGACGCTTCGGACCGCGCCGCAAGCGCGGTTCAGTTCCGCGGACCGCCCGCTTTTTTCTTCCGTCCCTCTCTATTTTTCCTTCGACGCGTTTTCGGGCGCGGAATACCGGCGCGACACCCAGACACCATTTTCGACGCCGAATTTCGTGGCGCGGAGCGAGTTTGCACCGAGTGTCACCATGCCGCTGCGTTTTGCGCCGTGGTTCAGCGTCACGCCGACGTTCACGCTTCGATCGACCTACTATGGCGGACGAATGATCGCGGGCGCCTTTGCAGAGCAGGGATTCTTCCGCAACACCGCGGAAGTAAATGTGGATGTGCGCCCTCCGGCACTCGAGCGCGTCTGGAATACGAACGGAACGAAGTGGAAGCATCTGGTCGAGCCGCATATCGTCTATCACTACGTCGACGGCGTGACGAATTTCAGCCGCTTCGTGCGGTTTGACGAAGACGAAACACTGACCGATACCAACGACGTGGAGTATGGAATCACGCAGGGCCTTTACCGGCGCGCAGCGAACGGAGAGGCGCAGGAGATCGTCAGCTGGAAGCTCGCGCAGCAATATTACTTCGATCCGAATTTCGGAGGTGCGTTCACACCGCGGGAGCGCAATGTGTTTCAGGCGCTCGATTCGCTGACGCCGTTCGCTTTTGACGACACGATGCACCGTTTTTCGCCAATCGTAAGCGATCTGCGGTTCACCACGAGCAATCGATATGACACACAGCTGCGTGTCGATTTCGATCCCAAGCGCGGACAGATGACCGCGATTGGAACGCTGCTGAAGATCAAGCCCTACAAGGAATCGTTCCTCACGCTGGCGCATTTCTCGACCACGGACCTGCCGGGCATACTCGTGCCGCCGCCGCCGGACTTTCAGACGCGAACCAACCAGGTGCGGGCGTTGGTCGGCTACGGCGACACGAACCGGCGAGGATGGAACGCGACGGTCGGCGCGAGCTATGACGTGACGCAAAGCGAATTTCAGGACCAGATCGTGCAGGTCTCGTACAACACTAATTGCTGCGGGCTGGGCGTCGAGTACAGACGGTTTTCTTTCGGACAGATCCGCAATGAGAATCAGTTCCGTGTGGTGTTCCTGATTGCGAACCTCGGGTCGGTCGGGAATTTGCGACGGCAAGAGAAAATTTTCTAGCACCGTTTTGCGGCGAGCGGCATTTCCTCGCGGGCTAGCGCCCATTCCCTTTGCATATTTCATATCCGAGCCAAAGCGCCGACCCGCTAGAAATCACCGCTCACATCTGTACCCGGCGCCGATCAGGGCCGGCGCTCCTGTTTTCCATCCATTTTGTTCCGGCGAGAAATCCGAAAGTCCCCACAGCAAGTCCAGCAAAAACGTCGGCGGCATAGTGATAGCGGCCGTAGACGGTTGCCACAGACATGCTGATGAAAAACGGCAGGCAGATCCAGAACAGCCAGCGACGGTAGCGCCATGACGCGAGGATCGCGACCATCGAGCCGGCGACGTGAGCGGATGGAAATGCCGCGCCGTGGACGCGGCCGAAGTGTTCGATCAGTTCGATGAGCGAAGTGGCGTGGCCGCCGTTGAGCCGGGATGTGTTGAGCGAAGCGAGCGAGAAATACGGGCTCTCAACGGGGAAGAGTATGGCGATTACGTAGACCGAGTAGTGCGCGAGCGCCGTCGAGAGCATGACGGTCCAGAAGGAAATATAGTCGCGCTTCACGTAGAGAATGATGGGAAGAACGACGAGATAGAGGAAGTAGGTCATGTAGGCCGACTGCATGCAGTCGTTGAGCGCCGGATTGGCGAACTGCGCGAGCCACACGGATGGATGAACGCCAAAGAGCGAATGGTCAAAGATGATCAAGCGGGAGTCAAACCACGCCGGGAAAATCGCATGGACCAGGCCCTGCAACTCTTCGAAAAAGAAAATATAGAGAGGCAGCGGATACCAGTGGCGCGCGAAATGAAGCAAGCGGCTCTGGGATTTGGTTGAGGCGTTCGCGAGTAACGCGAGGCCAAGCGCGATCGTCGACTGAATCAAGAGATGGCGCAACGGATGCGCGATGCTGCGATGGCACACGAGCACGATGACGTTGAGCCAAGTGAGATAGGCGAAGGTAAGCCGCTCGAATGGTCCGCAGGCGCCGGACGTTTCTGCAATCCAGTTTGCAAGACCATGTGGACTTGCAACTTCTGAATTGCCGGTCCACGGAAAAGCGTTTTCCGCTTCTACATTTACGAGGAATGTTTCGCCCGATGGTTTCATCCGACCTCTGAAGGCGAGTGCAAGCTGGTTGCGCCGGCTGCATCCGCGGGCAGGAGCGAATTCCAGCGAGCGATTCGCCAGCCTCGCTGCGCGGCGATTCGACGCAAACGCCGACGCGGATTCGCGGCGATCGGATTGCCAACCGATTCGAGCATTGCGAGGTCGGCCATTTCGTTCCCGTAGGCAAAACTTTCACCGAGAGAGATTGCGCAGCGATCCGCGATGCGGATGAGCGCGGCCGTTTTCTCCGGCCCGCTCAACCCGGGGCCGGCGAGCGATCCGGTCCAGCAGCCGCCGACGATTTCGAGATTGGTCGCTTGCACTTCGACACCTACGCCGAGGCGCCGGGCGAAAATTTCGCCGAGTGGCGCGAGCGTGCCGCTGATCAGGAAAACGCGATGACTCTGCTGAAGGTGCCAGGCGATGCGTTCGGCGCCTTGCGAAAAAGCAGCTAGCGCATCTGGAGCGAGCGAGGCTTCCCAATTGTCGACCAACTCGACGGGCAAGCGACCGAGATACGTCTTGTTGCGGCGGAGTGCGCTTAGTTCGCCGGTCAAAAGAGACGAAGTCGTGCTGGCCGACCAGCGGGCGATTTGCCAGAAGCCGAGTGCGCCGCAGGCTTCGAGCCAGGAAACGAAGCGCCACTCGAGTGACGGCGCGGGCAGCAGCGTGCCGTCGATGTCAAAGAATGCGCCGATCTTTCGACTTGGCGTCGCGGCGCTCATCGAATGGCCCTTGCTGTTGACGTGGGTTGAGCGACACCCACGGAGCGAGTGGGCCGGGATGACGGCAGAAATCTCCGACCCTCCCACAAGACAGGAACTGCGCGGAGCACGCAGATCGCGACCGAGCAGCCCGTCAATGCTTGGCCACCGATCAAGAGCGCGGAAGCGGGAACGGCACTAAGCCAACCGCTCGACAGGTGTGAAAGAGCGAGCAAAAGTCCGAGGTAGCAGAAACAGAGGCACTTCAGCACTGCATAAGCGCCGCGACTGAAGCGGGAAGCGACCAGCAAACGGCCCCAGGCTGTTTGCAACATCCCGTCCTGGCCGAAGCCGGTGTGTCCGGCGCGAGTGGCGAGGCCGCGCAGAAAATCGGTGGCGGCGCCGCGCGCAAAAAACGTGACCGGCACCCATAGCGAGATCAGACCGCTGACGGCGAACAGTGTGAAGAAGAGATTTTCGATCACGCGGTCGCCCAAAATATCAAGCTGCGCGCCGAGAGGCGTCGCCAGGCCCCGGACGCGAGCGATGTAGCCGTCGACACCGTCGAGCGCGATTGCCGCGATTGTGAGTGCTACGCCCGCGACGTCAGCCACGAGCGATTTGCCAAGAAAGTTGAACAGCGCGACGGCCGCGAATCCCGCTGCGACTCGCGCAAACGTAATTTGGTTGGGCGTCACTGAAGTTTCTCCCAAAGCGGCAGCGGTCGTTTCCGAACCGCGCGGCCCCGACCCGCATGTCACAAACTCCTGTCGGGAAGCGTTGTTCACAAAGACGCGCGCGAGAACGAGGCTCGTGCGCCCCTTGATTGTGCGGGCCCACCACCGCAAGCCGCTGTTGGACGTTGGCTTCCGGTTCCAGCGGGCGGGCCCGCACCGAGCCGAATGCAGGCGAATCGCCAAGGCACAGAGATTGTGTTTTGTCCGTGTTTTCAGTAAGTTAAACGCCAGAGATCGCGTTGCAGCGAGGGATCGGATAGCGTGTTCGCGCTCCAGGTGTCAGGTTTTTCTTCGCACGACCGGTGCTAAGCAGCCGGGCGTGCGTCTAAACTGGGGAAAGACCGGCCACGCGCATGGATGTTCGAGCGAGGGGCAGAGTGGCTGGCCGAACACGTTCTCTCCGCGGAAAAGGAAGGCAGTTTCATGGATGTAACCGTACTGACCGCGTTGTTGGCAGGTTTGTTTTCGTTTATTTCCCCGTGCGTGTTTCCGCTGGTGCCGGGATACGTTTCGATGCTTTCCGGGATCGGCGTCGAACAGTTGAAAGAGGACAAGGCGCCCCGAGCGGGCGTGCTGGCGACGGCGTTCGCGTTTGTGATCGGATTTTCGGTGGTGTTCGTGGCACTGGGAGCTTCGGCGAGCGCGGTGGGCGCATTCATGTTGCGCAACCGGGCGCTGCTCGCGCCGGTGGCGGGCGCGCTGATCGTGCTCTTTGGTTTGCATCTGGTCGGTTGGCTTTCGAAGATCGGCGTGAAAATCGGGGTGGCGATCGGCGCGGCGCTGGTGCTCGCGGGGTTCGCGGTCGGGTACTGGACAAACGGTGCGAAGTATCATTTGACGCCGGTGAGTTTCTACGCGATCGCGCTGATCTTCATTCTTGGTCCCAGCATGACGCGCTGGCTGAATCGCGATGTGCACCTGCGCAATGTGGGCGGAAATCGGCCAGGCATTGTGAGCGGCTTCCTGATGGGGTTTGCGTTTGCGTTTGGCTGGACACCGTGCATCGGGCCGATTCTGGCGGGCGTACTGGCGATTGCCGCGACCAAGCAGACGGTCGGGCAGGGAATTCTGCTGCTCGCGTTTTACTCGGCCGGACTGGCGATTCCATTTTTGCTGACGGCACTTGGCATCGGAAGATTCCTCAAGGTCTACCAGCGCTT
>Ga0210401_10008534_pt1 | contig 10161 bp, 7 predicted proteins | sample IncBWH32MmetaG_FD_150866 | JGI IMG/M metagenome (GOLD analysis project Ga0210401, IMG submission 150866) | Forest soil microbial communities from Barre Woods Harvard Forest LTER site, Petersham, Massachusetts, United States - Inc-BW-H-32-M | ecosystem: Environmental > Terrestrial > Soil >... | reverse complement strand
ACTCTGGTTCAGATCGTTGGAAGCGGGCTGAGGAACTAGGGCGCTAATGTCCACATGCTGCTGGCGAAGGGGAAACGCATTAACCGTCAGAGTGAGCAGGTGGTTCGGCGCAAGAATTGCCTCGATGGTAGTGAATGAATTGAAACCCTGCCGCTTGCTGATGTCGTGCGGCCATGGAAGCCCTTCGACCGTGGTCTTTTTCATGTCGTACTGAAAAACCTCCGATAGAAGAAGCTTGTGACGGACGAGGGGAACGTTTAAAGAAACACTGGGGACGGCTGCGGCAAGGCCCACCATCTGGCCATTTTTCCCAAGAATAGAAATACCCACATTGGTGAGCCGGAATCCCCAGCGATCCTCCGGCGGTTTCGTTTGTATGGTCGTTAATCCGCCGGAAAAACTCCCCAATCCGGCGTCGTACGGCGTTTTATAGACCGCGAGGGATTCGACCGCATCGGTGGGAATAGGAATCCCAAAACTTCCTGTGACCGGATCGCTGGTGCGCGCGGAATTAACGAGCAGAAGACTCTCATTCTCGTCGGAGCCCTTGAAAACCAGTTTTCGATCAAGCGTTTGAATCACTCCGGGCGTGACGGGTAGAATTTCTTTCACTTTTTCCTGTGCCGTGGGTAACGTGATCAATTCGGTTTTTGTAACGATATTCGAAGGTGCAGAAGCACTTTCTGTGGTAATCGCCGGGGCAGAATCCCTTACTTCGACTTTTTCGGAAACCGTCTCCAGCTCCACCGTGAAATCCTGAACGAATTGCTGCCTGGGGTTCAGCACGATTGACCTGGTGATTGTTTTGAATCCCGTGGCTTCGACGGAAATGGAGTATGCGCCCGGCTGCAAGCTGCGGAATTCATACCGGCCATTTTCGTCCGTCTGCACACTTCGCGCAGCAAAATCCTGTATATCGCCGGAAAGTTTTACGGTAGCCCCGGCGAGGTTGGCCGCGGAATTGTGAACAGTGGTCACGACGGTGCCGCGGACCGAGGCTGTTTGCTCACCGCTGTTTTTGGGCGACACCCTCTGCGCCAACGCAGGAGCTGTCACAAACAACGATGCGGCAAGAGCGACGAGGAGTAAAAACCGGAGACATGTAGCGCCCCAGTTCAGAACGCTCGCGAATGGACCATCTTCGCAGCAGGAAGGTCGGATCGGGGTTGAGTTCATGTCTCAGCTCAGACGAAGACCTGGGAACGCTAGCCAATGTTCCGAGAAATCTTGGCTGCAATAGGAACGATTGAGAAGTGCCTATTGGTCCCGAAAAGCCGTGTTTTCGGTCCCCCATGCCCGTTTCCACGGCAGACAATAGGCTTTCGATACCTCGCCGCCAATCCCATGCCCATTTGTCGGCCAAGAATCCGAATGCCCTACCGACGGCACCATGTCACCTCTAATGAAGTAGATGCAAGACAGACCACACCCGGACCTGAATATGTTGGCCGGAGGGATGGGCTTCAAAAGCCGACCGGACCGCGGAGTCAAAGGCAAGCGCCTTCGAAGCCTTCGAAGGCTAAAAAAAACCCTGGACATAGAGATTGGGATGCAGGTATACGGGCGATGGTTACTATTCTCCCAGGACCGTTCGGGCGGGCTAATTTGTGCGCCCGAAAAAAGGAGGAAAGCCGCCCTCTGGCTGAGCACGGAGGTTCCACTGGGAGGCGTCTACCGGACGGCCTCTATTCGTCGGCGGCTGGTCGCCGGAATCGAACGCCTGGTGGGGCAGCAGGACGTGAATCCCATCGGACCAGTCTCCCTATGCAGTTGGGTATCAGCGGGAATTATCCAGAACCGCGGGAGATTTTGAAAAAAGTATGAATCCATCAAGGCTTCCCAAGAATCTATGTCAACAATAGCAGGGTCCACGCGTCCCTAGACCTGCACTCGGAGGAAGCAGGGGAATGATCACCCGATTCAATGTACCGGCGGCAATCTTGTCACATCTTGCGACAACTGCGTCAGCAAACCTAAAAAGGAGGCTTCATGTTGAAGTCTGCGGAACAGTCTTACCCCACTATTCCCGAACGCCCGTTCCGTCTGGACATTCCCTTGCATCAACTGCTGCAAACTCCCCAGGCAAATACGTTGAGACCGCCGGATCGCGAAATCCGATCGCTGCCGGAGCCTGTTTTCCCGCAACATCCGCACCTTTTGCACGATTTGACAGCGGAGGAAATCCTCGAACATCAACAGGTGGTTGAAAACGGGCAGAGGCACTGGCCCGCTTCGCGGGTTCTCGACACCATGCGAGGTTGGATGTTTCCGTATTTCAAATCTCGCATTTTGCCCGGCGACTTTCAGCCCATCATCGCCTATCTTTTTACAGATTGGAAATGTAATCTCGACTGCCACTATTGCTGGTCGTACGACAACAGCGTGAGAGGCATGACGGAGGATACCGCGCGCCGGGCGATTGACTGGCTCTACTCAACACCCTGCCGCGTACTGGCACCCACCGGGGGAGAACCGCTTTTGCGGCCGGATTTCGTACACAAGGTAATCTATTACGCGGCCAAGAAGGACTTCTGGGTTTATCTTGCCACCAACGCGCGCCTGTTGCGGCCTCCGGTGATCGACCGGCTGGCGGACGCCGGAATCGCCACCATCAACTTTGCCGTGGACGCCATCAACGTCAAGCCCGGTTTGCCGAAAGCGTTCGAAGAGGTGCGTACCCAGTTCGATTACCTGGTCAAGCGCCAGTACCGCTACGGCTACACCGTCTTCTTCAACACCAACATCTGCCGGACAAATATCGAAGATGTGAAACAGATTGTTGAAATTGCCCACGATAACGGCATCTCCATCACCTTTCACGTGAACGAAGCTCCCATGATGGAACAGACGCATTTCCAGCATCTGCACGGGAACGATACCTATATACGGCCCGAGGATTTTCCCATCGTGGATGATCTCCTCGACTGGCTCATCGACAAGCAGCGCCAAGGCTACAAAATGGTTGATTCCATCCCCCGGCTGCAAAAGATGAAGGAATTCATGCGCGGAGCCGGCGAACACTGGGGCTGCCGCGGCGGCCAAAACTGGCTGATTGTCCGCACCGATGGGACATTGGCTCCATGCTTTCCCATGTACAACGCCAAATATGATTGGGGCACCGTTGAAAATCAGAAATTCGACCTGCAGCAACTCAACGAAATGAAGCAGGGTTGCGAACCGCACTGTTTTTCCACTCTGGGGTACAACGTGGCCTACTGCTATAGCGTAGCCCGCGTGATGAAGTGGCTCTGGAAACAGGCAAAGCACGGCTTCCAGGGGGTTACCGGTAGTTTTGAGTGAGTTGAAGCCGAACATAGTGGCCGGCAACTGGGGCTCGGCCGTACTTGACAGTGCGAGTACTCTGGCACGCGAATCTCTGGCCGCTCGAATGCTCTTTCTGGCTGACGTGGACCGCACTGGGCCCCGGAGTCCCCATTGACGTTGACCCAATTCATTACCGGGCTGAAGTCAACACTTCCGGCGCTCGGGCCGGTGGGCCTGTTCCTGTCGGCGTTTCTGGACTCGTCTTTCATTCCGATGCCGCTGGTTACGGATCTGATTGTCATTGAATTCTCCAGCCGCCATCCCTTGCTCATGCCTGTTTATGCTGGCTTAGCAGCACTCGGTTCATTAATAGGGTCCATCTGGATATATCTTCTGGCACGAAGAGGAGGCCAGGCTTACTACGAAAAGAAACGCGGCCGAATGAAGGGGAAAATCCATGCATGGGTGGAACGATACCCTTTGACGTCTGTCCTTCTTCCCGCGATAGCTCCCTTCCCTGTCCCATTCAAGCCTTTTGTCGTGGCCCAAGGCGTTTTTCAAGTGCCTTTTCTGGCGTTTGTGGTGGGCACCTTCGTGGGACGCGGTTGTCTGTTCTTTTTCGAAGGATACCTAGGGGCCCGCTACGGCATGGCAGCGAAGCAGTTTCTGTTACAGCAAAAATGGGCCTCGGCCGCCATCATCCTGGGTTTGGTCATCATCTTCGTTCTGATCGCCCAGCTTTCGAACCACCGCAGAAAGAACCAGCCTCGAACGGACTAAATTCCGGCCACACGGCGCTCAAGTTCGCGTGCGATTTCATTCGGGTCCGTGTCAGGAGAGAACCGGATGGGCGCCCCAATGGTCACGGTTACCTGACCAGGCCGCGCCAGAATGCGGTTGGCCCGCTTGATTTCGAATAGGCCATCTATACGCATAGGCACAATGGGAACATTCAAGCGGTTTGCGAGGAGGCCGATACCGGAGCGAAAAGGAGCCATGCGGCCATCTTCCGTGGTTTGCCCTTCGGGAAAGATCAAAATGTTCCAGCCGCGATCGGCAAGGTCACCGGCAAAGGCGAAAGCTTTGAGGAAACCGGACTGTTTCGGCAAGGGAAAAACATTAAAGAGCGCAAGAGCCAGGAAATAATCAAGGCGCTCACGAAAGCGTTTGAAGATACCCAGTGTTCGAGAAGGGTGGTGCATTTCCGCGAGGCGCTCGCCTCGCATGGCCGTAGCGAGCCGGTTCCGCAGTCGCCATGGCAACGCTGGCAGTACCCATGCAATATCCAAATAGGTCACATGATTGGAAACCACCAGGATGGGACCTTGAAGACCGCGCAGATGTTCACGCCCACAAATGCGCGGCGCAGCCAAAAGATACGTTGCGGGCCAAGCAAGGGAGTAATAAACCGCAAGCCGAATCCAACTGGTCAACCAATGTTGCGGCCAGGAAGGGAAAACGTGCTGTGGACCTGTGCCCGCTGGGTTTTTGAGAAGTTGTCCCAGTTGCCGAACCGTCGCTGCCTCAGAGAACTGTACTTGACTGAGATCGACTTGATAGCGTTCTTCAAGGACGCCCATAAGCTCCACACGGTCGAGCGAAGTCAGCTGGAGATCCGCTTCCAGAGAAGCATCTGCAGCGCCGGAAGCAACAGCGTGCCCTGTGATTTGAGTGATCAGTTCGGCCAGTGGAGACTCTTTCTGCCCCTCCGATGGCCCAGCCAGCTTGGCGCTGGCTATTTCACGAATGCGCAAGAGGAGCGGCTTCTGCGTTGGAGTTCGCGGGAAATCTGGCTCTGGCCATTCGAACCAATGACGAATTTGTTGATACTCCGCGAGCGAGCGGTTGGCATTCGAAACGGCGGCTTGGCCAGCAGCCACTCCACCGTCGAGCAAGAGTGCGGCGCAGGGCTCTGCATTGCCGTCTCTGTCCAGGCCGACCACTACGCAATCTCGCACGCCGGGCTGGCCGCGTAATGCCTTCTCCAGATCCTCCGGGTAGACGTTCATTCCCGCAGGAGTGACGATTACGCTCTTCCGGCGCCCTTTGAAATAGAGACGCCCGTCCTGGCCCACTTCCGCCAAATCTCCCGTTCGAAACCATCCGTCCTGCTCGGCGATCGGCTGCAGTTGGCCCCCGAGACGATAGCTTCGGGCAAGGTTCTCACCCCGAACGAGAATCTCGCCCGTGTCATCGACATGTACTTCCATTCCGGGGAACACCCTTCCCAAGGATCCTTTGCCCGAGCGGAATGGGTGGTTGAGGCTGATCAGCGACGTAGTTTCCGTCATGCCATATCCCTGGATTACGGCATATCCCAACCGATTCCAGAATGTTTCGACCTCCTCCGCTAACGCCGCACCACCCGAGACAATGGCCCAAAATTTCCAGCCGAGCCGACTATGGATTCGTCGGAATCGCCACCAACGATGCAGGAAATGGCGCTTCTCTACCCCTTCAAAGTCCCTGCGAAAGCCGTCAATGCGACCTTCATGTTCCTCCTGACGGAGTATTTCCCGCCTAAGAGCGTCAATCAGCCGAGGAACTGCGACCAGCACGGAGACACGCTCCCGGTGAATGGTATCCCTCAGCTCGGAAGGTTTCAGCGTGTCTGTCAGGACGACCGTCCCTTTCAGAAGCGGCGGAATGAAAAGAGCCAGCATCTGGCCAAAGATGTGGCTCAAAGGGAGAAGATTGAGGAAACGTAAAGGATGGACGAATCGTTCGTAGCGCAGGTACTTCTGGATTTCCCGCTCAAGTGGTTCGATGTTCGCCAGGACATTTCCATGAGAGATCACCACGCCACGTGGCTCTGCGGTTGTCCCCGAGGTAAAAATAATTTGTAGCGCATCCTGGCGGGTCAGTGACAGCACAGGGTACGGCGCATCGACGCGTTGACTCGTCGAATCGAACAATGTATCCAAAAGAATTGAGGGAATCGGTGCTGTGCTTTTCGCAAGTACTTTGGAGCGAAATATCAATTTCGCATTGGACTCCCGAACGATTCTCGCTACAAATTCCGTGCTCGCCCCATAGTCTACGGGCACAACGACGGCGCCCCGCAGTAGGCAGCCGAAAAACGCGACGATCCATTCCGGCGAATTCTCTCCCCAAAGTAGTACCGCATCTCCCTTCCCGAGGCCCCGGGCCTCCAACTCCCGGGCCACTCGGTTTGCTTGTCTAGAGACTTGTTCGTACGTCCAGCCCTGGGTGCGGTATCCGCGACGATACCGAACGGCGATTTCCGGCCCGAGCGCCGCATATTCCGAAACGAATTCGATCAGCGATTGCCGCCTCATTCTCGGAATAAACCCCCTTGGGACGTGCGCATTTGCGACTGCGGGACAAATGACCGGAAACGATTATTTCCTTCGATTTGATAAACTTCAAACCTCATGGAGCACCCGAAAAAGACCATCATTATCGGAGCCGGCATCTCCGGCTTAACCTGTGCCTACTACCTGCAACAGTGGAATCTGCCAATGCTGGTACTGGAAGCGTCTGGCCGTCCCGGCGGGCTCATTTCTACTACTTGCAGGGATGGCTTTCTGTTCGAATCGGGTCCGCAGAGTCCTCGGTTTAACGAACTGCTGTGGAAGCTGATCGGAGAACTGAATCTCGAACGGGAATTCATTCCAGGGGACCCAAAGGCAAAGCGCTACATCGTAAAGAACGGTCACCTCTGCAAGGCTCCTTTCTCACTCGGCGGCCTGATCACGACGCGCCTGTTCGGCCTCAGGTCCAAGCTGCGGATTCTAGGCGAGCCGCTGGGATTGTCGCATCCTCCTGCCAAAGAAGAAACTGTCGCCGATTTCATGCTTCGAAAATTCGGGCAGGAGATATTGGATTATCTGGTGGACCCCATTGTCGCAACCGTGTTCTTCGGAGATGCACAGAAGATGGGGATGGAGAGCGCTTTCCCTGCGCTGGTTCGTTGGGAGAGGGAGAGCGGGAGCCTGGCACGCGGAGCGATTGCGGCGCGGAGGCGGTCTTCCAGGGAGCGCGCAATGAGGGGCGCGAATTCGCGCGGCCTGGGGCAGAGAGTGACGGATTCCTTGCCTGCTCTCGGTTCGTTCCGGCAAGGGATGGGGGTCCTGACCGATGCATTGGCGGAGAAGCTTGCGGAGAACATTCTCTTCGGCGCAAAGGTCGTATCCATCATGCAAGCTGCCGGAAATAGTGAGCACCCAGGGTGCTGGATAGTACGGCTCCAGGGAGGCGAAGAATTCGCTGCCGAGAATTTGGTGATGGCAGTTCCCTCCTATGCAGCGGCGCGTTTGTTGGAAAGCTTCGCGCCCCATATCAGCTCTTTGCTGGGTGGGATTCCGCACACCCCGATGGCCGTCGTTTGCGCTGCTTACGATCGCAGTACGATGCGCCACCAGCTAGACGGCTTTGGCTTCATGGTTCCTCGACGAGAGGGCTTGATTACCTTCTGCACGATCTGGAATTCATCCTTATTTGGGGGCCGCGCCCCCGAAGAAAAGGTTTTAATGACCAGCTTTGTGCAAGCCTCAGGGGAGAGCGATCTGTCGGGACTTCCTGACGATGTGCTTGCACGAATGGTTGGGGCTGAGACAGAAAAGATTCTCGGAGCCACAGGCAGACTCGTTGAGCAACAGGTCTGGAAATACCCTCGGGCGCTTCCTCAATACAATCTGGGACACGCAGAAAAAATAGCGGCGATTCGAAATGCGCTGAACGCCTTTCCAAATTTATACCTCGCCGGCAACTATCTCGACGGACGCTCCATTGGCGAGTGCGCGCAAACGGGGTTCCGTGCCGCGGAATCGCTCCGTTCCCATTTCCGGGGATGAGACATACAATCGAGTCGGGAGTATTGGGAGTAGAGCGTTGATTCAGTCGATCGTCTTACTTTCCTCCATCGTGATTCTTGCCCTGCTCCTTGGCAGGCTCTATCAGGTCCTGGGAACACGAAAAGATCAAGAGCGATTCCCACCTCCAGGCAAACTCATTGATCTGGGGACCCACCGGCTGCATCTCGTCGATAGCGGCCAGGGCAGCCAAACCATCGTTTTCGAGGCCGGGCTCATGTCCACTGTGCTCAGTTGGGAGAGTATCGAAAGCGAACTCACAAAGCATTTTCGGGTTATCCGCTATGACCGCGCCGGATTAGGCTGGAGCGACACCGGTCCGCAACCTCGAACGGCTGACCGAATCGTCGACGAACTCCGCACTCTGCTTGAGCGGGCGAGGGTGCCGCCGCCGTATCTCTTGGTGGGTCATTCATTCGGCGGAATCACAATGCCCCTCTTCGCAGCACGCTACCCTTCGTTGGTGGCAGGCATGGTTCTCGTTGACCCCGTGGTCGCCGCTGAATGGAACCCGCCCGCAGAGCAGGACCGAAAGCGCATACACGTCGGCTCCAGGGTTTGTAGACGGGCAGCGGTACTTTCGCGGTATGGAGTACTCCGGTTCGTAGCGTTCCTGCTCCGGTTCGGAGCAGGTCAAGTGGGAAACCGCCTGGTGCGTCTGATCAGCAGGGGGGCGCCGGCTGATTCCGCGTCGACCAGCAGCCCGTGGTTCTGGAGCCTCCCCCACAACGAGAGGACCATGGCGTCCATTTTCTGGATCCAGGAGAAATTTTGCATCGCAATCGCCAGTCAGCTGGAAAGGTTGCCTGAAAGCGCAGCGAGCGTGAGCGTTCTAGGCTCCTTTTCCGATAAGCCCGTCGTGGTCCTATCCGCAGCCAATACCCCCGCGCAACGACGTCACGAACACATCGCCATCGCCACGAGGCTGCCGCGAGGCCGGCACTTCACCGCCGAAAAAAGTGGTCACTGGATTATGGTCGATCAGCCTGAACTAGTCTTGCAGGCGATCAGGGAAGTCGCTGATTTTGCTCAAGACAAGAATAGGCTGATCGGCCGAAACCAGTCTGCGGTGCTCACCTCGGGGTCTTGAATGGCCAGTCTCGCCAACAATACCTTTACCAGCGCCGGAAGCTTGGAAAGGTGGAGCAAGAATCTGAAAACGGTTGAACTGTTCGTTGCTCCGGTCGAACCAAGGTGTGCCGAATTCTTCCATTGCAAGGCCTAGAATTCACATAAATAGGTGTGAAGGCATGCGCATTCTAGCCCAACCGCAGGCGAATTCCGTGCTTTCCGTTGCGCGAGTAATCGCCGTGGCAGGCGAGCGACGAAAGCTCGCGGGGTAATACTGCCGCGCTCGGAGGCTTGTCGGGCGAATTCGTCTAAAAAGATGTTATTCGCGACTCGCTATCCACTGGCGCCCTGCGCGCTGTGGCGAGCCCGCCAGGCCACCAGTTCCAATCGCCTGCAATACGAAGGAGCGCCGGACCGATCGCAATACGAACGAGTGTCGCGTCAATCAACACGGCGACCGCCAACGTAAATCCGATCATCTTGACCACTAGGAAATCTCCGAAGGTGAATGCCGCAAATACCACGATCATGATCGCGGCGGCGCTCGTAATCAGGCCTGCGGTTCTAGCCAGACCCTCCGGGATCGCATCCATTTCACTCAGTCCGCTCCTTCTGGCTTCGAGAACGCGTGCGACTAGAAATACCTCGTAATCCATGCTTAATCCGAAGACGATGGCAAAGGCGACGATCGGAACAAGGGGAAACACGCTACCGGTTCCCCCAGGAACTCCCAGGAAGCTGCTTCCGTGTCCATCTTGGATAACGAAAACCAAGGCTCCGAACGACGCAGCGACCGAGAACAGGTTGAGCGCGATGGCCTTCAAGGCGGCGAAGATCGATCGGAACCCGCAGAGCAGCGCAAGGAGCGTCCCACCCACTACCAGTGCCATTACGGACGGAAAGCGGTCTCTGATAATCGTTTCATAATCAGCGTTGAGTGCCGGGATGCCCCCAACGAGAAGGGTTGCGCCAGGCACTCCGATGAGAGCTG
>Ga0210401_10008532_pt1 | contig 10163 bp, 6 predicted proteins | sample IncBWH32MmetaG_FD_150866 | JGI IMG/M metagenome (GOLD analysis project Ga0210401, IMG submission 150866) | Forest soil microbial communities from Barre Woods Harvard Forest LTER site, Petersham, Massachusetts, United States - Inc-BW-H-32-M | ecosystem: Environmental > Terrestrial > Soil >... | reverse complement strand
GAAAATTCTGCTGGGCCGCCTCATCTCGACGCCCTGTTCGATCAGCACGCGTTCGTCGGGCTGGGCCACGCCGTGGGCCACCATCCAGGCGGCAGAGCAGCCGGCAGCTGAACCCGTCGCAGGATCTTCGCCGTTATAGAAAAACATTCGCGCGTGCAGGCGGGCGCCGAGATCCACGGTTTCACGAGTGACGAAATAAAAAAATTTGCCGTTGGATTTTTCCAGGTAGTCGATAGCGCGCTGCAAGTCGATTTGCAAATTTTGAATGACGGCCAGAGACTTCAGCGGCGTCAGGGTAAAAGGCAGGCCAGTCGACACCGTTTCAATGGGCAGGGAGTCGTCGAAATCCTGCAGGCGCAATCCCGTGGCGCGCGCAACCGCTTCGCGATCATGCTGCACTCCGAAACTTGGGTCGATCTGCGTCATCTCGCCGAACGCCGGCTCGCCGGGTTTTTCTTCAAACTGCACGGGCACTCTGCCGACGTTCAATTCAAGCACGACCTCCGACGCGCCGCTCGTGCCACGCAAAGCGAACGCGCTTCCGAGCGTGGGATGACCGGCGAACTGAAGTTCCTCCTGCACCGTGAAAATGCGTACGCGGACACCATGCTTGCGTTCCAGCGCGGCATCACGGGGCAGGATAAATGTGGTTTCAGAAAGGTTCATTTCCTTGGCAATCGATTGCATTTCGGCGTCCGTTAGTCCACGGCCATCGAGAAAGACCGCCAACGAATTGCCCTCGAGAGGTCGGGAGGAAAAAACGTCCCACTGCGCCATCGCCAGACGCCGTGTTGGGTTAGTCATCGAGTGTTCCCCGGTGAAATTTAACCGCCGGCGCAAAATGCGCAAGAGGTGTAGATGCAGGCAGCCTCCTTGCGATGCAGGAAAACTCCTTCAAAGTGTGGAGGAGCGGGATCTCGCGGTTGACACAGACGGCGAGGAATCCTATTCTGTTTAGGTGTTTTGCCTGTCCAACGCCGGCGCGACATGCTGTTGCATGTGCCCGCGATTGTGTGGGTAGGGAGCCAGCCGGATTTCTTCCAACCCACCCGATGAAGCGGGTGGGTTTTGTTTTTCATCCAAATATTTTTGCCTATTCGGTGGAGTATGGAAATAGCGCCGCGGCAATTTCAGAAACCGCCAACTACTGAATTCAGAGGAGAGAACGATGAGCACCGAGACGGCAACTGAGACCAACAACATCCCCCGCATCAATGACACTGCGCCAAATTTCACGGCCGAGACTACTCAAGGGACCATCGACTTTCACGAATGGATTGGCGATGGCTGGGCGATTCTGTTTTCGCACCCTAAAGACTTCACGCCGGTGTGCACCACGGAACTTGGTTATATGGCGCGTCTGCAACCTGAATTTGCCAAACGCAATACGAAGATTATCGGCCTTAGCGTCGATCCGGTGAGCAGTCACGGAAAGTGGGCGGCGGATATCGAGGAAACGCAGGGCGCGAAGGTAAATTATCCGATGATTGGCGATCCACAGCTCAAAATCGCAAAGCTCTACGGCATGCTGCCCGCCGAGAGCGGGAACACCTCCGAGGGCCGAACCGCAGCCGATAACGCGACCGTGCGCACGGTATTCGTCGTGGGTCCGGACAAAAAGATAAAACTGCAACTCAGCTATCCGATGAGCACAGGCCGCAACTTCGACGAAATCCTTCGCGTCATCGATTCGATGCAGCTCACAGCCAAACACAAAGTGGCCACGCCGGTAAACTGGAAGCAGGGCGAAGAGGTCATCATCCTGCCTTCCGTGTCAAACGAGGAGGCGCAACAGAAATATCCCGGGGGATGGAAGTCGCCCAAGCCGTACCTGAGAATCGTGCCCCAACCAAAGTAAGGAAAGTGGAAGCGCATGCGGTCCGGTGATCGTCCCGGTCTTCAAAACCGGCGGGCGGCGGGTCACCCCGTCACCGGTGGGTTCGACCCCCACTCGCTTCCGCCATTTTTCAACAGGACTCTATCCAGTTAGTGCGCCGGCTGCGTTCGTGCGGGCCGCCTCCACACAGGCTGACCGCTCCCAGCCTTCGAGATGGCGCATCTTCCCTGCCACTCGCCAAGACTAAGCTGAAGAAAAAGCGCAGCGCTAGAAAAATCCTGGCATTCTGCACCACTATTGAGGGATTGACAGGTTTCTTGTGGCGGATGATGATTCAGCTTGAAACAGCGGTGTCTTATGTGTGTGTCCGCTACGATGGTGGAAGAGGTGTTCGACGGAAGAAAGGCTGGTGCCGGGTGCCAACTGTCCGGGTTCTCGTTGTCGATGATTATCGACCTTATCGGCAATTCGTCTGTACGACTCTTGGAAAAAGGCCGGAGTTGGAGGTCATAGGCGAGGCCTCGGATGGACTGGAAGGCGTGCGGAAAGCCGAAGAGCTGCGACCGGACTTAATCGTGCTCGACATCGGAATGCCGATATTGAATGGACTAGAAGCCGCGCAACGAATCCGCCAGCGTTCCCCTGAATCCAAAATAATCTTTGTGAGCCAAGAAGTCTCTGCCGATATTGTGCAAGAAGCGCTTAGCTTGGGTGGACTGGGCTATGTTGTTAAAGCACATGCGGGCAGCGAACTGTTAGCGGCCGTGGATGCAGTTTGTCAGGGCAAGCGGTTTCTCGGCAGCGGACTATTGGGTCATCCTTTTGCCGGCGTTACGGACTTGCAATCTCCGGATATCTGCCAAGAGAAGCCCTCCTCATCGTTTGCACTGAAAAACGAGGAAAGCACTCGCAGCCACGAGGTTCAATTCTATTCTGACGACGAATGCTTTCTAGATGGCTTCACTCGCTACATGGAAGGTGCGCTTTTGGAGGGGAATGCGGTTATCGTGGTCGCGACCAGCGCGCACCTGAAGAGCCTGCTTCAGAGCTTACAGGAGCGTGGACTTGATATTGGCAAAGTTATCGAACAGGGACGCTGTGTTGTTTTGGATGTTGCCGAGACCCTCGCGCGCTTCATGGTTAACGATCTGCCTGACCCGGTGAGATTTTTTAGGGTTGTGGGTGACCTGATCGCGGCGGCGGCGCGGGCGGCGGCAGGGGAACAGTCACGGGTTGCCATTTGCGGGGAGTGCGCGTCGATCTTGTGGGCCCAAGGCAACGCGGATGCGGCTATTCAAGTGGAGCAGCTCTGCAACCAGCTAACTAAGCAATACGAAATGGATATCCTCTGCGGGTTCTCGTTGAGCAGCTTTTTCCGTGAGGAAGATCAGCAAGTCTTCCAAAGAATTTGCCGCGAATAGTGAATCTTATTGCGGCGATTGGGTGCTTTCTAACTGACTGCCTGCAGGGAATCGCTTCCGCCCCTTTGAGGAACGCGAGCGTGGATCGTGGTACCCCGCTGGGGCTGCGATTCGATTGAAAACGTTCCATTCACCAGCTTCAGGCGCTCTCCCATGCTGATGAGACCGAGCCCTCGGCCCGCCTTAACCACTTCGCTGTCAAAGCCTGCGCCAGAATCGCTCACCGTGAGATGAATCTCGTCGGACGTTCCCCACAAACGCACTTCGTATTGCCGCACCCCACTGTGTTTTGCCGAATTGTGGAGGGCCTCCTGCAGTACTCGGAAGAGGCAAAGAGAGACATCCGGCGATAAAGCGTTAGGCACATCATGGATTTGAAGGTCAATCTCAACTCTTTGCTGCTCGCCGAATTCTTTGCAGAAGGATCTTATGGCAGCCGTGATGCCTAGATACTCCAGTTTTGATGAGTGCAACTCGTGCGACAAGGATTGAATGTCGCTGGCTATTTCGGAAGCCTCTTTCTTCAGGTCGCTCATACGTCTACGAACTTCAGAGGACAGATCGGGGTAATCTTCCGGGACTTGCCCCAAATCGATGGTCAACATGGCGAGGCGTTGACTGACGTCATCGTGAAGCTCTCTGGCGATCCGGGTACGTTCCTGTTCTTGTGCCTCAATCAGCTTGCCACTCACGCTCGCGAGCGCTGCTTCCGCTAATTTTCGCTCAGTGATGTCTTCCACAAAGGCAAAAACCAGCGGGGATCCGCCATCGCCATTCTTTAGAAGAGATACATTCAGCCGTCCCCAAAGGTGAACTCCATCTTTTCTAATGTAGCGTTTTTCCAGTGAGTACCGGTCGATGACCCCTGCGCGGACCTGTTGAAAGAGGGCCCAATCGTCCTGAGAATCCTCAGGATTAGCAAATTCGGAACAATGCATTCCGCACAGTTCATCTTCCCCGTATTTCAACATGGAGCAAAGCGCCGGGTTTGCAAGCAAGAGCTTCCCATCAATATCCTCGACTGCGATACCCAGGGACGATTGATCAAATAGATAGCGGAAAAGGTTTTCACCGATTGGCGGCAACGTTTGCGAGCCCATGACAACTCCAGAAGGTCCAGCGTTTTGCACGTTACCCTAGCACGTTCCGGCGCTAAAGTGAAATTTAGCGAACCTAGCGAAAATTTCGATTGCATAAAGGGCGAGGGATGCGGGTTGGCGTTGCGAGTATTCGACCGGTCGATTTCGCTTACAGGAGATCCCGATAACGTTCCAACGCGACCCGAACGAGTTGGCCGCGGGTACGAACGTCGGTCTTAGCGAATAGTTGTTGCAGGGTGTTCTTGACCGCACTTTCAGAGATTTCCATGCGTGACGCTATCTCTTTGTTTGCTAAACCCTGAACCACGAGTCGAAGTGCGTCCAGTTCGCGGCTGGAGAGCTGGGTTCGCTCTTGCCTGTCTTCCGGGACTGAGTTGAGAGAAGATGGGTGGACCTGCTCCTCACTAACATCTGCAATGATTGCCGCGAGTTTGGGCGTTGCCCCGTCCTTATAACTGGAAAACCAGACATCCGCCAAGAAAGTTTCGCCGTTGCCGCGGTGGCCCCGGCATTGCATCGATGTCCTGAACTGTGGCCGATCTTCCCATCGCAAAGCGTGGTGCAGTTCAGGCAGGAATGCAGCGATCGGGTAGCCGATCAGATGTCCGTCGCGGGGTACCATGAGTTCGGTGGCGGCACGGTTCGCCAATTCGATGAAACCTCGCTCGTCGACGGTAACGATGGCCGCAGGACTGGTCTCCACGAGGACGCGCAGGCGCTCCTGGGCCGATAGACTCAAGCGCCGGTTACGGAGGAGTTCAGAAGTGAAGAGGCCGCAGCCGCACAGCGCCAGGGTTTCAAAAACCAGGCGAATCGTGGAATCGGATGGGTCGAGGTTGCTAAAGCGTTCGCTGAGCAGGGCACATCCAATTCCCAAAACGACGACAGCCCAGCGCGGAAGGAACCCAGCCGCCAACATGATGGGAAACAGGTACAGGAATCCAAGAGAGAAATAGGGCTTCGTCCACCAATCCAGGGCAGCGATTGCCAGAACAGCCACCCCACTGACGAACAAAACGGTGGTGCGGTTCCGCTGTTCCCATATCTTTTCAAACATAAATGTCGTTCGGATGTGGCCGCATTATTTCATCTTTGGATCGACCGAGGAACCCAATCAAACGATTTGACCGCAAGATTGGAGCTGCGGAAGCCAACGATTGAGCAAATCCGCGCAAAGGTAGCATTTCGGAGGCGCGAACCAGCGCTCACCTCCAATCGGGCGACTGAAACATACCAGCTCATCCTGGGAATCGAAATATCAGGGAAGAGAGACGTTTGAGTGCCTCGCCTGCAGCCCTCTTCGCGATAGAACGGTCGTACCTTCACCCGCGACTTAGGGAGTGGGTTTGTTTGAGCGAGAGGCGACCCAAAGCAGATGATCCGTTACCTGGTTGACTTGGCCCTGAGCAATCGCATCCTGGTGCTGAGTCTCGCCGCCGTGCTCTTTGTTTGGGGTATCGTTTCATTCCACAATCTGCCCATCGAGGCTTACCCCGACGTCGCCGACACTTATGTACAAATCATTTCCCAGTGGCCAGGCCATGCTGCGGAAGAAGTGGAACAGCAGATCACGGTCCCGCTCGAGGTGCAACTGAACGGCGTATCCCACTTGACTCACCTCCGGTCAGTATCGCTGGCGGGACTTTCGGTTATAACGCTCATTTATGACGATGAAATCGCGACATTTACGGCTCGGCAGGAGGTGCTGGATCGACTCGCGCAAGCCACCACGCCCCCGGGAGTAAATCCAGGTCTGGGTCCCGACTATAGCCCCACGGGCCAGATCATGTTTTACACGCTTCAGAGCACGAACCCTCGATACGACACGATGGAGTTGAAGGCGCTGCAGGATTGGTTTGTGCTGAATCAGCTCAAGTCGGTGCCCAACGTGGTGGACGTGAACATTTTTGGCGGGCCCACACGCGAATACCAGGTGCAGATCGATCCCGGAAAGCTTGTGTCGTTTGGGCTGGCCTTAGCCCAGGTGGAACAAGCGCTGATCAACAACAATACCAACGCAGGCGGAGGATTTATCCAGAGGGGGAAGCAAGCTTTGAACGTTCGTGCCGTCGGGCTGATGCAGACTACGGATGACATTGCAGCCACCGTGGTCAAAGTCTCGAACGGTACGCCGGTCCGGGTTCGGGACCTCGGAACCGTCGTACAAGCACCGAAAGTGCGACTGGGGCAGTTAGGTCAGGCGATCAGGCATGAGGACGGCACGGTCATCAACGACGACGATGTCGTGGAAGGCATTGTCCTGCTCCGTAAAGGGGCCGAGGCGCAGGCCACGCTGGCCGCATTGCATGAAAAAATCGATCAACTGAATCATGGCCTGTTGCCGGCGGGAGTGAAATTTGTACCTCATCTGGACCGCAGCGACTTAGTCAAATACACGAGCCACACCGTCTTGCGAAACCTGACCCACGGAGTTCTGCTGGTCACTTTAATTCTTTTTTTGTTCCTGGGAAACGTCCGTGGTGCGCTGGTGGTTGCTGTCACCATACCGTTTTCATTACTGTTCGCCTCGATTTTACTGGACTTGAACCACATCCCCGCGAACCTTCTGTCCCTGGGTGCGCTTGATTTCGGAATGATCGTGGATGGGGCCGTGGTGATGGTGGAGAACATTCTTCGGCACATCGAGTCTCACGTGGATCCGCATCGAACGCTCATTCAAGTCATCGGGGATGCCGCTCACGAAGTGCAGCGTCCGGTATTTTTCGCCATCCTCGTCATTATCACGGCTTATCTGCCCATCTTCACCTTGCAGCGAGTGGAAGGGAGACTGTTCCATCCCATGGCATGGACAGTTTCATTTGCCCTTCTGGGAGCGCTGATTTTTTCACTGCTGATCGCCCCTGTGCTGAGCGGCTTTCTGTTCCGGGACAAGCTCAAGGAGTTACGCAACCCAGTATTCGATTCCGTACTTAGGTACTACCAGGGTGGGTTGAGATTCTGCCTCGACCATGTTCAGGCCACGGTGATTGCAGGCGGCGCGCTGGTGGTGGTCATGCTCTTTGTTGGATTTGCCGGGCTCATCGGTTCTGAATTTCTTCCACATCTTGATGAAGGAGCTATTTGGGTGCGCGGAACACTGGCCCCCAGCACTGGCCCTTCGGCAGGTATTGAACTGGCCGACAAGGCGCGACTGATCATGGCTGGGTTCCCGGAAGTGACGCAGGTAGTCAGTCAAGTGGGCCGTCCAGACGACGGCAGCGATGCCAGCGGCTTCTATAACACAGAATTCTTCGTCGACCTGCGGTCGCGAGACGGGTGGAGAAAGGAATATCGCACGAAGGATGAGTTGATCGCGGCAATGGACGAAGAGCTGAGCCGGTTGCCGGGTGTGATCTGGAATTTTTCGCAGCCGATTTCCGACAATGTAGAAGAGGCCGTGAGCGGAGTAAAAGGCGAACTGGCGGTCAAACTCTTCGGCCGCGACTTAAAGATGCTGGAGCAAAAAGCCGAAGAAATGCAGGCTGTGATGAGCCATATCCCGGGCATCGCCGATCTTGGGACGTTTGAGGTGCGCGGCCAACCGAATGTAAATCTGGTGGTGGATCGGGCGGCGGCGGATCGCTTCGGCATTAACGTAAGTGACATTCAGGATGCGGTCGAAGGGGCGGTGGGCGGCAAAGCGGTGAGCCAGATCCTGATTGGCGAACAGCGCTTCGACTTGACGGTGCGCTACCAGCCGGAGTTTCGCTCGACCGTGGAAGACATCGAGAACATTCGCATGCTTGCGCCTTCGGGCGAGCGCGTCGCATTGAGCCAAGTAAGTCACATCAGCCTGGATGACGGCGCTTCGACAATTTACCGCGAGGGAAACTCGCGCTACATCGCCATCAAATACAGTGTGCGCGGCCGCGACCTGGGCAGCACGGTGCGGCAGGCGATTGAGGAAGTCAGGCACAGAGTTTCGCTTCCCGAGGGCTATCACCTGGACTGGACAGGTGAGTACGAGAGCCAGCAGCGCGCCAACCGGAGGCTGGCGTTTATCGTGCCGATCACGCTGCTGCTGATGGCGTTCATCCTTTATTCGGCGTTTAGCTCGTGGAAGTGGGTCCTCCTGATCCTGGCCGTGGTGGCGCTTTCGCCGCTGGGAGGATTTCTCAGCTTGCTGCTAACGGGGACGCATTTCAGCGTGTCGTCCGGTCTTGGATTTCTTGCGCTGATCGGAGTGTCGGTGCAGACGGGCGTGATCATGGTGGAGTACATCAACCAGCTCAGAGTGCGCGGCCGGACCGTGCGCGAAGCGGCTCAGGAAGGAGCCGCACTCCGGCTCCGCCCCATCATGATGACGATGCTGGTGGCCACGCTAGGCCTGTTGCCAGCCGCCATGTCGCACGATATTGGGTCCGATTCGCAGCGGCCCTTCGCCATTGTGATCGTGGGCGGTCTTACGTTCGAGTTGCTGATCAGCATTTTCCTTCTGCCGGCGTTGTATTGCTGGGTGGCAGGGCCAGCGGACCGGTTGCCTCCGCCGGAGGCGCGGTTCGTGGAGGAGGGTGAACATGTTGACTAGGAGCGGGCACGGTGAGTCTTTGTCGCGGAAGGCCGAAGATAGGCTCGTGAGGCGAATATTCACCAGCAACAATCGGCTCTCTTTACGACTGTGTGACGCCCCTATAGGAGCCGCCGCGTTAGCTTCGATCATCTCGGGCGTCCTGATGATCCCGGTGGCGGAGTCGTTCGGTGGGCTGCGGACTGCGGCCGGCCGAGCCTTGTCGATTGTTATTTTGCTCTTCGCCCCGGCGATACTGGGTGCCATTTATTCTCTGGCCTTTGAAAAGTCCAAAGTTTACGGCAGCCTTGATCTGGCTCTTGCAGGCATTGCGCTCCGGGTGCTCCCTTTTACCTGGTATTGGTTGTCACGGTTCTTGCCGTTTGCCTGTGCGTTCACGGCCTTCTGTGCTGTCGTTCGATGGTTCGAGCGCAGACGGAAACGATAGTGTCGTAAGGCAAGGCTAAGGTACTCGCGGTGTCACCCCTCGGTTTCGCCCGTTTGATTCGACTTCTGATTCCGCCCCTCTTAATGATTGGCAGCTGCTCTCGTTTTCTGTCTTCGACTTTCGCGCTCGAGCAGCATTTCCTGGAGGGTTTGTGCCACCAATGGCGAGTACAGCGCGCGGACCCATCTCGGATTCCCCCACACTGGCTGCGCCTTCAGTGCGATGTCGAAGTCGCGCAATGCCTCGTCCTGTTCCTGCGCCTGCCAGCGAGCCACGGCCTGGATGATGGCTTTCTCGGACGAGGGACGTTGTTCGTAAGAGACGCTGTCTAGTGTCTGCAGTGCGTCGCCGTAGCGCCGGACCTCGATCTGTGCCCATGCCAGGCGGCGCCCTAGATTCATATCTCCCGGGCGCTGCTGGCGGGCCTCGGTCAATAACTCGACGGCCTTGTCGTAGTCACCGTTCAAGTAGTGCCACCAGCCCAATTCGGCCATCCATAGCGGGGCTTGGACATCGCCACTCTGCTTAAACTCCACTTCGAGCTTGTGCGCAGCTTCGGGATTTTCGGCCAGCAGATTCAGTCCCGCTGCCGAGACCTCGACTTCCCGCGGTTTCCCGGACGTGGCAGTCCCTGACCAACGGTGGAACTCTAACGCCGCGCTCTTCCGATCCGATGCAGCCAGCGCCTGAGCATACGAAGCGATAATCTCCGCAGGTGGATTCGAGGAAGCCAGCTCGAGAATTCTGCGGTAGGCTGCCGCGGCTCCGGAGAAATTGGCTTGCTCGAACTGCGCCTGAGCCAACACCTGAAAAGCTCTGGGCTGATCAGGGCGCAGGCGCAGTGACTGAT
>Ga0210401_10008531_pt1 | contig 10164 bp, 8 predicted proteins | sample IncBWH32MmetaG_FD_150866 | JGI IMG/M metagenome (GOLD analysis project Ga0210401, IMG submission 150866) | Forest soil microbial communities from Barre Woods Harvard Forest LTER site, Petersham, Massachusetts, United States - Inc-BW-H-32-M | ecosystem: Environmental > Terrestrial > Soil >... | reverse complement strand
CCCGTCAGCCTCACAACACCGGGGAAGCTCCACGCCAGCGGCCACAGGCCGAGGGGCGGGAACAATCCTTTTGGTGGAAGATGAGGAGTCTCTGCGAACCTTAACCAGGAATCTCCTCGAAGAGAGTGGATATAAGGTGCTTGAGGCCTGTAATGGAAATGAAGCGGTGGAACTCGCCGAGGAGTACTCCGATCCAATTCATCTGCTCCTGTCGGATATGGTAATGCCTGGGATGAATGGCCGTACCGTCGCGGAAAAAGTGACCCGATTGCATCCCGGAATCAAGGTTGCATTCATGTCTGGATACACAGGTTTCAGCTCCAGCGAGGTATCCAAAATTGAGGCGGTAATCATCTCGAAGCCCTTCACGCGTAACACCTTGCTGCAAAAATTGAGCGATGCCTTGGAATTCGAGCACAAAACAATCAGAACCTAAATAGTTCACAGCAAGATCCTGTAGCGCTCGCCTTCAGGCGAGCACACGAACCAAATTCAAAATACCATTCCGTTTGATTTGGCCAGGTTCGCCAACGAAAGACCACATCCCTCTAGCTGCTTACTTTTTTTGCGCAGTGGGCGGGAGCAGACCGTTCATTCGCAAGTGCATTGATAATCCGGCGTAGTGATCCGCGAAATCGATTATCACTGCCAACGCCGCGGTAAGCCGCGTGACTTGCTTTCCCCCAAAAAAGGGAACCATTTCGGACAAATTGGCGTCCGTAATCTTGGAGAATTGCTCGCCGCAATAGTCCATGGACGATTTGAGTCCGGCGACCAATTTCTCTTTCGCATCCGCCTCGGAGCTCTTCGCGAAGGGCGTGGCCGGCGGCGTAAACAGTTTTGAGCAAACGGCGTTATTCACATCGGCAATATGCCCAATCGTTTTTCCAAAGGTCATATTTTCCGGAGTGGGTTTGAAGCCGTACTTTTCCGCGGGCATGATTTCGGCCGTAGCGACCAGGTTTTTGGCATAGTCGTCGAACTGATAGCGCAGGCTGGCAGTAAGAGGATTTGCAGAGCCGCCCTGCGCCCGCGCAACTATGGGCGCCGCCAAACAAACTGCTAGAAGACAGATCAATCTTTTCATTCCAGTATTCTCCTTGGAGATCACTCGGTAATGGCAGCATACGATGGATGACAGGCGCACACAAGCGGATGTCCGGCTCAGTGGGAACGAGTGGGCCGTGCCCATGGGAGCGGCAAGCCCCACCCAAGAAAGAAATAAAGTGTCTCAATACCAGAGGTAAACACAACCCGTGTCGCCCCTGCCGAGTCTGTGTGAGAATTCAGAATCGGCACGGTTTTGTAGCGCCCGCCTTTTAAGCGGGCATTCTTCGCATCGCCACGACCCACAGTGCCCGCTTGAAAGGCGGGCGCTACAAAATTGTGCCAGTATTAAGTTCTCACACAGACTCTGCCGGGGCTATTTAGTTTTGGCGAGCGGATGCCTAGCACAGCGTGCTGGGCCACGATGTGTCTCCCCTTATCGGGGCTTTCGTCGTGGAAAATGCGGCGTAGCGCCGCTACGTATACTTCACCAGTGCCATAAATCCAAAATCCATGTGCAACTGCATGTGGCAATGGAAGAGCGACGGCCCGGGATGGTTCGCCACAAAATCGACTTCCGCGTCGCTGAAGCGCGGAATGTTGACGACGTCCTTTTTTATTCCGGCTGTATTTTTCCCGCCGATTTTTACGATCTCGAAGTCGTGGCGGTGCAGGTGCAGCGGGTGCGTGTCGCCAGTCTGATTGTGGAAAACCATCCTGTAGCGCTTGCCCTTCTGAACCATGAGCGGATCCGTGTCCGGCCACGATTTCTCATTGATTGTCCAGCGGTTGAAGTCGACGCGGTTGCCCGGAATTTTTTTGAAAACCAGGTCGAAGGTTCCATCGGGTTCCGGGAGTTTATCTTGGGTGCCGAACGGCGTATAGTCCCACGGCACTTTGGCAATTTTTGGAAACGCCGGTTCGCCCGTTTGCCCGGCGTATTCGATGACCACGCCCAACCCGCTCATCCGCTCTTCGTCGTTGATGGAGCCGAGGATCCAGACGCCCGGTTGATTCATCTCCACGACGGCGTCGACGCGTTCGGCAACTCCGAGCGTCAGGACTTCCACCGAAGCTTTTGTGGGAACGGGGTTTCCATCCATGGCGATCACTTTGAATTTGTGGCCGGGCAGCGCGAACGAAAGATCTTCCGTGGGGCTGGCATTGAGAAGGCGAAACAACACCCGCTGCCCTTGCTTCACGCGGATGGGATCGCCGTGGCCGAGCGCTCTGTCGTTGAACGTGCTGTTCTTGTACGCGATTTCCCAGCCGTTGTTCGGAGGCCCCATGTGCGCGAGCGACGGTCCCCATTGATGCGCGGCCAGGAAAATTTCCTGATCGTAGTTTCCCGCTTCGCTCTTCGGCTCGACGTAGAAGAAACCGAATTGCCCGCTGAACGTGGCAATATCGAGATTTCCCTTGGACGGCATGTGCGTGTGGTACCAGCGCGATCCCACAGGCCCCGGTTCAAACGTATATTGGCGGCTCCCATGCGCGGGGACGACCGGCGTCCCTTCTTCCTCGGAGCCGTCCACCTCTGAAGAAACGAACTGTCCATGCCAGTGGACAAGTTCCGGCATGTCGGTGTCATTGTGCACGTCAACGGTGACGCGCTTTCCTTCGCGGAAGCGCAGAATGGGTCCCGGAACTTTGCCGTTATATCCGGTCGTCTTGTACACGGTGCCAGGCGCAATCTCGACGCTCACCGGCGCAATGCGAAGAGTCAGGTCAGGCTTCGCCAGGGGAAGCGCGGCCACGGAAGAAAACCGCGGCACGGAAGCCAAAGCCGCACCCACAGCGTTCACTCCAGTTACAGCTAGAAATTCTCTGCGATTCAACATTTCAAACCTCGTGTCTTTCGGAACGGATCGAGTAGAAATGATCGTGAAGCGCCATAATCCAATCGACTTCTGACCGTGTCAAGTAAGAATCCTTCAAAGTCCGGCGCGCATGCGTTCGCAGCTTGAATGACTCTGATACAATCTCCATTTTTCAAACCTTTTCTATGGACACGCAGCCTCTGAAATTTCATCTGCCTGGTTGGCTTCAAGCCATCGTCGCTTCCGCAGGAGGCCTGGGACTTTTCCTGATTGCCTTTCTGGATTCTTCCGTGCTCACGTTTCCAGTCATCAATGACTTGTTGTTGATCGATCTTTCGATCCGCTTTCCGGCGCGGATGCCGTATTACGCGGCGATGGCAACGCTTGGCTCGGTCGCGGGATGCGTCATCCTCTACTACATCGCGCGGAAGGGCGGGGAAGCCATGTTTCAAAAGCAGGCGGGGCCGCGGGCGCAGGCGATCCGCTCTTGGATCAAGCGGAACGGGTTCCTCAGCATCTTAGTGACCGCGCTGCTGCCCCCGCCAACCCCATTTAAAATATTTGTCATTGCCGCGGGTGCATTGGAAATGCCGGTGCAAACATTTGTCTTCGGCTTGCTCGCCGCGCGAGCCATCCGTTTCTTTGGAGAAGGATTTCTGGCCATCCGTTATGGAAATCAGGCGGGCGAATTTCTAGTTACTCACAAGTTGGAGGTAGCGGGAATTACATTGGGCGTCGTCTTGTTCCTCTATCTTTTGTCCCGCATCGTCTTACGTCCGCAACGCGCAATCTGAATTTGGTGGCGCCGGCATCTTGCCGGCGGTTTTTGCTGCCTCGACAAAACGTAAAACCGCCGGCGAGACGCCGGCGCCACATTACGGCGAGCCGTCAAAATCGATCTCGCCGCTAGTCACAAGATTTTGCGCGTTCAAGTGAATCACACTCACAATCCCGCGCCGCCCTGGCAATTCGGAAGCGAATCGCATATCGCGCAGTCGAACTTGAAACCCATCCCCTTCGTGCTGAATCGCAGCGAGAGGGAATCGCGCAAAGTTCAAAAACTCGATGGCCCCAGGACTCGCGACCGCATTCTTTAGCGTCTCCGAGGACTGCGGTTTGAAATGTACGTCTGCCAATTCAGGGTCGAATTCACGGCCGAGCCCCACTGGCACTTCCAGATTGATGACTGCGTTGTCCGTCTCCACTACTCCTGACCACAGAAGCGGGTTGGAAGGTTTGGGAAACGCGGCTACCACCAAAGGAGCCTGCCCACGATAGTCGCGCGAATCCATAAGGGCAATCGCCCGCTGGTGCGCAAACGCCCGCCCACCGATCAACAGGGCGACGAACACGAAACCAGCAATCGCTCCCCGTTGGCGCCCGTGGCGTTTCGGCTTCGATCCGATTTCTTCGAGGACCAATCGAAATAATTCAGGCAGAAGCAACCCAGCCAGCAGGAAGAAAAGAATCCAGGAATCCACCGGATAGATCAGATCCCACGCGTACCATTTCGCGCTGAACGGCCACAGCAGCTTCACGCCGTAGCCGTTCAGAAGATCGAGAAACAAATGCATCCCCGCGCCAATCGCACAAATGGAGAGCGCCGGAATAATTCCGACTGCGAGCTTCGGATACTTGCGACCAGCCAACCAGGAACCCCCCGCGACTGCAGCAACAATTACAACAGCTCCAACAAGCGAATGCGTTGCCGTTCGGTGGCCGCGCAAAAATGCCTCGGCTCCTCCAAGGCGCGCGACCCAGTCAAGGTCCGCGATCATCCCCGAGAAGAGCAGGATTGGTGTCGCGCAGGGCGTGATTCGATTTAGTCCCGCCCGCCCCAGTGCGATGCAAGTCAGCGCATGCGTTACAGGCTCCATGGCATGTCGCTTCGCTTTGGAACAACGATCCGCGAGCGGGGAATACTACACCCGAACGGGTATGGCAAGGGTGAGAGCATCTGGCACAATCCGGAACTCGACAGGAAGACGCCCGGCCGGCTCTCCATCGACTTGAACCTGGACTTGGGACGCGCTGTTGGAAGCGCACTGCAGGGAGTTGGTCTTGAAGAAGCGCACATATCGCGCACTGCGCAATTTCCCTGCCCAGATCAGCGGCAAGTAGGCGAGATAGCGCCAGGCGCTGCGCGTGGTAACGAAAGCGAGTTCGAATTCCGGCTGCATCAGGTCGGCTTCGGTCGTGATTTTAAACGGCCCCCCGTAATGCTTCGTGCGGCCCACGATGACGAGCGAAGCATCTATATTTGTCGCGGTGCCGGCCATCTGCGTTCGAAAGAGCGGAAAATCATAACGAGTCAACTGGCGAAGCCCCTCTTGCCAATAAGCCAAAATTCCCGCTTGACGCTTGAATTCCGGCCGCACGGCGGAAACCAATGCCCCGTCGGCGCCTGCTCCCGCGACACTCAGGAAATAGCGAGGTTCACCGCTGGCCTGATCCGGGATGGCCAGGCCGAGCGCGATGCGGCGGTACTGCGCATGGATCAGGAGTTCCGCGGCTCGCGGCAGGTTCCATGGCAACCGCAGCTCCTTCGCGAGCACATTTGCGGTGCCCGCGGGCAAAACGGCGAGAGGTACCTGGCTGCAGGCCAGTCCGTTCACGACTTCATTCACCGTTCCATCGCCACCGCATACGATTACGAGTTTTCTCGACTCTTCAACGGCGCGTCGCGCCAGATGGGTTGCTTCGCCGGCGGCCGTAGTATTCATCAGCTCCGTTTCGATTCCGGCATTGCGGAAAACCCGGCGCGCTCCATCCAATTGCTTTACACTTCGGCCGCCCCCGGCCGTGGGATTGACAATCAAGACTGCATCACGAACGTTCGAAGACACCTGGTTCACTCTCCTTCAGACAAAATTATAGACTACAGTGATTGAACGGCAAACGCACACCCTGTTTCGAGGCTGGGGCGCGCATTGTATACTGAACGCCCCTAACTTTCGATACTCCGAGGCCGCATGGTGAAGAACGCGACAGCCACCAAACTGATCGAGAAACTTCGCGAGGAATTGCGCCGGCACGAATACCTCTACTACGTGCTCGACGAGCCGGAAATCTCCGACGTCAAGTTTGACCGGATGATGGAGGAACTCCAGCGGCTCGAATCGGGAAACCCGGATCTCGTCACGCCCGATTCGCCCACACAGCGCGTGGGTGGAGCGCCCCGCAAAGGATTTGAAACGCGCAAGCACTCCCCTGCAATGATGAGTCTCGACAATACCTACTCGATGGGAGAGCTGGAAGATTTCGACCGCCGAGTGCGAGAACTCTCCGGGCGTGAAAAAGTCGCCTACGTTACGGAACACAAATTCGATGGCCTGAGCATTTCGCTGGTTTATGAGGATGGAGTTTTGGCGCGCGGCGTAACACGCGGCGATGGCACGACCGGTGAAGAAGTAACTGCGAATGTGCGCACGATTCGCTCGATCCCTCTGCGTGTCGATGCGGGGGAATTGAAGAAGCTGAGGCTTCCCTCGAATTTTGAAGTCCGCGGCGAAATCATTATGCCCCTAAGCGCTTTCGAAGCCTTGAACGAGAAGCAGGAAGAAATTGGCGGAAAGCGCTTCTCGAATCCGCGCAGCGCCGCGGCCGGCGCCGTGCGCGTGCTCGATCCTGAAATCACGCGGTCCAGGCGGCTGGATTTTTACGGCTACCTCTTGCTGGCCGGCGGGCGCGTTCCGAGGCGCCTGCATTCCGAAGCGCTCGAAGCGATGCAAAAGCTTCATTTCAAGGTTTCCCCCGATCGGCGTGTGTGTCCATCGCTGGAAGCAGTGAAGAAATTTATCGATTCCTGGGAAGGCAAGCGCGAGAAATTGCGGTATGAAATCGATGGCATCGTGATCAAGGTAGACGAAATCGCGTTGCAGCAAGAACTCGGATTCACATCCAAAGCGCCGCGTTGGGCGGTGGCCTACAAATATCCGGCACGGCAGGAAACCACGGTCGTAAATGACGTCATCTTTCAAGTGGGCCGAACCGGAACACTGACGCCCGTTGCGGTGCTCGAACCTGTACAAGTCGGAGGCGTCATCGTTTCCCGTTCGACACTGCACAACATGGATGAAATTGCGCGGTTGGGCTTGCACATCGGCGATACCGTGATCGTCGAACGAGCCGGGGAAGTGATCCCGCACGTAATGAAGGTGGTTAAGGAAGGGAAGCCGCGTCGCGAAATTGTCGTGCCGGAACGATGCCCTGTTTGCCAAAGCAAAATTCACAAGGACCCGGAAGAGGTCGCCTACCGTTGCGTCAATGCCAGCTGCCCGGCCAAGCGCCGGGAGTCTCTGCTCCACTTCGCGGGACGTCACGCCATGAACATTGACGGCCTGGGCGAAAAAGTAGTGGACCAACTGGTGGACAAGGGTCTAGTGAAAGATTTCGCGGACTTATATGGGTTGAAACTGGACGACGTCGCCGCGCTGGACCGAATGGCGGAAAAATCGGCGCGGAATCTGCTCGATGAAATTGCGGCCAGCAAGAACAACAGCCTCGCGCGGCTGATTTATGCCCTGGGAATGCGGTTTGTTGGCGAGCGCACGGGCCAGCTCCTCGCCGATCATTTCTCTTCGCTGCCGAAACTGGCGGAGGCAACCAAGGAGGTATTGGAGGAAGTTCCAGAAGTCGGCCCGAAGGTCGCGCAAAGCATCGCCGATTTTTTCTCCGAATCCGCAAACCGAAAGCTGATACAGCGTCTCAAGGACGAAGGCCTGAAGATGACGGAAAAACGCGCGGCGCCGGAAGACACACGCTTCGCGGGGAAAACGTTTGTCTTCACCGGAGCGCTCGCGCGGCGTTCGCGCGATGATGGGGCTGCGGATGTGATTCGGCACGGCGGAAAGGTGACCAGCTCGGTAAGTAAGCTGACAGACTATGTAGTGGTCGGAGCCGACCCTGGGTCGAAGTTTGACAAGGCCCGCTCGCTTGGCGTCATAATTTTAAACGAAGATGAGTTCGACGAGCTTCTGGCCGGGCGGCGGAAAGTGACGTCAAATCAGGCTCCGGCTCAGCAGGATCTGGGAAATTCCAAGGGCAAAGGGCGTTCAAAACGGGCTGCGAGCAACCGTTAACGTCTGTGGAATTTTTAGTGTCTCCGCGTATACATCGTGTAAAGATTACGCTTTCGATGGCCGCGAGGCATTATGCTTGCCAAACCTCGGATAGATTCTATTTATTTGTAGGATTTGGACTTAATAGTCAAATTCGCTGTATTGCTTAAATGGATGGAGACGTGCGATAGTTATTTCGAGTTTTGGGGGATACCGGAGAAGTCCTGACTACAGGTCCAGGCACCCAGAACTGATTAAGGTAGGGGGAGACCGCAAAATGAGTAAGGCAACATTGTCCGCAACAATCGCTCTCGCAGTAGGTACGTTGTTCATCGCCGGTTGCGCGACCAAGAATTACGTTAAACAGAGCATTCAACCCATCGATCAGAAGGTGGATCAGGTCGACAAAGCCTCGCAGTCGCGTGATTCCTCTCAGGTCGCCGACATCAACAAGACCAATCAGGTTGTCGACGAAGATGAGAAGAAACTGTCCGCCACGGATGAGATCGCCAAGACCGCGGACGGTACGGCAAAGGGCGCATTGGCCAAGGCTAACCAGAACACGAAAGATCTGAACGATCTGCGGAATGTAGTTGCGAACATCGACGACTACAAGCCCGGGAATCAGACCGTCGTGCACTTCGCCGTCGCCAAGGACACGCTCACGAAAGATGAGAAGGCCAAGCTGGACGAAATCGCTACGCAGATCACCAGCCAGCCGCGCTATTTCATCACTGTCGAAGGATTCACGGACCAGACCGGGGACAAGGCTTTCAACGACCAGTTGAGCCGCGCGCGCGCCAATCAAGTAATCTCTTACCTCGTAGGCAGCCACGACGTTCCGGTCTACCGGATCCATATGGTCGGACTCGGGGATCAGAAGCTGATCGACGAAGGCAAGGGCAAAGACGCGCGAAAAGCAAGCCGCCGCGTCGAGATCACCATATTTACGGCCAAGCCTTTGTCGGCTTCCGGACCCGGCGGAAATTAACCCCGCGGGAAAAGTTGCGTTGGGTCTCATCCCTTCTTGTCTTGTAGCGAGAGTGCCGGCTCGGCGGCCGACACTCTCGGTCCAAAGTAACACTGAAGTTTTGCGCGCAAATGCCACGGATTGAGGCTCGGTTTTCGTTCGGATTTCCATTCCCTCCAGAAATCTTAGACCCCATTTCTCACCACGGATAGCGGCGTTGGTGCGACAAATCTTAGCCCTGACACAGCCTTGGGAAGGTTGTTTAGCGCGGGCACGCCGCATGGGGGCGAAACCTTCGGCTCTACAATCGTCGCGACTAGGTGTCGCCCCTTCGAGTCTATGTGGGAACTCAGAATCGGCACGGTTTTGTAGCGCCCGCCTTTTAAACGGGCATTCTTTGTATCGCCACGACCCTCAGTGCCCGCTTGAAAGGCGGGCGCTACAAAATTGTGCCAGTATTAAGTTCTCACACGGACTCTCCGGGGCTGGCTCACAAATCCTGCGAATTCCCAGCACTCACGTGCTAGGCTACGTTCTTTCGCCCCTCGGGGGCTCTCGTGATAAGAAATGCGAGTTAGCCCTGCGTTGTCAAAGCAACCGCACTCCAATAGCCGATCTCCAAGGTGATATACTGTGATTGGCGGGCAGGCCGGGTGATCGCTGGGCCAGCCTTCGCAAGAAGGCGGCCGGGAGGAAAGTCCGGACACCGTGGTCTTCGCGTTTGTCGCCTGCGATGAAAGTCATGGCATAGAGTGCCAGGACTATAGTCTTAGGCGGACAGCGCCTCAGACTAAAGGGCAACGCGCCTGGTAACGCCAGGTGGCCGAAACCTTACCGAGGCGGGCTGCAAGTACGGCCCGCACCCGGCGCAATTCGCGCAGGCGAGGCGAGGTTTCCGGCTACGGACAGTGCCACAGAAAATAAACCGCCGGTGCAATGCGCCTCGGTGGCCATCGGAAGGAAAACCTTCGGACGGCCTGAAAGCGGCCCGCGCAAGCGGGTTGCGGAAGGTGACGGCACCTGGTAAGGGTGAAACGGTGGGGTAAGAGCCCACCGCCCCGGTAGTAATATCGGGGGCACGGCAAACCCCGCGTGGTGCAAGGCCAAATAGGAGGGGAGAGCTGGCCCAGCTCGTTAGGACCCTCGGGTAGGCTGCTGGAGTCCAGGTGCGAATCTGGACCTAGAGGAATGATCGCCACGGCGCGCAGGCGGAAACGTCCGCGTGCCGCACAAAATCCGGCTTACAGGCTTGTCCGCCATTTTTCAA
>Ga0210401_10008529_pt1 | contig 10165 bp, 7 predicted proteins | sample IncBWH32MmetaG_FD_150866 | JGI IMG/M metagenome (GOLD analysis project Ga0210401, IMG submission 150866) | Forest soil microbial communities from Barre Woods Harvard Forest LTER site, Petersham, Massachusetts, United States - Inc-BW-H-32-M | ecosystem: Environmental > Terrestrial > Soil >... | reverse complement strand
GCGGTTTTTAAGGAGCCGGTTGCCGGCTCAAGTGAACCGGCCAATCCCAGGCCGTACGGAGGCATATTGTTGTAGACCGTCTCGTAGGCACCCGCCTTGACGAGATACGTCTCGTGCCAAATCCCAACGTCACCACCGCTTCCGACCGCGAGGTTGAATGCCTGCCAGGCCGGAAGATGCGCGGCGTTCTTGTTGATTGCATACTGTTGGAGATGCTCGAAGCTTCGCCAATATTGAACGACGAGCAGATTAGGAAATCCGAGATGTGTCCGGGCGTGCAAAAGACCCATTTCAGGCTGCTTGCCGAGTTCGATGAGCATTCTCGGCATCTGCCTGGCTACCGGCAGCCATTTCCAGACCTTGATTGGCTTGTTGATGCGCATGCCAATCAGAAAAACGACGAAGTTGCCGTCGATCCGTGCCGTCATGCGCTGCGCAATCACATCACTCATGCCTGACGCTCTCTCGTTCGGATTTCGGATGATCGTTGCACTCTGGTCTCGCCCTACCCTCGCTTCGGTGCGCATCAAGCGCGCAGGACGGAACAGCGAAGTCACGCTACAACAGCGCCGGCACATCCGCCAGTTTTCACGTCATGCCGAGCCATCACTCGCGTTCACGATCGAGTCGACGCGGCGGATTACGCTTCGCTAATCGCGTTGCAAATTGCCGTGGCGCGGAGCACATCTATTTGCAGTCAATGGATGGCCGCCCCGGCAGCCCGACGGGCAAATCACTTCTCATTATCAGAAATCATGTCAAGCCTCGGCGGCAAAAATATTCCGCTTCCGTTTTTCAGAAAAAAATTATTATCCTCTCCCCATCCCGCCTCTGCTGAGGGGCGTATCGCGATCGTCACGGACGTAAGGAAGCGGGATGCGGTGGACGTGAGGAGGCTCAGCGCGCGCTCGCGCGCCGACGAAAGCATCCGCGCGGACGGCCAAGTCGTGTGGTCCTGATCTCCCGACGCTGGGATCAAGCTTGCAGGCGACGAACCTGCGGGTGATGGAGGCTATCAAGCCCGGCACTCCAGGGAGAGCGCGAAGCAGCCGTTAAAACCATCGCGCGGGGAATGCCGGTTGTTCCGGCTGAACCTGTGGTGACTGCCGCCTGCTTTTTTTGTTGCAGGCGGGCCATGGGTGCGGCCTGCATCCGGCATTCCCTGCGCCCTCTTTACTTCGAGGGCAATGGAATTTGCAGAACTCGGGCAAAAACATGCCGCGGGAATGCGGAGTTGCGGCCTCTCCTCGTCATTGCGAGGAGCGCAAGCGACGAAGCAATCCATGGTTCAGCAAGTGGCGCTATGGATTGCTTCGCTGCGCTCGCAATGACGAAAGAACAACCTCGTCCCGACCGCTCAGGCCGGCTCGCTCGTCCGCGCCGCCATCGGCTTCGGCGCGGCGCCGCCGCCCGGCTTCATGCGGAAATCATAGGTCATCAGATGCCAGGGCGTCGGCGCTTCCTTGCCATCAGGCATCTTCGGATCGGTGCGCTTTTCGATCCTGGCGACGAGGTCGTCCTTCACGCCGAACACGACGTCGGAATCGAGATATTTGTCGCCGTCGATGAAGACGTGGGTGATCAGCGGCTCATGGCCCTTCGCATTGACCAGGAAATGCACATGCGCGGGCCGCATCGGATGACGCTTGGTCTGCATGATCATCTCGCCAACCGGGCCATCGGTCGGGATCGGATAGCTGCACGGCAAAATGGTGCGGAAGAAGAAGCGGCCGTCGGCATCGGTGATGAAGCGCGCGCGCGAGGACGGGCCCTGCGTCGCATAGGTCGGCTTCTGCGAGTCGTAGAAGCCGTCATCATCGGCATGCCAGATGTCGACGGGAACGCCGGCGAGCGGCTTGCCGTCAAGATCGGTGACGCGGCTTTGCACGAACATCTTCTCGCCGGTGGTGTTCTGCGGCGTGACGTCGGTGCCATGCGCCATGACCTTGTGGTCGCCGACATAGAAGGGACCGAGCACGGTGGTCTGGGTCGCGCCCTCGCGCTCGCGATGGTTCACCGCATCGACCAGCATCGACACGCCGAGCACGTCCGACAGCAGGATGAACTCCTGCCGGATCGGCGTGCATTTCTGCCCCGTGCGGGTCAGGAAATCGATCGCATATTCCCATTCCTCGAAGGTGAGGTCGGTCTTCTCCACATAGTCGTGAAGCGACTTCACCAATTCCTGCAGCAGGAATTTCGCCCGCGGATTTGGCGTGTTCTCAAAACTCTTGACGACGGCGGCGGTGAGATCGGCTTCGTTGAATTGCGGCATTGTGACGTTTCCCTCACGGGCTCCCCGGTAAGCGCGGAGCCTTCTATATCAGCGCAGGCCGCCTTGGGTAAGGCTGGCCGATTGGAACGGAAGCACGTTTCAGCTATCTATGCCCGACCCGAAAGATTCAAGGGATCATCCCATGCTCGCCCCCACCCCCGCCTCGCCCGAATCCGCCGGCATGTCCAAGCCCGGCCTCGACCGCACCGAGGCCCATCTGAAGAGCCGCTATATCGACGCCGGGCGGTTTCCGGGAACCCAGCTTCTGGTCTATCGCCGCGGCAAGGTGGTGCACAGCGCGGTCCAGGGCTTGGCCGATGTCGAGCGCAAGGTGCCGGTCAAGGACGACACCATCTTCCGCATCTATTCCATGACCAAGGCGCTGACGACGGTGGCCTTCATGATGCTGGTCGAGGAAGGCAAGGTCGCGCTCGACGAGCCCGTCGTCAAATACATCCCGGAATGGAAGAATCTCGGCGTGTTCGTTGCCGGCACCGCGCCCAACTTCATGACGCGGCCGCTGTCGCGCCCGATGCTGATCGTCGATCTCTTGCGCCACACCGCAGGGCTCACGTACGGCTTCCAGCAGCGCTCCAATGTCGACGCGGCCTACCGCGAAGCCAGGATCGGCGAGGTCGAAAAGGCCGGCACGCTGGACAGCATGATCGAGGCGCTGGCGAAAATTCCGCTGGAGTTTTCGCCGGGCGAGGCCTGGAATTACTCGGTCGCGACCGACGTGATCGGCTATCTGGTCGGCAAGATTTCAGGGATGCCGTTCGAGCAATTCCTGAAAGCGCGCATCCTCGAGCCGCTCGGCATGAGCGATACCGATTTCCATGTGCCGGCAGACAAGGCGCACCGCTTCGCCGCCTGTTATAACGCCGATGTGAAGACCAACAGCTTCACCTTGCAGGATGATCCGAAGACCAGTTCCTTCCTCACGCCGCCCTCGCTGATCTCGGGCGGCGGCGGATTGTGCTCGACCGCGGCCGACTACCTCACCTTCTGCCGCGCGCTGATCAATGGCGGCGAGGTCGGCGGCATCAGGCTGATCGGTCCGAAGACGCTGCAGCTCATGACCTCCAATCATCTGCCCGGCGGCGTCGACCTGCCGGCGCTGTCGCGCTCGCTGTTCTCGGAGGCCGCCTATCACGGCATCGGCTTCGGGCTCGGCTTCTCCGTCACCATGGATCCGGCCAAGACGCTGATCCCCGGCAGCCGCGGCGAATATGCCTGGGGCGGCGCGGCAACGACCTCGTTCTGGATCGATCCGGCCGAGGAGCTGATCGCGATCTTCATGACCCAGGTGCTGCCGTCGAGCGCCTATCCACTGCGGCGTGAATTGCGCACGCTGGTTTATTCCGCCATTACCGAAAGCAATCTATGAAAATTGCATCTGAATCGGTTCCGCATTGCGATGCGGAACCGGTGAAATCTTTGGCAGATGATCTGCGCTTCTCCTATGTTTGATACCATCAGGGGTTGATCGGGTAACCGCGTGCCCAAACCGTCATTGTCAGTGCGTCTCGTCCTGCTGGTCGCAGGCACCACATTGCCGCTGATCGTGTTCGCGGTAGGCATCATCTTTCACAATTATCTGCAGGACCGGCAGGAAGCCACCGAACGCGTATTGCAGGCCGTGCGCAGCATCCGTCTGACGCTCGATTCCGAGATGCAGCGCGTGACCGGCGGGCTGCAGGTGCTGGCGATGACGGACATGCTCCGGAACGGCGACTTCGAAGGCTTCCGCCGCATCGCGCTCGGCTTCATCGAGCAATACAGCAAAGGCGGCGTCTTGCTGGTCGCGGACCGCGACGGCCACATGCTGTTCTCCTCGACCACATCAGATGTCGCGAGCCTGCCGCCGCGCAACAACCGCGACATCGTCGCGCAGGTGTTCCGCACCAAACGGCCGCAATACTCCAACCTGTTCCTTGGCGCCGCCAAACAGACACTGATCGTCACCGTGGAAGTGCCGGTGTTTCGCGACAATGAGGTGATCTACGACATCTCCTTCGCGCCACCGATCGAGATGTTCCAGCACCTGATCGAAGGGCAGCGGCCGACCGAGGCGTGGACGCTGTCGCTGCTCGATGGCAACGGCGTCGTGTTCGGCCGCGTTCCGAACCCGCAGGACAGCTTTGGCAAACGCGCCACGCCCTCGATCCTGTCGGACATGCTGCATCGGGACGAGGCCGCCAAGCCGACGGTGTCGCTCGACGGCGTCAAGCTGATGTCGGGCTTTGCGCATTCGAAGCTGACGGGCTGGATCGTGGCGGCCGGCATCTCGGAAAGCTCGCTCGCCACCCCGCTCTGGCACGATCTTGCGATCGCAAGCGCGATCGGCGCCGTGCTGCTCCTGATCGGATTCGCCTTCGCGGTCCGGATGGCGACCACGATCGCGCGCGGCGAGATGCTGCACGACCTCCTGATCGAGGAGCTCAATCATCGCGTCAAGAACACGCTTGCGATCCTCCAGGCGATCGCGGTGCAGACCTTCCGCAGCGCAACGCACAGCGAACGCGAGAAATTCGAGGGCCGTCTCGGCGCGCTGGCGGAAGCGCATAATCTCCTGAGCCAGGAGAGATGGCAGGGCTCCGAGCTCGTCGACGTCGTCAAGCGCGTACTGCAGCCCTATGTGCTGAACAATCCCGAGCGGATCAAGATGTTCGGTCCCGCCGTGCCGCTGCCGCCGCGCCTTGCGGTGGTGCTGTCGATGATCGTGCACGAAATCGCGACCAACGCCGCGAAATACGGCGCGCTCTCCAACGACAGCGGGCATGTCACGCTGGACTGGGAAGTGCTCGAGAACGACGGCACGCGAAAACTGCGGCTGATCTGGACCGAGACCGGCGGCCCTCCGGTGGTCGCACCCGTGCAGCGCGGCTTCGGCTCGCGGCTGATCGAGCGCAGCGCCCGCGACCAGCTCGGCGGCGAGGCCACGGTGGACTTTTTGCCGCGCGGCGTTGTTTACACCGTGCTCTGTTCGCTGGATGAAAAGAACTAATGCGCTCGTTGGCCCAACGAAGTTTAGCCAAAGCTTTGCAGCGACGGGAAAGTGTCGAGCAGCCAGATCGAGACATTGGACACGGCGCCGGTGAGAAAGCCGATGCCGGTGATGATCATCAACACGCCCATCGCCCGCTCGACCGTCGCCAGATGCCGCTTCATGCGCGAGAACAGCGAGGAGAATTGCTCGACCATGAAGGCCGCGATCAAAAAGGGAATGCCAAGGCCTGCGGAATAGACCGCGAGCAGGCCCGCGCCCTTGGCGACCGTGGCTTCGGCCGCCGCGATCGAGAGGATCGCGGCAAGGATCGGCCCGATGCACGGCGTCCAGCCGAACGCAAAGGCAAGCCCCATTATATAAGCGCCCCAGAGCCCGACGGGTTTGGGAATCGGCAATCGCCCTTCCCGCATCAACAGGCCGATCCGCGTCAACCCGAGGAAATGCAGGCCCATCACGATAATGACGATGCCGGCGAGGATCGCAAGCTGCGCCGACCAGGCGCGGATGAAGGTTCCGATCAAGGATGCGCTCGCGCCGAGCAGCACGAACACGGTGGAGAAGCCGAGCACGAACAGAGCTGCCGAAATCATCACCGCGCGCCGCGACGAAGCGGCCGTTTCCTCATGGGCGACTTGCTCGATGGTGGCGCCGGTCAGATAGATCAGATAGGGCGGGACCAGGGGAAGCACGCAGGGCGACAGAAAGCTGACCAGGCCGGCGATCAACGCCGCCGGGATCGAAACGTTTTGGATCATGCCGTCATCGCCATCTCATTACGCGGGCCGTTGGGCCTTCTCTCTTGTGGTCTTCCCTTGGGCCTCTTGCGTACTACGCTGCATAGCCGCGCGCTGCATCGGTGGCGAGGATTTTTTGGCGATCACAAATGCGGCATCGCGGCCGTGAAGTCGGCGCGATGTTCGGCCCCGAACGTCCGGCTGTTATTTCACGACACGAAGCAGCGGGTGCCGCCGCTGGGCCGGCCGGCCGTCGGAGCCGCCCAGCTCCTCTACGCGCATGATCTCCTCGCACAGGACTTTCAGCTCGGCATCACCGATCTGATTGAGCTTCATGCGCAAATCGAGAATCGCGACCGACACCAATTGGGCGGTCTCGTCGCGGCCACTCTCGCGAAGCACCCCGCGGCACTCCTCGAGCATTTCAAGAACGGAAAGCAGATGTTCTTCTGAATTAACCACCGGCGCTCATTCCATCGGCTGCTTTGCCATGATCCAACTCGCGAGGCGAGCTTGCGACGATGCGCTCCGCCGTCTCGCAGATTTCAGCGTAAACTCGAGAGATCTTCAAAACCGCGCGATGCATGTCCTCGGCCGGTATTTCGTCCAGGGCCTGTTCGTACAAGTCTTGTTCGTACAAGGCTTGGCTGGCAGAGGCGCTCTGTTCCAGCAAGACCGAGAACGGACTGCAAAGATAGCACGAGGGGGCGAAGTGTTCGAATATCATTTCGTTGCGAGGGCGATTGGCAGAAGAATCGACAAGGGTCGCATCGGTTCCGGACGCTGCCCCTGCGGAGCGCCGCAACCGCGGAAGATATTCCTGCCGATCAACCAGCATGGCGAGAGGCAGGCCGGCTGAGCCGGCAAAAGCACGAAGGCTGACGACTGAAGTCACCTGAATACCTTTCCTCTTCTTTGGAATCGCCCCAATCAAGTTCCATCATTCTCCCAATACCGTTCATAGCCAAGTATTAAGCCGTGACGCGAAAACGGAGGACGGCTAACCCGTCGTGGTTGTACTCCGTGCAGGTTTCTGCCAAATTTAGCAGACGGAAAGGGCTTGTATGCATCTGGCAGTGGAAAGGGGCGTTCCTCAGGAGGAACGCCGTCGTGTCGCTCTCAGCAGTCTGACGGACTGGGATGCGGCGCGCGTATTTCTCGAAGTCGCGCGCTGCGGAAGCTTCCGTTCAGCGGCGGAGCGGCTTGGGCTTTCCATCAATGCCGTGCGCAGGCGGGTCGGCGATTTCGAGCGCCAGACCGGCGCCACCATGTTCATCCGCGACGTTCATGGCGCTCGCCTGACTGAAGAAGGCGTGCACGTGCTTGCCGCTGTCGAGCGGATGGAAGCCGCGTCGTTCGATCTGTTACGCGCCAGCCTTTCCGCCACCAGTGCGCTGTCGGGCGAGATTCGCGTCGCGGTCACCGAAGGGCTCGGCACGTTCTGGATCGCCCCTCGCCTCGTGGAATTCCAGCGATCGTTTCCGAGCATCCTGATCGACCTGCACTGCGCGACGCGCCTCGCCGATGTGTCGCGGCATGAAGCCGACATCGCCATCCAGCTCTCGCAGCCCGCCGCGCTCGACGTCAAGCAGGTGCGGCTCGGCCGCATGCATCAGATGTTCTTTGCGAGCGAGCAATATCTGGCAACATATGGCGAGCCGAAGACGGTTGCCGAACTCGCCAAGCATCGGCTAGTGATGCAACTTGCCGACGAAGCGACCGCGGGCGATGCGTTCGCCAATCTGTTTCCCGGCTATAGCGAGCGCGAGCTCGTGGTGATGAAGACCAACGTCTCCAGCGCCAATTACTGGGCCGTCGCCAATGGCGCCGGTATCGGCGTCTTTCCGACCTTCGCGCATGCGCTGGGTGGGAATGAGAAGATGATACCGCTCGACATCGACGCGCGATGGTCGCTCGACATTTGGCTTTCTTATCATCCAGGCAGTGGCCGCATCCCGCGGGTGCGGCACATGATTGACTGGTTGATAGAAGCCTTTAATCCCGCGAAATACCCGTGGTTCGGCGATGAATTCGTCCATCCACGGGAGCTTAAAGCGGTATATATGGGTGAACCCCTGACCCATTCGCTCGGGGGCATTCCGACCGTAGGACGGTGAGACGAGAATGAACAAATCAGCGGCTAAGAAAATGAAGCAGCGCAGTGCCGGCAAGCCCGACATCGAGCTTGGCAAGCGGATTCGTCTGCGGCGTGTCGAGCAGAAGATCTCGCAGGCCGAGCTCGGCGACAAGCTTGGCGTGAGCTTCCAGCAGGTCCAGAAGTACGAGAAGGGCGTCAACCGTGTCGGCGCTGCGCGTTTGCAGCAGATCGCGAATGCGCTCGATGTTCCCGTCACCTTCTTCTACGATGGCGACGGCAAGGCACGCGAGGTCGAGAGCCTCTTGTTCCTCGACAGCGCGTTCAGCCTTCGCCTGCTGCGCGCCTACAGCAAGATCAAGGATCAGACGGTGCAGCGTCAGCTCGTCTCCTTGATGGAATCGATCGCGGCCAACGAGGAATAAGTGCCCTCGCGCCTGGCCGCAGGCCGGCTCGGGGCAAGCTACCTCGCCGCGCCGCGGATACGATCGATCAAGGCAACCGGATCAACCGGTACGCTATCGCCGCGCCAGGCCACATGCTGGTCGGGGCGCGACAGCACCAGTCTGCCGCCATCATAGGCGGCGGCTTCAGGCTGGCTGACGTCCAGGATCCCGACGTCCAAGATCCGGAGTGGCACGCGTTTCTCGCCGGCAGCGCCGGCGAGCGCGGTCACGTCAAGCGACGGATCCAGTCGCAGCAGCGTGAACTCGGGCCCCATCGCATCGTATAGCGAGCTGCCGTCGCCGCGGAAGAAATGCGGCGTGCGGCAGCCCGGCACGGTCGATGGCGTGTAGCTGCTCATGGTGTAGGACGGCTGCGCCGTGTCGTCATAGGCGATGATCGGCGATTGGTCGTAATAGGCGCCGAAGTTCAAACCGGCGCAGGCATATTGCTGGACGTTGATCTCATAGGTGAGACGTCCGACCTCGCGCCGTGCCGCTTCGCCGCGCGGCCCTTCCTCCTCGATCTCGTCCGGCACCGCGCCGCGCCGCTTGATCTCGGTTTCCGCATGCGACATCGCAAAGCGCGAGACCTGGCTCGTGATCGGCCAGCGCTCGGCCTCGTAGGCGTCGAGGATTCCTTCCGCGGCCCAGCCGTTGAGATAAGCCGCGAGCAGCCACGACAGGTTCATCGCATCCGCGATGCCCGCATTCATGCCGAAGCCGGCATAGGGCACCCAGATGTGCGCGGCATCGCCGGCGATGAAAGCGCAGCGGTCGCGGAACTTGTTCGAGACCAGGCGGCGGCCGTACCAGTCTTCCTTCGAGATCATCTCGTATTTGAAGTTGGCGTCGACGCCGAGGATGGTACGCAGACAACCGTCGCGATCGACCGCCTCGAAATCATCCTCATTGGGCCTGAGATAATTGTGCACCAGCCAACGCTCGGTGCCGTCGATCGCATAGACCATGCCGGAGCGGCGCGGATTGATCGCGCCGGTGCCCCAGGCGCTCTGATGCTGCTGACGATCGACCAGGCCAGGTGCGCGGATGAAGGTCGACTGCACGCGCTGGATGATCGCATCGCCGGAGAATTCGGCGCCGATCGCCTTGCGCACGACCGAGCGCGCGCCATCGCAGCCGATCAGGAAGCGGCAATCGACGCGCCTGACCGTACCCGTGTCGAGATCGCGCAAGGCAACGCTGGCACCCTTGTCCTCGATCACCACGTCCTCGGCCGAGGTGCGGTTGAGGATGGTGATGCACGGCTGCGAGGCCGCGTGCTCGAACAGGATCGGCTCGAGGAAGATCTGGTTGATCCGATGCGGCGGCTCCGGCGTCGGCCAGTTGCCGTCGGCAGCATCGGTCGCGGTAAAGCGATCGCGGCGGCAGGGAATCTTGATCCGCGTCAGCTCCTGCCCGGTGAAGGAAGTGCGGTAGCTGATGTCATGCGGATAGTCCGCCGGCAGTCCCGCGTTGCGGATCTTGTCGGCGATGCCGAGCCTTCGAAAAGTCTCCATGGTGCGCGCGGCGACATGGTTGCATTTCGGCTCCGGCGGCGCAGCGCGGGCGCGCGTCTCCACGACGGTCACATCGATGCCGCGCCAG
>Ga0210401_10008527_pt1 | contig 10166 bp, 11 predicted proteins | sample IncBWH32MmetaG_FD_150866 | JGI IMG/M metagenome (GOLD analysis project Ga0210401, IMG submission 150866) | Forest soil microbial communities from Barre Woods Harvard Forest LTER site, Petersham, Massachusetts, United States - Inc-BW-H-32-M | ecosystem: Environmental > Terrestrial > Soil >... | reverse complement strand
GCCCAGGCGCCGATGCCAACTCCATGTGCGCTATCCACAAATCCTCTTGCTTCTCCCGACCCCTGCGCGCTGCCCATCGCCATGAGTGCATTCTACGAATAGATCCTCTGCATAACTCAAACTCTCTGCTCATGAATCCAGACTTGCACCACGGGCTGCTAGCGTTCCCTATCCGCAAATTTGTCCATCGCGTCACAGGTAGGAAAATTGAAGTTGCTCCGAAACCTCGTTACAGACATGCAGTCACTCACTGGAAATCAGTAAACACAACCTGACGTTTAGGAACCTGACGTTTCCCGGTACTAATCCCTGATTCGTGACAGTGCTGTGTCGAGTACTGAAAACGCTCCGCAGCGAGGGAGGCTCTGGGCCTCCCCTGAACGAAGCAGACTATTCCTGCGGCACAGGCTTTGCGGCTAGAACATCCTTGAAGCTTGCGCGATATTGCACAAAGACCAGGACCCAGAGCACAGATGCTACCAGTGCTGGAGCAATGCTCGCCGGCGCAAGCGTTAGATGAAACGCGAGGATGTTGTACAACTCCGCCGCAAGCACCGTGAGTGCGAGCGGCACAAAGAAGCCCGAAAGCAATAGCAGGCCGCCAATCAACTGCGCTGCGAAAAAGAACGCCGCAAAATGCGACGCGCTGACGGCGACAAAGAACTGCATCGCCAGCGGATTCGTCGGCGGTGGCTGGTGAATAAAGTTGAGAAATCCGTTCAGGCCAAAGACGATAAAAATCAGTCCCAGCAGGTAGCGCGCAACGACGGAAACAATCTTCATGGTCGTCTCCCTTAGATCGTCTGCGCGTGCGTTTGCACGGCCTGAAGATGCGGCGCTAGAAATGCATGACGGTCCTGCCCGCAGTTGAGTGCCGCAGTTCCGCCTGCCGTGAGGAAAGTCACATCCATCATGCCGAGGAAGCCAAAGACCGACCGCAGATAGGGCTCGACAAAGTTGAAAGAGGCCGTCTGTGTCTGCGCATCATAGATCCCGCCGGTCGCGATGATGAACGTCGCCTTTTTGCCCGTGAGCAGTCCTTTCGGCGTTCCATCCGCATAGGAAAGAGCCCTGCCCACGCGCGCGATCTGGTCGATCCAGAGCTTGAGCACCGAGGGCACACCGAAGTTATGCATTGGCACGCCGAATACGTACTCATCCGCCTGCTCCAGTTCGGCGAGCAGCGTCTCCGAAAGCGCCAGCAGTGCCTTCTGTTGCGCAGTGCGCGCCTCTTCCGGTGTGTAGGCCGCGCCTACCCATTCGGCATTGACAGGCGCGATTGTGGTTGCGTTAAGGTCGCGGTCGACGACTGTTCCATTCGGGTGTGAAGACTTCCATTGAGTAACGAACGCGTCGGTAAGCTGGCGCGAGACGGATCGCTCATACAGCGGGCTCGGGTCGATGTGAAGAAGCTTGGCCATACCTAAAATCTCCTATGCGACAGATGATGTTTAATAAACATACGTTGATTCAATAAATCGACAAGTGTCGCGTACGCATCTAATGCTGGAGAAGGGCTATGCTCTAGCTGCAATGGCAGGCGCATTCCAACCCGTCAATACAGCGGAAAACACGGACCCCCGTGTCCTACGCAGCCGTCAGTTGTTGATGGAGTCGTTACTTAGGTTGTTGGGCCGCAAGGAGTTCGATGAGATTTCCATCCAGGAGATCGCCGACGAAGCCACCCTGAACCGGGCTACGTTTTACCTACAATTACCCCGACAAGAATGCCCTGCTGCAGGCCGTGACAGCCGCTCGCGTCTGTGACCTTATAGCGCGCCGCGGCCTTTCCTTCTCAAACTGCGATGGGTCGCTGCGCGCCATCGCCTAGGCGTCTGTGACTATCTCGCCGAGACCACGGGCTGTCCTAGCCAGTTAGTTAAGATGCCCCTCGAAGGCTCAATCATCCCGGTCGTGGAGGGCATGTTTCTGGAGGGTTCCGCGCATCACGCGATGTTACCTGGCACCGATCCCAAACTGCTGGCAACCACGGCTGCCTGGGCCATTTTTGGGGCCGCGCGACGGTGGTATCAGACTCCCGATCGCATTCCCGCTGAGGAAATGGCTGCCAAGATTGAAGCGATGGTGAAGCCGATCTTCCTTACCGCTTCCGTGTAGGTTCGTCAGGAATATTTCACGACCTCATAGTGGGTCCACATCACAAAAAAGTAACCGCAAGTCGGCAACGCTCCGGTAATTCGGAAATGCCGTTTCACGGAACGCTGGAGCGTTTTCCATTACTAATCTGGCCGGAAAATCGCATTTGCCTTGAGAAGCACTGCCAATGAGCGCTTCGCCCTGAAGTCGGAAATCGAGCATCACGCGCCCAGCGCGAGGCAGCTTGCGCTCGCTTTCGAGCCCTCCCACTTCTCACTACCGTTTAGATGTCTGCAGGTCGCCGGGTGATCTGCGGCTGAATTTTCCTAACGCAGTAAACCGGGGCGCTTTGGATCGAACTGCCAATTCGCTATGAGGAACTGCATGGCCGCGGCGTCGTCGCGTCCTCCGAGGCCGATCTTCACGTAGAGTTGGTAAGCCTGCTCGATCTGTTCCATATCGAGTTCGACCCCGAGGCCGGGACGATCCGGTACGGAGATCTTTCCACCTGCGATCTGCAGCGGTTCGCAGGTGAGGCGCTGGCCGTCCTGCCAGATCCAATGCGTGTCGATGGCTGTCACCTTGCCGGTCGCGGCCGCAGCTACGTGCGTGAACATGGCCAGTGAGATATCGAAATGGTTGTTCGAGTGCGAACCCCAGGTCAGGCGCCTGTCGCGACAGAACTGCGAGGCGCGAACCGAACCCTGCATGGTCCAGAAGTGCGGATCGGCCAACAGTATGTCGATGGCATGCAATTGGGCAGCATGGTGGAGCTGGCGCCAATCCGTGGCGACCATATTGGTGGCGGTCGGTATCCGGGTCGCGCGGCGGAACTCGGCCATGATCTCGCGGCCGGAGTAGCCGTGCTCGGCTCCGCACGGGTCTTCCGCATAGGCCAGCACGTGCTGTCTGCCGCTGCACAGTGCAATAGCTTCGTCGAGCGACCACGCTCCGTTAGGATCGAGCGTAATCCGCGCTTCCGGGAATTTTTCCGCGAGTGCTGTCACCACTTCTATCTCACTCACGCCCGACAGCACGCCTCCCTTCAGCTTGATATCACGAAAGCCATAGCGGTCCCGAGCGGCTTCGGCGAGGCGAAGCACAGCCTCCACTGTGAGCGCCTCCTCATCGCGTAGACGAAACCACGGATTCGAAGCGTGTTCGTCACAGCGATAGGGGAGATTGGTCTTCTTTTGGTCTCCGATGAAGAAGAGGTAACCCAGCACATCGACACTGGTTCGCTGTTGTCCTTCTCCGAGCAGCGCGGCGACGGGCACTTGCAGAAACTGCCCCAGCAGATCCAACAGTGCAGATTCAATTGCAGCAACTGCATGGATGGTGGTGCGCTGATCGAAGGTCTGCAGGCCGCGACCACCAGCGTCTCGATCGGCAAATCGTTCACGCATAGTATTCAGAATGCGATTCAAGTTGCCAATCCTCTCTCCAACGACCAGCGCTTTCGCATTATCAAGAACTTCGCGGATCTTCTCACCGCCCGGAACTTCTCCGGCGCCAGTTCGCCCGGAGTCGTCTGTTATGAGAACTACATTGCGCGTGAAGAACGGCGCGTGCGCGCCACTGAGATTGAGCAGCATGCTGTCATAGCCAGCGACAGGAATGACCCGCATGCTCGTGATCAGGGGAGAATCGATTTTGGCCAATTCGGATGTCATACGCCGGTTCCCTGGATCAGAGCAGGATTCACCTCCACGCGCTTGATCTCGCCTACGATCGGCAGGTACGCGATGATAGCAAGCAGCGCCGTCGCGCCCACAAAGATGAGCGCATCCTGGAATGAGCCTGTGCGCTTGACGATATAGCCGATGATGATCGGCGTCGTCACTCCCGCCATGTTGCCGATCAAGTTGAAGAGGCCGCCATTCAGTCCGATCAGCCCTTTTGGAGACGTATCTGAGATTACCGTCCAGCCCAGGGCCCCAAAACCCTTGCCAAAGAAAGCCAGAGACATAAACAGCATTACGGCCATCTGTGTATTGACGTAATTGCAGGCGATCATCGTCATCGAGAGCGACATACCAATCACGATCGGAGTCTTGCGTGCAAAACTCAGCGTTCGCCCGGCGCGCAGCAGCCTGTCCGAGACGACTCCTCCTAGGATGCCGCCTGCGCAGCCGCAGAGCGCAGGCAGAGCCGCCAGATAGCCCACCTTCACGATCGACATATGCCTCGCCTCGCTAAGGTAGATGGGAAACCAGGTCAGGAAAAACCAGGTCAGCGTCGTGATGCAGTATTGCCCGAGATAGATACCGGTCAGCATACGGTTTCTCAGCAGCCACTTTACGGCCGCCCAGGTAAGAGTATTACCGCCCGCGCGCGCCTTGCCGTCCAGATTGGCCAGGCCGCCGCCCTGCTCGATGTAGTCAATTTCCACTTGGCTGATGCGCGGATGGGTCTTCACCCCGTAGATCACTTTGAACCACACCGCGGTGAGCGCGAGTCCGATCGCGCCTGCAAACCAGAAGCATTGTTTCCAGCCCCACTTATGCACAATCCAGCCCATAATGGGCGCAAAAAGCACCAGAGCGAAATACTGCGACGAGTTGAAGATGGCCGACGCGCGTCCGCGTTCCGCTGTGGGAAACCACACCGCCACGATGCGACCATTGCCAGGAAAAACCGGCGCTTGCGCAAGCCCGGACAACAGCCGTAGTACAAAGAGCGTATAGAACGCCGCGACGGCGGGCAGGTATCCGGTAAACCCTGCCAGCAACGCGCAGATCGACCAGAAGACAATGCTGACGCCATAGACGTGTTTCGAGCCGAAACGATCGAGCAATCCGCCGGCCGGCAACTGCGCCGCGACATACGCCCAGCTAAACCCAGAGAAGAGATAGCCGAGGTGGAGAGCGTCGAGGTGGAGGTCGTGCGTGAGCGCCATGCCTGCGATGGAGAGCACGACGCGGTCTCCATAACTGAAGGTGCTGGCGATAAATAACATCAGCACGATCAGGTATCGGACATGCGTGGTCTTTGTATCCGGCATGCGGAATGAATCCCCGTTCGCGATGTTCAGGAGAGTCCCGCGATCAACTTCTTCAGGTCTTCCAATTCGTTTTGGTTGAGATCGGTAAGCGGAGGACGCACTGGTCCCGCCGGACGGCCCACCGCCCTCATACCGGCCTTCACAATGGAAACGGCATAGCCCTTGCGGCGATTGCGGATGGAAATGTAAGGCAGCACAAACTCCCGTAGCTTTGCGAATACGGCCGGCTGATCTTTGCGCCGTACGGCAGTGTAGAACTCCTGCGCGAATTTCGGCAGAAAATTGAAAATGGCGGAGGAATAAGTCGTAACCCCCATCTCCAGATACGGTAGCGCGAAGGTCTCGGCGGTGGGCAGGCCGCCAATATATGTCAGACGGTCTCCCAACCGCGCATAGATACGCGTCATCAGTTCGATATCCCCGACTCCATCCTTGAAGCCCACGAGATTCGGACAACGCTCGCACAGCTGCTCAAGCGCCGACTCGTTCAGAACCGCGTTGTCGCGGTTATAGAAGATAACGCCCAGTGTCGTGGAAGCGCATACTGCTTCCGCATGCGCGATCAGTCCCATGGGCTCTGTATTTACCAGATAGGGAGGAAGCAGGAGCAGGCCATCGGCGGCGGACTCTTCAGCAGACCGAGCGAACTGCTTTGCGGTCTGCGTGCCGTATCCGCATCCAGTGAGGACCGGAACTCTTCCGGCAGTCTCGGAGACCGCGGCACCAACGACGGTAGAAAACTCGTCGAGTGTCAGGGAGAAGAACTCGCCGGTCCCACCCGCGGCAAAGAGTGCTGCCGGGCTATGCTGCAGCAGCCAGGAAATGTGCTGACGATATGGCTGCTCGTCGAACTCATGCTGTGCTGTGAAATGAGTAACGGGAAAAGAGAGCAGGCCCTCGCCGATTCTCTTTGCCAGTTCCTGTGGACTCATACTGCTCATTGCCGGTTCCACCTGCCGCTACCACTCGGGATATGTGTGGCGAAATATGCGCTGTACCAAAACTATAGAGGAACTGCGAAAGAATAATGGGTAGGCGTCCCGCGGAGCGAGATGCAGCAAATACTGCGCTTTCTGAAGCTGGAGAAGCTACCTGGCTCATGCGAGGCGTAGAGGAGAAGTACGGACGAACTTATTGAGATCAATGGCCATAATTCCGGTCACCGTTTCGGCAGCTGCGAGATATCCCATCCCCAAGCACTTTGATCAGCGCGCTTGAATCGACCGGTGGCAGCCGAGCACTTCCAGGCGATAGCTCACCGGTTTCGGCGCGAGCGCGTTGATCCTAGCTTAGCTAAGCTAGTTCTGCTCAGCGTGAACGGCGTTCTTAACAGCTTCACGAGCCGAGGGCGTCGAACCACCATCGCGGTATGAAACCGAGCAGACAATGTCCGCAACTCGCTTGCTCACGCTTAAGAAGTACACGGCAAGCTCACAGCCCCGGCGCAATCGAGGTCGGGCGGGACGCAAGTCAAACAGCCTCCCCTCACTGGGGAGTAGGGGATGGTTTTTCTCTTGACATCCCCTCTCATAGGATCTTGGCTAGCGACCAACTGTCCACAATGCTGCGTGATTACGTTCGTGAACGACTTCCGCTTGCCTGCAATTCAGTGCGTTTAGGGGATGTTTCAGACCTCATCGATACATTGGCAACCGCAAGAGTGAAGGAATTCCCTCCAACATTCGGACGCAAATCGCAAACGAACTTGTGCTGCCCTACGCATCATCACCTCGCGCAAGCGTTTTTTTAGGTCGCAGTGAAGATATGGCCAGATCAGGTTTTCTTGCTCATGTGACTCAAAAAGCGTAGAGAGTTGCGGGATTATCGACCAGGATGGTCTTGCGCAAGGTCTCGTCTGGAACCCACGTCGCTAGCAGGTTAAGGAGATGACCGTCGTCAACGCGAAGCAGGGGAGAAACATCGCTCGGCTTGCGACCAGAGCCTGTGTCTGGATGCGGCCAGTCCGAACCCCACAGAATCCGTTGAGGATTTGCTGTGATCAGCGCGCGCGCCAACGGCGCCGCGTCGGGATAATCAGGGGCGCTGTTTGAAGCGCGATATGCTCCCGAAATTTTGACGTATCCCTTCCCGCTTCCGACGAACTGTAGGAGTTTATCAAAACCCGGCTGCTGAAGTCCGGTAGCGCCTTTGGCTCCGCCAAAGTGGTCAAATACCACCGGGACCGGAGACGCCAGTACGAGGTCGCTCAGTCCCGTAATCACCGGCAAGGCGGCGTAAACCTGTACATGCCACTTGCGACCTTGAATTTGCTCAATTGCTGACTTGAGACGATGTCGTGCATCGGCAAGATTCGTATTTCCCGCGGTTCCCAAATTGACCCTCACACCGCGAATGCCTGTGCGCTCCATGTTGTCGAGAGTGGTTGACGGAATCGCGCTTGGCAGAACCGCAATTCCTCGCGCCCCTGAGCCGTATTGCTTCATGGCATCAAGTGTGCAGGAATTGTCCGTGCCATAGACGCTGGGCTGCACGATCACTACGCGACTGATGTGCAGAGCCCGGTGTACCGCCAACAATTCCGCTGCGGATGCGGATTCCGGGGTGTAAGTGCGCGATGCTGCGAATGGGAACCGCCTTACATCGCCGAAAACGTGGACGTGGCAATCGCAAGCTCTTTCAGGAACATCAAACTGAACCGGCGTAATTGAATGTGGGTTTTCGGGAGAATTGGCAAGCCTTAGCGATCGAGCCAATCCACTGGCGGCCATTCCGGTTAGAAATACGCGGCGCGACAGCATAGGCCGATTATTTTATTCGTGCGGATCTTCGTTCGCAATTCGATTTGAGATGGATAATGAGCAGATCATTCTCCCCGTCCGATTTGTGGGAATAATTTCCTCGCGATGCAGCTATCAGAATATGCGGGCTCCTGTATAGACAGTTTCTGCTGATTTGCCATCGTGCAAAGGATTCGAGGGCAGCACTCCAGCTCGTTTACGTCAGTGCAGGCGTTCAGCGAGCTAGATATCTGCTTGTGTGACTGGAGGAACATTCATGGCTATCCCCCTTCGCAGGAAGGTTCTTGTGAGCGTGTGCCTGTTTGGAGCGCTTATAGCATTGACCCTCGGCTTTGTTGGAATCGCGCAACAGTCGGCAAAGGAAGCTCCGGCAGGCTTCAATACTCCCAGCTTCAATAGTGCACAAAGCATTAGCAACGGAATCGTGGAACCATCCGGGGACACGTCTGCTCGCGATCAGAATGTCTATAGAGGAAAACGAGGCGGTCAAGGATGGACTTGGACCTGTGTACAACGCCACCTCCTGCGTTACTTGCCATCAGAATCCGAATAGCGGGGCAGCCAGTCAGATCACAGAACTCCGGGTTGGACACAATGATGCCAATGGCAATTTTGTAAACCCGACAATCTTTATTAACGATGGGAAAGACACGATTACCGGCAGGTCCATTGTCAATGATCGCGCAATCGGTCCGCAGGCCCAGGAGCACATACCTGATACAGAAAACATCCGCACATTACGAGCTGCCCTCAATACTCTGGGCGATGGATTTGTGGAGGCCATTGACGACAGCACTCTAATTGCGATTGCTGAACGGCAACCGGAACTGAGCGAGGGAAGAGTTCACGGGGAGGTTGTACAGGCTCCTATTTTCGAAGCTCCTGGACAGACCCGCGTCGGACGCTTCGGCTGGAAGGATCAGCACAGCAGCTTGCTCTCCTTTATTGCCGATGCCTATCTCAACGAGATGGGAATCACGAACCGGCTGCGCCCCACGGAGGTTACTCAGGTTCTCAACACCACGACGGGAATTAACGATCAGCCAGATGACCTTGGCCTGGCTGACATCGACCACTTTGCTCAGTTCATTCGCGGCACCATGGTCCCGCCGCGCGACGTAACGCTTGCAGCAACTCTGCCTGCTCTCAAGGGTCAACAGCTTTTCCGCCGGCTGGGTTGCAGCACCTGTCATGTAGAAACCATCATCACGGCGCCCGCTGGAACGGTTATCGATGGTGGTCAGTTTACTGTTCCGGAGGCCCTTGGGAATAAGATCATCCATCCTTTCGGAGACTATCTGTTGCATGACATTGGCACCGGCGATGGAATCGTTCAGGTTGGATCGCAGGACACAGCCAACAAACTGAGAACGGCTCCTCTGTGGGGTTTACGCGATAAGGCTCGTTTCATGCATGACCTGAAGTCTTTGTCCCTGGAGAATGCCGTTGAGCGTCATGAAGGTGAAGCACGTGAAGCTTCCCATCGTTTTAGAGAGTTAAGCCCGGAGGAGCGTGCGGCACTGATTACCTTCCTGAATTCCCTGTGACGGGAGTGCCCAGCGCCATCCAATTCGCGTCCGCCTGACTGTGCGAGAGCAGCGCGCGTCCTTAAAAGTGCACTCCTTCACTCCTTCACAGGCCTCCATGCCGATCAGCATCGACGACCGGTTGGCCGTGAAGAGCAGCAACTACCGGGAAGGGCAATCAGCAGAGCCTTCACCCCCCAGCGCCGCCGATCTCACGCCCTTCGATCTCGCCCTGCGGTACGAATTCCCCGCGCGCGGGAGAGAAAGAGAGAGAGGAAAAGGCTCTAGCTACTTTCCGTCGCAAAATGGGGAGGTGAAATGAGGGCCAGTGAATAGAGAGGTACGCGGTGGGGAGAGAAAGCGCTAAGGACAAGGCAGGGACGGCTTTTGCGTTGTATGTTGACGCATGATTGGACTCAAGCGGGAAGCGCAGAAGACGTTACGGGAAGGTGTGGTGGACGAAGATGTAAAGGCTCTGTGGGAGCCGTGGATGATAGCAGTCGATCCACTGCTAAGCGATGAGGAACTGGTAGGTCAAGTGTATGAGGCGCAAGGGGAGCGGGCACGAGAAGAGCCGGACGCGGGGGCGATGGCAAACTCCGGCCGAGACGGTGCTTCGGCTGTTGCTGCTGAAGCATGTGCGCAACTGGAGTTATGACGTGGTGGGAGCGGGAGGTACGAGCGAACCTGGTGTATCGGGATTTCACGCGCATTGGACTGGGGAAGGTGCCGGACGCCAAGAGGCTGGCGCGGATTGGGCAAGCCATCGGAGGCGAGGTG
>Ga0210401_10008523_pt1 | contig 10167 bp, 8 predicted proteins | sample IncBWH32MmetaG_FD_150866 | JGI IMG/M metagenome (GOLD analysis project Ga0210401, IMG submission 150866) | Forest soil microbial communities from Barre Woods Harvard Forest LTER site, Petersham, Massachusetts, United States - Inc-BW-H-32-M | ecosystem: Environmental > Terrestrial > Soil >... | reverse complement strand
CAACCCGATGTCGGCCACGCAATGCTGCGCGCACGAATTGGGGCAGCCAGTCAGGTGGATGTTGATCGGCGTGTCGAGCTTGAGCCGCTGGTCCAGGTAGCGCGACAGCTGCAAGGCCTGTCCCTTGGTGTCGGTGGCGGAGAGGCGGCAGCCCGCATTGCCGGTGCACGCAACGACGCAACCCGCAATCGTCGAAGCATGCACCTCGAAGCCGATCGACCGGATCTTGCGCACCGCATCGGCAATGAACGCATCCGGCACGTTCGGCAGCACGATGTTCTGCCACACGGTCAGGCGCAGCTCCCCGTTGCCGAATTGATCAGCCAGCCGGGCCAGCGCTTCCATTTGGCCAGCCTGAACGCGGCCGACGGGGACGGCGATCCCGATCGACGACATTCCCGGCTGGGACTGCGCGTGAATGCTGAGGTGCCCGTGCTTGTCGACCGGTGGGCGAGCCGTGCATTGGTCAGCCGGCAGATGGCGCAGCTCGAAGTCCAGCTTGGCCTGCACCCGCTCCAGGAAGTGCGCGGTGCCAAGGCGGTCCAGCACGTAGCACAAGCGCGCCTTCTTGCGATCGGTCCGGTCGCCGTGCTCGACGAAGACTCGCAACATCGCGGCTGCCACTGCAACGCACTCGGATGGCGCAACGACCAGGCCGCAGTCGTCGCCGAAGCGCTGGTGTCCCGTGATGCCGCCGAGAAACACCCGGAAGTAGATCCCGGGCGGGCCGACCGCGCCGCTCGCGATGCGCGTGGCAACGAAGCCGATGTCATTGGTGTCGGTCGCAAGGCCCACACGCCCGCCTCCGTCGAAGCTGATGTTGAACTTGCGCGGCAGGCCATACAGATCACGACTGTTGAGCAGGTAGTGCTGCAGCGCGTGCGCCAAGGGGCGCGTGTCGATCAGTTCGGTGGCGTCGATTCCGGACAGGGGCGACGAAGTGATGTTGCGTACGTTGTCTGCACCGGCACCGCGCGATGTCAGCGCGGCATCGGCGAGCCGCGTCAGCACATCGACGATGCTGCGCGGCGCGATCTCGCGGATCTGGATGTTGCCGCGCGTCGTGACGTCCCCGTAGCCACCGCCGAGCTCGCTCGCGATACGGGCCAGTGCCCGCATCTGCGAGCTCGACAGTGCATTGCCGGGAACCCTGACCCGCACCATCAACGAGTCCTGCGCCGGCGCGACGTAGAACAGCCCGTGGAACTTGAAGCGGAAGACGTCCCCGGCCTGCGGCGGCTTGTTCTCGCGGGCGTGGGCCAGCAGCTGCTCCCACATGTCGAGCGGGTTCAGCTCGCGCTTGAGTTGCTCCTCGCGCGAGATCTCGTCGATCGGCCAGCCAAACCAGCTCGGGTTGGCGGGGGCCGCCTCGACTGCCGGCGCTGCCCCCGCCGGCCCAATGCCGCCCTTCTGCAGCGCTCCCCCCGCCGCCAGGCCGGCCGCAAAGCCCTGCAGGTACTCCTTTTGTACCAGGGAGAACGCCGCCTCGGCCGAACTGGGAGCGTTCATCAGTGCGGCGATCAGGACATCGCGTGCGCCTTGTCCGCCACCGGCGTGACCTTGGCGGCGCGCGTTCGGTAGGTGGAATACAGCGCGAGCCCCGTGAACAGGAAACCGCCGACCAGGTTGCCCAACGTGACCGGGATCTGATTCCACAGCCACCACGTGTCCGCCGTCGTCTTGGCTCCGAGCAGCATCCCGGCGGGTATCAGGAACATGTTCACGACGGCGTGCTCGTAGCCAAGGCCGAAGAAGATACAGATCGGCAGCCAGGCCGCGGCGATCTTGGACACGGTGGACTGGCCGACCATGCTCATCACGACCCCCATGCAGACCATCCAATTGCAGAGCATCGCCTTGGCGAATGCCGCCGCCCAGCCAGCTCCGCCGTGCGCCGCGTACGCCACCGTCTTGGCGTCGGCGATCGCTGCGATGCGCTCGCCGACCGGCCCGGCCGCGGTCTCGCCGAACGTGGTCAGGGCGCCCCACGCCAGGCCCGCATACAACAGGCTTCCGGCCAGGTTGCCGGCGTAGCTGTACGCCCAATTGCGCAGCGTCTGGGCGAAACCGATCCGGTTATCCATCTGCGCCATCGGCAGCACCGCGAAGCTTCCGGTCACCAGCTCGAGGTTCAGCAGCACGATCATGACGAAGCCGACTGGAAAGATCAGCGCGCCTACCAGCGGAACGCCGGTCTGAACCGCCGCGGTGATCGCCAGCTGCGTCGCGATCCCAAGAATTGCTCCTGACAGCGCGCCGCGCACCAGCAGATCGGTTGCAGACAGCGCCGCCTTGCGCGTGCCGGCTTCGACCATGGCAGTGACGACTTCTGCGGGCTTCAGATAGTCCATAGACCCTCGTTGGGCGTGGATTGGCCGGGGCGAAAACGCCCCTCGTTGTTAGAGCAAGTGACATGCCACTGAAATGCGAAAGACCGCCGCCTGAGCCGTGGCATGGGCAACTGCTGCACCTGGCGTTTGTTCTTGCGCGTCAGGCGGGGTCCGCCGGAACACCGGGCGCGTGAGCGACCGCTCCGAAGGCGGAAGTGCACTTAAGTGGCGCGCGACTTTGACTTACGATGGTGCGCAGCAGCAGATCCTGGTGCAGGGGCCCCAGGCCCGCCTCCAAAGCCGCAGGTGTGGTATGAACGAAAGCCTTAAGCGCCCCGCGCTCGCCGCTTCGCTCTCGATACCGCGGCGCCTTCCAGGCGGCCGACAGAATTCAGCTAGAATCGCGGGTTCTGCTGAGACGATTCTTTTCCCGGAGTGACAGCATGGCTCGGGTGTGTCAGGTAACCGGCAAGCGGCCCATGTCAGGGCACAACGTATCGCACGCCAACAACAAGACGAAGCGCCGGTTCCTTCCGAATCTGCAATACCGCCGCTTCTGGCTCGAGGGCGAGAAGCGCTGGGTACGGTTGCGCGTCACCAATGCCGCGCTGCGGATCATCGATCGCGATGGGATCGAGACCGTGCTGGCGCAGATGGCGGCCAAAAGCGGCGCCAAGGGCGCGCTCTGATCAAGTAACGACTGCGGATAACGATAGCGGAGAGCGACAATGGCCAAAGGAGCCCGCGAAAAGATCAAGCTGGAATCGACTGCCGGTACCGGGCACTTCTACACGACCAACAAGAACAAGCGGACCACGCCGGAAAAGCTCGAGCTGATGAAGTTCGACCCGGTCGCGCGCAAGCACGTCGCGTACAAGGAAGTCAAACTCAAGTAGCGGGAAGGGAAGCTCGAATAACGAGCCTCGCCCTCTCACCACCCTCACCCTAGCCCTCTCCCGCTCCGCGGGAGAGGGAACAGCATAAGCATCCGCCTCGACAGAGCGAACGCCACGCTCTGGCTCCGCGCGAGAGGGAATTTCTCTCCGCGGGAGATGGAGCCTCTCAATAGCGGGTGGCTTCGCGCCGAGGCTCCCCTCTCCCGCTTGCGGGAGAGGGGCCGGGGGTGAGGGTTCTGAGCGCTACCCTCTTCCGCTTGCGAAAGAAGGGTCGGGAGGTGAGGCTTCTTAGCTGGCCGCCGCAGGCGTGTAGCTGCGTATGCGTGCCGCGGCTTCCTGTAACGCCTGGATGCCGCTGGCTTCGGCGCGCGCGATCCAGCGCTGCAGATGGCTGAGCATCTCGTCGCTTGAGGCGGCGGCGTGCTGCCAGGTCACCGTCAATTCATCGCGCATCTCGACGAGCGTCTTGATGACGCCGCTGCGACCCATCAGCTCGGCGAGCGTCTTCTGGTGTGCCTCCGGCACCGCTGCTGAGCGGCGGGTCACCCATTTTTTCAGGTGCGCGAAGCGGTCGTATTCCGTGGCCGACAGGCGCAACCGGGTCAGCTCGTCGCCAAATGCCTTGCGCGTTGCGCGCGCGTAGCGGGCCAGCAGGTCATAGCGATTGGACACCACGGCCTGCAGCGTTTGCAGGTCGACCGCATGGCGCGCTCCACTGATGCGCGGCACGGGCGCCACCCGCAACACCTTGGCCAGGCCAAAGCACTGAAGCAGACGAATATAGGTCCACCCCAGGTCCAGCTCGTACCAACTGGCCGACAGCTTGGCCGAGGTTGGGTACGTATGGTGGTTGTTGTGCAACTCTTCGCCGCCGATCAGCAAGCCCCACGGCACGATGTTGGTGCTGGCATCCGGAACATCGAAATTGCGATAGCCCCAGAAATGCCCGAGCCCGTTGATTACGCCCGCCGCGAAAAGCGGGATCCACAGCATCTGCACGCCCCACACTGCGAGGCCGGCAGCGCCGAACAGCAGCACGTCGGTCACCAGCATCACGCCGCAGCCCTGCCATACCCAGCGCGAATAGACATTGCGCTCGAGCCAGTCGTCCGGAGTGCCATGGCCGAAGCGCGCCAGCGTCTCCTGGTTGGTTTTCTCCGCCATGTACAGCTCGGCACCGCGCCACAACACCGTGCGCAGCCCTTTTACTTGCGGGCTGTGCGGGTCATCGGCGGTCTCACACTTGGCGTGGTGCTTGCGGTGGATCGCAACCCAGTCGCGCGTCTGCATGCCCGTCGTCAGCCAGAGCCAGAAGCGGAAGAAGTGGCTGGGGATCGGATGCAGATCCAGCGCGCGGTGCGCCTGCGAACGGTGCAGGAAAATCGTGACGGACGCGATCGTGACGTGAGTCAGCGCCAAGGCGGCCAGGATCAGTCCGACCCAATTCAGATGGAGCAGACCTCCATCGAGGAACCCAAGCAAAGGCATTCAATCTCCTGAGATCACCGGGCCTGGATCGATTACCCGGAGTGTGACGCCCTGAAATATTCTCCCCTCATATTCTTCCTTCGACCGTGCGGTAGCCACCGCCCCGGTTTGGCGCCTTTTTGAGATCCGACGCCGTCTCCGTACCAGCATTGTATCCATGGTGCCGGGGACAGGTTGCGGTGGATTGCCCCGAAAGCCGGATGTTTTTCGGTCTACTTCCAACGACTCAATCCGCGTTCGCCCGTATTGAAACTGGCTCCGGACCGGACACGATCCGAACGTCACGCCGCGGGTATGGGATTGCAATCCCTCGCTCCGAGTATAGCTTGTAGACGGCAATCGCCACTGCGGACTGAACGTTCATTCGACCCGCCTGCGGATCGGCGATCCAGAAATTGATGTCCAGCTGAAGGCCGTCCGCTCCGAACTCGCGCAGCAGCACGGCGGGCGGCGGGTCGATGATCACACGGGGCGTCGAGCGGGCCGCGTCTTCGGCCAGCTTTAGCGCCAGCTCCAGATCCGAGTCGTACGCGATCGCAACCTTCACGGTCAGCAGCACGCGCGGGTCGCTCAGCGAATGGTTCACCACGGGTGTGGAGATCAGCAGCTCGTTTGGAATCACCGTCTCGGTGCCGTCCATCGACCGCAGCAGCGTGTAGCGCGTGCTGATCTGCGTCACTGTTCCGTAGTAGCGCTCGACCGAGCCGGCCACGGTGATCAGGTCTCCGATCCGCAGGCTGCGATCCAGCAGCAGGATGAAGCCACTCACGTAATTGCTGGCGATGCGCTGCAGGCCCAGTCCAAGACCGACGCCGAGCGCTCCGCCGAATACCGACAGCACGGTCAGATCGATGCCCGACATCGCCAGAGCCGCCAGCAGCGCGATTAAAATCAGCAGCGCGCGCGCCACGCGCGCGAGAAGGACCCGCACGTTGCGGTCCAGACCCGGCGCGGCCATCAGCCGCGACTCCAGCAACGAGCCGACCCACATCGCAACCAGCAGGCTGACCAGCGTCGTCACCACCGTGGTCAGGATGGCCCACAGCGAAACGGTCGTCTTGCCGATCGGGATGGTCGTGCTGCCAAGCCAATCGAGGGCGTCGGACAAAGCTCCTGTGACATACAGGGCCGAGACGCCCCACACGGTGAAGGCGATGGTCCGTTCGAAGACACCGATGAGCGCGACGCTGGTCAATGCGCGGCGCAACGCGTACACCAGCAGCCGCACCACCGCCAGAGCGCCTACCAGGGCTACGGCCAGATGCAAAAGGCGCGCATCGGCCGCGTTCGCGATCAAGCCGGCCGCACGCAATCCGATCTCGCCAGCCCACAGCACCAGCAACGCAGTCGCCGGAAACGCCAACCGGCGGAACCCCTCGACCGAGAACTGCAGAACGTCGAGCGGAACCTTGGCGTGCGCCGCCGCGGCCAGGCGCGCTGCGACCCGATTCTGCACGGTCCGAGCCAGCAACCCGGCCGCCAGGATCGACACCACGATCACCACTGCCTCCCATTCGTGCCGTGGCCGCGCCAGTCCCTCGCTCAGCGCATCGAGCAGCTCGCTCAGCGGCGATTCGTTCACGCGGTTTTCTCCAGCACGGCGGCGAAGAAGCCGTCCGTATCGTGCAGATGCGGCAGCATCACCAACCAGGGGGCAAAGCGCTGCGCCTCGTCGATCGCAATGCCCTGCCCTTGCAGCACATCGGCCGCCGGCACCAGCGCAAAGTCCCGATGTTCGGCCAGGAAATTCGACACGATGTCCTGATTCTCGACCGACAGCACCGAGCAGGTCGCGTAGACGATCCGGCCGCCTCGCTTCACGAGGCGCGCCGATGCGCGCAACACGTCCGATTGGACGGTGGTCAGCCGCTCCAGCTCGCTCTCGTCGAAACGCCACTTCAGATCCGGATTGCGCCGCAGCGTGCCGCTGCCGCTGCAGGGCGCGTCGACCACCACCCGGTCGATCTTGCCGGCCAGCCGCTTGACGCGGACGTCGCCCGCGCTGCGGATTGCCACCGGCTGCACGTTGGACAGCCCGCTGCGCGCCAGTCGCGGACCGAGTCCCGCGAGTCGCTTGGCGTTCACGTCGAGCGCGTAGATGCGGCCGGTGGATTTCATCTGGCTGCCGATCGCCAGAGTCTTGCCGCCGGCGCCGGCGCAAAAATCGACCACCATGCTGCCGCGCCGCGGGGCGGCCAGGCGCGCGACCAGCTGGCTGCCTTCGTCCTGCACTTCGACCCGGCCGTCTTTGTACATCGGCCAGCGGGTCAGCGCCGGCTTGTCTCGCAGCCGGATGCCGTCGGGGCTGTAGCGGGTGGGCAACGCTTCCGGCGGCGCACCGCCCCGCCCGGTCGACTTCGATGTCGATTTGAATTCGGCCAGCACCGCATCGCGGTCGGTCTTCAGCGTGTTCACGCGCAGGTCCAGGGGCGCCGCCTGCGTCAGCGCTTCGAACAGTTGCTGTGCGTCGTGATACTGCACGGTGATTCTTTGAAAAAGCCACATCGGCACTTCGGCGCGCACCGCCGCCGGCGCGTGCGCCATGTCGATCGACAGCGCGCCGCGCACCGCACGCTCGTCGCCGCGCAACAGGCGTGGCCCCAGGCTCTCGATTCCATGCCGCCGTGCCAATTCCACCAGCGCAGCCAGGTGCGGCGCTCGCAGCGGATCGGCCGTCTGCATGATCCAGCGAAGGCTCGCCAAGCGCCGCATCGCATCGAAGGCAGCCTCGGCCACCAGGCTTCGTTCATGCGGACCCAGGCGGCGGTCAGCCTTGAAATGGCGCGACATGGCCGCGTCGGCCGGCCCCTCGAAACGCAGCAGGCGCCCCAGCAAATGCGCCAGGCTGTCAACCACCGCGGGACTGATACGAACGCAATCCATCTCAGCGCGCCACCAAGAGCAGCTCCTGCCGCCCAACGCCTTCGCTCACCACATGCTCGCCATCCAGGCGCACGCGGCCCTCGAGGATCCAGCGGATGCAGCGCGGCAGAAGGAGGTGCTCCTGCTCGAGCACCCGGGCTGCCAGGGCCTGCTCCGAGTCATCGGGCCAGACCGGCACCGCCGCCTGCGCGACGATCGGGCCGCCGTCGAGCTGATCGGAGACGAAATGTACGGTGGCTCCGTGCACTCGCACGCCAGCCTGCAACGCGCGACGATGCGTGTTCAAACCGGCAAACGCAGGCAGCAATGAAGGATGGATGTTCAACAGGCGGCCGCGATAGCGAGCCACAAAGCCCGGCGTCAGGACTCGCATGAAGCCGGCCAGCACGACCAGCGCAGGCCGGTGCGCATCGATCGCTTGCGACAGCGCCTCATCGAATGCTTCACGCCGGGCGAAGTCGCCATGCGGCAGCACGGTGGCGGGCACCCCGTAGGCGCGCGCGACGTCGAGCCCGCGCGCATCGCGCCGGTTGCTGATGACCGCTGCGACATGCATCGCGCAAGCTGTGCGCCGTCCCGTGGCCCATTCCTCATCGCGCGCCGTGCGCAGGAGCGCCTCCAGGTTGCTGCCGCGCCCGGAAATCAAGCAGACGATCGAATTGGATTCGGAGCTCATCGCACCCGCCTTCGCCCTACGGGCTTCGGCGGGCAAGCCCGCCGGCCTTCGCTCGCTGTGCGTTACGACGGGCTTGCCCGCCGTAGCTCGCACCGCGAGCGAAGGCGGGCGGCATTGTACGCGGCCGCCTTCCAACTCACATGGAAAGGTGAAGAAAATCAAGATGTTCCAAACGATCCGCCTATAATTGCGGGTCACGTTGTCCTTGGCCGCTTGTCACCTGGCGGCTCGCACGATGCGGGTATTTCATGGGCTGCCCAGGCCCGCCGACCGGCGTGCCTGCGCGCTATCGATCGGGAATTTCGACGGCGTTCATCGAGGGCATCGAGCGCTGCTGCAGCGCGTGGTCGAGGTCGCACAGCAACGCGACCTCGCCCCCGCCGTGATGACGTTCGAGCCTCACCCACGCGAGTATTTCGCGCCCGAACAGGCGCCGGCGCGCATTGCCAACCTGCGTGACAAGATCGAGGGCTTTCGCAGAGTCGGCATCGACCGCGTGTTCGTGCAGCATTTCAACCGCGACTTTGCTTCGCTCAGCGCCGAGCAATTCATTCGGCGGGTCCTGGCCGAGGGCTGCCACGCGCGCTGGCTGCTGGTGGGCGACGACTTCCGCTTCGGGGCCCGGCGTGCCGGCGATGTGGCGATGCTGCGTCAGTTCGGGTCGAGCTGCGGCTTCACCGTCGAGCAGATCGCTCCGGTGCTGCTCGGCGACGAGCGCGTTTCGAGCTCCCGCATCCGCGCCGCACTGAGTGTGGGCAACCTGGTCCTGGCGAGCGAGCTGCTGGGTCACCCGTACGCGATCAGCGGGCGGGTGCTGCACGGATCGAAGCTGGGTCGCCAGCTCGGTTTTCCGACGTTGAACCTTCGCGTGGCGCATCGACGCCCGGCGCTGCATGGAATCTATGCGGTGCGCGTGCATGGAATCGGGCCGAGCCCCTTGCCCGGGGTCGCCAGTGTCGGCTTGCGCCCCACGGTCGACGACAGCGGACGCTGGCTGCTGGAGGTGCATTTGTTCGATTTCTCGGATGAAGTGTATGGGCGGCTGATCCAGGTCCAGTTCGTGCAAAAGCTGCGCGACGAGGAACGCTTCGATTCGATCCAGGAGCTGACCGCGGCGATCCAGCGCGACGCCGATCGCGCGCGCGCCATTTTCGACAGGGCCATCGCGTGAACGATCAGCGCGTAAAGAGCGACCGTCCCGCCTCCGCCGACAAGTCGGCTTCGGCGGGCAAGCCCGACGCAGCGTCCTCACCCTCCGGAGCGCGTGCACCCTCCGAAGCGCGTTCACCCTCCGAAGCGCGTAGCGCGAAGGAGGGCAGCGCGAAAGACACTGCGAAGGAAGCAGGCGCGGACACGGGTGGATCGTCGCAATATCCCCTGAACCTTCCGCAGACGCCGTTTCCGATGCGGGGCGACCTGCCGAAGCGCGAGCCGCAGTGGGTCAAGGAGTGGGACGAGCGCAAGGTCTATGCGGCGATCCGGGCCGCCCGTCAGGGCGCGCCGCGCTTCATCCTGCACGACGGTCCACCGTACGCGAACAGCGAAATCCACCTCGGCACGGCCGTCAACAAGATCCTGAAGGACATCGTCGTCAAGTCCAAGTCCTTCGCCGGCTTTGACGCCGTGTACGTGCCGGGCTGGGACTGCCACGGCATGCCGATCGAGATCCACATCGAGAAGCAGTTCGGCAAGAATCTGCCGCGCGCCGAGGTGCAGGAGCGCGCTCGCGCACACGCGACCGCGCAGATCGCGCTGCAGATGAAGGGCTTCAAGCGCCTGGGCGTGCTGGGCGACTGGGACAATCCGTACCGCACGATGACGTTCAAGGCCGAGGCCGACGAGATCCGCACACTGGGCCGGATGGTCGAGCGCGGTTTAGTCTATCGGGGTCTGA
>Ga0210401_10008522_pt1 | contig 10168 bp, 5 predicted proteins | sample IncBWH32MmetaG_FD_150866 | JGI IMG/M metagenome (GOLD analysis project Ga0210401, IMG submission 150866) | Forest soil microbial communities from Barre Woods Harvard Forest LTER site, Petersham, Massachusetts, United States - Inc-BW-H-32-M | ecosystem: Environmental > Terrestrial > Soil >... | reverse complement strand
CTTCATCTGTTATGTGTGCGCCATATAAAACATTCGACAGAAGCGATAGTAATTTATTCGCAAGATAATTTTGCCAGCGCATGCCTTTTACTTTTCCTGTAAAGCGCGATCCGTACACCACGTCCGCGCGGCCATCGAGCAGGGGCATTAGAAGCTGCTCGTATTCGTTCGGGTCGTACTCGAGATCGGCATCCTGAATCAGGATGAAATCGCCCGTGGCGTAGTGAAGGCCTACGCGTATGGCTGTTCCTTTACCAAAATTCAGAATGGAGCGGTGAATTTTTATGGTGCGGTGACCTTCCAAAGTTTCGAGCATCGTGGTGGTTCCGTCGGTCGAACCGTCATCCACCACAATAATTTCGCGATTGAGATTGGGGGGTATGTGCGCGGACTGAACGCGGTCCAATATTCTTTCGACATACTGACGTTCGTTGTAAATCGGAATGATGATCGAAAGAGTCTGGCGAGCGGCAGCGGGGCGGAGCTCCCTATTTGCGCTCGGTTCGGCAATATCCGGCACAACTTGTGCCGGTTGCTCGACGATTGCAGACGTGCGTGCGTTCTCCGCTACAAGTTTGGCTTTGGCGCCCATGATGCTCCCTCCACTTCTATTCCCTGAACTGCAAGGGATGATTTGGATGGCACTCGCGCATTCACGTTTTCGGGTACAGCCACGAGCGCATAGACAGCCAGGAGTGTGAGAATGGGATCCAGGGGATGCCTGTATCCCATTTCGATATGAGTACTGTAGTACACGCCGGGAAAGACAAAGAGAATGATCCCGACAAGAACCGCTTTATCCGGATGCAGCCGGTAGGCCTTCCACAGTCCGGTAAAAGCCAAAAAAGAAAAAGTCAGGTAACAGAAATTAATCGTCAGACCGAGCACCGCGGATTTGTACTCGCTGTGAAGGCTCCAGAAGCCTGTCCAGACGTAAACAAAGCGGCGAATCGTTCGCCAGACAAACAATCCAGGGTGAGCCTCAACATAGGCGAGTGCCTGGACTTTTTTGCGCGCCATGTAGTTGAGTTCACCGAGGTCAATGTACTCCTGCAGTTCTCCGGAATTCATCGACGGATGTATTGAACCGTTCCACCGATAAGGCCAGTTCCCCACGTTTCCAACGTAGAACTCGAGCCAGAAGTCATCGCGGATAAATACCGGCCTATGAAATACTTCGTAATTTCGTATCAGCCATGGAGCAAGCGCAGCACAAAAAACCACCACGCAAGCGCCTGCTTGCGTTCCCCAATGCTTCCCATTTTTTTGAAGTCGATAGCAGGCCCATCCCGCGAGGAAAGGAAAAATTGTCAAGGTGACAGGATTTGTAAGCGCCGCAAATCCCGCCAGAGCGCCAAATCCGATCCACTCCCACACGCTGGTCGAGGAACCCAGACGAAAAGCGAACAGCAACATTAAACAGACAAGCAAGGTTGCCAGGCTGAAATACCACATGCGATCCGCCGAGAAATACAAAGCGGGAGGAAATGGAACCCAAAGCCAAGAAGCCCACCTTGCTGCGCGAACGCCTACCAACGCTTTTCCGATAAAATAAATTGGGATGCAGGTGAGCGCGGAAAACAAACTTCCGATGCCCAGAATACAAAGTGCGGCTGATTTTGTGTAGATTCCGAATATTTTGAAAACCGCGGCCATGAAATACACGTACATGGGAGGAACTTTCACTGTAAGTCCAATCGGCCCCCAGTACGGATTCGCGTAGCCCTGGCCAGTTACAACCGCATACGCCACGTGTCCCATTTCGTAACCGAATTTCCAATAGTCTTGATCAGGTGAAAGGAAAAGTGGATATACCCTGGCGACGATGGCCAGCCTTACCACCAGTGCGGAAAGAACTGCTCCCGCAAGGAGAGTCATTTCACGAGAACGGTCTGTCCCGCTTTGATCGGTTTCAATTTTCGAGTTGGATTGTTCGGAATGAATTGATGATTTTATTTTAGAAATATCCATTCGGGCTCAACTTTCCAAGATTTTCGCAAAACAGAAATGCGAAATTTAATTTGTGAAATTGGGCAGCGCGGCCCGAAGTCGAACGTGGATGAGTGACTGAGGAAGTTCGATGACTCGCCTGGTACTCACTTCACCTCTACAATTCGATCGCTCAATTCATAATTGCAAGCCCCATTGCTATGTAACAAGACTCACGACAAACGGTCGATACGGCGAATACCTTAGCCGCCATGCCGGAACTCTTTATATTGTGGTTTCGGAATCATTTAATTTTATTTTTGTATTTACTAAATCATGTGCTGCCAAGCAAATGGAATAAAAGAAAATTATTTCATTCCTTGCGATCAATCCCTTCCTTAGAGAGAAAATACCCGACTTTTCGAAGTGGCCTAAGGCTTTCTCTTGATGGGCAGCAGGAATCCGTCCAGTTATATGTGGGGGCGGCGTTATTGCATCAGCGGAAATCCCCGAGTCCAAGTGCTGCAGGATGCCTAAGTCCATTTGCTCAGCCGCCTTAGACCAGCGAAGTTTATTATGAACACAACTTTTTCCATCTGGTGGCGTGAGCATCCCAAACTCACTCTCAGCGCAATCACGCTTATCCCGAGAGCGGCGCTGCTTGCGGCTGCGTATCGTCGCGCCACCCCATTCGGCGACTCGGCGCATGACGGTTATCTGCAAATTGCGCAGGACGTTGTGCAGCGCAATATTTTGGGGCTCGGTCCGAATCACCTCATAACGCGCGGACCACTCTTTCCATTATTGCTGGCTCCGGGTGTCGCTCTCGGGCACCCGCAACTATGGAACGCACTTCTGAATCTTGTGGCCAGTGTCGTCACATGCCTTCTCGTTTTTTCCGCGGCGAAACTATTGACACGAAATGTTATCGCATCTTTCTACGCAGCGGCATTTGTCACGCTCGATCCCTGGCTGATCTGGTTCGTAAAAAATCCGATGACCACTGTTACAGCAACGTGTTTTGTCGCTGTAGCGGTTTATTTTTTTGTGCAACTCCTTTTGCAGAGGCGTCTGATTTTATCTTCGCTGGGGCTGGGCGCTTCCTGCGCTTTGGCCGCGTTGGATCATCCGGCTCTCATCGTGCTTTCCGCAGGTTTCACGCTCGCCATTCTGATCGTAATTGCAGGTTCCTGGAGAAATGCGGAAAAGGGCTTCACGATAAAGCATTCCGCATTGGTTCTCGCAACGATGTGGATTGCTTTTCTGATCGTGCTGATTCCCTACGCGGTCCGAAATTATCGGGACGTCGGAAGGCCTGTCCTGATTTCGGATGGCGCGGGCCTTTCTTATTTCATGGGCGCGACGCGCTATACGCTGTCTCCCTATCCATGGGCGAATGTGGTGTGGCCATTCACGGACGTAGCAAATCGCCTGCATGTGAGCGTTTCTGATCTGGATGTTCAATATTTCACGATTGACGATCGCTACTATCCGGAGCTGAGCAGGCTGGCTAAAGCCGACATTGAATCGCTGGCAATCCATCATCCCGCGTATCTGGCGAAGAGAACGGCCGTCATGGGTTTCTGGTTTCTGGCGGGAGATTACAGTGTGTCGCGCACGGTGGCGCATTGCATATTTCTTGCTCTTATTGCGATTGGATGTTGGGTCTCCTGGAGGACAAACGGCTGGAAAGTTACGGCGCCGTTTCTGGTCATCATTCTTCCCGCGCTTGTATTGCACTCTTTAACCATGGCGCTGATCGGCCATGCCGCCTACGCAATTCCTTATGTCGTCCCGCTATCGATGCCGATTGCCTTCACATTTATGAAGCAACCGGTTCCGGCAATGTCTTTCTATGCGGCTGGCCAGGCCGGGCGAGAAGCCTATGGCGTTGAATAACATTCAGGCCATTGTTTTTGACGTGGACGGCACGCTGTATCCGCAGCGGCCGCTGCGCATACGACTCCTGTTTGAGCTTGCGGCGCAGTTCGCGAAAAAACCTGTCCGCCAGCTTCGCACGCTAAAGGTTTTGCGCGCGTATCGCAAAGCTCACGAATTGGCGCGCACGAATCGCAGCGATGAGACGGCGCAAAAACTTCAACTCTGCATTGCATCCGAACTCTCCGGCGAACAACCCGAATTCGTTGAGCGATTGGTCCGCGAGTGGTTTCAGCGCCGTCCACTGCGCCACCTGAAAGCCGTTCTCTACCCGGATCTTGTTGCCTTGCTGCGCCAGGCGAAGGAACACGGAATTCGTCTGGGCGTTCTGTCCGACTATCCAGCGGCCGACAAACTCAGCGCCATGGGAATCATCGACTATTTCGACGCAATCGTATCCTCGCACGACGAATGCGTCGGTTATTTGAAGCCGCATCCGCGAGGATTGCAAACTTGCCTGCAGCGACTGGATGTGCAGCCAGGACAATCCCTCTATGTCGGCGATCGCGCCGACGTTGATTTGCCCTGCGCAGCCAGCGCTCATACCCAATTTATTCTTTTTGGCAAGGCGCCAAATCACGCTCCGTGCGTTTCTGTTTCCAGTTACAACCAGCTCAGTCAGGCACTCGGTTTTCAATCTTAGATTTAATTTTCGGGGAGTCTCTCTATGCAGGATATGCAACTGAGCCAGGCAGCAAGGCCACACGCGTTACCGTTAAGAGTGGTGCTCGGCGGCCACCTTGCGATTGCGCGCTTTGACCATGCCATAAAAAATATTTTCGTGCTGCCGGGAATCGTCCTTCCCTTAACCGCCGCGCCCTACTTGTTGAATCGCGCATTAATTCCAAAATTAATTCTCGGCGCGATCGCCACGACCCTGGTAGCCTGCAGCAACTATGTGATTAACGAAGTCCTGGATGCTCCATTCGACCGGCTGCACCCGACAAAATGCATGCGACCAGCCGCGGTGGGAATCGTTTCCATTACCGGCGCGTATGTGCAATGGATTGCAATGATGGTGGCCGGGCTGATCATCGCATGGCACGTTTCCGGAAAATTCATGCTAACCGCGGCCGCGCTTTGGGTGATGGGCTGCATCTACAATATTCCTCCGCTGCGCGCAAAAGATGTTCCCTATGCCGACGTGTTGATCGAATCAATCAACAATCCGATTCGCATGCTGCTCGGCTGGTTTATCGTGACTTCGGTCATCACGCCGCCCATTTCCCTGCTGGTGGCCTACTGGATGATCGGCTGCTACTTCATGGCCCTCAAACGCTTCAGCGAATTCCGCCAGATTGGAGCTTCGAGGGCCGGCGCTTACCGGAATTCATTCAAGTGGTATACCGAGGAATCGCTTCTCGTTTCGGTGCTTTTCTACGCATCGATGGCCATGCTTCTTTTTGGCGCTTACATGATGCGCTATCGAATCGAATTAATTCTCTCGTTCCCAGCGCTAGCATTGCTCATGACTGTATATTTTCGGATGTCGTTCCAGACGGACAGTCCAGTGCAGAATCCGGAAAAACTTTATAAGCAGAAATTCCTGATGGGAACTTTAGTTGCTACCGTGGTTCTGATGGGAGTTTTGCAAATCGTGCGGATTCCGAGCATGGAAAAATTCTTTTCGCCCACGCTTGAACTAAAGGCGTCGCCACAACGAGTGTCGATCAACTAATTGCTTGTGCGGTCGTTGTCCCCCAAAAAAGAAACTGCCCGTCCGCCAAAGCGGACGGGCAGTTCTGTTAAATCCGCTGCCTGTGAACTACCAGCCCACCTTGAGGGCGAACTGAATTTCACGCGGTTGTCCTGCAAGCGCTGAAATAAATCCAACACCCGCGGAGGATCCGTTTCCGTTGTACAACCCTGCGTTGCAGTCGCCGCTGCAGGGCTGTGGCGGAACGAAGTTGTCATGGTTGAATATGTTGAACATCTCCGCTCTGAATTGCACGTTGAAGGCTTCCGAGATGCGCTTGATCGGAAAGTCCTTGTGGATGGAGAAGTCCATGTTGAAGAACTTCGGACCGTTGATGCTGTTCCGGAGAACATTGCCCGGAGCCAGGTTTGCGCAATACGTTTGTCCGGCAGGTGCTGCAGCCGCGCCTGGGAATGGAGCGCACGGGAATGGCAGCACAGCAGCCGTCGGAACTGTTGGCTCTGTGTAGCAGTTCGTGTTGATGTAGTTCGGTTTTCCAGGCGTGCTCCCCGAGTAGTTAGAGTTAATCGGGTTACATCCCGGAACCTTTACCAACGGACCAAATTGGTCTGCTCCGCTATTCCCCAAGCCCAAGGGGTCGCCGTTATTGATCGGTGTAGTAGGCGTTCCACTGTTGTAAGTGAAGATACCGCCCAATTGCCATCCTCCGAGTGCTTCCTCGGCGAATCCCGTAAAGGATTTCGGTGTAGGAATGGTGTAAAGGCCATTGACCGACAATGTGTGAGTAACGTTGAAATCAGACGGACCGTAGAACAACTTCGGCAAGAACCACCACGGCGAATTGATGCCGTTGGAGAAAGTGTCGCCGGCGATTGTCTGTGAGTCGTCATCCAGAGACTTGGAGAACGTATAGGCCAACTGGGCTTGGAACCCGTGAGCGAACCTCTTGTCCAGGTTGACGTTCAAGCCATTGTAGTGGGAATCCGTATTCCAGTAAATGTACCGGATAATTCCCATGTTGGGGTTGACCTGGGCGCTTTGTCCGCCTCCCAAGGCGGCCGTTCCGCCAAATGTCCCGGCGGTGCAAGGCTGAGTGACCGCGGGGGGAGTTGGAGCTGATGGATACCCGCAAGGGAACTCGTAGCCGTATTGAGTTTTCTGGAACACTCCTCCTGTGGGGCTGCCGGGGGCTCCTGCCATGTTGCCGTCGTCACCGCGCATCATCAGGTGAACGCCATGCGAACCAACATAGCCGACAGTCAGAGTTGTATCCGACGTGAGCTGACGCTGGATGCTGAGGTTCCACTGCATTACGTAGCTGCGGTGAGGAGTTCCTTCAACTGTTGAAGTGGCCAATTTGCTGGAGACTGAGTTCGCCAGTTGTACTCCGCCCTCATCAGCCGCAAATGGAGTAGTGAAACCCGGTTGAGTTGTGAAGTTCCCCGCACCCTTGATGCTTTTGAACACAAGGAACGGTCCTGCCTGGTTTTGCTGCAGGAGGAAGTAACCCGGAAGCGGATCAACGTCGTAGATTCCGAATGTGCCACGGACCGAAGTCTTTCCATCCTTGAGCGGATCCCAAGCGAAGCCTAGTCGGGGTTCAACGTTGCGAAGCGTTGCATTCTTGTAGTATGGGCCGGTGCCGCCGCAGAAGCTCCCAGCTAACGGTGGGACCGCAGGGTTGGGGTCTGTAAAGCTAACACCGCACGTTGGCGCCGCTGCGGTAATGGTTGCCAGGTTGGTAATTCGCCCTTGGGCGTCCGATAGCACGGTGCTGGGCTCGTAGCGGACTCCAATGTTAACGGTCAAGTTAGACTTTACTTTCCAGTCATCTTGAACGTACAGGCTGAACATGGTCTGTCGGAATTCCCTAGGGTTGTCTACACCACCAACCGAAGGTCCGAGGCTGGCTTCAAATGATTTTGGGACACCGGCCATGAAATTGATGAAGTCAGCAAACTGATAACGTCCGCCAGGTTCCTGGTAGGTATGCTGGTTGTAACGCATATTTTCCACGCCACCGCCAATCTTGATGGTGTGGGCTCCCTTGGTCCAGAAAGCGTCGTCATAGGCTTGATAGGAATTCCAAGAGTGGAGGTAATGAGAAGCGCCGTTGACACCTGCGAAGAAGTCTCCGACTCCGCCGTGTGTCGAAAGACGGGGAGCATTCTGTCCTGCAAGGGCTCCGAGAGCCAGTGAGGCTGCTGCTGGATTGATTGCACCCGGTGTAGCCGCATTGATAACGTGGTCGCGGTTGTACCCGATGCGCGCAGCGTTCACAAAGCTTGAGCTGAAGGTATGGTTCTCTTCGATCGCGACAGTCGTACGCGTCGTGTGCGATTGCTGGAGGACTGTGGTTAGCACGTCAGGCTGCGTGTAGTCCGTATCGTCAAACAGATACGTCCCGAACAAGCTGTCATTGTTTCCGAGCTTATGATCAACGCGCACGGTGTAAAAGTTCTCCGGTACGCTTTGCACGCCGGCAGTAACGTATTGTCCTGTATTTGCCGCGACTCCGGATGCTCCGACTCCGTTCGTAGGATTCGGATAGAGGGCCAGAAGGGCCGTGGAGTAAGGATTAATCGCGGTTACTACGCAAGTACCCGGACTGACTTCGGTCGTGCCATTGTAAACCGAAGGAATCGTTGTAGGGCAAACCGACTGATCGGCGTTAACTTGACTGTCATACTGGAAGGTTCCCGCACGAGCTGCTGCCGAGGGGACGCTCACAGAACTCGGGATTCCCTTTGACTGCCGCAGTCCTTCGTAATCGCCAAAGATGAATGTTTTATCCTTGATGATTGGTCCGCCCGCCGAAACTCCAAACTGATTGCGGCGGAAGGGAGGAATTGTCGCACCAGATGACTTAGTGAAGTAATCATTTGCGTCGAAGGCGTTGTTCCTGACGAATTCGTACACATCGCCGTGGAACTGGTTTGTTCCAGATTTGCTGATGGCGTTGATGACTCCGCCTGTGGCGCGGCCGTATTCGGCCGGGAATCCGCCGGTCAAAACCGAGAATTCCTGAACGGCGTCAACACCCAACACGACGCCGATTACGTTTCCGGGAGCGGCATTGGCGTAGTCCGTAACGCCGATACCATCGATTCGGTAGTTGTTAAAGGTTGACCTCTGGCCGGAAATGGTGAGTTCCGATCCGAAACCGCGGTTGCCGCGGGCGGAGGTCGAATAGCTCATCTGTGTTTCGATTGGCTTCACGCCGGGCTGCAGTTGAGCCAGCGAAGTCCAGTCGCGTCCATTCAAGGGCAACTCGCGCACAGTTTCCGATTCGACTTGCCCCGTAAGAGCGGAAGAAGTCAGATCGATTTGCGGCGCAGCTTCGGTCACTTGGACCGTGGTGCTTGTTTCGCCGACTTTCATGGCGAAGTTCAGTTGTTGCTGCTGTCCGACAGATAGAGTCAGGTTCGATTGAATTGACGTAGAGAACCCGGCAGCAGTGACTCGTACTTCATATACGCTTGGAGCCAGGTTCGGGATCGTGTACAACCCGGCAGAATCCGTGGTTGCTTCTTTTGTAACGCCAGTTGCCGCATCTCTTGCGGAAATGCGCGCACCCACGAGAACACCGCCCGAAGGATCGGTGATGGTTCCGGAAAGGGTTGCTCCCGTAACTTGGGCCTGCGCGATGCTTCCGAGCATTAAACTTAATAATAGTGTGACAAGGATTGACACACCCGTAGCGAACTTCTTGGACCGGACCACACCCATACGTTCCCTCCAACGACGATCCGTAACGGACCACCGCTTTTCTTTAGAATTTGGCCAATTGCCCCGACTTCTGGATGAAAACCACTCCTACTTGGGGACGAGTTAGACACTATGGGGGGCAATCTGTCAATGACTTTATAAAATGCTAACGTGCGGGCGATGTTAGTGGTTTGATAACGTGGTGTAGCGCGTCTGAACTTTCAAAATTCGGATTCTGACAAATTTCCCGCGCGGTTCCTACAGGATTTCATGTATATTTTTCGGCAAAAACATGTAGAAATCGCGTTATTTGACGAGTGCAATATAAATATTTATAAAAATTATCGTGACGATTTTGTAAACCGAAGTGCTCTTGCCTGCATCAGCAGGATCTTGCCAACACTACAGCCCACTGTTGGCAGATTGGAACACTTTTAGACCTCTGATACATCTTATTGGGATAACTAACAGCAAATCGGGATGTGGTTCACAACGCAAAGGAGACAAAAATGCGAGTTTTCCTCACTGGCGCAACAGGCTTTATCGGGTCTGCGATTGCTCAGGAGCTAATCCGCGCGGGCCATCATGTCCTTGGCCTCGCGCGGAATGACGCAGCTGCCGCAGCCTTGACCAAGTTGGGTATCGAGGTGCATCGCGGCGATTTGACGGACCCGGAAAGCCTGGCCGCGGGCGCCCGTGCGTGCGAAGGCGTCATCCACACGGCTTTCAATCACGATTTTTCGAAGTGGGCGGAGAATTGCGAGGCAGACAGGCGCGCTATAGAGGCGCTCGGGTCGGCGCTGGCCGGGTCTGCACGCCCGTTGGTTGTCACCTCCGGGACAGCGATCGTAGCTGCGCCGGGCCGGGTGGTAACCGAAGAAGGTGCGGTCACGTCCCACCATCCTCGAGTAGCTTCGGAAAATGCAACAACATTGT
>Ga0210401_10008521_pt1 | contig 10169 bp, 8 predicted proteins | sample IncBWH32MmetaG_FD_150866 | JGI IMG/M metagenome (GOLD analysis project Ga0210401, IMG submission 150866) | Forest soil microbial communities from Barre Woods Harvard Forest LTER site, Petersham, Massachusetts, United States - Inc-BW-H-32-M | ecosystem: Environmental > Terrestrial > Soil >... | reverse complement strand
ATCCCGCGTCGTGCCGTACATTTGGCGCAAGGGCCCTTCGACACCGGCTGCGATCGTGCCTCCGACCGTCGCCCGCATCATAAAGGGTGCGCCGTGCGGCAGGAATTGTCCGCGTTCGCCGAGAGTCGCCTGGAGGCCGCAAAGCAACACGCCCGGTTCCACGCTGAGCGTGAGGTCGCCGGGATCGTAAGCGACGATTCTATTGAGGCGCGTGAGATCGAGCGCAACGTCGTAACGAGTCGGCGGCGCGCCGATCGATAGTTTCGTGCGCGCCGCGCACGGCACGATGGCGAGCGATTCGGCTGCGGCAAATTTGACGATCTCGACGATCTCTTCGGTCGAGCCGGGCTTCAGCGCGATCGACGGCGTCTTTTGAGCGATCGTATAAGAAGAAAGTTGCACCGAGTCCGTGATTCGGCTGGCTCGATCGACAACCGTCTCGAGCCGTGACACCGCGTTCGCCGCGGAAGCGTTCATGCGACGGGGACCTCGGCGGGGGCTTTGGGACGCGAGCGAATCTCGCCGCATCCTTTCGCGGAGGGAAAGATCTTTCCGGGATTGAGCAGGCCGGACGGATTGTAGGTGTTGCGAATGCGCCTCATCAGGTCGAGTTCGACTTCGCTGAACATGAGCGGCATCAGGCGGTCTTTTTCCATGCCGACGCCGTGCTCGCCGGTGATCGTTCCGCCGGCGGCAACACAATACTCGATGATTTCGTCCGACGCGGCGATCGCGCGTTCAAGTTGTTCGGGATATCGACCGTCGAAGGGCACGATCGGGTGCAGGTTGCCGTCGCCTGCGTGAAAGATGTTTCCGATTTCGAAGCCATATTTCTTGCCGATTTCCCCGATGCGTCGCAGCGTAGCAGGAAGTTTCGTGCGCGGAATTACACCGTCTTGCACGTAGTAGGACGGACTGAGGCGGCCGACCGCCGCAAACGAATTCTTGCGGCCTTTCCAGAGCAGGTCGCGCTCGGTGGCGTCACGCGCCACGCGGACTTCGCGAGCGTTGTGTGCCTGGCAAACTTCGGCAACTTGTTCGCTTTGCACGGCTGTGGCTTCGCGAAGTCCGTCGATGTCAATGAGCAGGACGGCGGCGGCGTCGGTCGGGTAGCCGGCGTGAATATAGGCTTCGATTGCCCGCAGCGACCAGCCGTCAAGCATCTCGCACGCGGCGGGCGTAATACCGCGTGCGGTGATGTCCGCAACGGTTTCGGTGCAGTCTTCGACGGTGTTGAAGATCGCGAGCAAGGTCTTGGTTTCTTCGGGCAGGCGAGTGAGCTTCACGGTGACTTCGGTGACCAAGCCGAGCGTGCCTTCAGAGCCGACGAAAAGCCCCATCAGATCGTAGCCAGGCGCGTCCGGTCCTGAGGCGCCAATGCGATAGAGTTCACCTGTAGGCAGGACGATTTGCATGGCGACGACGTGATTGGTCGTGACGCCGTAGGCAAGCGTGTGCGGGCCGCCGGAATTCTCCGAGACATTGCCGCCGATCGTGCAGGCTTTTTGGCTGGAAGGGTCGGGCGCGAAATGCAGGCCGAGATGGGCGACAGCGGCGCTCACGTCGGCGTTGACGACTCCCGGTTGCACCACGGCACGCTGATTTTCCGCGTCGACCGAAAGAATTTTGTTCATGCCCGAAAAAACGGTGAGGATGCCGCCTTTGCGCGCGAGCGCTCCGCCGGAAAGTCCGGTACCTGCACCGCGTCCTACCATGGGGGTTTGAAAGCGGTTGGCGAGCGCAACAATACCGACGACTTGGTCGGTATTTTGAGGAAAAACGACACAATCGGGGCGCGCGACGTCCACCGAGCCGTCATATTCGTAGAGAAGAAGATCCTCCGGTTTGTGGAGGACATTCTCGGACCCTAGGAGTTTTTGGAGGCCGCTGAGAAGTTGCGCGTCCATGGGAAAACGATCTCATAAATGGGCGCGGAATGCGAATCGCGGCGAACGCGTTACGCCCAGCTGTAGCCGAGTTTCATTAGCGGCAATGCGCGAATGCGCTCGCCCGTTGCGGCGAAAACGGCGTTTGCGATGGCCGGCAGAACGGGCGGAAGTGCGGGTTCGCCGAGCCCCGTGGGCGAGTTGTCGGTAACGACAAAATCGATCTGAATGTCCGGCGGCGCTTGCGAGATTCGCACGGGCTGAACCTCGAGGAAATTGCTCTGAACGGCTGCACCTCTGTCGAAGGTGATCTCGTAGCCCATGATGTGGCTCATGCCTTCGATCTCGGCACCCTGCGAAAGGTTCACGGCGGGGCCGGGGTTGATGATCTGGCTGCCGACATCACCGACGGTCCAGATTTTGTTGACCTTCATGCTTTTATCGGGCTTCACCGTCACGTTGGCGACCGAGGCGAAGTAGCCCAAGTGACTGAAGTGGCAGCCGACTCCCATGCCGGTGCCCTTAGGCAAGGTGCGCGTTCCCCAACCGGATGTTTTTTGGATTTCGCGCAACACGCCTTGCATTCTCTGCGCGTTGAATTGAGGGCCCGCCGGACCGCGTCCGCCTGGTCCCGGCGTCGCGGCCAGAGGAGAGTTGTCCATCAGCGCAAGGCGGAATGCGATGGGGTCTTTCCCGGCTGCGTGCGCGAGTTCATCGATGAACGACTGAATGACGAACGCAAGAGCATTGCTGCGCGGAGCACGCATTGCACCGGTGGGAATTCCACAAGGAATCAGCGAATAGTGCAGACCGTAGTTCGGGATGAATCGGCCGGGGAATTCGTCTGCGCCCATATCCCCGCTGGCAACGAAGCGGCCGTTGTTGCCATAACTGACGAAGTGATCCTGCCACGCCGAAAGATTGCCGGAGGCGTCGACAGCACCCCTCAGATAGTGGAAGCCACCCGGGCGGTAGAAGTCGTGCTGCATATCGTCTTCGCGCGTCCAAAGAAGTTTCACAGGCACGCCGACGACTTTTGCGATCCACGCTGCTTCGGCGACATAGTCGTTGGTCAGGCGGCGACCGAAGCCTCCGCCGATGCGCGGCTGATGCATCGTGATGGCGGAAGGATCGATACCGATGGTTCGCGCGGCGACTTGCAAACCTTGCTGCGGGGTTTGACTTGGTGCCCAAAGCTCAAGCTTGCCATCCTGGAAATGCGCGGAGCAATTCTGCGGCTCGAGCGGTACGTGCGAGATAAATGGATAGGAATAGGCGGCTTCGACGGTTTTCGCGCCGTTGCCGAATGCTCCGTCGAAATCGCCGTCCTTGCGAAGCGTACGTTGCGGCGCTTGCTTCGAGAAAGCTTCGGCCTGGTCGGCGAAGCCCTTGCTGCTTTGGGACGCCGTCGGACCCTCATCCCATTTCACTTGAAGCTTTTCACGCGCCGTTTTCGCTTGCCACCAGGAGTCCGCAACGATTGCAACGCCGCCGAGTAGGCCTGTCAAGTCGGTGCCGCCGTCCACGGTGAATGCAAAACGGATGCCGGGCATGGCTTTGATTTCGTCCAGATTCGCGCTGACGACTTTGCCGCCGTAGGTCGGACATTTCTGGAAGACGGCGAAGAGCATTCCCGGCGCGACAAAGTCGATGCCGTAAAGCGGCTTGCCGGTAACGATCGAATGGTTATCGACGCCCGGAACCGTCTTGCCGATGATCTTGTAATTCTTCGGGTCCTTCATCTTAAGCGTAGTGGGATCGGGCACGGGAAGTGCAGCCGCCTTTGCGGCAAGGTCGCCGTAGCCGGCGGATTTGCCACTGGCCTCGTGCATTACGCGGCCAGAGGCCGTCGAGCATTCCGATTCCGATACATTCCAGGTTTGCGCGGCTGCCGAGAGGAGCATCGCACGGCACATCGCGCCGACCTGGCGCAAGGGCACCCAGTTAACCGGTGTTGCCGTGCTGCCACCGGCAACCTGCGGGCCGTACTTTGCGGCATCGACATCGGCTTGTGTGAGGCGGACATCTTTCCAATCAACATCAAGCTCTTCGGCGATCAGCATGGGGAGCATCGCTTTGACGCCCTGGCCCTCTTCGGGGTTCTTGGCCATGATCGTCACAATTCCGGTGGGCGCTATCTGAATGAACGAGCTCGGAAGCAAGTGCGCAGGCGCCGGTCCCTGCGCCAATACCTTCGCGACAGGGTCAACATAGTGCGCGAGCATGAACCCGCCGCCGATCATGGCACTCACGCGGAAGAACGAGCGGCGGTCCATCTTTGGGGCTGCCATGGTTGCCATCTGATCCTCCTATTGAGCGCCGTGCCCGTTATGGGACGGCGCAATCTTTGCGGCTGAGGTGAGTTGGGCGGCGCGGTGGATCGCCTTGCGGATGCGAAGATACGTTCCGCAGCGGCAGATATTGCCGAACATCTGCGCGTCAATTTCCTGGTCGGTTGGCTTGGGATTTTTTGCCAGGAGCGCGGAGGCGGACATGATCTGTCCGGCCTGGCAATAACCGCATTGCGGCACGTCGATTTCCTGCCATGCGAGCTGAACGGGATGCTCGCCGTCGGCGGAAAGGCCTTCGATCGTGGTGATCGGAATGTTCGCGGCTTCAGAAACGTAGGTCTGGCAGGCGCGCACGGCCTGGCCGCGCAGATGAATCGTGCACGCGCCGCACATGCCGATGCCGCAACCATATTTCGTGCCCTTCAGGTTGAGCATGTCGCGCAGAACCCACAACATGGGCATGTTGGCAGGCGCGTCGACGGTCGATGTCTTGCCGTTGACGATTAATTTGTAAGGCATTTTCGAACCTCCGAGCGAAGGCCGTTTTCGCGGAGCGGGAAAACTTTACAACCGGCGGCGACGGTGCGTCAATTTGAGGGAAATCGTACAGTGTTAACGATTCGAGTGATCCCAAAGCGTCGTGCTTTGGCTGTGTTGAGCGCCGCGACCAGGGGGGGTCCACCGGCCGGGAGAACGTGAATTATCTTGGAGCGGGCGCGGCGGGGCCACCGGCGCCGCGCGCTGGCGGAGGCGGCAGTGTTCCGCCTTCTGCAAGAATTTTCATGTTCTTGAGTCCATCCATGAAGCGTGTTCTTCTCGACGCGAGATCGGCCTCTCGCGCCGCGTCATCGGCGAGCATCGAGTTGTCAAAAAATAGCGTGTAAACAAGCCTGGACGTCGTCGCCGTGACCGGCCGTGCTTCGAGCGTGCCGTGATACAGGTTATAGGGCCGGCCTTCGCGAACCGGCTGCGTGTACGTATAGGAAAGCTCGGTCTTGCCGACCATAACTTCGTTGCCGATCGATCGAACGACTCCGATCTCTCCGTCCGTACCCGAAAGAATCGTGCAAGACGTTTGAAACCATTCGCCGATGTCGCAATATTTGCCTACGCGTTTCCAGACCTCCGCAGCCGGACGGTTGACGTCAATCTCCATCTCGATCGATACATAGTGCGGGTTCGGTATTGTCAGAGGCGCCTGCGCCGGACGGCCTGCCGGCGGAGTTTGAGCCGCAGATTGACCGTGCGCAGCGACAGGAGAAAGGCAAAGCAAGATGGCAACAAATATTGCGTTCATCGGACGATTCATGAGCGGCGCCTCCGGGCGGAGATCGTGGCACGGGTTGGCCCGTCAATCAAGGGGATATAGAGGGGTGTGAAATATTTTCCGGTCACGAAGTTTCGCTCCCGCCGTATTTTGCGGCCATGCAACCTGCGCCACGCTCGCGTGTATACTTTCCGGCTGGAACATCGTGAGGTGAACGGTGAGCAAGCCCAAGGCGTTCGTATCGAAACCGCTTTTCCCGTCGGCGTGCAAGGTGCTCGAGCAACACGTCGAGGCGGAATATTGGACCGAGCCCGATCGAATTCCGCGCGCCGAACTGCTGAAGCGTGCTGTCGGAAAGGATGCATTGATCTGCTTGCCGACCGACAAGATTGACGGGGAATTACTCGACGCGGCGCCGACCGTCCGACTGGTAGCGAGCGTTTCGGTTGGCTACGACCACATCGACGTGGACGCCTGCACCAAGCGCGGCGTTATGGCGACCAATACGCCGGGCGTGCTCGATGACAGTACAGCCGATCTTGCCTGGGGTCTGTTGATGTCGGTTGCGCGGCGGATCGTCGAAGGCGACGCGTGGACGCGTTCAGGAACCTGGACCGGCCTCGCGTTTGACACCTTTCTAGGCGCGGACGTGTGGGGAAAGACGCTCGGCATCATCGGATTGGGGCGCATCGGCCGCGAAATGGCAAGGCGCGCCTCAGGGTTCAAGATGCGCGTCATGTATAACAACCGGAATCGCGCACCCGAGGCGATCGAAAGCGAACTGCGCGCAGAATACGTCGGCATGGATGATTTGCTGCGGCAATCCGACTTTGTAAGCTTGCACGTTCCACTGATGCCGGCGACGCGGCATCTGATTTCGGACCAGTCCTTCGCAAAGATGAAGCCGAGCGCGTTTTTAATCAACACAACGCGCGGGCCAGTTGTCGATGAAGGCGCCCTTGTGGCTGCCCTTGAGGGCAAGAAAATTGCGGGCGCCGGGCTCGATGTTTACGAGCACGAGCCGAAAGTGCATCCGGGATTGCTCGGTCGCAAAGATGTTGTACTTGCGCCGCATATTGGAAGCGCGACGGTCGAAACGCGCACGAAGATGGCGCAACTTGCCGTTGATAACGCCGTGGCGTTCTTCACCGGACGGAAGCTGCCGAGTCCCATCAACCCGCCAAAAACATGAAGCATGTTGCACAAGCGATTTTTCGCGAAACGCTCGCCGCACTCGATATTCGCGGCGCACTGGATCGGAAACTTGCGCGTGCGGGGACCGTGATTCGGGCCGGCGGAACGGAGATCGATCTTCGCGGCTATCGCGAAATTGTAGCCATTGCCTTCGGCAAGGCCTCCTTCGCGATGGCCGAGGCGTTGAACGATATTTTGGCGCCGGATTTTTCGTGCGAGGGCATTTTGGTGGGCCCCGCAGCACCGCCTCGTAAACTCGCGGGATGGCGGAGTTTTGTTGGCGCCCATCCGATGCCCGACGAGCAGAGCTTTGCAGCGGGGCGAGCGATTCTCGATCGTTTGACTCGCTGTGATTCGCACAGCCTGATTTTCTTTTTACTTTCGGGCGGCGGATCGTCGCTTGTGGAAAGTCCAATTGACGCCAAGGCGACGCTCGAGGATTTTCGACAATTGCACGCGGCGCTGGTCAAGTGCGGCGCGCCAATCGAAGAGATCAATATCGTTCGTCGTCACGTCTCTGCGACAAAAGGCGGCAGACTCGCCGCCGCTGCACCTGAGTCGATGAAGATCACCTTTGCGATCAGCGATGTGCCGCCGGGCATGGAGGCGGCGCTCGCTTCCGGACCGACGCTTCCGGACCCAACGACGCTTGCTGATGCCGAGCGCGTGATCCGCGAAAACTCTCTTGAGGGGAAATTGCCGGACTCAATTCGGACCGCGCTTGCGCGCAGGATTTTACCCGAAAGTCCCAAGCCTGGCGACGCAGCTTTCGGTCTGGCGCATTTTTCGTTGATTCTCGGCACGCACGATCTGACGCACGCGGCGCATCATGCTTCCGAATCACATGGCTACGCCTGCGTGTGCGACGCCGAGACGGATAACTGGCCGCTGGATAAGGCCGCGGACTTTCTGCTGGCGATGCTTGCCCAGCAAAAGGCCGAGTGGCCGGGTCATCGCGTCGCGGTGATTGCAGGGGGCGAGGTGAGTAGCCCGGTGACGGGCGGCGGAATGGGTGGGCGAAACTCCGCATTTACTCTCGCCTGTGTCCCAAAAATCGCGGGCAAGAAAATTGCCGTGCTGAGCGCGGGCACCGATGGAATCGATGGCAATAGTCCCGCGGCTGGCGCGATAGCGGACGGCGAGACCATGCCGCGTGCGCGGGCCGCCGGACTCGATCCGGCAGATTTCTCTCGACAGAGCGATGCTTATCATTTTTTTGAGCCTTTGGGCGATGCGATCGTCACCGGGCCGACGGGCATGAACGTCCGCGATCTGCGCATCTTTCTTGCGGAGCCGGACTGAGCCGCGAGGATGAGCTTCCCTGCCTGGATTGCCGCGATCGTTTTGTTTTTGCAATTGCCGATCCCTCTTTACTGGTTCGTTTTGCATCCTTTCAAAGGTTTTTGGCATGACCGCGGGAACTCCGTGTATGTGGTTGCGCTGTTCTGTTCGTGGCTGCCGGCGACGGCTGTGCTCGTCATCTACCACCGCGCGCTCTTGCGCACCGAATGGCCGCCGGCGTGGCGATTTGCGCTTGGCGTGGTGTTGATCGCGTCAGAAATATGGATATTCCGCCGGGTGAGGCGCGATTTAGGGGGAGCGCGCTTGGTTGGCGCGACCGAATTATCTGGCGGCGGCGAAATCGAACAAACGGGAATCTACGGGCGGATTCGCCATCCGCGATATACGGGATCATTTCTCGCGCTGATCGGCGCGTGTTTGCTGGCGGCGACGCGCATCACCTGGATCGTTGCCGCTGTGTGGACGGTGCTCATGGGAATAGCGGTCACGCTTGAAGAGAGGGAATTGCGGACTCGTTTCGGCGATGCGTATCGGGAGTATCGCAGACGCGTTCCGGGATTTGTGCCGCGCCTTAATCGCCCACGCTAGTCTGCAACGCTTTCAATGCATCGAGTTGTGACTGAACTTTCAACCAGGCTTTCTTGTTTTTCTTGGTGACGTAGGGTGCATTGGGATCCTTGTAGAAATCGAGCACGGCCGCGCGCAATTCGGGGCTCACCTTGGCAAAGTGATTCGACGCCAGGCGGTCGAGCAGGTCCGCATACGTGCTGTCCGCAAGAGGGTATTCGCCGGGACCGGTTACAGAGCCCACGTCAAAATTGTCATTGATCAAGTTCAACTGGCCTGTGCTGGGCTGTGCTTTCACAAGGCGCTCGTACTCGTCGCTCGCCGTGTTGAAACTTTGAACGAACAGCGCTTCAGCCGCAGGCGTGGGCGTTTTGAACGATAACGCGCTGAACGGGCCGACTTTTGGAATGATCCTGATCAGGAAAGCAAACAGGCGCGTGCCCAATCCCGGGGCTTTGTAGTTTGAACCCCAGTCGTGACGATAGCTTGTGCGCGAAAGATGATAGAGAAATTGTGCGCGCGTTTCTCCGGGATGCTCTTTCTGAATATCGGTTTTTTTGATCTGCCACGCAACCTTCGTCATCGCCGGGATCGTCGAACCAACTCCGAGGCGATATGTGCCGAGCGCGAGATCGTAGTTCGTGAAGATGCTCTGCATCGGGATGGAATATGTTTCTTCGAACGCTTGCTGTAGCAATGGCTTCGAGACCTGGAATCCGATGCGGTCGTGATAATCGTCCGGGGCGTAGCTGCCGCGAGCGACTTGCAAGACATCGAAACCGAATTCAGTCTTCAGGTGCGCGGCGGGATTCTGATCGTAGGTGATCACATCACCATACTTCTTGCGAAGTTTCGGATAGAGAAGGGGTACGGCGCGATTCGTGGCGATGCGGTGACCGTTGTTGTCGGCGGCGTAATGGGCCAGCGCGCCGAGTGCGAACGCGTAGTCGTCCAAAGTTGTCGCATCGCGTAGCAGCGCTTCCACAAAATCGCCGCTGCGGACGTAATGGACCAAGTCGCTGAAAAGTTTGCTGCCGAAGGGGTAGTAGCCCATGTCCTGGATCACCGCCCCGCCGTAGGCGTAGGCATGGGCCTCCTTTAATTGTTCGGGAGTCGCATCTGGAAAGCGCGAAAGAAGCAGCGGCTTGATCGCGTCGTCCCATGCGGAATCAATCAGCGCTTCGTGGGCGAGAACCGAGTACGCGCAGCAGCGCGTCGGAGCCAGCAAGAAAAGCAGAAGAGCAGTTAGGACGCAGAAACATCGGTGAAATTGGTTCGGTCCTGTGTACCGTAGCGTGTGCATACCGACTCAGTCAGTATAGCAAACGCGCCGAAGGCACTCGCGCGCTCTGGTTGAGAGTGGGTCGGTCGTTTGCTAAGCTAAACAGCGCACACGCTGCGGAGAGGTGTCTGAGCGGTTGAAAGAGCTCGCCTCGAAAGCGAGTGTAGGGGAAACTCTACCGTGGGTTCAAATCCCACCCTCTCCGCCATATTTTCCGGATCAATGTTTCACAGCCTACCTAAAATCCAATTATAAGAAATCTCCGGCCTACTGTTTGGCGAACAGAATTTCGGTCTTTCCGTTTTTTATTTTCGCTTGACAATGGGGGCGGCGAATAGTAAACGTTTTACACCTTCACCCGTCTCCGTGAATACCTGTAG
>Ga0210401_10008520_pt1 | contig 10169 bp, 8 predicted proteins | sample IncBWH32MmetaG_FD_150866 | JGI IMG/M metagenome (GOLD analysis project Ga0210401, IMG submission 150866) | Forest soil microbial communities from Barre Woods Harvard Forest LTER site, Petersham, Massachusetts, United States - Inc-BW-H-32-M | ecosystem: Environmental > Terrestrial > Soil >... | reverse complement strand
GCCCTTCACGGTCTCCGCCCCTTCCGCCACAACGAAGGATGCGCCGCTCTGCACGCCGGCTTCCTTGAGCAACAGAGACAGGGGCACGCCGGTCCACTCGGAACAACTGGTCATCCCATGTGTCTGCTGCACATTTTTGTGCGAGGGTTTCGCGCGATTTCCACTGCATTCCAGGAAATGAGCCCGGGTCACAAAAGGCAGGCGCTTCAGTTCGTCCACCGTAAAAATCAGCGGCCGGTCCACCATGCCGTGAATCATCAGCCTATGTTCCTGGGGATCGATGTCCGGGACATAGGAGCCGCGATGGGTCGCCACATAATGGAGCGACGTGGCCGTGATCATTCCCACAGAATCCTGAATCGGCGACAATACGTGAAACGTCATTCCGAATTCATCCGGGGACATCCTCTCCATCACGGGGATGCGGACCGATTTCACGTAATGGGAGCGCTCGCCATAGGCGATCAAATCCTTGGGATCTTTGCAATCTTTAGGCGGTGCCTCGGAATGCGACATCTGGGCATCGGCGGACGCTACCACTCCCGCCGCCAAACCAACCAATGCGGCGCTATTTTTTAGAAATCCCCTTCGACCGGATCGTTTCGGGCCCATGGGCGCTCCTTAGTTGTTGAAGTAGCCAGGAATTATTTTCTTGGTCTTGCTAGAAGCTGAGAGTATACATCCGTTTGAATGGCAACGAATACAATCCTCCTGGGCCAGAGTATCGATTCAGGATTGTGCCGACTGCAACTATCACGCCGTCCTACGAGGCTTCACGCTGCGAATCCGAATGAACTTCTTCCGCCTCGGGCTGTAAGTGGTCACATTGCCCTTGGCGATGTGATACACCCAGCCGTGGAGTTTTAAGTTCCCCTGCTCCAACCTCGCCGCGACAGCCGGGTGTGTCTGTAAATTCCTGAGCTGCTCGATCACGTTCCTTTCCGTGAGCGCCAGCAAAAACTCAGGTTCACTTAAATTCCCGCGGGATTCCGCAATCGCTTCGCGTGCCGGCTTTGCGTGTTCGAGCCAGGCGCTCACATTCGCCAGAGGTTTCAGGGCCTCGGGATTCAGTACACCCTTCATCACGCCGCAATCCGTATGCCCGCAAACGATGACGTCAGGCACGCCCAGGACCCCCACGGCATATTCAATCGTGGCCGAAACGCCCCCGACCGATTCCGGGTAGCGCGGAACGATATTCCCGATCACCCGGCAGAGAAAAAGTTCGCCAGGCTTGGTCTGCGTCAGCAAGCAGGGATCGATGCGTGAATCCGCACAGGTGATAAACAGAGCCGTCGGTCTCTGCTGCAAAGCCAGCTTGTGGAACAATTCGCGATGCTTCGGAAAGACCTTTTTTTGAAAGCGCTTGAGGCCTCGCAGGATGTTATCGACAGGCATGGCCAATCATTCTGCAATAGCAAGAACGATCGATACTAGCGAAAATCAGAAGAGCCGGCCCTTGAAATTTATGGTAAGGTACCGCGATTTACTTGAGAAGCAGGCGAATTGGAGAACCAAGGCTTGACCGGCTGTTTATCTTTTCCCATCTTGTTTCATATTTTGGGTAGCCGATCTTCCGTGCATGAATTAAGAAAACATGAGATAATGAGTTCGGAAGTATAGTGCCTGCTGGACGCCTTGGAAGGGGGTCCAGGGACCATGGCAAAGTCTCTGGAACACGTTTTTTTTCGCAATATTCCGTCGCATGAATTTAAGTCTGCGCCATAACAGCAAGGATCGACGATCCCAAGCTCACGCCGCGCCTTGCCGTGCGGTATCGTGTTGAAAAGAAGTGGCTTAGATAATGTCTATCCGGCAGGCCCGGGCCGCGTGACTTATCGCCGCAAATTGACTCTAATGTAAAGAGAGTCATAATTGGCCGTGTGCGCATCGAATAGCCGAGTTATGTGTATCCGGGCGGTCTGGCACCTGTAAAAGCTTGATTCGCAAGGGGGATAACTGCTTGTCTCTGAATAATCAAGAAACCGGTGAAGAGGTTCGCAGCATCATTGGCATCCGCAAGGAGCGCAGGTATCTCCTGCCCGATGAAGAAGATAGCGCTTTGCCCGTGGTCAAGACCTCGCCGGAGCCGGAGGAGGCTGATCATCAACTCTCTCCCTTCGACCAGTCTGGCATCGCGGCGGAGGAGGACATCGCTACTTCAGGCTCACAGTTGTCCTCGGAGGCCGTTGAGCTGGAGCATGGCGTCGTCCCCGAAGAGGGCGAACTTGACCTTACACCGGGGATGCTGGACAAAAATAACGACCCGGTCCGGCTCTACCTTCGGGAGATGGGCACTGTTCCGCTTCTGAAGCGGCAAGACGAGGTAGCTATCGCCAAGCGCATGGAGCGCGGGCACCTTATGGTGCTTAAAACGATCTCCCGCTCTCCCATCGTACTGAAGGAATTGATTGCCGTCGGCAAAGAACTCCGCGCCGGCACGTTATCGATTAAGAAGATTATTCAATTTGATCAAGAAGAGCTGACTGAAGAGGAAACCGAGAGCAAGACGCAAGAGATTCTGCGCACCATTGCGAAGATCGAGCAGCTGTACGTCCTGGCGCACAAGCAGGCCGCGATTCTGAAAAATTCTCCGAAATCGAGTAAGCGGCTCTACTTGCGCCACCGGAATCGTCTAGCCCGCACGCGAGTCATGATGTCGCAACATGCTCGATCGATTGATTTCCACTCGCTCGAAAGAAAGCGCCTCATCGACAAGATCCACCACACCGTCGAGCGCTTGCAATCGCTCGAGCGCGAAATCGTCAAGCTGGAACGCAGGGCCGACGCCTCCAAGGGCGAGCATGCGGCGGAAGCTCGCCGGGAGCTGCGTGCCCGCCGCAACGAGTTGCACGAAATTGAAGCGGCCAGCGAAACAGGACTCATCGACCTAAAGCGCATGCTCCAGGTAGTGCTCCGTGGGGAAGCCGAAGCCAGCCAGGCCAAGAAAGAAATGGTCGAGGCCAACCTGCGCCTGGTTGTTTCCATTGCCAAGAAATACACCAACCGCGGCTTGCAATTTCTGGACCTGATTCAGGAGGGCAACATCGGCCTGATGAAAGGCGCGGACAAGTTTGAATGGCGCCGCGGCTACAAATTTTCCACCTACGCCACTTGGTGGATACGTCAAGCGGTGACACGCGCGATCGCCGACCAGGCCCGGACGATTCGCGTGCCCGTGCACATGATCGAAACGATCAATAAGCAGGTCCGAACCAGCCGTCAACTCGTCCAGGAACTTGGTCGCGAGCCGCGCGCGGAAGAGATCGCTCATCGCCTGGGCGTTCCCGTCGAGAAGGTGCGCAAGACCAAGGAAATTGCGCAGCAGCCCATTTCCCTCGAGACACCCATCGGCGAAGAAGAAGATTCGCACCTGGGCGAATTCATCGAGGACAAGTCTTCCGTTTCTCCTTCGGACGCGGCGATCAGCATCAGCCTCCAGGAACAAACGGAATCCCTGCTGAAGACGCTAACTCCACGCGAAGAACGAGTGATCAAAATGCGTTTCGGTCTGGAAGATGGTTCCGAGCACACACTGGAAGAAGTGGGACAGTCGTTCGCTGTGACCCGCGAGCGCATCCGCCAGATCGAGGCGAAAGCGCTGCGCAAGTTGCGACACCCGTCCAGGTCGAGAAATCTCCGCTCATTCCTCGAAGATAGTCTCTGAGGAATGCGTCAAGCCGGACGCCGCTAAGGTTCCGCTTGCTATTTGTGGGCGGGCTTTAGAGCCGTCCACGGCACATTCCTCGTGATGTGCCCTAGTCCGTCTGTCGATTTGAGGTTGGCCGTCTGCATCAACGAATTAATGTCGGCCACCTCAAACACACCCTCTTGCTGAGTCGTGCCGACGCGTTCCCCTCTTTTCGGAGGGATCGGAATCGACGTGGAATTCATATCTGGTCCTCCTTCTTCCGGTCGAAAGCTGGGCCTCTTTCTAGTTTGGTGGGATCCTATGAGGCCATTCTTACTCCTCTTCGCAAGGAATTGCTAGAAGTTTCCTTCGGTGCCAGGCAATCAAATTAAGATGGCGCTTAAATGGGATGGTTAAGGAATTGAAATGCACGCGAGAAGAATGGACTTAACCATTGGACAGTAACGTTAAATTGCACCGCTTGAATGGAACTTGAATCGGTTGCATGCTGGTTTTTGGAGCGAAGCCGATGTCGGAAAAACATTTGATTCAGGCAATTTCCACGAGGTATAAGGCGTTGCCCCGACGAAAGAGGGTTGCGGAAGTTCGCAAGTTCGCAGGTCGCTCCCCAGACGACGCTAAGTTTTGGCAGAAGAATTTTCCGGACCTTTATCAGGAAGCGTTTCGCGCCGCGGCCTCCTCGGTGGGTGCGCGCTTGGTGGCAACCCGGCGGAGTAAGCGAGCTGCAAAGCGTCGGTAGGCGACAGCCCCAAAAGCTCGCCCCACTCAACGACCAGTTCCCTTCGACGATTTCCGTACACATTTTGAAGAATTGTATGAAGAATTTCGATATCGGACATTCCTCTTCACCGAGCCTGTTCGATTAGCCTCTGCTTACTCTGTGTCGTCATCAAAAGGCTGCCTTGTCGCTTAAGGCGGACTCATATATGACGCTGATTCTATGCAAAGTACCACAATTGGAATTCCCTCGCGGATTCCGCTAGAATCGCTCAGGACAGTTCCTTGCCAGAATCTTCCTCCAAAGCGCGCATCACTATGGGATTAGTTCACACTGGATTCCGCGCGAAGCAAACCATCAAGAATGGTCTGGAATGCGCGAGATATTGTGCCAAAAAAATCAACGGGATGTATCGAATACTCGACCAACACCCATGACCATGGACACCAAAATTTCACAGCACATGAATCGCCCGCTTCAGGAAGTCGATCCTGACATCGCCGACGTTTTACGCGAAGAAGGACGCCGCCAGGGTACGGGCCTCGAGCTGATCCCCTCGGAAAATTTTGTTTCCGAAGCGGTGCTGGAAGCGATGGGTTCGGTGCTCACCAACAAGTATGCCGAAGGCTATCCAGGAAAGCGCTACTACGGCGGCTGTGAATTTGCCGACCGCGCCGAGCAGCTCGCGATCGATCGCGCGAAAGCCTTATTTGGCGCGGAGCACGCCAATGTGCAATCCCATTCGGGAACGCAAGCGAACGTTTCCGTTTACATGGCCGCTCTGCAGCCGGGCGACACAGTCCTTGGCATGAATCTCGCGCACGGCGGGCACCTGACGCACGGGCATCCGCTCAATTTTTCCGGAAAGATGTACAAGTTCGTGCCCTACGGCGTGAGCAAGGAAACCGAAACAATCGACTACGACGAACTCGACCGCCTGGCGCGCGAGCATAAGCCGAAAATGATTGTCGCGGGGGCCAGCGCCTATTCCCGCATCATCGATTTCCCACGCATGGCGGAGATCGCGCGTTCCGCCGGTGCGCTGTTTTTTGTGGACATGGCGCACATCGCCGGCCTCGTCGCCGGGGGAATACATCCGAGCCCGGTGCCGCACGCCGATTTCGTTTCGACGACCACCCACAAGACTCTGCGCGGCCCGCGCGGCGGCTTGGTGCTGTGCAAGGCGCAATACGCGAAAGAACTCGACCGCATTACCTTCCCCGGAACGCAGGGCGGCCCGCTCATGCACATTATCGCCGCGAAAGCCGTGTGCCTGAAGGAAGCGGCCGAGCCCGGGTTCCGCGATTACGCCAGGCAAATCGTCGCCAATGCCAAAAAGTTAGCCGCTGAAATAACGAAAGCAGGCTTCCGCATTGTCAGCGGCGGCACGGACAATCATCTCTTTCTGATCGATCTCTATTCCCGCGGAATCACCGGCAAGGACGCGCAGCCGGCGCTCGACCGCGCGGGTATCACCGTGAACAAAAATTCCATCCCTTTCGATCCCACGCCTCCGATGACGGGCGGCGGCATCCGCATGGGCACTCCCGCCGTGACGACACGCGGAATGCTGGAGCCCGAGATGGCGCGCATCGCCGTGTGGATCGCCGATGTGCTCACGCACCTGGGCGACGCCGAGCGCGAGCGCCGCATCCGCGCCGAAGTCGCGGACTTCGCCGTGCAATTCCCCCTCTACACACGCCGCTGGGACATCGCCCCGTCGCTGGCCGGGAGCCGCGGCACTGCGCGCTGAGCGCCGGGACCGATGCGTGTTGCGATCGATATCCGGCGCGCCGGGGACTTCGGAGTCGGCACCTACATCCGCAACATCATCAATCAATTTGCGCGGTCGGACGATGGCAATGAATATTTACTAATCGGTCAACAGTCTCACCTCCGGGAATTCGATCCCCTGCCCGAAAATTTCACCCTGCTCGACTATCATTCCGACCCGGGCTCTTTCCACACGCATCTGCATCTTCCCTACTTGTTGCACAAGCAGGGTGTCGATCTACTGCACATGCCCTGGTTTTACGCGCCGGCCGTGGTGCCCTCGCGCCTGGTCATCACAATTCACGACCTGACCGATATTCTCACTCCGCCACCCGGCATTTCGGCTACGTTTCAAGCTGGGCGCTTGTATTTTGCGCGGCGCGCCTTGACGCGGGCCGACCGCATCCTGGCCGTTTCACATTCGTCCAAGCGGGATCTGTCACGCGTCTTCGACGTTCCGGAAGCAAAAATCGAAGTCGTTTACAACGCGCTCGACGAACGTTTTTTACGCGAGCCGATGCCCGAAGGCGCCGACGCCATCCTCGAGCGCCATGCCGTCACCGATCCCTTCGTACTTTACGCGGGGAACATCAAACCGCAAAAAAATCTCCCGCGCCTGATTGAAGCGTTCGCGGTGGCCAAGGCCGATCTGCGGGATGACCCGCACTATTCCAACTTGAAGCTGCTGCTGATCGGCGATTCCGCGGAGGAACATTCGGATTTGCGGCGCGCCGTTCTGCGCTCGCGCGTTCAAGGCGACGTCCGATTTTTGGGCTTCGTCCCGCACCCCGTGCTGCGCGTTTTTTATTCTCGAGCCAGCGCGTTCCTCTTCCCCTCTTTGTACGAAGGATTCGGACTTCCTCCGCTCGAAGCCATGGCCCACGGCGCTCCCGTGCTGACGTCGAGCGTCTCTTCGCTCCCGGAAGTGTTTTCACACGCCGCGCTGCTCGCGAATCCCGAAAATATCTTTGAGATCGCGCGCGGGATCCGGCAAATCCTCACCGAAGACGTCTTGCGTGAAACACTCATCCGCCGCGGCTACGAACTCGTCCAGAAATATTCATGGGAGCGGTCGGCCGAGCAGGTGCGTGAAGTGTACCGCTCCGTCGTCGCCGGCGAGCCGGTGAATTCACGCGCGTAGAAGCCGAAAAGACTCAACACAGAGAACACAGAGAAAATTCAAAGACAGATCGGAGCCTCAATTCAATGTTCCGCTGAACAGAAAGGGTTCTGTCTCTGCTTTTCTCTGTGGATTTTCTCCGTGTACTCTGTGTTGAAATCCGGCCGCTGTTATGGCGAATCGTTAGCGTCAACCACGATTTCAAGCTCCCGCACTTTCCCGTCCCTAATCGAAAACGCGCGGACAGGATGCACCGCATCCGCCCGAAGCGAAACGATAAAATAAGCGTGTTCGGGATACCCGGCCAGCTCGATATCCTTCGGGGAAGGAACATTTTCAGTGGATAGATGGGAATGATATTGCCCGAGATGCGTCAACCCAATAGCGCGCAAAGTCCGAAACAGATCAAATAATTCCCGTGGCGCGATTTCGTAAACGGCGGCGCTACGCAGATCATTCGTTGCCGGAAATATCGCGCTGATCACACCGTCGCGCCCCGCAAGCAGCCCGCAACACTCGATGTGCGGTTCGCGGCGGGCATGTGCGAGCATTTCGTCCACAATTTCGCGCCGCACACGAATGAAATCCGCCATGCCTTCGAGTGTACCTCAGGCGGATTGGCCGAAACATTATGTGTGCAGTGTAAATAGTAATGTGTTTGTAGGGCACGGCTTCACAGTCTGTGGAAAAAGTAAGATATTTTGTCATTCCGAACGAAGTGAGGAATCTCTCCGGGTTCTATAGTCAACAGAATGAGAGATTCCTCGGCACGCAGCGTACGTCGGAATGACAAAAAGTTTGGTTTTTCCGCAGCCTCTTCAGCCCTGCTGTATCTTGTACAGAACTAGCCCGGCCTACGCCGCGGGCCCGCTCAGTTTTCAGTGCCACGCACGCTCTTCAAGCGGTTACGTTCAAGCTTCCAGCACTCGCTGATGGATGGGCATTGGACGCACCGCCCGTAGCGCCCGGAAGGAAACCGCCGATCTGCTGAAGATCGTTCTGCAATGTCGCAAATACCGATTGCGCCCCCGAAAGATTTCCCGCCCGCAAGTCTTGTGCCAGCGTGCTGAATGCCTGGACAATCGGATTGGCCCCCCGCGATGAAGTTTCCGAGCTCTCCGCGTGGTGGCGGTGTTGGTCGTGAAGATGTCCTTGTACTTGTTTACTGGAGACGTTTTGCAGATCATGCTGAAGGTTCGTAAAGTCTTGCTGTGCGGCCTGCAATTTTCCGGTCTGGAGGTCCAGCCCTAACTGGGTGAAAGCCCGCGCCACCGGGTTACTGGCGGCGCCACTAGTGCTGGACCCGGTGCTTTGGTTTAGGCCCGGAAAATCTTGCGCCAGCGTCGCGAAATCCGACTGCGCCTGCGTCAAATTGCCGGATTGCAAATCCTGTCCCAATTGCTGAAACTCAGCTTTGATTTGCTGAAATTTGGACGGGTTATTTTCAATGCTTTGATTTGCGCCCGCCGTGCCCGGAGGCGCTTTCGCAGAGAAAAAATTGCTTGCCAGGATGCCAATGATAGACATAGCTTCGCCCCTCCTCATTATCAATCCATCGAGCCAGGACCCACTGGGCAGGAGGCCGCTCAATTAATAAGATCTGCGGAATTTTCATCGGCCTTAGCCAGCCAGACGATCTGGAATTTAGCAATCTTCCTGAAGCACGCGATGGCCCTTTTCCGCGGGCATTAGCGGATTGTGTAATCACTCAGATTCCATAGCGATGCGGCAGGCGCGAATACTGGCCTCTGTCCGTGGCTCGCTCCACTCGGCAAAAACGGCTCCTGACGCGACAATTCACGGCACATTTTGCCCTATCCCCGTGTCTGAGCAATCCCGTTGATTTGAATTTTAGAATGGCCGGCGAGACGCCGGCGCTACCAAAATCGCTTCATCAACACGCTTTTAGCCCCACGGAAAAGTCAGCGAATTAACAAAGGTGTCATAAAAGGAAGACGCCCCGATCCTACCGGGGCGTCCAAGAAACAAACATGAGGTGTGGATTCGGCTACGCTTTTTGCGCGGCACGACGCAGAAACGTGGGAACGTCCAGATCGTCTGCCGCCGCCGTATTTTCCTGGTGGATGACCTCGTTGACGGCGGGACGCGGCGCTTCCTGCGGAATTTCCTGCGGCTCCACAACCATCTCCTCGTCGCGCCCAGCCTTCCAGGTCTTCGGCAGATAAGAAGGTTTCTGGTGCGGCTGCCGGCGCGCCGCTTCGCGGAATCCCGCGGCGATGACGGTAATCTTCACCTGCTCCTTCATATTTTCGTCCAACACCGCGCCGAAAATAATGTTGGCATTCTCATGCGCCGCCTTCTCAATGACGGAAGAAGCTTCGTGAACTTCGCTGAGCGTGAGGCTGGACGATCCGCTGATATTGATCAGTATGCCCTGCGCCCCTTGAATGGAATTGTCCTCGAGCAGCGGGCTATTAATGGCGCGCGTCGCGGCATCGACTGCACGATTCGCCCCGGAAGCAACGGCCGTCCCCATGACAGCGTATCCCTGCCCTTGCATAATGGTGCGAACATCGGCGAAGTCGCGGTTGACGATTCCAGGAATGGTGATGATGTCGCTAATGCCCTGCACGGCTTGGCGCAGGACGTCATCGGCAATCCGAAACGCCTCGAAGAAACTCGTCCCCGCTTCCACGGTTTCCAGGAGCCGCTCGTTGGGAATAACGATCACCGTATCGACGCTGCCAATCAACTCGGAGAGCGCCTGCTCGGCCTGCTGCTGCCGCCGCTTGCCTTCAAACAAAAACGGCTTGGTCACCACCGCGACGGTAAGAGCGCCCAGTTCGCTGGCGAGCGAAGCGACCACCGGCGCCGCGCCGCTCCCCGTTCCGCCGCCCAGGCCCGTGGTGAGAAAAATCATGTCCGAGCCTTCGAGGGCTTCGATG
>Ga0210401_10008515_pt1 | contig 10172 bp, 6 predicted proteins | sample IncBWH32MmetaG_FD_150866 | JGI IMG/M metagenome (GOLD analysis project Ga0210401, IMG submission 150866) | Forest soil microbial communities from Barre Woods Harvard Forest LTER site, Petersham, Massachusetts, United States - Inc-BW-H-32-M | ecosystem: Environmental > Terrestrial > Soil >... | reverse complement strand
CAGAAACAGGTCGATCGGCACCCCGATGATGGCTCCTGATGGTTCAAACGGCGATGTAGTGCCCACGTCCACGACAAAGCCTATATTCTTGCTCGTGCTCTTCCACGTCACCGTCGTGCCAGCGGTCACGCAGAAAAGTGTATTGCTCTTGGCGTTTGGGATGCTTGGAATGGAGGACGCCCCATTGGCAGTCCGCTTCACGTCAACTTCACAAGAGGTGGAACCTGATCCACAAGTGTTGCTGGCATTGCAAAGTTGCGCCGGATTTGCCTCTGAGCAAGCGTATTTGTTTGCTTTTTGCGCGGTGGCACAGTTGGCTAGTAGGACGAGCGGTAACGCCACCAAAGTACACCTGATGGCCAAGTTTCGATCAATAGTCATAATGCACCTCACGATGTGTCGTTTGCGCCACCCACAACTAAAGCCGTTCATGCCTGGTCGTGAAGTTGGTATGAGCAGGAAACACAGTCCAGTCGCCGCCGGATTAATTGACGCCCGCGGTACCCTTCCAGTCGATAAGATCGACGAGCCTCCAGGGGTTCTGGTTGAGATCCAACTGCAGCTTGCCCTCTTTGTCGAGAACTAGTTGAGCCGCTGGATAGAGCGTTCCTGTGCTCTTGCTCTTGTCCTGATCGTTGATCTCGAGCACGCCGGCGGTCAGACTGAAGGACATGGTCTGGCTATCGGTCCAGGCCTCGCCCATCCTGATCTGTCGATTGGTGACGAAGACGATCTTGCGGCCGGTCGGCAACGGAGTCATCGCAATATAGGAACAGTCGTAGCCCAGGGTGCCGGTGATCTCGATATGGCCTACCGCCTTCATCTTCGAGAGCGCAGTCGTCAGTCCCTGGTTCTGTCCCTTCTCGTAGGCTTGTACGAGCATCGTTCTGTCGGCCGGGGTTGAGAATTCGTAGATGTTGAGGGTTACGCCGATATTCTGGCCCATTTGCGTGCCCGTTCCGAAGGCCTGGGCATCGATCGTTTCATACTTATCTCTCGCCAATCCAAGACGGGTCCCGATCATCAGCACGCCTACGAGAAAGATGCTCTTGAGGGCGATCTTAGAAATACCTCGACTGGTTTGCATACGCCTCTCCCATTGACGCGTTAGAGTCCCTTGCGCCAGAAGAACTGTATGCTTGTGCTCGACGGGATGTTAACTATCAAAACTACCTGATACGGATGAAAGAATGACCAGTGGCAAATGCCGCAGGCTAATGCAAAAGCTATTTGCTCCGCTAGCAGTTTTGCTGGTATTTGGCCAGCACTTTTATCCCATCATCGAAGCGATGGTCGAGACTGCTGGGTTCTCTTCTCGCGGCGGAGCACTCCCTGCAAAATGGCCAGGACATTGCTGAGGATGCAAAGGATTAAACACCAAGTCAACAGACGGAATACGAGAAGAAACACCTGGTGAGGATGAGCCGTCACCGCGGCACTCCGGGTGGCATCGCGGGCTGCGCATTTCAGATCGTGCTGGCCGCCGCGGCGGCTCCGCTGCTGGCTGAACTCCGTGCATGTATGGAGAAGACACTGCGAATACTATCGCCGAAGTCGTAGACGGCGGAGGCCATTCGCTATGCGCTCTGGCGCTGGCGTGCCCTTACCAGTTATGTTGACGACGGCCGCATCGAGATCGACAACTCCGCCGCCGAGAGGGCGCTCCGCGCCGTCGCTGGCGATCTCACTATCGGAAGCACTCAGTTAAGGGGGTTGTAGACTCCACCTGCCACCGCTATGTGGATCGCTTTGGTGAGGTCTTCCATTTGTGATTTGTATACGTATCCTCTTGCACCGAGTTCGAAGGCACGTCGCACAAAACCTGGCATTTCGTGACAGGAGAGAAATATGACCTTTGCCGGGCATCCGCCGGCTCTCAGCTCGCTCGCCACTTCAAAACCGTTCATGTCTTCCAGCGATACATCCAGAACAATGACGTCCGGGACCAGATCCTTCGCCTGTTGCGACACTTCGGCTCCGCCGCTCAAACGTCCGACAATGAGAAACTCTGACGCCAGCATTTCGGCTAAGCTATTGAGGATAGCATTATTATCATCGACCAACAGCAGCTTAGTCCCGGGCATAAGAATTCTCGATTACACGCCGCTGCCGAAGGAACTGGTAGACGAACGCTCTTTCTATTATCGGAGGAGGGCCAATATCACTCTACTCCCAAAATTACTAGTTTTTGGGAGTAAGAATAGGGGCTCTGTGAATACCCTCAGAAAACAAACTTTAGCGCCACCTGTCCAACGCGCGCACTCACGGATGTGCTGCTGATGACTCCGAACGTCGGAGATGTGAAGTTGGAATCCGGATTCGCGAACTGTGGATGGTTCAGGGCGTTATAGAACTCGGAGCGAATCTCGAGGCTGCTTCCATCATGCGGCCACGCAAACGGCACACGCTTTGAAAGTGCCAGGTCCAGGTTAGCTTGGCCTGGCCCATTGACGATACCCGTGGCACTGTCCCCAAAAGCCGTCCCGACGCCGTCGGCGCCAATAATCGGCGGATTCGTAAAGCAGGACTTGTTGAAATAGTTGTTCAGTCTCGATTCGACGGATCCACCGCTCAGATATCGGCCTGGAGCGCAGAGCCCGGTGAGTTGTGCCCGGTCTTCACTGATTCCAAAGACGTTGTTGGAATTGGTGTCGGCGATAGTCAGCGCAGTGCCGGACTGAGCTGTTGCGATCCCACCCAAACTCCAGCCGCCTAGGAAGGCATTTTCTACCCCGCGCGTTGGACTGGGAAGCATCCATGTCGCGCTAAGGACGAATCTCTGCGCACGATCGAAGCTGGCACGTCCCCATCTCTGATCCGCCGAGTTCTGATCCCCCAGCGTCAGCACGCTTCCTGCAGAGGTCCCATTGACATCGGCACCATCGGTATCCAGCGTCTTCGAGAATGTATAAGAGGCAAGAAGCTGCAAACCGTTCGACAGGCGCCTGGTCAGGCTGGCTTCAAGGCCGTTGTACCAGGTGTTGCCCTCCGACTCGAGATAATGCAGCGAGTCGGCGGGAATCCCGAGCAGCGGCACCCGAGACGAAATATTGGCGACGGTATTTGAGGTCGCACCCCGAATTGGATTGTCCGGCGATGCCGAAAGAGCTTGGTTTGTTGAGCGCAAGCGCTGCTGATGGGTGCCTCGTGCGCCCACATAACCAATCTCCAGCTGCCATCCTTCATGGAGTTCTGTTTGCGAGTTGAGCGAGAACTGCTGAATCAGCGCCGGCCGGATTCCCGGTGCAGCGGTGGAGATACTCAAGGCGCCACCTGGCTTGTAGGGCACAAACAACGGGAAACTGTTAGGGGTCGGAAACGGCTGCGCAAAAGGTGTCGCAAAAGAAGCGTTCGCGTTGGTGGGTCCAATGCTCAATCGCTGCAAGGAAAACGGCGGACCGACGGCGCTTAGCAGGAAGTCCTGTCCCGTCGGGCGAGAGTAGTACAGGCCATATCCACCTCTAAGCACCAGCCGGCTCTCGCCGGGTGAAACCTGCCACGCAAAGCCAACACGAGGTGCGAGCGTGTTCTGCCCGAGGCCGTCGTTGCCAAACGGATTGTCAGTGCGCGTCACCCCGGCAGGAGCTACACCATCGAAGTTCGACGCGACTGTGTATCCGGCGAGGCTGCCACCTGGTGGGGGATTGGGATCTGCGCGGGTGATATCGAAGGTCGAATTCCGGCCCAACTCATCTGCGAATTGGCCCAGCCGCTCGTAGCGCAGTCCCAGGTTCAACGTGAGTGACGGAACAATCCTGTAGTTGTCCTGGGCAAATGCCGAACCCTCCCAAACCCTGTACTCCCGATCGAGCAATCCGAAGTCGTCGAGTGAAGCGTAGACATTGCTGAATCTCTCAGTGCCGTTGTCAGTGGCACTCAGGCCTAAAAGGAAGTCGGGCCAACTCAGGAACTCGAGGACAGATCCAAGTCCTACATTGCTGGCGTTGTCCTGTAGTCTCGTCACCGATCCCCCCAACTGAAAGGCATGAGCCCCTCGTTCTATGCTCATGACATCAGATGCGATGAAACTATTCTGCGTGAAGCCTCGTGGAAAAGCTGACGCCATGCTGACGGAACCCAATATGCTGAGGCTGGGCAACTCATTCTCACTGTTCATCTCTCCTTCAGCGACTCCAACATCCGACCATTTGAACGGTGCGTTATGTCCCGTCGTGCTCGTTGTACGAACAAAACCGACTTGGGCCTGGTTCAGCCATCTGTCGTTGATGACGTATGTATGCACGAGGGAGAAAACAACGAAACCCGAGCTGCTTGGTGTGGAAAATCCGGAAATGTTACCGCTTGGATTCAGTCCATTACCTGGGAAGCTGACTGTTTCATTGTCATTTGCAAGAAAGAATCGGGCCCGCAAGCTGCTTTTTTGCGACGCGCTGTAGTCAAGGTTGGTGGAGTACTGGTCCTCGGAAAAATGACAGGGTTGACTGACAGCATAAAAACCCTGTTCGGCAAAAGGCAGGCCAAGGTTGACAGTCTGGGGAGTGGGAACAAGGAACCCCCCATCCGGGAGTCTGAAGTTCAACAAGGCGAGAGCTACTGGGTTTATGTTCGATCCATCCGGACGTACGGCTACTCCTCCGAGTGCGCCCTTCATTCCCCCGAACAATTTTCCGAGCGCGGCCGCAGATCTATCGTTTGTCAGGGGTGGCATCTCGATGGTGGCCGTGCAGGCAATCCTCGCCTGTCCCGCCGCCAAACCATTTAGCTGACGCGTGCCCTGATACGAACCGAAAACGAATAGCTTGTCTTTCAGAAGCGGGCCGCCTAGCGTGAACCCGAACTGACTCTGATTGAGGACGGGGCGCGGCTGGCCGGCACGAATCAGAAAAAAGTCGTTGGCATTCAGGACATTGTTGCGAAAAAAATCAAAAAGAGTTCCGTGGACCTTATTACCTCCGCTCCTCGTGATCACGCTGATATTCGAGCCTCCGTATCGTCCGAACCCTGCATCAAACAGTGCTGTTTGAATCTTGAATTCCTGAATTGAATCAGGATTGGGAAGAGGTATGCCACCGCTATAGGCTCCGCTGCCTTGCACATCGCTGACGCTAAGACCATCCAACTCGAAGTTATTTTGATACGATCGCGCTCCGTGTGTGAAGATCCCATCGTTCGACTTGCTGATCTGTGACAGCGCCGTCCCGCCGCTGCCGAGTTCGCCTGCGTTATAGACGCCAGTGGCGATACCTGGAGAGAGGCTAGCCAATTGGGTGAAATTTCTGGTGACTAGCGGCAGGCCCACAATCGCGGACTGATTCACAACGTGTCCTACGGTGGAGTTGTCGGTCTGCAAAGCAAAGGGCTCGCTTGAAACGCCGACCGTTCCGACTAAGGTTTTGATTTGCAGGCGTAGCTCCACGCTGATGGTTTCCGTGACCGAAATAGTGATCGGGTCGCGGGGAGCAAGTTGAAGATCTGCCTTACTCGCTTGCAACGTATAGTTTCCGGGAGGCAGTAGAAAAAGGCCGAATCTTCCTTCACTGTCAGCTGTCACGGAATCGGAACGTCCCGTCTGCTGGTTGACGAGTGTGACGGTTGCTCCAGCGACATACGCCCCAGAGGGATCCAACACGACCCCCTGCAAACCTCCCGTAGTAGCTGATTGCGCATAGGTTTGAACTGAAAACGCCGCCACGATAGCAAGAAATACCAGAATAAAGTGGCATGAAAAGGCGCGCCCATTGATGACCTGATGAGAAACACAGCCTATCGAAGATCCTGATTCGAAAGGCGCAGTCCAATCCAGTGAATCGTCCCAACGGTCTCCCATGGCTCAGCGCTCCGCGGGCTTTCGAACAGTTTTGGATGAGTATCCGCTTTATGACCGAAACCTAATGCGAGGTCAATTCCGAGCCTTCATCATGCAACTCGATTGACGTGTATTACCAATTTACGGGACTTGGATCTTTCCGTTATGTCAAAATTCTAAGACATTCGATTGCATCCATTTGGGCTTCGCGCTCTTTCCTTGTCCCCGCACGCGACGCCCAGCCCGTGTTAACCAGCGCGGCTTGCATTTGATCATCGGGGCAACTCGTCAGCGGGCTGGCTCCGCTTGGATTAACTCGACCGCAACTACGCGGAGATTGTATGATCAGGATCCTCACCGTCGTAACACTCGGCTGTTTGCTGTTGCACACCGGCGCCGCTGCACAGGTGAAAGAGGTTCGCCGTGTCCTGATCTTTTACGAATACGGGCCTGCGTCTCCCGCGGTTGCCTTGATCGATCAGCAGATCCACGCGGCGATTGACAACAGCCCTTATCAGATCGAACTCTACAGCGAGTTTCTGGAGACCGCCCTCTTTCCTGACCAGGCTACGCAGCAAGAGTTCGAGCAATGGTATCTCCATAAATACCGCGAGCGTAAGCCCGACATTATCGTTGCCGCTGGCCCTGAGCCAATCAGGTTCATGGCTGAAGCCCACCAGAAATTTTTCTCGGGCGTGCCGGTCGTGATCTGTGGGAGCAGCGAAGAACTTGCCGGGAAGCCGAAGCTGGATTCAAGCTTTACGGGAATTTGGGAAGACATCGAGCCCGCGAAGACGATCGACGCCGCCCTGAATCTGCACCCTGCGACTTCTCATCTATTCGTGGTCGGTGGAACTGCTGCTTTTGACATAAGCGAGCAGGCCATTGTGAGGCATGATCTGCACCCTTACGAGGGCCGACTCGAAATCGTCTATCTGACGAATCTGGACATGCCAACGCTCCTCGATCGGCTGAGGTCCTTGCCGAAACAGTCTATTGTGCTTTACACAGCACTCCACAAGGACGCTGCAGGACACAGCTTCATCTCAGCAACGCAATCTGCTCCAATGGTCGCCGCCGCCGCGAACGCACCGGTCTTCTCCTTAGCGGACGTAGTTGTTGGACAAGGAGAGGTCGGCGGCTATGTCAGGAGCTATGCCGCGGAGGGTGCAGTCGCCGGGAAGATTGTGTCTCGAATCCTGAATGGCGAGAAACCTGAGCAGATACCCATTATCAGGGGCGCGGATACCTACATCTTCGATTGGCCGGCCTTAAAAAGATGGGGAATTGACGAGACGAAACTCCCACCGGGAAGCATCATTCTGCACCGCCAGCCAAGTTTTTGGGAACTCTACAGGTACTACGTTCTGGGAGCGATTTTCCTCATTGTCGCGGAAGGCCTGCTGATCCTGGCTCTCTTCTGGCAGCGAGCGCGAAGAAGAAGAGTGGAGGAGTCGCTGCGTATCAGCGAGACGCGCCTGCAGGAAGCCCAGGGTATCGCCCATTGTGGGGCCTGGGAATGGAATATCGCGACCGATGAAATTCACTGGTCGGATGAGATGTATCGCATCCTGGGGCTCAGGCCTAAATCGGTTGCTCCCGATCAGCGGCTGCTGCAAGCCGATAACATGCCGGATCGCACTGCCAAGCTGGAAGAAGCACTGCAGACGCGTCAACTCTATTGCCTTGAGCACACGATTGTGCGTCCTGACGGCGAGACGCGGATAGTCATCGAGCTTGGGCAGCCGAAATATGACTCGCGAGGCAAGCCAGTTTCCGTAATCGGTACTCTTCTCGATATCACGGAGCGGAGACAGGCTGAACAGAGACTTCGGGAGAGCGAACAGCGCTTTCGCACTATGGCTGACGGCGCTCCAGTCATGATGTGGGTTTCCGGCGTCGACAAACGCTGTACAGACTTCAATCGAGGGTGGCTGGAATTTACCGGACGTCTGATCGAACAGCAAGTTGGCGACGGCTGGGCAGACGGCGTCTATCCTGATGATTTAGAGCAGTGTTTAGCGACATACGTCGAGGCCTTTGATGCCCGCCGCCCATTCACCATGGAGTATCGCCTCATACGATACGACGGGGAGTACCGCTGGATCACAGATACCGGCACGCCAAGATTTCTGCTCGATGGAACCTTCGCTGGCTACATCGGTTGCTGCATGGATATCAACGATCAGAAGATGGCTGAATTGGCGAGGCGGGAAGTGGCCGGCCGTTTGATGAATGCACAGGAAGCCGAGCGCGCTCGCATCGCGAGAGAACTTCACGACAGCATCGGACAGTCCATCGCGCTTCTGACGATGCAGATGCCAGTGTCTGGCGAGCCTGCTGTGGCCGAACATCTCGACACGAGACACCTGAGCTTGGGGGATATGAAAGACAAGCTGAAAGCGCTTGGCATGCAGGTGAGCCGCCTTTCCCACCAAATTCATTCTTCCGAGCTCGAATATCTTGGACTTCAGCGAGCTATCGAAGAACTGTGCGGGGAATTTTCAGAGCAATATGCGATCCACATGGATTGCTCCTGTGTTGGTGTCCCTCGGAAAATGGACGGCGCGGTTACCTTGGCCCTTTTTCGTGTGACGCAAGAAGCTCTTCACAACATAGCCAAGCACAGCCAGGCGAAGACCGTTCACGTGAGTCTGACAGCTGACGGCGCTTACGTCGTACTGATAATTCGGGATGATGGCATCGGGTTCAGGACGGATCTCAGCAATGATCAGCCCGGGCTCGGCCTCATCAGTATGCGGGAGAGAGTCCATCTCATCGGTGGTGACTTTGCTATCAGTTCCAGTCCAGGCGCCGGAACCGCAATAAGCGCTAAGGTTCCGCTGCCCGCCACAATCACCCGGGCAGTAGAACCATCTAACGGTCACATGTGAAATCTTCTGGAGCGCAGGAAATATTCGCTTCCGGACCTTTCGCGTGTCGAGGGGATTGGACGCACCTTAACCAGTAGTTCGTTCAGGTGACGCACATATCATCCCTTTTCCTGGATCGAGTGCTTCGAGCTTATATCAGGCCACTCATTGCGGGAAAAGGAAGAGAACGCTTGGCGGCTACGTTGGATTCTCAGGCAAGCCATTCCAAAAGCGGCATTGGAGGTAACGGAAAGTCCTCGCAGTCGTGGGCATTGAACGCGGCTTGCCCTACATCGTCGTGTTCGACACTATAAGTCCACCTGCAGCGGCCACATGTATTTACGATTTTTCCGTCGAACAGTCGAATACGGCATCGAAACCGGCGCGGTCGGTCTGGCTTTGCGGACGAAGATGGGTTGGAATCGCATCGACGCTTCGGCATGACTCCAAAAGATGCGCAGTCGTGCCAGAGAGATGCTCACCGCGGACGGAAGCCGGGTAAGCTCTTGAGCCGCCGTAGGCGACCAGGGCCGCGGTGAGCAGACAAACGAGCGCCGATCGACCGACGTTATAAATCTTCATCCCAGAACGCCTCCGTTGAATCTACGAGAATCGCCGGAAAAGGTTACCGGAGCACACAGGGTTCAGGTAACTGGCAATTGTGCCAGTGAAGAGAGGCAACACCTTCGTTTATGAGCACTCGCGCGTGACCAATTCGTGACTATCCGACCAAACGGACCTTCACAAGCCAGCACAGATCGCACAGCGTGATTTCCGGCAATTTTTTGTAACTGCTTGATGTTAGGGGTCTTCAGAGAATCAGGAGGGGGACTTAAATCCGAAAGGTCATCCGGTCATAGGTAAAGTCATCTGAGACGGCTTCAGGACTTGCGAAATACGCTTCATGAACGCGCGGGCAAATTCACTAACAACTTTTGATCGATTGTCAGCTCTCGACGCAAACATATTTCGATCCAAGTTCCTTGTCGGCCAACGGCCGAACTTCAATACCTGGCTTTGCGCTTCGGAGTGCCCCTGTCATTGTCAAGAACGCTACCCCTAAGTTTTCCGCGACCAGATGGATCGCTTCTTCTTCGGCCAAGACGGTCTGATTGCTCTTGACCACCAGCCCTTCTTCGGCGGCTCGCCGGAGGATCACGTCGTGCAAAATTGGGTGGACTTTTCTGTCGAAGAGAATCCATGGCATGTCTCGCAAATCGTGCAACGTTAGCGCCGATTTTGCAGCAAGGAGAAGATTCTCCTGAAACGCGATATAGAAGGGTGCTTCTGTAACTCTTGTCGTGGTCAGTTTACGGTTGGAACCAGGATAGGCGATGAGGGCGAGGTCCAGTTTAGAGCCCTTTGTAAGTTATTGATTTGATTGGTTGCGGGGGGTGGATTTGAACCACCGACCTTTGGGTTATGAGATGCTTATCTGGGCTCTAACATCTTTAGAATGAGTCGCTAACCTTCATCTAAAGCATATGCATTTAGCCTTAATTGCACACGAAGTGCTGTCATATCGTCATATC
>Ga0210401_10008514_pt1 | contig 10172 bp, 8 predicted proteins | sample IncBWH32MmetaG_FD_150866 | JGI IMG/M metagenome (GOLD analysis project Ga0210401, IMG submission 150866) | Forest soil microbial communities from Barre Woods Harvard Forest LTER site, Petersham, Massachusetts, United States - Inc-BW-H-32-M | ecosystem: Environmental > Terrestrial > Soil >... | reverse complement strand
CCCGCGATGCGCGGGATCTCCCGGCTGCGGCCCGCTCGCGGGGCCCTGGACGGCGATCTGGACATCGACGCCTCGATCGACGGGGTGTCGGCCGCGCGGACCGAAGCCCGGCCGGTCGGGCATGACGACCTGACCACTGTGCATTGGACCCGGTCGCGTACCGCCTTCGCGGTCGTGGTCGACCGGTCCGGCTCGATGAGCGGTGCGCGGCTGGCCGCCGCCGCGACGGTCGCCGCCGCTTGCGCGCTGCGCGCCCCGCAGGAGCACGCCGTCTTGTCCTTCGGCGCGACCGTCGAGGTCATCAAGCCCCTGGCCAGCGACACCGCGCCCGCGGTGGTGACCGAACGGCTGCTGGGCCTGCGCGGCCACGGCATCACCAGGCTGGCCGATGCCCTGCAGGCCGCGCACGAGCAGCTAGCCCAGGCCCGGGCCCGGCGCCGGGTCGTCATCCTGCTGTCTGACTGCCGCAGCACCGATGACGACGACACCCTCGAGACGGCCCGCCGCCTGCCCGAACTGATCATCTTGGCCCCGGCCGACGATCACGACCAAGCGGCCCAGCTCGCCGCCCTGTCCGGCGCCCGGTGGGGCCCTATCGCCCACCCGCTGGACGCGGCGGCCGCCCTCGAGCAGCTACTGGGAGTCCAGGCAGCCGCCCAGGACGTCCCCACCTGAGTCGCTGTCCCTTACCGAGATGGCCGACCGGCCCGCCTGAACCTAAGGTTCTGACATGGACCTTGCACACGAGACCGAACCGGTGGTGAACCCCGTCGCCCTGGTCGAGGCGCTGAGCCGCGGGCTCCCGGCGGAGCGGCTCGTCGTCGATCCTGACGTGCTCGCGGCCATCTCGCACGACGACGCGGAGTGGGCGCCGACCGGGCAGGCCTCCGTCGGCGTCCGGGCCCGCTCGGAGGCCGAGGTCCAGCACGTGGTGCGCGTCTGCGCCGAGCTGGGCGCCCCGGTCGTCCCGCGCGGCGCGGGTACCGGCCTATCGGGCGGCGCCAACGCGGTCGGCGGCTGCGTCATTCTGGACTTGTCGGCGATGAACCAGATCCTCGAGATCGACGCGGATAACCTGCTGGCCGTCGTGCAGCCGGGCGTGATCAACGGTGACCTCAAGGCCGCCGTGGCCGAACACGGCCTGTGGTACCCGCCCGACCCGGCCAGCGCCCAGTGGTCCACGATCGGCGGCAACGTCGCCACCAACGCGGGCGGCCTGTGCTGCCTGAAGTACGGCGTCACCCGCGATTACGTGCTGGGCCTGCGTGCCGTCGTGGGCGGGCCCGTGGCCTACGGCGAGGTGGTCCGCCTCGGACGGCGCACGACCAAGGGTGTCGCCGGGCTCGACCTGGTGGGGCTTTTCGTCGGCTCCGAAGGCACGCTCGGCGTGGTGACCGAGGTGACCCTGCGGCTGCGGCCTGCCCGGGCCGGTACGCCGCGCACCGTGGTCGGCGCCTTCGCCGACCTGGTCACGTCCGGCCAGGCCGTGGCCCAGATCACCCGGCGCGGGCTGACCCCCGCCGCCCTCGAGCTCCTCGACCGGGTCTGCCTGGAGGCAGTGGAGGAGTGGAAGCACATGGGCATCGAGGCGGACGCGGCGGCGCTACTGCTGGCCCGCATCGACACGCCGGGGGAGTCGGGCGCCGCCGAGGCGGCCGACATCGCCGCCACCATGACCGACGCCGGAGCGATCTGGGTCGAGCAGTCGACCGATGACGCGGAAGCCGAGGCGCTGTTCGAGGCCAGGCGGCTGGCCTATCCAGCCCTCGAACGCCTCGGCCCGGTGCTCACCGAGGACGTCTGCGTCCCGCGCTCCCGGGTTCCGGCGATGCTGGGACGGATCAACGAGATCGGCGCGCGGCACGGGGTACGGATCGCGACGATCGCTCACGCCGGGGACGGTAACCTGCACCCCCTCCTGGTCACCCCGGCTGGTGACGAAACCGCCCGGATCCAGGCCCAGGCGGCGTTCGAGGAAATGCTCGACGCGGCCATCGCGCTCGGCGGCACGGTGACCGGGGAACACGGCGTCGGGATCCTCAAGCGCGACGGCATGCGCCGCGAACTCGACCCGGGGTCGCTCGCACTGCAGTCGGCCGTGCGTTACGCGCTGGACCCGCGCGAGATCTTCAACCCCGGCAAGAACTAATTCGCCGCCACCGTCCAGGCCGGGCGTCTAACCTGTGCTCATGCCGGGGAGGAAGCGCGATGGCCGACGCCGATGACGTCCGGCGCGTCGCGCTGGCCTTGCCCGACGTGGAGGAGATCGACAGCGACGGCTTCGATTTCCGGGTCGGCGGCAAAGGATTCGTCTGGTCCTACCCCGAGCGCCTTCCCGGCCAGCGCCGGGTCATCCGGACCGACATCGCGGTGCTGTTCGTGGGGGACGAAGCCGAGAAGCAGGCTCTCCTCCTAGGCGAGCCCGAGGTCTTCTTTACCGCGCCCGGATACGACGGCTGGCCGCTGGTGATGCTGCGGCTGGCGCAGGTGGACATCGAGCGCCTGACCGAGCTGGTGACCGACGCGTGGCGGATGCGTGCTCCGCGAGATCTGGCGGGCGAGCTGGACGGACCCGGCTGAGCGACGCAGGGCGGGCGCCAGGCCGGCGAGCCGGATCCGTAGCGTCACTCGCCGCCGTCGGCCGGCGCCACCGGCGCGGTCAGCTCCAGCTGGATGCCGTCCGGGTCGTTGAAGGACAGCACGTCGATGCCGAACGACGGCAGCGGTGTGATCACCCCATGGGTCACGCCGTGCTCGTCGAACAGCGCGGCCGCCTGCTCCAGGTCCTCACGGCTGGGCACGCCGAAGCTGAGATGATCCAGGCCTACCCGGTCCGGGTCGAACTGGTCCCCGGCGGGCGCCATCGGCCGCAGCCCCATGATCAGGTTGCCGCGGATCATGACCACGCCGCCGAACAGCACGCGGAACACCTCCTCGGCCGCCGGGTCGCCGGACGGGGGCGATTCCGCCACCACCTGGAAGCCGAGCAGGTTGGTATAGAACTCGCGGCTGCGCTGCACATCGCACACCGTAAGTCGCAGATGATGGATGTCACCGGCTGGAATCTGCCCTGTCACTGCGCCCTCCTCCACAGGCCCAATATCACCCTCATACCATCCCAGCTCGCGTCCGCGCTTGGACATACTCTGGCCCGGGAAAGGTGCCAAGGTGAGCATCCCGGCGCATATCGCGCGGCTGCGGGCGGCCGTCGGACATGACCTGCTCCTGCTTCCGTCGGTCTCGGTGCTTCCCGTTGACCAGGCCGGCCGGCTGCTGCTCGTCCAGCACGCCGCTCATAACGACGGGTGGGGGGTGCTTGGCGGTGCCGTCGAGGTCGGCGAATCCCCGGCCGAGGCGGCGGTCCGGGAGACCCGCGAAGAGATCGGCGTCGACGTCCGGCTGGTGCGCTTGCTAGACGTCCTTGGCGGTCCGGACTACCAGGTCAGCTACCCGAACGGGGACCGCACCGCCTATGTCACCGCGGTGTACGAGGCCGCGATCATCGATGGTTCCCCGGCTGTCAGCGACGATGAGCTCACCGACGTCGCCTGGTTCGCCCCCGAACAACTTCCCCGGCTGGAGCTGAGCCGCTTCTCGCGCGCTCTGCTCTCGGCGACCGGGTATCTCTGACCCGGGCCGGCTGTGCAGAACCTTTAGATCCGCCGGCCCATGCCGACAACACAAATCACCAGAATCGAGTGACAGTCGGTTCACCTTGACGGCCGCTAGCCTCGGGCTGATCCGAACGGCTGCTACGAAACGGAGCCGCTCTCATGACCAGCGCCCCGGTGCGCGACCCGCTCGCCGACCATCTCCTCACGCCGGACAACGCGACGTTGCTGTTCATCGACTACCAGCCCGCACAGCTGGTCTCGGTCCCCTCGATGGATCACGCGCTTCTCATGAAGAACGCCAATCACGAGCGAAAGGAACCATGATGCACCGAATAGCGACGGCAGTGGTGGCGATGCTAGCAGCTTCGCTGGCGGGCACCGCAGCCGTTCCGGCCGTGGCCGGTGCCACACCAGCGGGCATCCAGGAAACGGTGGTACAAGGCGGGCTCAACGCGCCCAGGCACCTCGTGCTAACGCAGGCAGGCCTCGTCGTGACCGAGGCGGGCACCGGCGGTCCGGCCGGCCCGTCTAACTGCGCAACCGGCCCGGCCACCGAGGGGGCGGGAACGTCGCAATACTGCACAGGCCCGACGGGAGATATCTTCACGATCTCCTCCCGCGGCCAGATCATCCCGGTACTGGGCAACCTTCCCTCAGTCATTGAGGAAGCCATCCAAGAGGTGACCGGCCCTTCCGCGATCGCCTACGGGCACGGGCAGGAAGCCGTGACGATCGATGATTTCCTGGTGACTAAGGACGGCAGTAACAGCCTGCTGCCTGAACCGTTTGCCTCCGCCTTCGGCACGCTCAGGCTGATCTCCGGCGAGAAGACCAGGGTGGTCGACATCGCCGCGTTCGCGGCCGCTCATCCGCAGTCGGCGTACAGTCTCGGCACTATCCCCGGCGAGACGCCGTACGATTCCGACCCCTACGATGTGGTGGCCTACCGGGGCGGCTGGGTCGTCGCCGACGCGGGCGCCAACGACCTGCTGTACGTCTCAGCAACCGGGCGTGTATCGATGCTGGCCCGCTTCCCCGCCGTCGCCGAGCAACTGCCGGCCGGCGTCCTGGGGAACCCGACTCCCATCACCGTCAAGGCGCAGGCCGTGCCCACCTCGGTGGCGATCGGGCCGGATGGGGCCCTGTACGTCAGCCTGCTTCGCGGCGTCCCGTCCGATCCGGGGACCGCCTACATCTACCGGGTCGTTCCCGGGCACAAGCCGGTGATCTGGGCCCGCGGCCTCACGTCCGTCACGGCCATCGCCTTCGACCGCCAGGGCGGGCTCCTGGCCACCGAGTTCAACACCGGCGGCCTGCTCTCCCCGCCGACCGTGCCCGGGGCCCTGGTGCGCATCAGCAACAACGGCCACACGGTCACGACCCTGCCAGTTCCCGGTCTCTACCAGCCCACGGGCCTCGCCGTGAGCGCTGACGGCACGGTCTACGTGTCCAACGACGGGGATAGCACGACCATCACCTCCGGCCACCCCGGCGAGATCGTCAAGATCACCGGATTGTCCTAATGTCCAGCACCGCACTGGTCACTGCGGCTTAGGTCCTCACCTTGGGAGTGATCGCCTCCGCGCTATCCATGACTGCCTGCGAAGGCCCCGGCCGCACTTTCCCCGCGGCTGGGGCCTTCGCTTGCCCGCTGGTCCCGGGCCAGGCCGGCGGCGCCACCATGGATCCGGCCGGTGGCCCCGGTCAGGGTCAGATCGGCATACCGCGACATGACCAACGTCGCGGCCAGCGGCGGCAGCCCGCGGATCGCGGGCGTTGACCAAGGTCGCGACGGCGAGCCCGGCGCCAGCGGACACTTCTGCCAAGACGATCTCCGACGGGGCCGTGCCGTTGCGTAGGGTGCGTTCGGATACAACCGGACACGGGAATTCCTTCTCGACTTCTCGATTGAAATCGAACAGCCGAGCTGCGGCCGGATTCCGGGTGCGCCCTGTTACCGTCGGGGACCGGCCGGATCACGCCGGGCGAGCGGGGCCCGCCTCGGCTTGCGCCGGGGGCACCCCGGTCTGTGCGGGGGACGGCGTGCCGGCCGGGACCAACGGCCCACGGCGGAACAGTACGCCGCCGATGACGGCGCCGATGGCGAAGATGCCGGCGGTCCACCAGAATGCGGTGTCGTAGCCGTGGGCCAGGGCCAGGCTGGTCAGGGCCTGGCGGCCGATCGTCCGGGCCGAGGCGAGGTTGGCGGTGAGGTAGGAAGCGACGGCGCCGGCGAAGATGGTGTTCAGCAGGGAGGTGCCGATGGAGGCGCCGAGTTGCTGCCCGACGGTGACGGTGGCGGAGGCGACGCCGGCGTCTTGGGGGGCTACGCCGAAGGTGCCGGTGTTGATGGACGGGGCGATCACCAAGCCTAGGCCGAGGGCAACCAGGATGAGCGGGCCGAGCACGCCCGTGGCATACCCGGTGTGGGGACCGAGCTGGGCCAGCCAGGTCATCCCGCCGGCGGCGGCGAGCATCCCGGCGGCGATGAGCGGCTTAGGCCCGACCCGGGGCATCAGCACGATCGTGGCCAGGTTGGAGGCGAGCGCGGAGCCGGCGCTGAACGGCAGGAACGCGACGCCGGTGACCAGCGGCGAGTACCCGAGGCTCTGCTGCAGGTAGTAGGTCAAGAACAGGAAGGTGCCGAACAGCCCGGCTCCGACGATGAGCATCGAGAGGTAGGCGCCGCCGCGGTTGCGGTCCAGTACCACGCGCGGCGGCAGCAGCGGGTGGGCGGCCCGGCCTTGCCAGGCGGCGAACACGGCGAGCAGGGCCACGCCGGCGGCGATGAACCCGTAGCTGGAAGGGGTGTGCCAGCTGTGGGTGGCCGCGTTGGAGAACCCGTAGACCAGGCAGAATACGGCGCTGGACACCAGCAGCACGCCGGGGATGTCCAGCTTGGGCCTGCCCGCGGGCCGCTGGCGTGCCAGCAGCAGCGCACCGCCGGTGAACGCCACCGCGGCGAAGATCAGGTTCACGTACAGGGTCCACCGCCAGGACAGGTACTCAGTCAGCGCGCCGCCGAGCAGCAGGCCCACCGCGCCGCCGGCCACGGCGATCGCGCCGAACACGCCGAACGCCTTGCCGCGCTCCTTCGGCTCGGTGAACGTGGTGGTCAGCAGCGATAGCGCCGAGGGCACCAGCAGCGCCGCGAAGGCGCCCTGGCAGGCCCGCGCGGTCACCAGCATGGTGAAGTTGACCGAGGCGCCTCCGACAGCCGACACGCCGGCGAAACCGACCAGCCCGGTCAGGAACGTCACCTTCCGGCCGAACAGGTCGGCCAGCCTGCCGCCGAGCAGCAGCAGGCTGCCGAACGCCAGGGTGTACGCGGTGAGCACCCATTGCCGGTCCGCGGTGGTGAAGTGCAGCGCCCGCTGCGCCGACGGCAGCGCGATGTTCATGATCGTCAGGTCCAGGACCACCATCAGCTGCGCCAGGCCGATCACGCCCAGGACCAGCCAGCGCCGCCGGTCCAGCGTGCCGTTGACGGAGGTGGCATCAGACATGAGACTCACCACTTCTTTCTCCGTTGTTACTGCGTCCGCGCAGAAGCGTCCGGTATGGAGCCAGGCTGGCGTGCGGCGAGGTGAACGGGCATCACTCAATTCCAGTGATTGAGCCCGCCTGCGGAACGGCACTTCGGCCGCATCGTGTTCATCCCCTCCGACACGTTCTGGTTCGCGCACCGTTGACATCACGTGCGCTGGCCTGGTACCGAGAGGGGAGGCACCAGGACTGCGTCGCCGACGCTGGGGTGTCAGGCGTCGATCGATATCAAGGCAGGCCTTTGACGGTGGCTCAGGCAACTTCCTGGCTGATCGACCGGAGCGATCTTCTTGCTGCCCTGGATCGCGCGGCGGCACGGAAGGTGACGATTATCTCCGCTCCGGCCGGCAGCGGGAAGACGTCGCTGCTGCGAGCCTGGGTCGGCCATCAGGGCCAGCGGCACCGGCTCGCCACACTGCAGGTGCAACGTGATCAGCAAGACGCCCAGCAGTTCTGGCTTGCGCTTCTTGCCGCGGTGCGTCACGCTTCGCCCACGACCGGCCCCGCAGAACCGCCGGCAGCGACGCCTGACTTCAACGGGCGGGCGATGGTCGATCGGGTGCTGTCGGAGCTCGCCGATGCCAGCGCCGACATCATGTTGGTGATTGATGATCTGCACGAGCTGAATTCGCCGGAGGCACTCGCTCAGCTCACGCGCCTGCTGACGAACCTTCCTCCGCACGCGCACGCGATGCTGACCACGCGTCACGATCTGCGGCTGGGCCTGCATCAGCTGCGCCTAGCCGGCGAGCTAGCCGAGATCCGCGCGGCCGACCTGCGCTTCACCGAGCGCGAAACCCGCGAGCTGCTGGACGCCTCGGGTATCACGCTGCCCGAAGCCGGAACAGCGCTGCTGCACCAGCGGACCGAAGGGTGGGCCGCGGGCCTGCGCCTGGCGGCGATCTCCCTGGCTGGCCACCCCGACCCCGAGCGGTTCGTCGCGGAGTTCTCCGGCAGCGACCGAACGGTCGCGGAGTACCTGATCGCCGAGATGCTCGAACGCCAGCCGCCCGACGTCCAGGATCTGCTCCTGCGCACCTCCCTGCTCGACCGGGTCAACGGCGAGCTGGCGGACGTGCTGACCGGTCGCCCGGGCTCGGAACGGATCCTGCTGGAACTCGAGGACGCGAACGCGTTCGTCGAATCGCTGGACCCCGAACGCACGTGGTTCCGCTACCACCACCTGTTCGGGGACCTCCTTCGGCTGGAGCTGCGCCGGACGCTGCCCGCGGACGTGCCGGCGCTGCACCGGCGCGCCGCCGGATGGTTCACCTTGCAGGGCCAGGTGGTCGACGCCGTCCGGCACACGCAGGCGGCGGGTGACTGGCCTGATGCGGCCCGGCTGCTCGCCGACCATTGGTTCAACCTGGCGCTCGACGGGCAGGCGCAGACCATGCAGGCGCTGGTGCGGGCCTTCCCGCCGGGCGTGGATCACCCCGAGCTGGCCCTGGTACGCGCCGGCGGTGACCTGGTCCAGGGGCGCCTGGACGAGGCGACCGCCCACCTGGCGGTCGCCGAGACCTACGGCGAGGTGGCACCGCCGGATCGGCAGCCCCGTCTCCAGGTAGCGATCGCGTCGCTGAAGCTGTCGCTGGCCACGCGGCGCGGTCACCGGGCCAGCGTCATCGAGCTGGTCAGTTTCCTCACCTCGCCGGTCACCGGACAATCCGACGAAGACATCGCCTTGGACAGCGACCTGCGTGCGCTGGCGCTGACGAACCTAGGGATCGCCGAGGCATGGACCCTCGGGCTTCCAGACGCTGAACGCCACCTCCAGGAGGGCGCCGTCCTGGCCCGGGAGATCGGCCGGCCCTACCTCGAAGTCAGGTGCCTCGCCCAGCTTGGGCCCGCGTCGAGGATCCGCTCGTTCGCCACTATCCAGCGGCGCTGCCTCGAGGCGATCGCGCTGGCCGAGCGGCATGGCTGGGGCGCTAAGTGGATCATCGCGCCCGCGCTGATAGCGCTGGCCGGCACGATGGTGTGGACGGGTGAGTTTGACGAGGCCGAGCGGTGGCTGCAGCGCGCCGCGCGGGCCGTGCAAACAGATGCCGGGGCGGACATCAGGCTGCTGCCGCTGCACCAGACGGCCGGGATACTGTACGCCGGGCGCGGCCGCCACCACGAGGCCCTGCAGGAGTTCACCGCGGCCGAACACCTGGGCTGCCAGGTCGAGGGATCGCACGCGCTGGCGAGCCAGGTGACCGGCTGGCTGCTGGCCACCCAAGCCCGCCTCGGGATGACCGGCGAGGCCCGCGCGGTACTCGCGGCCCTCGCTGACGAGCGGGCCGGCTCCGGTGAGATCCATAATGCCCGCGCGGTGATCTGTCTCGCGGAAGGCGATCCGGCCGGAGCCCTCGGCGCGTTGCGGGATGTTCTGGATGGCATGGCCCCGGTCATCGGGTACGTCACGGTCGTTGAGGCGCACCTGCTGGCTGGGCTCGCCCACCGTCAGCTCGGTGACCGGTGCGCGGCGGACCAGGCGGCCGAACGCGCGCTGGCCCTGGCGGAGGCTGACCGGCTGGTCCTGCCGTTCGCGATGACGGGCTCCCGGGAGCTGCTCGAGGCCCTGCCGCGGCATCAGACCGCGCACGCCGCCCTGCTCGCCGACATTCTCGATGTCCTGCGCGGCTCATCCCCCGCGGCGGGAAACCAGCCGCCGCTGCTGGGCGTCACGGAACTCAGCCCGAGCGAGCTCAGGGTGCTGCGGTATCTGCCGACGAACCTGTCCCGGCCTGAGATCGCCGGCGAGCTGTCCGTCTCGGTGCACACGGTCAGCACGCATCTCCGCAGGATCTACGCCAAGCTCCAGGTCAGTGACCGGTCCTCGGCCGTGCAGCGCGCGCGGGAGCTGCGGTTGCTGGCGGCCGGCCGTACACGCTAGCCCGGCGGCATGATCTTGTTCAGCTCGAGGTCCTCGGTGTTGAGCGATACGTAGGTGGCGTCCGGGGCGACGACGCGGTTGATGACCTCGGGGTCCAGCAGGTTCTGCAGCCACTGGCCGACGACCTCGAT
>Ga0210401_10008513_pt1 | contig 10174 bp, 6 predicted proteins | sample IncBWH32MmetaG_FD_150866 | JGI IMG/M metagenome (GOLD analysis project Ga0210401, IMG submission 150866) | Forest soil microbial communities from Barre Woods Harvard Forest LTER site, Petersham, Massachusetts, United States - Inc-BW-H-32-M | ecosystem: Environmental > Terrestrial > Soil >... | reverse complement strand
ACTACGATCATTAATCCCTTTATCTCTTTACGTGTGATAAAATGGTAGCGTAGCGCCTGTATTACTTTTGCTTTATTGTAGGTAAAAAATTGAGAAGTCATGCGCCAAAGGTAATAAAGCACTTACAATTTTGTAGAAATGAAAAGATTTGTAAGATCAATTATGATCTTACAAATCTTTATGAAATATATGAAACCTGCTATATTATTTTACCTAGATGTTACAGAACGTTCTTCGCTATAAACACCACGAGGTAAATTATCGTCTTTGTCTTTATTATGGTGCCTCATTAAAATAACATTGGAGCCAGCTAAACATATACGTACAAATTCTCTTTGAAAAGTATAAGTAGGTATTTTATAACTAGCAGAACTATCTTTATATGTTGTAAAGCCCATTCTTACGCTTGTAATCTCAAAATCCATCGGATTTTCTTTTTCATAACATTTAGCTCTCCAGGTTTCGCCAACTTGAGGGGTCATTCTAGATAATGTAGTAGCGCAGCTAGTTAAAAGAATAGATGCAATAATTAGTACAAATAAATTTTTCATTGGTTGGTTTTTAGTCAATCGTTTACAATAAAATACATAATACTGTGGATTCAGTTTCGAGGAGGTGGGGGATTATTGTAGTATTTCTTCTAAATAATGTGCATAGTTATACAATAATTGTGCAAGAATCAAATATATTTTTAAAAATATATAAAAAAAGCCCGCCAAATGTTAGAAAACATTGTAGTGGGCTAAGGTATTTTAAGTATAACTATTTAAAAATCAATCTTTTTTGGCTAATACTAACACCAACTTATTAAAATCTGCACTTGCGTTAATAACTTTGGTAAATTCGGTAAACATTGATACAGGAAAATCTGTTACTTTATAATATTCGTGGATCAGTGTATAAGATGACACAAAACCTATTGAATCATTAGCAGCCGTTTTATTACTATTAATGTCATTCAGATTTTTAATTTGGTACCCTGCCGGAATAGTAAAATAAATATCCCTGTCTTCAGCATGAGGGTACTCCATTGCAATGGGTAATTGTCTTGGTTTTTCCTGGTACATTTCTACTTGTGGGCCTATTACTTCGCCCATTTTAACTAAAATATTATTTCCTGCTACATCTAGCATATCTCCACTTGTGATATCAGCTTCAATTATAAGTGGTTTATTTTTATAACTATCCATCATTGATGTATTCTGAACCTTAATATTCTGAACATTATCTGTTTTAGTTATAGAAGTAACGACCTCTTTTGTAAACTCATCTTTTTTATCATCAGATAAAAAAGTAAATGCTGGTCTATAACTTGTTGCACCATACCCTAATAAAATCTGTTTTGTATGCAATTGCATAGAATCCATGGTGCTTGTAAACTGCATTTTTACTTCTAAATCAATCGCGCTCTTATCATAAGGCTGTATTGCAATACTATCAAAAGAAGCGATAGCAGTTTTAAATGTGCCGATGGTTGTTCCTTTTAAGAATAGTCCTGTTGTAGCCGCCCATGCAGGATCTATAAATGGATAGCGAAGCGCTCTGTTTGCAGGTTCAATAAAATTTCCCGAGTTAGGAAAATATAACAGCATTTCATCTACCAATTTATAATTTTCAAAATTTTCATCTAAAGGATAATCATCTTTTTTACTTGGAAAAACTATTTGATAATTAATACCAAGCCTTTCCAATACGGCTATAAATATTTTTGTAAGTCCATCATTGCTGGCAACATTATTTTTTATGATCTTCTCGATATTATCTGCATCAGCGCCGCCCTGATCATCATCACCGATGGATGTTTTTATATATTCTTCTATAGCAACAATTTTTTCTTCTTCAGAATCCGTTTTAGGAAGATTTATTTGTTTAATAAACCCATCAACTAATTTCGCTTCTTTTGGAGAAAGGGTTGTATAAGTGGTATATACACTTTTGGCTAATTGATTCCAGGTAAATAAACGCGTGTCTTTATCAGTCGATAAATTATATGAAAGTTTATATTGCACATTAACCAGGTTTGGTATCCTGTTAGAATATTTTTCGTCGTCAAGTGTTACAATATTTTTTTGTGTTGCAACGATGATCCTTTGATCACCAACAACACTGTCATTACTCACTGTAAATCCATTATACCCTTTTACAGAAAACACCAAACGTTTTGGTGCTTCTAATGTAAACTCTGCATGTTGACATGGTGCATACGCCGATTGATATGTTTCTACACCAAAATACGTAGCCTTTCTTTTTATAGTGTACATATATTCTATCTCACAACCTTTCTCAATTCCTTCCATTGCAAACTTTTTATACGCATTACCATCTTCTGTTACATCAAAAATCTTATAGTCAGGTACATTTACAACCTGACCGGTTGGTTGTATTGTTCTTGCTTTTATTGATTGTACTACTTCTGTATTAGGATTTACCGGGATATATATTTTATTATATAGCTCCGCTCCCTTATCATCGTTTATTTTTATCAAGCGCCTACAAGTAATATTGATGGCCATATTATCCTTATCAATATCTACATATTGATCCTGGCGTATATCTTCTAATACTATTGCACTTTCATTTGCGAATTGCGGATCTGCCGTATGCAGTACCGGCGAAGCGACCCAATCAAGAGATGTTTTTTGTCCGAATGAAGTTGCAGCTAAAAATATTAATGTAAACGCTGTAATTACTCTTCTCATGTGTTAGCCTTTTAGTTATTAGTTAGTTTTTCCAATACAATTGATTCTTTATATTGCTGTTGCACAGTACTCATTTCTTTATTCCATTCCTCAAAATCAGAAGGATTGATCATTAATTTTTTAGTCATTCCCTCCTGCGTTGCTATCACATTTCCGTTTGCAATTTTGTATGTTATTTTTATTGAGGCCAGATCAGTATCATAACTAAAATCTTTAGGCAGGTAACTTACTTTATATCCTTTAGGAATTTCAAGAATATGACACTCATCAATTAAATAATTATATTCAATCTCTAACGGAACTTTTCTTTTAATAGTATCCATAACCTGTTTTTCGAATATTTTTTCCAGGTTAAGATTGATATAATATTCATTCCCCATTTTTTTTCCATAGCCAGGAATTTCAAAATCTGCCGATATATTCACAATGTTTTCTTCCGGCTTAACCTGTGTTATAGTATAATTACCTAAAATAAATTTATTGCTAGCTTTACCCATTCTCGTTTTTACAAAGTCCTTTGTTTCCTTTTCATCACGATAGAGTAATGAATTATATATATCCTCACCTTGATATCCCGAATAAGTTACACTCTCATGTCCTTTAATTCCATCATCGGTAAAGCTAATAAGCGTAGTATCTATCATACGGTTTTCTTCCGGAGGTATAACAGGCACTCTCAATACTTTATACTCTTTTTCATTGATTGAAATTAATGCTTCTTTACCTTGTATGGCAGCAGGAGGCATACCGAATTTCGCATGCGGATCGGTACCATCTAAAAATATCCATTTGCCATTAATGTTAGCAGTTGATATCATGTGATTATCAACAATGGGTAATGGAATATCTGTATAGTCATACGGCAGATTGCGTGTTCCTATCCAGGTATAATATGCTTTTACTCCTGCGATACGAAGCATTTCCGTAATGATACTACACATATCTTTACAATCGCCATAACGCTTACTGCATACTTCCGCGGCTTGTCTTGGCCTGAAACCTTCCAGTCCATTTTCAAATGCTATATAGCGTATACTTTGTTGTACCCAATTATAAATACTCTTGGCCTTATCTGTTTCAGTTGTTTTCCCTGCAATGATCGAATCAACAACTTTTTTAAGGTCGGGATCTTGCGTAGTATTTAACTCTTTCGTAAAACCAACATCCCATTTATACAGATCATCAAGCGAGCTTAAGAAATTTTGCTGTTGTCCATCTTTTCGTTGAAAGGATGTTATGTAAATTATTATACTTGGTTCAAAGTAATCATTGTCCGGAGCATTGTTAAACTCATCATCAATTGGTTTTACATTTTGAAATGTCCATTTATAAATAGTTTCCTTTTTCTTTTTTTCTTCGGAGAATTGAAATGATCCTTTAGGATCGTTTTTTACAATATATTTTATATTGATCTCATTAGGAACCACGACTGTATAAGATCCATTTATTAATGGCACTCTCCCTGGATAAAAGAAGGGTACTAATAAATGTGCATCCTTATGATATAAGTTGTAATCAATATGTTCAACAGCATTTTGCGTTAAAGAAGGAAAATCAAAACTGGTTTGTTTTACATCATCATAAAAAACGCCATTACTACTACTGCTACTTGTTTGTTGATTAGTGATCTTTATTTTTTTGTATTTATTACCATCGGGCAATTTAGTATAAGCATTCAGATCCTTTAATTCGTTGTAACCACTATGGTAAATTTCATACCTGCTATAGCTACTGGCATTCTCACCTAATAACATCAATTCTGCATTGTGATTACTTTCAGCAACCGGAGTATCATTTTTAATGGAAAGAGTCAATAGCTCACTATAATTCAAATACACGACCTGTTCACCCGGAAATATTTTTTTTACAGTTTCAGGTGTTTGTGCAAAAGAAGAAAAAGAAGCAAAAAGTAAAAGAAAAAAGAAGCAGCTATTTTTAGTAAGATTCATAATCACAACAATTGTAATACAAGCAGCACAAATTGCACTGTTATAAAAATATCGCTTTTTATGATATGGAAATACAAAAGCCATCACAATTATGATGGCTTTTGTATAAATATTTCTTAAGAAATAGAGATTCTAACTACATCCCATACTATTACCACAATTTAAACACTTGTAACAAGTACCACTACGGATAGTAATATGGCCACAGGTATTACATGCCGGTGCATCGCTTTGCATTGATTTTAAATAATTTTGAGTGCTATCACCTCCGGAATTGACAGCCTGATTTTTTGCAGGTTGAGCAGATGAATTCCCGACTACCCTTACTTCACTTAATTCAGGTTTTCTTTCACCAATTGTTGGTGTAGATTGATCCCAGGGCTGATCTCCTGTATTTTCTATTTCCGGTTTATCCAATACATGAACAAGATCATTTCTACCTAAATATTCATACGCCAACGAACGGAAAATAAAATCGATAATAGAGGTTGTTGATTTAATGTTTGGATGTTCTACCATACCACTTGGTTCAAAACGCGTGAACACAAATTTTTCTACAAACTCTTCCAGCGGAACACCATATTGTAAACCGATAGATATCGCGATAGCAAAACAGTTCAACATACTACGCATTGTAGCGCCTTCTTTTGCCATATCGATAAATATTTCGCCTACACTTCCATCACTATATTCACCGGTACGAACAAATAATGCCTGTCCGTTTATTTTTGCTTTTTGTGTAAAGCCACGACGTTTTGCAGGCAATGTTTTACGTTCTACAATTTTTGCCAGCTTTCCTTTCAACACTGTATCCGGACTGCTTTGCATACGCTTACTTATCTCATCCAGCAATTCATCAATTGTTAGTTTCCCCATATCAACAATGGAAGATGCATGTTGTTCAACAGTCTCTTGCATTCCCGTGGTGGATTGTCCATCATCGGTTGTCTTTTTCTTCTTATCAGATTTATTACTAAGTGGTTGAGATAATTTAGAACCATCACGATACAAAGCATTTGCCTTCAATCCAAGCTCCCAACTCATGCGATAACAATCTGCAATTTCTTCGATCGTCGCTTCGTTTGGAAGATTAATTGTTTTACTAATAGCGCCGCTTAAAAAAGGTTGTGCTGCAGCCATCATACGAATATGTCCGTGCGCATGAATGTAGCGTTCTCCTTTTTGTCCGCATTTATTAGCACAATCAAAAACAGGTAAATGTTCGTCTTTTAAATATGGTGCGCCTTCTACAGTCATCGTACCGCAGATATAAATATTAGCTGCCTCAATCTGTTCATCCGTAAATCCTAATGCTTCTAATAAACTCCAGCTAAAATCATTGTATTGTTCAGGTTTAAAACCTAAGCGTTGCAGACAAGCCTCACCCAATGTATATTGATTGAATACAAAACCGATCTCAAAAGCACTTGCCATGGCGGCATCTAACCTCTCTATCTCTTCTGCAATAAATCCTTTTTCGCTTAATGTTTGTTTGTTAATATAAGGTGCGCCTTCTAATGTTGCATGACCCTTTGCATAATTTACGATCTCTTCGATTTGTTTTTCGTTGTATTTCAAATTACGCAACGCGGCGGGAACGCTTTGATTAATTATTTTGAAATAACCACCACCACTTAATTTTTTAAATTTCACCAATGCAAAATCAGGCTCAACTCCGGTTGTATCGCAATCCATTACCAAACCAATTGTACCCGTTGGTGCAATAACTGTTGTCTGTGCATTGCGATAGCCGTTTTTTTCTCCTAACTGCACTGCATCATCCCATGCTTTGGTTGCGGCTTTTAATAAATTATCCGGACAATATTTTGCATTGATACCATGAGGCTTTATTTCCAAACCTTCATACGCATCGCTTGCATCATAAGCTGCTGCTCGGTGATTACGCATGACACGCAACATGTGTTTTTTATTCTCTTCGTATTTATCAAATGCGCCTAAAAAACAAGCCATCTCTGCTGATGTTTTGTAAGCCACACCCGTCATGATTGCAGTAATAGCACCTGCAATACCACGCCCCTGCTCACTATCATAAGGAATACCACTTACCATTAACATACTACCCAAATTAGCATATCCTAAACCAAGTGTTCTGTAATCGTAACTTAATTGTGCTACTTCTTTTGATGGAAACTGCGCCATCAAAACGCTTATTTCTAATACAACTGTCCACAAACGACAAGTGTATTCAAAGCCTGGTATATCAAAACTATTATCGCTTTCTGTAAAGAACCGACGAAGATTTACGGAGGCCAAATTACAAGCAGTATTATCTAAAAACATATACTCACTGCAAGGGTTAGACGCTCTTATTCTTCCGCCTTCCGGACAAGTGTGCCATTCGTTAATAGTAGTATCATACTGCGTTCCAGGATCAGCACAGCGCCATGCTGCATAATTGATCTGATCCCATAATTCACGCGCTTTAATAGTTTTCATCACACGTCCATCGCTTCTTGCTTTCAGCTCCCACATACCATCTTCATCCAATGCTTTAAAAAATGCATTGGGTATGCGAACGGAGTTATTGCTATTTTGTCCGCTTACTGTTTTATATGCTTCACCTTCGTAATCGTGCGAATATCCTGCTGCAATTAATGCCGCCACTTTTTTCTCTTCTTCTTGTTTCCAATTGATGAATTGTACAATTTCAGGATGATCTAAATCTAGACAAACCATCTTGGCTGCACGACGAGTTGTGCCACCACTTTTAATAGCGCCTGCCGCTCTATCCCCAATTTTCAAGAAACTCATTAATCCGCTGGAAGTACCGCCACCACTTAATTTTTCACCATCTCCACGGATACTGCTGTAGTTCGTTCCAACACCACTTCCGTATTTGAATATTCTTGCTTCACGAACCCATAGATCCATGATACCTCCTTCATTTACTAAATCATCATCCACACTCAAAATAAAACAGGCATGTGGTTGCGGACGTTCATATGCGGATGTTGATTTTTTTAATTGTCTATCGTTTTGATCAACAAAATAATGCCCCTGTGGTTTTCCGGTGATGCCATATACTTCATGCAAACCCGTGTTAAACCATTGCGGACTATTAGGTACGCAAGCCTGATTCAATATAGAGTATACCAACTCATCATAAAATACTTGTGCATCTTTCGCCTCGGCAAAATAGCCGTAACGTTCGCCCCATACTCTCCAGCATTGCGCCATACGATGTGCTACTTGTTTAACAGTGGTTTCTCTGCCAGTTGTTCCATCAGGTTGCGGCACACCTGCTTTACGAAAATATTTTTGTGCTAATATATCGGTCGCTATTTGGCTCCATTGTTTGGGAACTTCCACGTTATCCATTTGAAATACAACTTCACCCGAAGGATTTTTTATAATAGAGGTACGGTAATCGTACTCGAACATATCATAAGGACTAACTCCATCTTTTGTAAATTGACGACTGAACTGAAGACCTTTGCCTGCTTGCTTTTTTGTAGCCATTTTTGTTTAAATTTTGATTGGAAGCTTGTTACTAAAGTTACGAAATTTCAGGGGTACTTCCTATATCGAAACTATTTTTTCATTGCCATATTTCCTTGAGGTAAATATTAACAGCTGTGGAAAAGCGCTGTGTACAATTTTATAAAACAGCACCCTGTTGATTTATCTGCCAATGTTAATTTTTGCAGGTAAAATTTCCCGATTTTAGTTTGGTTTTTTCCTAAAAGTTTCAATGGGCTGATTCTATTGATTTTTTCTATCTTCATTACAAATAAGCACATGCGGGCAGTAATTCAACGAGTGACGGAAGCGAGTGTAACGATAACGGGTACACTAAAATCATCGATCAAAACAGGATTGTTGATATTGATCGGCATTGAAGATGCTGATACCAATGAAGATGTTATCTGGCTAAGCAGCAAGATCGTTAACCTGCGCATTTTTGATGATGAAAATAAAGTGCCTAATATTTCTGTGAAAGATATAGACGGAGATATTTTATTAATAAGTCAATTCACACTATTTGCATCTACAAAAAAAGGAAATAGGCCAAGTTATTTAAAAGCTAGCAAACCGGATTTTGCTGTGCCAATGTACGAAAAAATGATCGCACAGTTGGAACTCGATCTTGGTAAAAAAATATTTACTGGTACATTTGGTGCTGATATGAAAGTGGCGCTTTTGAATGACGGACCGATTACCATTATAATTGATACGAAGGAACCCCCCAACCCCCTGAGGGGGCTTTGAAGAATAATTATTTTTAGATCTTAATACTTATTTATGGATGATATTACTGTTAGAGAATTGCAAACGAAAGTTGATCAATGGATCAAGACCGTTGGTGTTAAATATTTTTCTGAGCTAACCAATCTAGGAATATTAATGGAAGAGGTTGGCGAACTATCCAGATTGATGATTAGAAAATATGGCGATCAATCTTTTAAAGAATCTGACAAAGGAAAAGAAGTGGCCGATGAAATGGCCGATGTGCTTTGGGTATTGATCTGCCTTGCTAACCAGACTGGAGTTGATCTTACAACAGCTTTAGAGAAGAATTTTGAGAAGAAAAATTTACGTGACGCCGATAGACATAAGAATAACGATAAGCTTAAATAAGATTTAACCGCAAAGAACGCGGAGTCACGCAAAGATTCACAAAGGGCCTTTGCGTTTTCTTTGCGTTTTTTTCTTTGCGCACTTTGCGGTTAAACAACTGATTAGATAAATCTTAACCAATAATAATTTATTCATTCGGGTTCCTATCTTTGCAGCCATTATGGCAAACGAAGCAAATAACTTTCAGGAACTGATCTCACATTGTAAAGAGTACGGTTACATTTTTCAATCATCAGAAATTTATGATGGTTTAGCAGCAGTGTATGATTACGGACAAATGGGTTCTCAATTAAAAAAGAATATCCGTGATTACTGGTGGAAGAGCATGACGCAGTTAAACGATAATATCGTAGGAATTGATGCAGCTATTTTTATGCATCCTACAACATGGAAAGCAAGTGGACACGTTGATAATTTCAGCGATCCGATGATCGATAATAAAGACAGCAACAAAAGATATCGCGTCGATCATTTGATCGAAGGTTTTGCAGAAACATTGCCTACAGCAGATGGCGCAGCTTTAATTGCAGAAATGGAAAAACTATTAGCAAAGCCTGATTATGTTGCGCTAAAAAAATTAATAGAAGATAACAAGATAAAATGCGCCATCAGCAAGACTTCTAACTGGACCGAGGTTAGAGAATTTAATCTGATGTTCAGCACACAAATAGGAAGCGTTGCTGAAGAAAGTGAAACAATTTATTTACGTCCGGAAACAGCGCAAGGTATTTTTGTCAACTTTTTAAATGTGCAAAAAACTGGTCGCATGAAAATACCTTTTGGTATTGCACAAACCGGTAAAGCTTTCCGTAATGAAATTGTTGCGAGACAATTCATTTTCAGGATGCGCGAATTTGAACAGATGGAAATGCAATTCTTTATTCGTCCTGGTACACAAAAAGAATGGTATAATTTCTGGAAAGATGA
>Ga0210401_10008512_pt1 | contig 10174 bp, 9 predicted proteins | sample IncBWH32MmetaG_FD_150866 | JGI IMG/M metagenome (GOLD analysis project Ga0210401, IMG submission 150866) | Forest soil microbial communities from Barre Woods Harvard Forest LTER site, Petersham, Massachusetts, United States - Inc-BW-H-32-M | ecosystem: Environmental > Terrestrial > Soil >... | reverse complement strand
TGCAGAACTGCATCAACGCGGCCCAGAGCCAGGGCAAGATCGCCTTCATCCCGGCCGGCACCTATAAGATCAGCAGCCCCCTGAGCGTGCCCGCCGTGACGGTGCAGGGGGCCGGCATGTGGCGCACCACCATCCACCAGATCAATGACACCAGCGTGATCCGCTTCAACCTCAACAACGCCAGCGCCATGGTCTCCGACGTGCTGCTGATGGGCGAGGTGACCAACCGCAACGACGGCAACACCGACAGCGCCTTCGACAACCACGGCGGCACCAATTCGTTGGTCCAGCGCTGCTGGACCGAACACACCAAGTGCGGCTGGTGGTGCGGAAACACCAATTCGGTCACCAGCGGCCTGACCGTCACTGGCTGCCGCATCCGCGACACCTATGCCGACGGCATCAACCTCTGCAACGGCTCCAGCAATTGCACCATCACCCAGAGCAACTTCCGCAACAACGGGGACGACGCCATCGCCTCGTGGAGCCCGTCCGGAGGCGGCAACAACAACGCCAACAGTTTCACCTGGAACACGGTGCAGTGCACCTGGAGGGCCGACTCCATCGCGGTCTACGGCGGCAGCAACTTCACCATCACCGACAACCTCTGCTCCGACACCCTGGACCAGTCCGGCATCATGGTGCAGCAGGGCTTCACGTCTAACGGCTTCGGCGGCACCAACAACATCCTGCGCAACACGCTCACCCGCTGCGGCGGCTACTTCAGCGGCAACTACGGGGCGATCGACTTCTGGGCCAACCAGGGCGCCATCAACGGCAACTGGAACGTGACCAGCCTGGACATCGAGAGTTCCACCTTTGAAGGCTTCGAGTACGACGGCTGCAACACCGTCAACGGGGTCACGGTGGGCACGTCGGTCTGCAACAACGCCGGAACCTACGGGGTCCAGGTGACCGGCTGCACCAGCGGCACCACCACCTTCAACAGCACCAACATGAACGGGTCCGGGTCCGGGGCCTACGCCTCCGGCGGGATGACCGTCACCCGCAACAGCTGCAACTGGTGAGCGGATGGATAAAGAAAAGGCCCGGGCCTCGGCCCGGGCCTTTTTGTTTTGGAAGCCAAACGGGTCACGGGACCCAGAACGACTTCACCAGCGGGACCAGGCCCTGGGCGATGAACTGCAGCGACAACGCCGCCAGCAGCAGGCCCATCATCTGCTGGACCACGTTCATGCCGCTGCGGCCGAGCATGCGCTTGATGGGAACCGCCGAGCGCAGCACCCAATAGGCCGCCAGGAAGACCAGGACCACCGCCGCCGCCAGCACGGCCAGGTAGCCGGAGGCGTCGGCGCCGGTGGAGAACACCACCACCGAGGTGATGGCGCCCGGCCCGGAAAGCAGCGGCGTGGCGAAGGGTACCACGCTCAGGTCGTCCTTTTCCGGCGCCCCGGCGTCCGGGCCGGCGCCGGCGGCCTTGGGCTTGTTGCGGAGCATCCCCAGCGCCGTGAGCAGCAGCAGCAGGCCGCCGGCGGCGCGGAACGCGTTGAGGTCGATCTGCAGGAAGCGGAACACGGCCGTGCCGAAACAGGCGAAGAAGAGCAGGATGGCGGCGCCGAAAAGGCTGGCCCGCCCGGCGATGCGCTTCACTTCGGCCGGGTCGTCCTCCGCCGTGAGGCTGACGATGACGGGCACGGCGGCGAAGGGGTCCACCACCACGAAGAGGCCGGTGAAGACCAGGATGAAGCGGTTGATGAGGTCGTAGGGCACGCGGGCTCCGGGCAGAGGGGGGCTGACCACACGGTAAGGGGCCGGCGGCCCGCTGTCAAACGCGCACCATTCGATACAATTCCGGGAAACCAGCGTGCCGCCGGGGACGTTCTTCGGTTAGACTGCATAGGGCAGGTTCCTGACCCATCCTTGCACTGACAGGTTCCCATGAGACCAATTCTTTTGGCCGCGCTGCTGATGGCCGCGGCCCCGCTGGCTTCGGCCGGCCTGGATGACGCCAAGGCCGCTTACGAAAGCGGCCGCTATTCGGACGCGGTCCAGCTGCTGATGGCCGCCGCCAAGCAGGGCGACGCCAAGGCCGAATGCGGGCTGGGCGTGATGTACGAGCATGGGCGGGGCGTGCCGCAGGACCTGGGGCGCGCCATGGAGTGGTACCTGAAATCCGCCGCCCAGGGCAACGCCTCGGCCGAGAACAACCTCGGCTACCTCTATTTCACGGGCCAGGGCGTGGACCGCAACGACGACCAGGCCTTCCAGTGGTACAGCAAGGCCGTGGCGGGCCGCAGCGGCAAGGACGATTGGGACGCCTCCATCGCCTGGACCAACCTGGGCAACATGCACTACTGGGGCCACGGCACGGCCAAGGACCCCGGCAAGGCGGCCGAATGCTGGCAGCACGCGGTGGATCTGGACAACCCCTACGCGGCCAACGACCTGGCCTATCTTTACGAGCATGGCCTGGGCGTGGCGAAGGACGAACCCAGGTCCCTGACGCTCTACCGCAAGGCCGCGGACCAGGGCTACGCCCACGCGGAAAGCAACCTGGCCGTGATGTACGAGACCGGCCAGGGCACGATGCAGGACTACCCCGAGGCCCTCAAATGGTTCGGCGAGGCCGCGGCCAAGGGAAGCGGCTTCGCCCAGTTCAAGCTGGGCCGTTTTTACGAGCGCGGGCTCGGGGTCAAGGCCGACCCGGTGGAGGCCTACCGCTGGTACCTGTCGGCCGACCGCAAGGGCGAGGAGCGGGCCAAGGACGCGCTGGCGCGCATGCGGACCCTGCTCAGCCCGGCCCAGCAGGCCGAGGGCGAAAAACGGGCCGCGGCCGGGGCCCGGCCATGAGGGCCGCGGCGAATCTCCGGCGGGCGGCCCTGGCGCTGGCCGCGTTGGCCTTGGCCGGCTGCGTGCCGCCGGCGGTGGTCTTCCTCAGCCCGCACTACGACAAGGCGAAGGTCCGGCAGGTGGCGCTGGTCAACTTCCTGGACTCGCCCACGGCGCCGGGATCGGGCCAGGTGGCGGCGTCCATCTTTGAGAAGTACCTGCTGCTGGGCGGCTATGGCCTGGCCGACCGCAGCCAGGTCCAGACCGTGCTGGACGAGGATTCGGCCCCGCTCAGCGGCAGCGTGGACCTCGGCACCCTGCACGCCCTGGCCCAGAAGCTGGGCGTGGACGCCGTGGCCATCGGCCAGGTCACCGACTACAGCGATGCCAGCGACCGGACGGTGATGGAGGACATGCCGCTGGAGTCCAGCAGCCCCATCCTGGGCCACCAGAGCACCACCCAGGAGGTGAACGGGGTGCGCATCCACCAGGAGAACGACGTGGTCACGGGCTACGCCTACTCCACCAGCGACGTGCCGGTCCAGACCACCGAGTCGGTCAACGCCCACGTGGGGCTGAGCGTGCGCCTGGTGGACACCCAGAGCGGCGAAGTGCTGTGGAGCGGCTCGGCTTCGGCCGACGCCCCCCACCTGCACGCCGCGCTGGAGCAGGCCTCCACCACCCTGATGCAGGCGGTGGCCAAGCGCATGAACCCCTAACGGGCCAGGCGCAGCTGCAGGTCCAGGTCCAGGGGGTCGGGGACGTTCACCGGGGCGGGGTAGGGTTTCAGGCGTTTTTCGGCCAGCCCGGGGATGCCGCCCAAGGACACGGTCTGGTGGATGTTGCCGGAGCTTCCGGGTGGGGCGTAGGAGCTGCCGTCGGCGGCCGTGAGGCTGACGCCGGTGGCGGCCACGTTGGTCAGGTCCAGCGAGCTGTTGCGGAAGCCCTCGGACGGGACGCGCGAGTCCACGCCCCCCCGCAGGGCCAGCGCCACGTGCGGGTCGATGCCGGTGCTGCGGATGCGCAGGCCCAGCGCGTCCCCGGGCGCCAGCCCCAGGTTCCAGCCGCGGGCCTGGCGCAGCGGCACCCGCAGCTGGTAGACCAGGGTCTGGCCCTGGAAATGCATCTCCCAGCTGGCGTCTTCCTGCGTGATGGGCTGGGGCGCATAGCTGCCGTCCTCGCGCCGCAGGATCCTTTCCACCCGGTCGTCGCTCCTCCACACATATTCGGGTTCGTTGTGGGGGTCCCAGGGCGGCGGCGCGCCCTGGGGGGGCACCAAGGTCAGGCGCAGGCCCTGGCTCAGGGGCGCCCGGCCGCTGGGGTCGAAGAACAACAAGAGGCTTTGGCCGTACACGCCCATCCACTGGTCCTTCACATGCTCGGCGATGGAGGCCAGGCGCAGGTAGAGGTACTGGCCGTCGTTGCGGGCCCGCAGATCCACGTCCTGCAGCAGCAGCGGCGGCTGGTCCTCCCAGGCCTGGTCGCCCTTGGCCAGGTCCAGGGGGGCGGGCGTCCAGGTGGATTGGAGCGGCAGCGAGGCGCAGGAAGCCAGGGCCAGGAGCAGGCCGATCAGGCTGATACGCAGGAATCGGGATAGGGTCATGGGGCCTGCCAAAGGGGTCCGGGGGAAGCCTGGAATTCTAACATTCAGGACGCCTGAGCATTGAATATCGGTTCCGGAACCCGTGGACCGGGGATCTTGTCTTATTGTAACCCTTTGTAAAAATGTTTAGTCTCCGGGTTTGGCAGTCCCTTGAACTTGTGCCAAAATGGTCTTCTCCTCGGGGACCTGTATGGCCGATCAGACCGGATCTTTTTACCAATCCATCCCATCCTTTTCCAATTTTGCCGACTTCACCGTGGACAGCCATTTCCGCCGGGTCCCTTCGGACTGGTGGGTGCTGCTGACGGACGTGCGCGGCTCCACCGCGGCCATTGAAGCCGGCCGTTACAAGGACGTGAACCGGGTCGGCGCCGCGGCCATCGCCTGCGCCCAAAAGGCCCTGGGCGGGGCGGACTTCCCCTACGTGTTCGGCGGCGACGGCGCCACCCTGCTGGCCCCGCCGGAGGGCATGCAGGCCGTGAGCCAGGCCCTGGCCGTGCTGCAGGCCCACGCGGAGAAACGCTTCAAGCTGAAGCTGAGGGTGGGCCGGGTCACGGTGGCCGAAGTGGAGGCCGCGGGCACGCCCATAGAGGTGGCCCGCTTTGAGCTGGCCGGCGGCCGTTGCACCGCGGTGTTCCGGGGCGGCGGACTGACCACCGCCGAGAAAAAGATCAAGGCCGACCCGGCCCAATACAGCGTGCCGCCGGCCAAGGGCGTGCCGGACCTGGACGAGTTGTCCTGCCGCTGGAACGCGGTGCCGGCCAGGCGGGGGCGTTCGGTGTCGCTGCTGGTGGTGGCGCGCAGCGGGGATCCGGCCGCGACCTACAACGAAGTGATGGCGGGGCTGGACAAGGTGCTGGAACTGGGCCTGGAAGCCTCCAACCCGATCCAGCGGCCTTCCATGAGCTACCGCAGCTGGTGGTCCATCGTGAAGGACGAGGCCCGGCAGTTCCCGTCGGCATGGTCCAGGGCCTTCGCCAACAAGCTGCTGGGGATCTCCGTGGCGGTCCTGTCCCTGCGCTGGGGGATCAAGCCGGGCTTCTACGATCCGGTGGCCTACGCCAACTCCATCCCCGCCCACAGCGACTACCGCAAATTCGACGACACCCTGCGGCTGGTGGTGGATTGCAGCCCGGCTGAAGTGGAGAAGATGAGGGCCTTCCTGGATGGCCTGCGCGCCGAGGGACGCATACAATACGGCCTGCACGAGGCCTCCAGCACGCTCATCACCTGCTACGTGCAGGGCACCGATCCCGGGCAGCACATCCATTTTGTGGACGGCGGGGACGGCGGCTACGCGATGGCCGCCAAGCAGTTGAAGGGCCAGATGAAGGCGGACCTGGGGCTCCAGGCCTGAGAAGGGTTGGCGGATCTTTGTTGCCGGGTGCGGGAAGCGCAGGCCGGACCACTTGGGGAGATGATATGAGGCGTTTAGGATGGTGTTTGTTGGTGGCGGGGCTGCTGTCGGTCGGCTATTCGGCCGGGCTGCGGGCCGCCGGGCAGATCAGCGTGGTGATGGTGGACGGCACCGTGGTCAAGGGCACGCTGTTGGGCGTGGCCGACGGCACCGTGACCATCCAAAAGGCCAACGGCAAGTCCGTGGACCTGGACCAGGCCCAGGTGAAGAAGGCCTTTGACGCGGACGGCAACGCCGTGGACCTGGGCGGGGCGGCCGTCCGGGCCAAGGCCGCGGCCAACGATTCCGCGGATGAGGACGAACAAGTGGTGCCGCGCGACCGGCGCCACCGCGGCCGGCAGGCTGCGCCGCCGCGCAGGAGCAACCTGCAGGGGCGCAAGACCGCGGGCAACGTGCTGTTCTGGAGCGGCACGGGCGTGGCCTTGGTGGGCTTTTGCGTGGCCCTCTACGGCGTGGACCAGGAGAGCGCCGCCACCAGCACTTATTACAGCAACTACGGCGGGGCCGGCTCCTCCTACTACACGATCGACGGTTATCCCGGCTATTACACCTACGACCAATACACCCAGTATTACTACGGCCAGGGCGTCGCCTACACCGGCATCGGCATCGGCTGCGTCGGCGTGATTTGCATGACCGTGGGCCTGATCATCACCCCCAGCGCCCGCCAGATGCAGCAGGACGCGCTGCTGGACTTCCACGACGGCAAGCTGGACCTGGGCCTGCCGCCCATGGAGATAGACAGGACCCGCGGGACCCGCACGACCCTCGCCATGGTCCACTTCTAGTTTTTCCCCGGTCAAAAGGGCCCCTCCACGGAGGGGCCCTTTTTTGCGTGCGCAGGGGCCCGGCCTTTGGCAGCATAAGGGTTCTGTCCAACGGAGTGGGGGTTCAGTTGAAAGTCTTCGTCATCGGCGGAAGCGGCCTGATCTCGAGCGCGGTACGCGCCGAATTCCTGGAGCGCGGCCACGAGGTGGTGCTGTTCAACCGGGGCCTGAGCCCGTTGCGCGGGCCACGGCCCTCGCGGGTCATCCACGGCGACCGCAACGATGAAACGGCCCTGCGCGCGGCCCTGCGCGCCGAGAAGCCGGACGCGGTGGTGGACATGGTGGCGTTCGGGCCCGCCCAGGCCGAAGCGCTGCTGAGGGCGGCGGAGGGGCAGACGCCCCAGCTGCTGGTCTGCTCCACCGTCTGCGTCTACGGCGGCCCCCTCACGCGGCTGCCGGCCACCGAGGACGAGCCCCACCGACCGGTCACGGCCTATGGCCGCGACAAGAGCGCCCTGGAGGCGCTCATCCTGGCCCGTGGCGGCGCGGGCCAGTCCGGCACCATCATCCGGCCCAGCCACAGCACCGGCGAAGGCGAGATTGCCTGCGGCCTGCTCTTTGACGACGGAACCGTGGACCGCCTCCGCAAGGGCCTGCCGGTGGTGGTGATGGAGGACGGGTCCATCCCCTGGGCCATCGCCCATGTGAGCGACGTGGCCCGCGCGTTTGCCGCGGCCCTGGGAAACCCGGGGGCCAGGGGCCAGGCCTACCAGGCCACGAGCGACGAGCACACGGACTGGAACGGGGTCTACACAGCCATGGCCCAGGCCGCCGGGGCGCCGCCGCCGGACCTGGTGGGCATCCCCTGCGATTGGCTCCAGCGCAACGCGCCGCGGCGGAGCCTGGGGGTGCAGACGGTCTACAAATACCCGTCCATCTTCGACAACGGCAAGGCGGCCCGGGAGCTGGGCTGGCGCAGTGAAGTGGGGCTGGTGGAGACCTTCCGCAGGCAGATCGCGTGGATGGACGCCGAAGGGAAGGGCCTGGCCGCGGAACTGGACCCTACCCAGGATGAACTGGCGGCGGCCTGGCGGGCGGGGCGCGATGCGGATCCGGGGAGCTTCGTGGACCGCAACCCCTGGGGGAACGGCAGCGCGGAATGACGTTGGAGCAAGGATTTTTCCTTGGCTTGATGTAAGGCCGGGACAGGGGCCGGGTGTATCTGCTCCGGGCCCGGCGTCCCGAAATTTGAAATGGCTCGCTGTCGCTCGCGTGGTGGGGGCCCTCCGGTGTCCCTCCGCAGACACACCCGGCCCCTGTCCCTGGGTGGGCTACCATTTGATGCACTTCACTTAGGCGTAGGGTGAGGTCCCAGGATGGGACCCGCCGGAGCGGATGGTCGACCGCTGCTCGGCGCCAGCGGACCCAATTCGTATGGACCGCGATACTGGGGCTGATGGTTCACGGTTAGCGAGCCCTGCGGCCCTTGCCAAACCCCCGATGGTGCATTTGGTCCCTGTCCGAGGAGGCGGGGCCCAGCCTGGGACTTCATCCTGCGCCGTGGATAGATGCCTATAACAAAGGTTAGAATTGGTCCCCAGCCAACTTAGCCGGAGCTAGCATGCACCGCCTCTCCCATCTCCTCTGCCTCGCCACCCTCGCCGCCAGCGCCACCCTGGGCGCCAGCGCCACCCTGGGCGCCAGCGAAGCCGAGCTGCGCGTGAGCGGCGCGCCCAACACAGGCGGCGTGGGCGCCACCGTAGACATGGACCTGGGCTCGGCCCAGCGTTGGAGCCTCACCGGCACCTTTGACGCCTCCACCGTGACCAAGACGGCACTGCCGGGCTCCACCGACGCCGGATCCCTGGAGCTGGCCCGCGACGGCCGCGCCGTGAGCTGGAAGCTGGGCGGCTTCTACGGCAACGACCACGTGAACCTGGTCACCGACCTGGAGCCCATGGCCGGCATCGCCTACACCCAGCGCCACGGCAAGGCCGACGGGGACGGCGAGCGGCCGGAGTTCTTTAGTGTCTCCCTGGACGCGGGCATGCACTTCTACCAGGTGGACATGGGCGACAACACCGAGTTCGCCTCGGCCGTGCCCGGGCAGCTGCCCTACCAGGTGAACAAGCACAGCCTGGTGGAGCTGCAGGAGTTCGCGCCCAGCATCACCGTGGAGGGGCCCTTGTTCGGCGGCGCCACCAACCTGGCCTGGAGCGGCGGCCGCAACGCCTTCAGCAAGGACCCGGCCCTGGTGGCCAGCATCATCGAGGACCGCTACGACCTGGGCGCCGGCAAGGGCCGCATCAACGGGCTGCTGGGCACCTTGTATGACCGCTGGTGGAGCCTGGCGCTGACCCAGGACCTGGGCAAGCGCCTGAGCGTGGAGCTGTCCGCGGGCCAGGACCAGCTGGCCAGCAGCGGGGACTGGATCAACGCCTACGACGCCGGCCTGCGCGGGAAGTTCGGGGAGCATTGGTCGGCCCGCCTGGCCCTGTCCACCCAGGTGGACGCCACGGCCGTCACCGGCACCCTGCTTGCCGCCGCGGGGTTCGGCTGGTGAGCCCGGAGCTGGAGTTCTTCCTGCGCGTGCTCATCGGCACGGTCCTGGGCTCGGTCATCGGGCTGGAGCGCCAGTGGCGGCAGCGTTTCGCGGGCCTGCGGACCAACGCGCTGGTGGCCGCCGGCGCGGCCGGATTCGCCGGGCTGGCGGTGGCCCCGGCGGCCCTCGGCAACCCCGCGCCCATCCTCGGGCAGATCATCACCGGCATCGGTTTCCTGGGCGCCGGCGTCATCTTCAAGGAAGGCTTCAACGTCACCGGCCTCAACACCGCCGCGACCGTGTGGTGTTCGGCGGCGGTGGGATCGCTGGCCGGCTGCGGCATGCAGTGGCAGGCATTTTCCTTGGCCGCCGTGGTCCTAGGCATCAACCTGGGCCTGCGCAGCGTGGCCCGCCGCCTGAGCCAAGCGCCGGCCGACGCCTCGGCCGAAATGCAGAGCGTCTACCGCCTGCAGATCGTGTGCAAGCGCCGCTATGAAGTCGGGCTCAGGGCGCAATTGCGCCAGGAGGCCGAGGACAACCTCCTTAACATCAAGGACCTCCGCAGCGAGGCGGCGGGCAAGGGCCAGATCCGCATCAGCGCGGACCTGGTCATGGCGGGGCGGGACGACCACCGCCTGTCCGAGGCCGCGGCCCGCCTGGGCCTGGAACGTGGCGCCGGTTCCGTGCACTGGTCTTTGCTCAGCAGCGCGACTCACTTTGAGTGATGGGTTTGGCCTGGGGTGAAAGCGCCCTAATTTTTTAAGGCCTCTAAATAAGCGGATTCCTGTCCCGGGTCATAGATTTATAATTATTTTGGTAGATAATTGATTTCTGGGGATTAATTGTTGATAATTTTGGCATGAAAAGACTGTGCGTTTTCTTAACACTGATGGGCCTGGCGCTGCAGGCCAGCCTGGCGCTGGCCTACAGCGGCAAGCCGCTCTTGCTTACGTCCGGTTTTCCGGCCGCCAACACCTATTACATCGCCTATTACGACTTTTTGAGCATCACGGCCGGCGTGGCCGTGCCAGCCAATTCGTACCTGCAGTTCGACG
>Ga0210401_10008509_pt1 | contig 10178 bp, 9 predicted proteins | sample IncBWH32MmetaG_FD_150866 | JGI IMG/M metagenome (GOLD analysis project Ga0210401, IMG submission 150866) | Forest soil microbial communities from Barre Woods Harvard Forest LTER site, Petersham, Massachusetts, United States - Inc-BW-H-32-M | ecosystem: Environmental > Terrestrial > Soil >... | reverse complement strand
CAACTTCGCAATGCGCGCTTTTAGTTGCGCCAGATTTTGCTCCGGTACCTTGTACATCGTCTTGGTTTCGTTTTCCATGACCACAGCTTACTATAACGGTAGAAATCGGCAAGATAACCTTGGTAACCGGCTCGTAATCACTAGAAGTCGGATCGTAGACCCTGCTGCGACCGGCGCTGTTCGTGGCACGGAATCTTACCGGCTGGCGACGTTGCCGCGCAAGATAACGTCGGTAATCGCGCCGTAACGTAACAGAACACGAAAGCCGCCAGATCATGCGGTATCTGGCGGCTCGTTCACATCATGCGGTTGTCTAGTATGTTGCAAACGCCATACCATCTCGTGTTCCTTTGTTTTCAACACCGGCGCTGGCAATATGTTGCCATAATGGCACTATATTGCCACAAGTGTGCCAGAAAGTGGCAACCACGAACGGTAAGCGCCAGCGGTTAAGCTGGCGCTATCCGATTAAGCTGCCGCCGCCAGTGCGTGGCGTTCGTTGTCGAACGTCATGGTGAAAGGCTTGCGGGTAACCTGTTTGCGATTGGCAATTATCAGGTGGAAGCTCCTGTAACGTGGCGCTTGCCATAATCCGGCGCGCGGTAATCCGCCTCACTGGCCACTGTCGAAACCATTACAGCCCCGCCAGAATCGCCGCGTGCCCTGAGCACGCTTGCCGCGCATGTTGCCAGCAAATAACCTCGCGGTTATCTACCATACGGCGGTTTGGCGTTTGCGGCGATTGTGGTGGAGCTGGCCGGGGTCGAACCGGCGTCCAATAGCTGTGCCACGGTACCGTTTTACGTGCGTAGCCAAGGCGTGAAACCATGCTTACTTGGCAATCTTTTTTACTAATGCCTATCGCCGCCGCAACCCGGTACAACCGGCGCAAGGTATTGCAACGGCGAATTTGTTCTGTGGCTGGCCCGCCCTCGGTTCGTGCTTGGCCAAGCTCGGTGTAAGCCTATTCGTCAAATCACGCCGCTCCCCGGCGTTGTTGGCAACCATTCCATGTCCGTTGCAACAATTCTCACAACCGAATAGGGACCGATATTCTTCACGGACTACCAGCCACAAACTTGGCGTCGGCTACAGGTAACGAGCCTGTTTCCTTCCTGAGTGGAAGGCGTCCTACCAGTGTTTAGACGAAACCGACGAAATCTTTAGCGACCCCAAATCCAGCCGCAACTGCAAACCAGTATAACGGATAACAGCCGCTTACGCAATAGCGTTTTGCACATCGGGCAAGTTCGCATCCACATAGTCGGCTCCAAATAGAGGAGGCGTAATGTAACCGGCAATAGCCGTGTCCGTATTGGCAACGCTTGCGCCAGCATCGCCGTTCGCAGACTTTGCGTTACCGCCTCCAATCTTTACCGGCGCATGTGACGTCATGCTTTCCCAACAATCATGCAAGCGCCAAAGTGTTTGCCGGACGTGCGGCGGTTTCAATCCAAGCTCCGCGCCAACGCCGACCGAATCCATACCGACGCGATAATACAGGTAAACGATTGCCACAATGAAACCAGCGCCGCCGTTTTCCGTAATGCGTAAGTACGTGTCGAGACCTTCAATTTCGATTTCCAAGTCGCGCGCGCGCTTGCTGTCAACAATTTCCTTGTTGTGCTCCGCGTACATGCTTGGCGTTGCCAGCCCGTTAATGTGTGCCGCCAGCGCGGCAATCTCCACTTCGGTCTTGTCTGGATAAGCGCCGAATTTCTTAACGTGGACGTACAGCTTACACAGGCGCGACAGCACGTCCATCATAGCCGGTCGGCGTCTTACTATCTTGGCTTGTGCGCGCGCCAGCCGTTGCTTGAGTCCGCCTTTCTGTTTCTTCTTTCGTAATCCGGCGCGCTCCTCCATGAACTGTACAATCAAGCGCCGCAGTTGCGGATCGTTTATCGCCCATTGTGGTGTCGGCAACCGGCGTTCCGCCGTGTGCTTGCGCTTGGTAAGCCCCATGCCGCGATAATCGTCGTAGCTAATACCTGTGCTTATCCAGCCGTCCATTGTGAAATGTGCGGATACTGGAAACGTGGTGTCGTGTGAACGTCCGGCGCGTTGGCTCACTTGCGGTCCCTCACTGGCACGGCGTATATTTCGCCGCAATCGGAGCATTCCCACTTGCTTTTCTTTTTGGTTTCGTAATGCACGTTGGAGCCACACGCGGGGCACACGCCGCTTTGCGTGGAATTTGCCGCGCCTTGTTCACGGCTAACGGCGATGGAATCGTACGTCACGCCGCAAGCCAAACAGGATTTGCTAGAGTACGTCCGAATGCAACCACAGTCGCACGTTTCTGCCTTGGCGGTTTTCGTGCTGTTTAGCGGGTCGCTGCTAGAGCGCGGCAACACCGGCGTTGGTCCATCAACTGGCGGCGCTGGATTGCATTGCTGGCAACCCCAACCGTCACCGTAAATTCCATGCGGGCAAGTCATAAAGTATAATTTCGGCTACTTGACCATTGTACCTTACGCGCACCGTGACCTGCAACCTTATTGTGTTCGTGGCACGATTTGCACAGCGTTGTGGAGTTTTCCAAACTGATTTCGCCGCCACGTCCGCGCCACTGGCGTTCGTGCATTTCGCCTTTGCGCTGTCCGTCCCACGTGACGGATTCGCCGCAATGCGTACATTCCCAGTTATCGCGCGTAAACACGGCACGCCGGATAGATTCAACAGCAACCGCGCGCTCCATCTCGATTACGAGACCAAGGTCATAACCGGAATCCTCGAAAGCGTCGCGTACCACGTTAAAAATGCGTACCGGCAACTTGGTCACGCCGGAAATTTTGACCCACACTGGATTATTCATACTCCGCCATATACGTCGAAATATAGCCAATAAGCTGCTCGCCGCCACAGTTGCCGATTTGCCGGATGAATCCAAAACATTTTCGGCATGTGCATTACGCCACTACCGGCATTGCGATAAATCCAAGTGCCATGTATCCATTTAACGTACCGCATCAATGCGCTCCGATCAATTGCGCCGGTTGGTTTTCCGGTTGATCCACGCCATAAACCTCGGCCGCGTGCGTGGCGAAATATTCCTGCATCCACGCCATGTAAACCGCCTTGCGTTGCATGTGCTCCGCCATTTCTTTCTTCAATCCAAGCTGGATAATGGTCATTTTCACGGCGGCGGCATATTCCTTGCGCTCCTCCGGCGTCATGTAAAAGCCGTTGCAATCGTACCACGTGCCAGCTTCGCGGTCGTCCGTTTGGTTAAATGCCGCGCCAATCATGGCGCGCAATTCCTTGCCGGTAGTGTCGTGCTTTAGTGCGGCGGCGATAACGTCTTCCGGTATCGTGGCGGTTGGCAATGCCTTGCGTTGCTTTTCCAGTGCGTACTTGAGCTCCAGCGCCTTGCTGATGCCCATCGCTTCCAGCTTATCGGCTGGAATGGTAGGCAACAGCAACTCCACAACCGAAAGGTACGCATAAATTTGTGTGCGCTTGCGTCCCCACTTTGTAACCAGCTCGGTTACGAATTGGTTGAGGCTTTCGTAGCCGATAGCACGCCAGCTTTCGGATTGCTTAAACTCCAAAAGTAGCTTGCCAAATCGGACGTAGCTGCGCGCCAGCGTACACTCCGACGTCGCCAGTGATTCCATTTGTTGGTAAATTTCATCACGCAGCGCGTTGGCGGCGTGGATAAGCGCGAATTGCTCAGACATTAGAACTCCTTGGCTGTAAGCAACAAAACCTGCGAATAGCCTAGCACGAAATGTTCCTTTACGGTAAACGTATCGCGCGCGTACTTGCTCATTTCTGGAAAGCTCCACTCACGCACGTGCGCCGGATTGTGCGGCGGACCATCGTGTGCGCCGGTAAGCAACAGGTTGCGCTCCGGCGTGGAAAGCACGGCGTACTTGGCGTGCAACCGGCTGATGTAATCCATCAACTGGTCAGGATGCAAAACGTGCTCGATAACGTCAGAACAAATGACCAAATCTGGCGCTGTTTCCGGCAACCACGAATAGTCCACAATCCGCCAGTTTCGGTTCGGCCACGCGCGGATACAATGGCGATAGGTACGATCAACCTCAATGCCTGTGGTTTCGTGGTTGTAAAAGTTGGTAACCAGCTTATAGCCGGAGCCACAACCAATGTCCAGCACGGTTTTTAAGTCGTACTTATCGGCAACGTCACGCGCAAACCAGTACACGTCGCGTTGCGCTTCGTCTTCCCATGTGGAATCGTCAAAGGCAACGTTGCGCTGGCGGATTGTATAACCGCCGTGGATGTAGTAATTCTCCGGCGCGCCGACGGCAAGGTAGGCGTCAGGTGGCGGCTGTTGTCCAAGGATTGTGCGCCTCACAGTAAACCGCGTTTCTTGGCTTCGGCAACGTAGTCGCATGGTTCGCCGTGAAAGCCCACGTAATAGAAATGTTCTGGTACCACGCCGTTACAATGTTTGAGTACAAATTTTCCAACACACTCGATAGCGCGGCCCCGGTACTTGCTGTAATCCGGCGCAATCTTGCGCGGATCGTATTTCTTTTGGTTGATATTCACGCCCGGCACGAAAGCAACCTTGTAACCGGCGCGCTTGACGTCTTGGAAGAAATCATGATGCTCGCCGCCAATCTTGTATGCGGCTTCCCACTGGACACAACCAACCGCTGGTTCTTTCAATTCAACGCCAGCAACCACTTTGTCAAAGCCAAGCATTGCAGCGCGCAGCACGGAAAAGTTGACGGTAAGGTCGCACAGCTTGTAATCTACACCGCCAGCCTGTAGCCAATCGCCCATTGCGAGCGGCGTTTCCTTGATGAAATCCGGTCCGTAACTGAGGAAGCCTTCGTAAGCGTTGCCGTCAACGCGTCCGCTGGCAACGCCAAGCTCCAACGGCGTGTGATCCATTACGGTAAACAGTTTCTCAATACCAGCGCGTGCGTCAGGCGCGCCGAACTCGAAATCGTCAGCGCCGATAAGCACGTAAGGCGTTGTGATGTGCGGTATAGCGGCGTTGGCTTTCGCGCCGAAGCCGGAATCAAACGGCATGTACTCACACACGTGCCCTTGCATCCGCAAAGTGCGGTACAAGTTGTCCTTAATCGCCGTGGCGTGTCCGTCGTCCATAATAATCAGCTTGCACTCCGGAAACTTCACGCGCAAATCAGCAACGGTATCAAACAGGTAACCGTCGCGCAAAAAGGTTTTAATCAGAATCGACATCCGTGACAAGTCCATTTTCTTTTTCTCCAAAATGATTGTGCCAGCCTTTGGCGGCTGTGCTTTTCCCGGCGGTGCGTCATTCGGCTTGGTTGGATAGGTTACGCCGCGTGGCAACGGCACGGCGCGCAATTGTGAATAACTACGGTGGCGCATTTGCGTTCCGTGATGCCAGCGGTACATTTCGTGCAACAAGTGCGGCGGATATTCGCAAAACACGGACGCCAGTTGCAGCGGTCCGGCAAAAACCTTTTCTGGAATCACCGGCGGAAAGCAAGCAAGGTAATTTTTGTCGTCGGTTGCGCCCGCAATACCGGCTTGCGCCAGCACGTTGGCAACGAAACGGTCCTCCGCCCAGTCCTCGTTAAGCGAGGCTTTGATAACCGCGTCCATCGCGCGCGTGTCCAGCCAATAAGCGTAACCACTGGCGTAATCGGCTGGAAAGCCGCCGCTTGGTCCGCGAAAGCGTCCGACGTAGGGGTGTCCGATATGTGGCGCGGCAATCAAGTGCTGGACTATAATGTAACAATCGTCGTCCGTTTTCAAAACGTTGGTATAGCCGTGCTGGCGTGCCCATGCAAACATGGCTTGCACTTTCGCTGGCATACCAAGATAACCGTCGTCGATACCTTCCAACCAAACTTCATCAGCCGGTCGCGACATGCCGGGCATTGGCGGTTCGCCAAGGAAAAACAGCACGTCGATTTCCCCGACCGCGTCCTTAATCCACGTGGCGCGCTGTGCGGCGGCGCGCGCACGGTAGCGCGGGTCGTGGCAAGTTACGATTGCGATGAGCTGTTTGGTCATAATTGCTTTGCCATTTCGTGCACCGCCAGCATTTGCTTTGCGTCGCACTTGTGCGTTGTGATGATGTCGTTGTTTGCCGCTGGCACTTTTTCACGATGCGGCCCCGGCCAATATCGTGCGTCATGCGTGTACGCCAGCTTGCCGTACAGAGCGCGTCCGATTGCGCCGTCGTCAATAATTTTGGAACGCATTTCGCCGGATAGCACGATCCGCGTCATAGCGGCTTCGCTTAACCACATTGCGGAGCCTTGTATGTACGGCACGTTTCCATTGGCAACGTCGCCGTATGGACGCACGAATCCAATGTAATCGTGCTTGCGGTAACCGGATTTGAGCAACCGGCGGGCAGCGGCGTAAGTATCGTCGTCGCACAAAAACAGGTTGGCAACGTTGCTGTCCAGCGCGTAACGGCACGCGCACTCGACTTTTGGCGCTATAGAATCAAACGTGTCCGGCGCGTCGGTTGCCAGTATTTCGGAGGTCCATTCCGGCGCGCCAGTTGCCGGACGCGGCGCGCCAAGAATGAAAAAGAAGTCACAATCCAATTGCGGTAACCACGTGGCTAACTGTGCCGCGCGGCGCGCGGCGTGTTTGTGGCAAGACTTAATTGCAACGGATACTTTCGGAGTAAACACTTAGCCTTTCAGAAAAACGCCGCCGCTCCCTGTCTGGATACGGCGGCTCTGGTTTGCCAACCAAAAGTTATGCCTTGACGGCGGGCATCTGGAGGTAACGATACAAGCCGCCGTTTGCCACAAACTCAACCGGCTGTTGCTGTGCCGCGTTACCAATCTTGATGGTAATCGGCCCAGTGGCAACCGCTGAAAACTCGAGCAGCACTTTGCCGTTCAAAGCAAAGCTTGCGTCGGGTCCGGTAACCTGTGCGTTAATTTCGTCTCCGGCAACGTTCACAAACAAGCCGTCGCCAGCCGTGGCGTTATCCGTGGCGGTCGATTCGGCGGCGATATTCAGCGCGCCAGCGGTTGCGGTAAATTTCACAATCGGCGTCTTGACGTCGGCGCTACCGTTGGCCCACTTGACGGCTTCGTCAAACGGCGCTTTCTCGATAACGGCTTCGGTTGCCGCCGACTTCGGCAGAATGCGCTCGTAAGGGGGAAACTGTCCGCCAGCGCGCGTAACGACCAAGATTTCGGCTTCGGTTTCAAAGTAGAAACCGGCTTCCGATTCCAGAATGGTAACGGTGTTGCTGGAAACGCCGCCTTCCAGCTTCTTGATGTGGTTGGTTGCCGTTTTCGGCAGCAACAGTGTGAAGACGTCCAGTGCTTGCTTGCTTTCGGAAATCGCCAGCCGCACGCCGTCGGTCGCCACCAGCCGCAATACCTCGCCGGTAGATTCAACCTTGGAAACGTTCACAACAAACTTGCTTGCTTCCTGCGGAATGGCAAACTCCGTGAGCGAAATCTGTTCCTTGAGGCCCGGCAAGCCAAGTGTTGCGGTTGGTTTTTCGGGGCGCTCGAAAGCATCCGGCCAATCCGACAGCGTGTGCGTTTGAATCGCGGCGCGCTTCTTGCCGGAAACCACAGCCGCCTTCACGCCGTCAACCTCGATAGAAACATCGGCGCTGGAAACCAAGCCAACATAGTATTGCAGCTTGGCGAATGAAACCAGCACGTCCAGTTCTTGGTCGGCAATCGTGTTGACCGAAAAGAAACGCGTCAGGCGCGCCTCAATGTCAATGCCGGTCATGGAAACGGCGAAAATGCCAGCCTCGGTGCTTGGCTGTGCGGTTAGGCGGACGTAATCGTAAACCGGCGAAGTGGCTTTCTTGGAAACCACAGCGCCGAGTTGAGAAAGGATTTTCTTCAGCTCCTCGGTCTTAAATGCAACTTTCATATTGGAAAAAGCTCCTTGTGCCTAAAAAGGCGATTCCTCATCGGAAATTGGCGGCGGTGTGCTTTCACTACCTTGGTTCATATTACCAGACTCGTTACGCTCAAGCAAGTAGAATCTCGAAGTTGTTGGTTGATAGTGCAACGGTACGTTGGCATTTCCCGGACCCTTGCCGCGATCTTTCATGAGCACGCACGCGGTCTCCAGCTCGAGAATTTCCGAAGCACCGGGCGCGGCTGGTTTCCGTTTCCTGTGCAACAAATAAATGCCATAGGAAACGTCGATCAGCTCACGGCTTCCGCGCAAGATGCCGTAAGAATCCTTGCGTTGTTCCTTAATGTCCTCGGCTTCCTTGTTGGATTGACCAATCAACACGAAAATGGTGCCGTACTTGATGCCAAGTGCTTCCAGCGCCTTTACTACGCGACCCTCGGCTTCCGTTTGCGATTCGCGCCCGCCTTTCGCAATCACGCGATGGAGCGTATCAATTACAAAGCGCGTTGCGCCGGTAACGCGGATGGTTGTTTCGATAAATTCCAGCACCTTGTCGGTATCGGTTTCCGGCAACGAATGTCCGACGTAATAAGTAAACGGCGTGCCGCGCTCGGTTGCGACGTCCAAGCTGTTTGCGGTTTCTTCATAATCAGCCTGTGAAATTGCGGCGGCGCGGTTGATACCTCTTCCGGTATCCGCCAGCCGCCTTTCTCCAAGCGTTTGTGCCGCCACAAGCGCCAAGTATTGCTCGTCGCGCAATTCCGGCGAATAGACAACAACAACTTCGCCGCGCTTGGCTTCGTGCAGCATAACTTGCGTGGTAAAGATGGTTTTTCCTGTGCCGCTGTACGTGGAATAAAATACCACAATAGAGCCGGGCGGATTGTAGTTCATGCGGTCAAGAGCTTCAATCGGAAAGTGTAGCCGGTTAGGATCAGCGCCAGCGTCCGTGCCGCCAGTATTGCGAAGCCTTTCCAGCAAGGAAGTAAAGCCTACAATCGGTGTGTTGCGTGCCTTACCGGCAAGGCGCTCAACTTCCGTGCGAAATTTGGCAACGTCACGTCCGCACTTTTTCAGAAAGAACTCGTTGGCATCTTTCACGCCATCGGGCCAAACCAGCATGTACGTGTTTTCACAAAGCTCGGTTTGTAACTGGCGCATGGCTGTGGTACCAACGCCGCCGTCGTTATCGCCAGCCAAGTAAACGCACTCAGCATTTTTAAGAAGTTTTTTGTATTCCGGCGTCACTTTCGTGTTGGCATTGGCAATACTAACCGCGCGGAAGCCTGCCTGTTCCATTACGGCTGTATCGTACTCGCCTTCCGTAACGAAAACCGGCTCCAGCGAATTGATTGTCGGTGTGTTGAACAAAGCCTTGACGTTCATGTGTGGCTGTTGTACGAAAGCCTTAGCAATAATGCTACGGAACTTGATAGCCACAACCTTGTCACCTTCAATGCGTGGGAAAGAAATCCAGCCTTGGTCACGCACGTGCTCAAATTCTGGCGGTATTTTAGCGTTTGGTCCAACCGTTTGGATGTAACCAAGCCGCAATGTGAAGGCGGTTTCTGGCGTGATACCGCGCGCGGCGAGTAGGTAATCCAGCGCCGCCTTGTTGCCTTTCAGCGCCAGCTCCGTGGCGGCGTAGCGTGCCAGTGGTATGGTAATTTTTGGCTTGCTGGATTCATCGGTGATTGGATGAAAAGTAGCCTCAACCTTGGCGGCGTCCTCTTTCCATTCGGCGTTTGCTTGCTGGTCACCTTGCTTTTCGGACCAGCCGCCAATTTCCTTGAGCTTTTTGATTGCGGCGGCTGTGTTGATTCCGTCCGCATATTCGATAAACCGGATAACGTCGCCGCCTTTGCTGCAACCTTGGCAAAAGAAAACCTCCTCGCCGGTTTCCTTAATCTTGATAGCAAAGCTGGCGGTATTTTCATCATGAAACGGGCAGCAGCCCCAGTATTCGTTGCCGCGCTGTTCCAGCCGCACGCGCTGTTGTGCCACGCGCAAAAGCGAGACTTGCTTTTTCAAGTCTTGCAATTCCTTATTGCTTGCCATTCTTAAATTCCCTTTCGCGTTTCATTTCGGCGGCAACGCGATCCACGTCGGCGCGCGTTATATTTGGATTGTGCAAGGAAACGTTACCGTAAGCAAAGCTTCGCTTAAATTCTTCCTTTTCTTCCTCGGTTGGAACGTAGTTCCTCGCAAATTCGATTAGCTCGTCAAGCGTTGGTTGATTCGGCGGCTGCGCCATCAGGAACCTCCGGTAGCAAAGACAATATATCACACTCAACAATTTCGCGTCCGTCTTTTCCAAGTATCTTGCCGGGCGTGGTTAGTCG
>Ga0210401_10008507_pt1 | contig 10181 bp, 10 predicted proteins | sample IncBWH32MmetaG_FD_150866 | JGI IMG/M metagenome (GOLD analysis project Ga0210401, IMG submission 150866) | Forest soil microbial communities from Barre Woods Harvard Forest LTER site, Petersham, Massachusetts, United States - Inc-BW-H-32-M | ecosystem: Environmental > Terrestrial > Soil >... | reverse complement strand
GCCCACCCCGCCGATGCGGGCCATGGCGATGGCCATCCGGGCCTCGGTCACCGTGTCCATGGCCGAGGAGACCAGCGGCACGTTCAGCGAGATCCGGCGGGTCAGCTGGGCGGTGGTGTCCGCCTCGCTCGGCATCACCACCGAATAGGCCGGCAGCAGCAGCACGTCGTCGAAGGTCAGGGCCGGCGGGGCGAACTTAGCGACGTCGCTCATGGCACCTTCCGGAGGGCGGCAGCGGGATCCCCCCAGTGTAGAGGCCCGGCGCGGTCCGCCCGGTCAGCTCGGCCGCGACCGCCTGGGCGTCCGCGACGTCGGCTGTGGCGTAGCCGCGGGGGCGGCCAGCGCCAACTGTTCCCTCGACCGTTCCCTCGGCGGTCAGCGCCCCGCCGGGTGACCCGGCCCGGCACTGGTCCCCCTGTGGCTGACCGTCCCCCCGGGAGCCGCCCGGCACGGCCTGGATGATGCATCCGTCGCCCACAAAAGCATGATGCCCAGGAAAGCGGGGGGTGCTCTCGTCCAGGATGGCAACGGAAAGGTCACATTGATGTTCCGTCCGGTCACGTTCCGAACATGAAATTACTACGCCTGGGACGCCGCAGGCCCCTCCCCGGAGTCCCGGGAAGGGGCCTGCTGACCGCTCGGCTGCGGTTACCGCAGCGCGGTTACCTCAGTGCGCGTGCGAGTGGCCGTGGCCACCCGCGGCGGACTCGGCCTCCTCTTCCGGCTTCTCCACCACCAGTGCCTCGGTGGTGAGCAGCATGGCCGCGATGGACGCCGCGTTCAGCACCGCGGAGCGGGTCACCTTGACCGGGTCGATGACGCCCTGGGCGACCAGGTCGCCGTACTCGCCGGTGGCCGCGTTGAAGCCCTGGCCGACGCCGAGCTCGGCCGTCTTGGCCGTAACGACCGAACCCTCCAGGCCCGCGTTCTGCGCGATCCAGCGGGCCGGGGAAACCAGCGCACTGCGCACCACGCCGACCCCGGTCGCTTCGTCACCGGTCTTGCCCAGGTCATCCAGCCCGGTCGCGATGTGCACCAGCGCGCTGCCGCCGCCAGGGATGATGCCTTCCTCGATCGCGGCCCGGGTAGCCGAGATGGCGTCCTCCAGGCGGTGCTTCTTCTCCTTCAGCTCCACCTCGGTCGCCGCGCCCACCCGGAGCACGCTGACCCCGCCGGACAGCTTGGCCACCCGCTCCTGCAGCTTCTCCCGGTCCCAGTCGGAATCGGTCGCCTCGATCTCGGCGCGAAGCTGGCGGACCCGGTCCTGGATGGCGCTGGTCTCGCCCGCCCCGTCCACGATCGTGGTGGTGTCCTTGGTCACCACCACCCGGCGCGCGGTGCCCAGCGTGTCCAGGCCGACCAGCTCCAGCTTGAGCCCGACCTCCTCGCTGACCACTTCGCCACCGGTCAGGATGGCCATATCCTCGAGCATCGCCTTGCGCCGGTCACCGAAGCCGGGCGCCTTCACCGCGCACACCGCGAGCAGGCCGCGGATCTTGTTCACGACTAGCGTGGACAGCGCCTCGCCCTCGACGTCCTCGGCAATGACCAGGAACGGCTTCTTGGTCTGCGCGACCTTTTCCAGCAGCGGAAGGAAATCCGCCATCGAGGAGATCTTGCCAGCGTGCAGCAAGATGTACGCGTCGTCCAGGACCGCTTCCATGCGCTCCTGGTCGGTGATGAAATACGGCGAGATGTAGCCCTTGTCGAACTGCATTCCCTCGGTGAACTCGATCTCCAGGCCCATCGTCGGCGACTCCTCGACGGTGATCACACCGTCCTTGCCGACCTTGGCGAACGCCTCGGCGATCAGCTCGCCGATCTTGGCGTCCTGCGCCGAGACCGTGGCCACGTGCGCGATCTCCTGCTGCTCCTCGACCTCGCGGGCCATCTCGAGCAGCCGCTCCGACACCGCGGCGGCCGCGGCGTCGATGCCCCGCTTCAGCGCGATCGGGTTCGCACCCGCCGTCACCGAGCGCCGGCCCTCATGCACCATGGCCTGAGCCAGCACGGTCGCGGTCGTGGTGCCATCGCCGGCGACGTCGTTGGTCTTGGTCGCGACCTCCTTGGCGAGCTGAGCACCGAGATTCTCGTACGGGTCCTCCAGCTCCACCTCACGGGCGACGGTCACGCCGTCGTTGGTGATGGTCGGAGCGCCCCACTTCTTGTCGATGACGACGTTGCGGCCCTTCGGGCCGAGCGTCACCTTCACGGTGTCCGCGAGCCGGTCCACGCCGCGCTCGAGCGCGCGCCGTGCCTCCTCGTCGAACTCCAGTATCTTGGCCATGAGCACCTCAAATTACTGTCTTATAGATCATTGCTTGATCTGGGAGGCCTGACTGCCCCGCGACCCAGCGGGCCGGCCACGGACTACCGCCCCGGACGCCAGGGAAGCGCCGGGGCGGTGATCCGGAGCGGACATCGGGTCGCGGGACACGCCCGCCGCCTGAGCCGCGTGTTACTTGTCGATGATGGCGAGCACGTCACGAGCGGAGAGCACCAGGTACTCCTCGCCGTGGTACTTCACCTCGGTGCCGCCGTACTTGCTGTACAGCACGACGTCACCCACCTTCACGTCCATCGGGACGCGCTTGCTGCCAGCGTCGTCGAACCGGCCCGGGCCGACCGCAAGGACTTCGCCCTCCTGGGGCTTCTCCTTGGCGGTGTCCGGGATGACCAGCCCAGAAGCCGTGGTCTGCTCGGCTTCCAGCGTACGAACCACGATCCGGTCTTCGAGTGGCTTGAGAACAACCTTGGTAGCGGTCGCCACGATCTGACCTCCTCCTCCGAAAAGGATGGGGAAACGGCTATAGGAGAACGACCTCGGCTAGCTGTCGTCGCGGGTGCCAGACCAGCCACGTCGTATTAGCACTCTACCCTAGAGAGTGCCAGTCCCGAACAGTAGCCGGGGTGCGCCCGGCAGTCAACCTGGCGGGGCCCCCGCGCCGCGGGACAGGTGCGGCCGGGTGGCCGGGCGGGTGGCGCGGCCGTGCGGCGCGGCCGGGCGGCGCGGCCGGTCAGGCCAGCACACTGGTCACCGGCAGCGCGGAGTCGGCCGCCACGTCGAGCGTGGACGGCGCGGCGCCGCGGGCGGCCAGTTCCGCGCCCAGTGCGGCCACCATGGCCCCGTTGTCCGTGCACAGCCCGGGCCGGGGCACCCGCAGCTGCAGCCCGGCCGCCGCGCACCGCTCCGCGGCCAGCGCGCGCAGCCGGGAGTTCGCGGCCACTCCCCCGCCGATGATCAGGTGCTCCACACCGTGCCGCTGGCAAGCCTGCACCGCCTTGCGGGTGAGCACGTCCGCCACCGCCTCCTGGAACGAGGCGGCCACGTCGGCCACCGGTACGCTGAGCCCGGCCGCCCGCCGCTCTTCCACCCAGCGGGCCACCGCGGTCTTCAGCCCGGAGAAGGAGAAGTCGTAGGTCTGGTCCCGGTACTTGGCCCGCGGGAAAGCGATCGCGGCCGGATCCCCGGACCGCGCCTGGATGTCGATCGGCGGTCCGCCCGGGAACGGCAGCCCGAGCACCGGGCCACCTTGTCGTACGCCTCGCCCGCCGCGTCGTCGATGGTCGCGCCGAGCGGCTGCACGTCGCCCGTCACGTCCTTGGTCAGCAGCAGCGAGGAGTGCCCGCCCGAGACCAGCAGCGCGATCGCGGGCACCGGCAGCGGCCCGTGCTCCAGCTGGTCCACCGCGATGTGCGCGGCCAGGTGGTTCACCGCGTACAGCGGCTTGCCCAGGGCCAGCGCGTACGCCTTGGCCGCGCACACGCCGACCAGCAGCGCGCCGGTCAGCCCCGGCCCGGCGGTCACCGCGATCGCGTCCACGTCGGCCAGCTTGACCCCGGCCGTGGCCAGCGCCCGGTCCACCGCCGGGACCATGGCTTCCAGGTGCGCCCGGCTGGCCACCTCGGGCACCACGCCGCCGAACCGGGCGTGCTCCGCGACGCTGGACGCCACCGAGTCGGCCAGCAGCTCGTGCCCGCGGACCAGCCCAGCGCCGGTCTCGTCGCACGACGTCTCGATGCCCAGCACGAGTGGGCCGGTCACCGGGCGCCCCGCCCCGCGGGCCGGCCGGTGGGCCGCCCCGCAGGCCGGCCGGTGACCGGCTCGCTCCGGCCGGGCCGGCCCGGGCTGCCAGACCGCTCCAAGCTCAGCCGCATGACCAGCGCGTCGGTGCCGGATGGCTGGTAGTAGCCGCGCCGGATGCCGATCTCCACGAAGCCACGCCGCTGATACAGCCGCTGCGCCCGGTGGTTGTCCACCCGCACTTCGAGAAACACCTCACTGCAGCCCCGCCGGCTCGCCTCGGCGAGCAGCGCGTCCAGCAGCGCCGCACCGAGGCCCTGGCCCCAGTGCTGCTCGGCCACGGCCAGCGTGAGCACGTCGGCCTGGCCGCCGCCCGGGGTCAGCAGGCCGGCGTAGCCGACCAGTGCCCCGGCCTGCTCGGCCACCAGGTAGTACCGCCCACTGGCCACCCCGGCCAGTTCGCTGGCCAGCATCCCCTCGGTCCACGCCTCGTCGCCGAACAGGGCATGCTCCAGTTCCAGCACGGCGGGCAGGTCGGCGTGGGTCATTTCGCGCAGCGTGACGCCATCGGTCACGGCACGGTCACCCGCTTGGGCGGGCCAGGCACCCGTGCGTCCGGGCGGCGCAGGTACACCGGGTCGGCGCCCAGCACGGGCAGGCCGGCCGTGATCCGATACGCGGCCAGCCGGGCCAGCGTGGCCGCCGCCGGGTAGCCCGGCTCACCAGGCCCGCCGAGCAGGTCCGGGTAGAGCAGCGCGCCGGCCCCGGCCACCGGGGTGCCGGCCGGCATCTCCGCGGCCACCGCGGCCGGGGTGCCGACCGAGGGCCCGGTCATCCGGGCTCCGGTGCCGTCATAGCGCGCCCAGTAGATCTCGCGGCGCCGCGCGTCGGTGGCCACCACGAAGTCGCGGCCATCCGCCGCGGCCAGCGCGTCCGCCGCGATCACGTCGAGCGTGCAGATGCCGTGTACCGGGACACCTAGCGCGCTGCCCAGCACCCGGGCGGTGACCAGCCCGGCGCGCAGCCCGGTGTACGGGCCAGGTCCGGTGCCGGCCGCGACGGCGGTGATGTCCAGCCTGCTCACCCCGGCCCGGGTCAGCACCTGGTCGATGGAGGATGCCAGCAGTTCGCCATGGCGGCGGGCATCGATAGTGGTGACTTCGGCCAGCGCGTGCGTCCCGTCATGCAGGGCCACCGTCACGGCTGGCGTCGCGGTGTCGAACGCAAGCAGCAGCACGGATGCACAGCCTAATGACCCTGGCGGGCAGATGTGACCGGGCGGTCTGCCCGGCTCACTTCTTCAGCTGGGTCAAAACGTCCCGGGCCGCGGCCACCGCCCCGGCCGTCAACTGGTTGACCGGGACCGATTTGTACCCGCCGCGGCCGGAGTCCCCTTCGAAGACCACGGTGACCAGGACGTTGCGGTCCCGGACCACCACGGTGAGCTGGTCGGTGGTGATGCCGCCCGCCCTGATCTTCTGGAACGCGGAGAACGCCTTGCTGCCCAGCCCGGCGATCGGCGTGATGATGGCCTTGGGCAGCTGGGTCTTCTTCGGCGGGTTGGTCTTCTGCTGCAGCGCCTGCGCGTACCCGTCGCTGGCCGCGTTGGTCGCACTGCCGTCCCCGCTGGCCAGCCCGTTGGGTGAGTACGCCTGGGCCTGGACGTTGAGCAGCCGGTAGACCGGCCGGGCATCCAGGGTCCAGGTGCACAGGCTGGCCGCGCCGCCGTCCAGCGACGCCGGCGAGGCAACCATCCGCTTGCCCGGCAGGTACTGGTTGAGCGTGGCCGCGCTGACCGCGCGGCAGGCGTTCGGCGTGGCCTGGAACTCGCCGGGCAGGAACGTCGTCACCATCGCGTCGGGTTGCTTGACCGGCTGGCCGCCGCCGCTGAGCAGCAGGTACAGCCCACCGCCGACGACTGCGGCCAGCACGAGCACACTGCCCCACAGGTACATCGAGCGGCGCGTCCGGCGGGCCCGGGCTGCCGCCTGGCGGCGGCCGCGCGGCTGGACCCGCGGCTGGTCAGGCTCGTCCACCGGGGGTGGGCTGTCGTAGGCCGGCGCTTCGGTGGCTTCCGGCGGGGCTGGCCGGGCACGCCGGCCCCGGCCATCGGCCCACCGTGGGTCGATCGCGAGGCCCGCCCAGGGCGGCGGTTCCTCGTTGTCGTCCGGGTAGTCGGCTTCATTCCAGCGCGGGCTGTTTCGTGGTGCGGACAGCCTGCTGGAGCGCGGGGGTTGCGGCCCCTGCTGAGCCACGGCGCGCCTCCGGGGAAAAGGGATCAGACCGTTCAAGAACGACGCGGAACGCATTGCCGGACACCGGCCCGGGACGGGCGGCCCGGCCTCAGCAATGCTGGGACGAGCGAAACTATATGGCCTTGGGAGTTACGGGTAGGCCACAACACACGGATTCCGCAGTGGACTCCCAGCGTGGCCCAATCCCGGTCATACCGACCGTTCGTGAATCGCGGTCCGCGCCCACCGGGCTCAGCTCGATGCTGACCTCGAGCCGGTCCGCGGCCAGCCCCTCGACCAGCCCCTCGCCCCACTCGACCACGGTCACGCAGTCGTCCAGCGAGGCATCTAGGTCCAGGTCATCCACTTCGGCCACGCTGGCCAGCCGGTAGGCGTCGACATGCACCAGGCCCGGCCCGCCGGCCCGCGCCGGGTGCACCCGGGCGATCACGAACGTCGGCGAGGTGACCGGCCCGCGCACGCCCAGGCCGTCTCCGATGCCCTGGACCAGGGTGGTCTTCCCGGCGCCCAGCGGGCCGCTGAGCACCACCAGGTCACCGGCCCGGAGCACCCCGGCCAGCCGCCTGCCCAGCTCGTGCATGTCCGCTGCGGTGGGCACCTCGATGCGGTCACCCTGCCGGGGGACGGCCGTCTCGCCGGGGGCAGCCGTGTCGCCCCCCGTCACCGGCCCGTGCGTCGCGGCCACGGATCAGCACCTGCCTTCTCTGCTCGGGATCCCTCGCGCCGGGCCGGTCAGGCGGACCGCTCCCGCGCGACGCGGCCGTCCTCGGCCCGCGCGATCAGCCTGGTGATCGCCTCGCTGACCGCCTCGGGATCCTCCAGGATAAGGGCGTGCCCGGCCCCCGGCACCAGGTCGAGTTCGGCCCCCGGGATCTCGGCCGCCAGTTGCACGCCCAGCGACGGGGAGATCAGCCGGTCCTTGTCGCCGGCCAGCACGACCACCGGCACGGTGCCCAGCGTGGGCAGCGTGCCGCGCAGGTCGCACGCGTACAGGGCCTGGCTGAACGCCGCGATCACCTCGATCGGCGTTTCCCTGATCATCTGCTCCAGGAAGTCGACCGTGGCCGGGTTCACCCGCGGGTTGCCGAAGCCGATGAACCGGGTGCTCAGGAACGACACGTCGCTGGCCAGCCGGCGGCCCTGCTCGACCAGCACGGCCCGGTACCCGGTGGCCGCACCGCGCAGCACCACTGGCAGCGCGCGGCGCAGCACCGGCCGGGCCAGCCCCGGCATCCAGGGACTGCCCCGGTCCAGGCCACTGGCCGTGGTGGAGATGAGCGTGGCCCCGATGACCTTGGTGCCGAACAGCTCTGGCTGCCGGCCGGCCAGCGCCATGATGGTCATCCCGCCCATCGAGTGGCCGACCAGGATGACCGGCATGTCCCCCGGCGCCACCGCGGCGATCACCCGGCCGAGGTCGGCGCCCAGCTGGTCGACGCTGGCTGTACTGCCTCCCGGGGACCGGCCGGACCGGCCGTGGTCCCGCTGATCCCAGAACACCAGCCGGTGGCGGCCGCGCAGGTCACGACGCTGGAAATGCCAGCAGTCCTGGTTCAGCGTGTAGCCGTGGCAGAACACGATGGTGACCGGCGGGGACGCCGCGCCCAGCTCGCTGGCGGCGCTGCCGCCCGCTGCGTCGGGGGCCGGGTCGTCGATCTCCACGTGCAGCGGGACGCCGTCGTCGGCCAGCACGGTCAGCGCCCGGCCGCGCAGGCCGCCGAAGTTCTCCGCTGCTGAGTTGTCCCGCAGCAACTGGGCCCGGCCGATGGCGATCCGCTCGGCCGCCACTACTGCCCCGGCCCCCGCGGCTACCGCCCCGGCGGCCAGCCCGGCCACCCCGGTGATCCGCCGCCAGGTCGCCATCGCACCTCCTGCCGCGCGCCCGGGCCCGGTCTCCCGCCGTCGCCGCTTCGGGCGACGTCAGGCTCGCGGCCCGGTCACCGCCGTACGCTGCTGGTCCTCGCCATATGCTACTTCAGAGTAGGTTCGGGGCAGCAGGCCGGCGAAGTTGGTCACGACCTCGTAGGACACCGTGCCGAGCGCGTCCGCCCACTCCTGGGCGGTGGGCTCACCCGCGTCGCCCGGCCCGAACAGCACCACCTCGTCCCCGGCCGCAGCCGGTTCCGCCGCGAAGTCGAGCACCGACAGGTCCATGCACACGGTGCCCGCGATGCGCCAGCGCCGGCCGCGCGCCTGGACCTCGACCACCCCGGACGCGAGCCGTGGGATCCCCTCTGCGTAGCCGATGGGGATCAGCCCCAGCGTGCTGTCGCCCTGGGTGGTGTAGCGGTGGCCGTAGGACACCGGGGTGCCCGCCGGGACCCGCTTAACCAGCACCAGCCGGGTGCGCACCGTCATGGCCGGCCGGAGCCAGCCCGGGGCGCCGCCGGGCAAGGTGGCCAGCCCGTACACCGCCCCGCCCGGCCGGACCAGGTCGAACCAGGTTTCCGGCAGATTCAGCGTGGCCGCCGTGTTGGCCAGGTGCCGCACCTCAGGCTGGGCGCCTGCCGCCTCGGCCAGCTCGACGGCCTCGGTGAACCGGGCCAGCTGAGCCGCGATGGACGGGTGACCCGGGATGTCGGCGCAGGCCAGATGGGACCATATCCCGGCGATGCTGACCGTCCCGGCGGCCTGCGCGGCCAGCGCGGCGGCCACCAGCGCGGGCCAGTCGGCCGGTGTCGCGCCGCCCCGGGCCATCCCGGTGTCGGCCTTGAGGTGTACCCGGGCGGGCCGCCCCGCCGCCTCGGCGGCCGCCGCGATCTCGGTCAGCAGCGGCACCGAATCCGCGGCCAGGTCGATGCCGGCCCGGACCGCGGCTTCGTGGGCCGCGCCCGGCACGCCGGTCAGCGCCAGCACCCGGCTGGTGATGCCGTCCTGGCGCAGCGCCAGAGCCTCGGCCACGTGCACCACACCCAGCCACTGGGCACCGCCGGCCAGCGCAGCCCGGGCCGCGGGCAGCATGCCGTGCCCGTACCCGTCGGCCTTGACCACGGCCATCAGCTGCGGCCCGCTGATCCGGCTGCGCAGCGCCGCCACGTTGCCGGAGATAGCGGCCAGGTCAACGACTGCTTCCGCGGGACCGTCCATGACGCCCCAGTTTGCCAGCCTGCGGCCGGTGCCGGGGCCAGTGTCGCCGCCGGTGTCGACGCAGGTGCCGATAACGTCGCCGGGGCAGGTCAGGCGGCCTGCTCCCGGACCGAGCGGATCGCGTCCGGCAGCGCGCCGATCACATCCCCCGCCGCGATTGGCGCCTCCGCACCCCCAGCGCCGCCGGCCGCGGCCAGCCGGGCGGCCAGGCCGTGCAGGTAGGCGGCGGCCGCCGCGGCCTGGTCAACTGGCAGGCCTTGCGCCAGCAGGGCACCGGACAGCCCGGACAGCACATCCCCGGTCCCTGCGGTGGCCAGCCACGACGTCCCGGTGAGGTTGGCCCACACCGGGCCCCCGCCGGGCGCCGCGATCACCGTGGTGGACCCCTTGAGCAGCACCGTGGCGCCCAGTTCGGCCGCGGCCCGCCGGGCATGCTCCAGCCGGCGCGCCTCGATGTCGGCCGGGTCCACCCCGAGCAGCCGGCCCAGTTCCCCGGCGTGCGGGGTGAGCAGCGTCGGCGCGGCCCGGTCCAGCAGCCCGCGGTCGGCCGCGAGCAGGGTCAGCCCGTCCGCGTCCACCAGCACCGGCACGTCGCTGGCCAGCACCGCGGCCAGCCGCTCCCGGGCGTCCTGGTCGGTGCCCATGCCCGGCCCGGCCACCCAGGCCTGAACCCGCCCGGCGGTGGAAATGTCCTGGCTGGCCGGCCGGTCCGGCCCGGTCACCGTGATCACCGCCTCCGGCCAGAGCACCCGCACCACGGCTACCGCGTGCTCGGCCGAGACCAGCCGGACCATTCCCGCGCCGCCGCGCAGCGC
>Ga0210401_10008506_pt1 | contig 10181 bp, 8 predicted proteins | sample IncBWH32MmetaG_FD_150866 | JGI IMG/M metagenome (GOLD analysis project Ga0210401, IMG submission 150866) | Forest soil microbial communities from Barre Woods Harvard Forest LTER site, Petersham, Massachusetts, United States - Inc-BW-H-32-M | ecosystem: Environmental > Terrestrial > Soil >... | reverse complement strand
TTGAATATTCAACAGAGCGAGTCAAGTGAAAACACAAACCAGTCATCATCGAGGAAGAGATGAAGTTGTTTGTCTCGCCCAATAAGCGAGTTTCTGGCTACATCTATCTCACGTGGAAGAACCAATGACGCTTCCGCGTCCAACTTGGCATCGCCATCTTCCAATGTAATCAGATGACATTCTATGCGTCTGTCACCATATTCGCCGAAAAGCAGGACTCTCTTGGCCGCAACCGCAAGCGTAGTAGCTCCTGATACTTTTTTGTTCCAACATCGAACTCGAAAGTCGGAATCGATATTGGCAATTGGGAAATCCGGGTAGTAGTAACACCACACCCCATTTCGGGCGACATTCAACGCATAGCAGTCGTCTACCTGGTCAAAGCCCGCAGGTGTCGCATAGTCCCAAATCTTCTCGCCTGATCACCTGTTGCGTCGCGTCCGTGCGGCAAATGTCACAATGCCACTTTCTCGTTGTGTTACACTCGCGTTGAAGAGGGAAGGGAACCAAATCGTGCCCCTGCAAATTTCACTGATCCCCGCAGAAACCAAACTCCTTGCGAATGCCGACGGCGAGTCCTTCGACATTTCCGTCAGCGCTTCCCGCACCTTTCTCTGCATCCTGAAGATCACCGACCAGATTGAACAGGAATCTCTCGACGTCTCCGTCTGGGGTTCTGCCGACGGGCAGGACTTCGGCAAAAAGCCTCTCCTGAAGCTCCCTCAACAGTTCTATCGCGGCACCACCAAGATTATTCTCGACCTCTCGTTCCGCCCCGAAGTGAAATTCCTTCGCGCCAAGTCGGAGCTGAATCGCTGGGGACGCGTCGCACCGACGCCCATGTTCGTCGCCAGCCTCGACCTGGAGGAAATCCCTCCCATGTCTCGCGATACCCCCACCAAGCGCGCGGTCCTCTCCCCGCGCTAACCGACGTATCCCGACCGGGGAGCCGCGCCTTTGCGGCTCGAAGTGGAGGCATCCTGGCAAGATCTCTGCCCAGAGAAATTCTCTGGCACAGTCCCGCCTTTTCTTGCATGTTCTCTGGAAAATTTTAAGGGGTAGGAGACCGACGGTCGGTTGCCCTGTGGTGGTTAGTCTCCTACCCCGCGAGTGGTCTTGCTTGTATAGACGATAGTTCCCCTAGAAATGTTTCTCGGTTCCCGAAAGAAATTTGGTAAAAAATCTGTCAACTGACCGTCTGCTTACCCTTGGCCGCGCCCAGTCCATACCAAAATATGTATCTCTATTACTCTCTTGTAGTTAGGAGCCGCGAAGGGTTAAAAGTCCACCGTATCCAAATATCTTGCCACTGCGGCCCTCCACCGGAACTTTTCCGTGATTGCCTGCTGCAGCGATTGCGCCGCCGCAGGTTCCCCGTGCGTCAGGTACAGCTGTTGGGGCGGCACTTGCAGCCCCGTCAACCATCTCATCAGCTCGCTTTTTCCGGCGTGCGCGCTCAACTGTCCCATCTCCACGATCTCCGCCAAAACCGGCACCATCTGCCCATACAAACTAAGCGTCTTGGCTCCCTCTTGCAGTGCCCGCCCTCGCGTTCCTTCGGCCTGAAATCCCCCCAAGATCACGCAGTTCCTCGCATCGCCGAGCCTTTGCGCCAAGTGGTGCAGCACTCGTCCGCCCGTCACCATGCCGCTCGCCGAAATGATGATGCACGGCGTCTTCACATTGTTGATGCCCTTCGATTCCTCCACGCTCCTCGTCAAATGGAACTCGTGCACGCTCAGCGGGTCACCGCCGTTCTGCTCGTCCCGTGCGAATTGCAGGTCGTGATCTTCATTGTGCTTCAGGTAAAGTTGCGTGGCGTTCAGTGCCATCGGGCTGTCTACATACACCGGCACCTTCGGCACGCGCTGCAAATTTTCCAGTTGCCGCAGGTAATACATGAACGTCTGCGTCCGACCGATCGCAAACGCCGGGATCACGATCGAACCGCCGCGCTTCACCACCCGGTTCACGATATCGCCCAACACTTGCAGCGGGTCGCCCGCCTCGTGCTCCCGGTCGCCATACGTCGATTCGCATAGCAGCACGTCGATCTGCTTCGTCACCGGCGGCACTGGATCGTTCAGGATGGGCTGGTCGTACCTGCCAATGTCCCCGGAAAATACCATCACCGTTTTCTTGCCGTTCTCATGGATCGTTAATTCCAGGCTCGAAGAACCCAGAATGTGCCCCGCGTCGTACGACTCAATGTGAAATTCCGGCGAGACATCGAATCCGCCATTCCGCGGCATCGGCCGCAACAGCCGCAGCACCGGCTCGACTTCGTCGCTGGTGTACAACGCTCGCGGCTGCGGGTGCTTGCTCCACTTATGCTTCTGCGCATCCTGCGTCGCTTCTTCCTGCAGATGCCCAGAATCCTTCAGCAGAATCTCCGTCAACTCAATCGTCGCCGGATTCGCATAAATCGTCTTGTTATATCCATCACGCACCAGCACCGGCAGCCACCCGGTGTGGTCCAAATGCGCGTGCGTCAGCACCAGGTAATCAATCGTCTTCGGATCGACCGGCAGCGGATTCCAGTTCCGCTCCTTCAGGTCATCGGTCCCCTGAAACAAGCCGCAATCCACCAGCAGCTTCTTGCCCGCCGCCTCCACCAGATATTTCGACCCCGTTACACACCCGGCCGCGCCCAGAAATGTCAGTTTTGCCATGATGTTTGCATTCTACTGAAAATCCTCCCGCCAGCCATAACAAACCTGTTACACCGCCAGCAAAGCAGCACCCGCACTTCGTTTCCTCATATGTCATTCCGACTGGAGTACCGCGACTTTCGCGGCACGGAATGGAGGAATCGCGGCATGAATGCAGCCCACACAATAAAAGGGCGAGCTTCGCAGCCCGCCCCTTTTGTCTTACTGAAAACTTAGAACTGGTAACTGAGAACTTTCCTCAGTCCGCCGCGCTAGTCGCCAGTTTCTTGCCGACCACCGCCTCCACGTCCAGCCCCAGTCCCTTCGCCACTCCGGTTCCGTACGCTGGATCGGCCTTGTAGAAGTGCTGCACCTGCAGGTCTTGTATGCGTTGCGGCACCTGTTTCAAGCTACCCACGATGTTCCCGATGAGCCGCTCCTGGGCGTCCGCCGTCATCAATCGGAACAAATTCCCCGGCTGCGTGTAGTAATCCGTATCGCTGCGATGGTCGTGTCGCGCCACCGTTCCGCTGACTTCCTTTGGCCGCTCCACGTACTTCTTGTCTTGTGTCGGTCCGCCGAAGCTGTTCGGTTCGTAATTCACCGTTGGACCGCCGTTCCCATCGAAGCGCATCGCGCCATCCTTATTGTAAGTGTGGTACGGGCACTGCGGCCTGTTCACCGGCAGGGAATCGTAGTTCACGCCCAGCCGGTAGCGGTGTGCATCCGGATAGGAAATCAGCCGCGCTTGCAGCATCTTGTCCGGCGAAAACCCCATCCCCGGCACCACGTTCCGCGGTTCAAACGCCGCTTGTTCTACCTCGGCGAAATAGTTCTCCGGATTGCGGTTCAACTTGAGCTCTCCCACTTCATGCAGCGGATAGTCCTGGTGCGGCCACACCTTCGTCAAGTCAAACGGATTGATGTGATACGTCTCTGCTTCCTTCTCCGGCATGATCTGCACCGACGCTTTCCACTTCGGGAAGTCTCCCCGCTTGATGGCCTCAAACAAATCGCGCTGCGCATAATCCGGATCGATTCCGCGCATTTCATTGGCCTTTTCGCCGGTGAAATTCTTGATTCCTTGCTTCGTCTTGAAGTGCCACTTCACGTAGAACAGCTCATTCTTGTCGTTGATCAGGCTGAACGTGTGGCTACTGAACCCGTCCATGTGCCGGTAGCCGTCCGGCGTTCCCCGGTCGCTGAACAAAATCGTCACCTGGTGCAGCGATTCCGGCGAAAGCGACCAGAAGTCCCACATCATCGTCGGCGATTTCAAATTCGTCTCGGGATCCCGTTTCTGCGTATGAATGAAATCCCCAAACTTCAGCGGATCGCGAATGAAAAACACCGGCGTGTTGTTGCCGGTCATGTCCCAATTGCCTTCCTCGCTGTAAAACTTCAGCGCAAATCCCCGCGGGTCGCGTTCCGTATCCGCCGAGCCCTTCTCTCCGCCCACCGTCGAGAACCGGATGAACGTCGGCGTCTTCTTTCCCACTTGCGAAAATAGTTTGGCGGTCGTGTATTTCGTGATCTCTTTACTCGTGCATACGAAATGTCCGTATGCCCCGGAACCCTTCGCGTGCACCACCCGCTCCGAAATGCGTTCACGGTTGAAATGGGCCATCTTTTCAAACAACAGAAAATCTTCGAATACCACCGGCCCGCGCGGTCCCACCGTCAGCGAATTCTGGTTGTCACCCACCGGGCGTCCGGCATCCGTTGTCATAACATTCTTCTTTTCTTCAGCCATTCCTTCCTCCTCAGTTCGATCAACTCGGCCAAAAGCAAGCTTACTTGTAATTCCGAGCTGGAGCTCCGGCCTTACGGCGTGGAATCCTTTTGCCGCATTGTTCGGCGGCGCGAGATCCCCCACCTCGCTGAGGTTAGCGGCACTACTCCTATACGTCCAATATATACATCGGATACAATGAATAGGCATGGCCTATATCGCCATGCGGCCGGATGCCGGCTCTTCGCTTCCTGATTCCTGGTCGCTGATATCTGATATCAGTTCACTTCATGCAGCGCTGATCATCTAACACCCATGGAACTCCAACAACTCCGCTACTTCTGCGCCGTCGCCGACACCAACTCCTTCTCCCGCGCGGCCGAGCAGTGTCACGTCTCGCAACCTTCTCTCTCCCAGCAAATCCTCAAGCTCGAGGACGAACTCGGTGCTCGTCTCTTCGATCGTCTCGGCCGTTCCGTGCGCCTAACCGAACTCGGCAAAGCCTTCCTTCCGCGTGCTCGTTCCGTTCTCCACGAACTCGCCGCCGCGAAGGGGGATGTCGTCGAGCGCCAGCAATCCATCGGTGGTCCGCTCACCATTGGCGTCATTCCCACCGTCGCCCCCTATTTCCTTCCGCCTCTTCTCGCTTCTTTCTCCCGCAAATTTCCCCAGGTCGAGCTCACCATCGCCGAGGAGATCACTCCCATCCTGCTCGACCGCCTCCGCGCCGGCTCCATCGACCTTGCCGTTCTGGCGCTGCCCATTCGCGGCAACGATTTCGAATCTTTCCCCCTCCTTACGGAACGCCTCTTCGCCGCGCTCCCCAAACAGCACAAGCTCGCTCGTCGATCCTCCCTTCGTCTCGCCGATCTGCGCCTCGATCCTTTTCTTCTTCTCCGCGATGGACACTGCTTCCGCGAAAGTTCTATCGCCGCCTGCGAGCGCGCCCGCCTCCACCCCCGCATCGTTTTTGAAAGTGGCCACTTTTCCAGTCTCCTCGCAATGGTCGGCGCGCACATGGGCGTCTCCATTGTCCCGGAAATGGCCGTCGACAAATCCGCTCCGTGCTGCTTCGTCCGCATTGACGACCCTCACGCCACTCGCACGATCGGCGCGGTTCTTCTCCGTGGACGCTCCCTCACCCGCGCCCACAGCGCCCTCCTCGCGCACCTGGGCGTGAATCAGCCATCTCGCGCCAGCACCTAGGCCACCTAGGCCGGCCTGATATACGTTCTCGTCAATGGTTGTGCTAAAATCGAATTCTCTTTACGGTGGGGCCGTGGCGCAGTTGGGAGCGCGCCTCGATGGCATCGAGGAGGTCGTGGGTTCGAATCCCATCGGCTCCACCATTTGAAGAAACCGAAGGACTTACCTCGGAAAACCGCTAACTGTTGCTGGCTACTGTTGCCAGCTCTGCTGTTTTTTTGTTTGTTCTTGCATTCCAACATGAATCTTTCAGGCTTTGTTAGGAAAACAGCCCATGGCGCACTTCTATTGCCTCGGCGCCATCGTCTGCTTCGAGAGAAGCGGGGGTATCAAGGTGATTTGTCCGCCTCGATCAACGACGCGCTGCTAGCTGGCAACCTCAACGATTTGACGATCGGCCAAGTTCTGCTGATACGCAAAGCCTCGATCTACCGTCAACAACACGTCGAACGCCGCTGCTTCCGCCTCTTTGAGAAGTTCACCATTCTCAGTCCTGCGAACCCAGCGTACCGAGCGGTCTGACAGTCGTGCCCTGGGAGATGATGGCGCAGTTGCTCGTCTACACACTCATCAAGTAGAACCCGCATTCAGGCCTTGGCCGATAGGAGCTGTTGTGCCTCTTCGAGCGCGGCGATGGCCAGCTCGCGCGAAACGGTTGGGTATCCCGCTAGAAACTCTTCGAGGGTGTGTCCTCGTTCCAGTGAGTCGACCAAAAGCTGGAAGGGCACGCGCATACCCCGAAAGACGGGCGTTGCACCTAGAATCCTGGGATTTTTAACGATCACGCTTTCCATACAATCTCCGTTCGCCTTCCTCAAAGAGGATATCACTGCCCTCCTCAGGCGATTCGAGAGGATCCCATACGTGACCGTTGCGGTACGTACATCAAACTCCGGATTCTGTTCTGTGTCTCTTCGTTCGAGCCAACTCTCCCTGACCACGAACGCCGGACACGAGACTGAATCGGAGCTTGATGTCAAAAAGTAATTTCGCAACGCGACGCCTTGAAATAATATCCGTTGGTTGGCACTTGGCCGTGTAATGGCGAAATCGTAAAAGTGCTCGGCCAACTTTCACGACGGATTCCATCGAGTTGACGATCCGGAAGTTATCGCGGATGGCTCAACTCGAAAATGCCGGGGCGGTTAACCGGGTGCCTATTCGGCGCGGAGCATCGCGACAGGATCGGTCCGAACTGCGCGGATCAAAGCTGGCAGTGTAGCAAGCAGCGCGACCGCGAGAAGTGTAAGTGACGGGAAGGCGAGCATCGCCAAGTCTGTAGCTTTCACTTCGTAGAACAACGTTTCGATGTAGCGCACTGACGCCATACCGAGTCCCAAGCCGGCAACCCCTCCTATCAGGACCATGGGGAAGACATCGATGGTTACGAGTCGCGCGATGCTACAGGCTTGCGCACCCACGGCGATGCGAATACCGATTTCGCGCCGCCGTTGCACTACCGAGTAGTGGAGCACGCCGTACAGTCCGACGCCCGCAAGCAGGAGCGCGACAACCGCGAAGAACAGAGCCAGCATTGCGAGCAGCCGCTCGCGGACGGTGTGCGATTGATTGATCTCAAGTTGTGTACGGATGCGGCTTACCCGGAATTCGGGGCGGGCTCGCGGGATCTCCTGCCGGAGAGTCGAAGCGAGAGCGAGCGGATTGGAACTGACCGTGCGCACGATGAACGTCGCCTGGCCCTGCTGCGTCAATGATTTGCTCGCATTAATCGCATGAAACGGGACATAGGCCGTTGGCGTGATTGGCTCCCGTATGTTTCGGTAGCGTGCATTGCTGACGACACCGACGATTAGAAACCGGGTTTGGTCGGAAGTTCTCTCGAACGACTTTCCCAATGGATTTTCACCATTGAAATATGCTTTCGCGAACGCTTCATTGACGATTGCAGCGCCGGGCGACGTATCGGTGGCGAGAAAATCTCTGCCGCCAACGAGAGGAATTTTCATCGTCTCGGCCCAACCTGGCGAAACGCTTAGAAAGTAGGCGAGAACGGGGCTTGGCGGTGCGCCGTTGGCCGAAACGAAACCGTTCCAGCCGTTGCCATCGAGCAGAGGCCAGCCTGCCAACGCAACTTTCTCAACACCCGGCACGCTCCGCAAATGATCAGCAACCTGATCCCAGAAAGCTGATGCCTGCGGACTCTTGGTGACCGTGTCTAGCGTAAGAAGCCGCTCGGCGGAAAAGCCTGTGCATTGATGGGACAAACGGTCGAAGGAGGTGACGAACAAGCCCGCAACGAAGAGTACAAGAAAACAGAAGGCGACTTGCGCGGCGATTAGCGCATGCATTAAGCGGCCAAACGAGCGCGGGTCTTCTCCGCCCTTGAGCGCATTAGCTGGCTTGATTGCTGAAGCGCGCAGCGCCGGGATCAAACCGAACAGAAACGTCACAGCGAGCGTCAGCGCCAGTGCGAATCCCAGAACACGCCAGTCTGCGGGAAGAGAAACGCGCGCTGGGTTATCAGGCGGATTGATCCTCCTAACCACAAACGGAGCAGACCACCACGCGAACAACCCGCCGACCGCCGCGGCAAGCAAGGCGATGCATGCGCTTTCGATCAGCACTAGTTGCACGAGGCGCGATCGCCCCGCGCCGATAGAAATTCGCAGCGCCATTTCGCGCGCGCGTGCCGCAGCTTGCGCAGTCATCAGGTTTGCAACGTTCGCACACGCGATGAGAACTACTAGCGCCACCAAAATGGCGAGTGCTGTAAGAGAAGGTCGATTATCTTTCTGGAGATCCGATACGCCCGCAGCGGCGGGCTCGAGCACAATTCTCTGGTTCAGGAAATTCTGGATTTTTTGTTTCGGTATTCCCGTAAAACCTTTTGCCCGCTCCTCCTGAAAAGATCGAAAGTCGGCTTGGAGTTTCTCGCGAGCAGGTTCGGAGGCGACACCTGGCTTTAGTTGTACGAGCGTTCTGATCCAGCTCCAATCTGCGTGCGTGACTCCTTCGTGCATCATGGTGGGAAGGAAGATATCTGTGACCGTACCTGGCTCGGTGCCGGTGAAGGGTGCTTCTACGACGCCAACGATTTCGTAGAGGCCTGTGCCCATGCGAAATGTGCGCCCAATCACTTTCGGATCCTGTCCAAAACGGCTCGTCCAATAGTCGTGGGAGAGAACGGCGTAAGGATGGGCGCCCGGTTTAAGATCGTCGTTCTCGGTAAGCAGCCGGCCGAGCGCCGGCTGGAGACCGAACATGCCGAACATATGACCGGAAACGTATTGGAGATACACTTTTTCGGTCTCCTGGTCCGATGCGTAGGTCAGATCTACGCGCTGGGCCCAGGAGACAGCGACCAGCTCGGCCTGGTCCTCCACCGTGTCGCGCATTAGCTGAAAGAGAGGGTACTCAGTGCCGTCGAATGTTCCGGGAATGCCGTTAAAGCTCAGTCCTTGGCGAGAGGCCACGTACAAACGATCAGCGCCATCGACTGGCAGAGGACGGAGAAGCAACGCATCGACGAGTCGGAAGGCGGATATGCACGCACCGATGGCGAGCGCGAGCGATAGGATCGCCGCAGCGGAAGTGATTCTGCTTTTCTTGAGTTGCCGTAAGCCGAAGAAGGCGTCGGCGAGAAGAGATTCGAGCCACACGATGAGCTTGGCGTCACGGCTCGCTTCGCGGTGCCGCAGTGCGGATCCGAACGCTCTGCGAGCTTCTGCGGGGTCGCGCCCCTGTTCCATCGCTTCTTCGATGTGCGATTCGAGCTCTTCATCGACCTCGCGATTCAAACGATCGCCGCGAACTACATTGACGATGCGTGACCATAGCGACATGTCAGGCCATCCTTAGAACGCGATTTACGGCCGAAGTCAGGGCTTGCCAGCGCGATTCTTCGGCACCAAGTTGGCCCTTCCCCGCCGCCGTCAGCTGATACATGCGCGCCCGCCGTCCGGTATCTTTTGTGATCCATTCGGCGCGAATCCAGCCGGCTTCCTCCATGCGGTGAAGCGCTGGGTAGAGTGAACCTTCCTCGACGCGGAGCACTTCGCTGGATATTTCCTGAATCGCGGACATGATGGCGTAGCCATGCAGGCGCGGCCGGCGCGAGAGAATCTTCAACACGAGCAGGTCGAGCGAGCCCTGAAGAGAGTCAGGTTTGGGCATATTGAGACCTCGTAGTACATAGACGTCTGAGTATGCTGGAAAGTTAGATGGAAGTCTACGCGGGCGTGCCCAGGTCGAGTCTCCCGGGATTGTGCCTTGATCACGGGCAAGCCGGAAATAATTCAGTAATTCCACTTGATGGACGTGTACCGCGGTTATTAAGACTTAGAGTTGGTCGAACGCAACGATGTCGTTTCGGCGGGGCCATCGATCGTTGGCATGTCCTCAACTGAGATTCTCCGGTGTGTATCTGACTAGTCCTACCCTAATCCCATATCAGACGAAATCAGGCACGAGCGAGTGGGCCTGTTTCATAGGATTATAGGATTATAAGATTTATGCTACACGGCGGCACCAGAACGGCGTCGATATCGAGACCCTGCGGCAAGAACTCGGACATTCCGACATCGCGACGACCCAGATATACCTGCTCTCGGCGGATCGGAAGTCCGCCAGGC